>LNAO01000002.1_pt1 | contig 33130 bp, 42 predicted proteins | sample 602571 | NCBI WGS metagenome assembly LNAO01 (sample SAMN02440304, study PRJNA202911) | soil metagenome | biome: Subtropical and temperate rainforests or woodlands; isolation source: soil samples (1 kg each in a 20% v/v slurry with milli Q water) were... ...
TACTGCCCCACGTAGCGCAGAACAAAACGGGGCGCCAATCTGCGGTATCTGACAGGATCGCAGGCAGCGAAGGCTATGCCATCTCGCAGCAAAAGAGAAAGCTGATCGAACAGGGCTTTGGCTGGGCCAAGACGGTGGGGCATATGCGCCAAGTGCTGGTGCGCGGGATCAAGAAAGTTGACCAGATGTTTGTGCTGACGATGGCTGGCTACAACCTCACGCGACTGCGCAGCTTGGGGCAAATCCGTCTGCAGGGGCAGATGTGAAGGGAAAAGGATCAGAAAACCGTGCTTTGCGGCTGAAAACACGCGTGTTTGCGGGCTGACTTCCAGCATACGGAAAGCTTCTGCGAAAAATGTGGCTGCAGCCGATGAGCAGGTTCGACCGCAGGGGAGTATTTCAGCAGCCTGTTAAGAAACTTAAAAAATATCTTTAAAAATCAACGTACTAAAAATCACGTTTCTTCGGCTCGGAGTCCGGATGCGCGGCCGGTTGGATCGCTAACGTCTTGCCAGGACAATCGAGGCAATCTAACCGACCAGATAGACACGCGCGGCGCCGACAATTTTACCGAAAGCCGAGGAGCATTGGCCTGCGATCATTTTGGAATGAACTGTTTAGACTAGATTTCTATCAGTCAGCCCGACGCCAACAATCCCACAGAATGTATTCCAAGCAATTTTCCGCATCCCAAACGTGGGCAATCAACCCGGGGAGTAGAGACGCAGACGCGCGTCGCGCTCTTCAGGGGACTCGCTCCGCAATTCGTTGATTACTTGCTCACGCGTCTTGCCTGGACCTGCCGCATCAGGTGTGCGGATAGGGTAGTTGCTTTCGCCGTAAGAAAGGAGGCCTTGCCGCATGGCAGCCTCGGCTTCTGTTTTGACTTGAGCACGGGTTTTATCGCTCTTGAAGTGTTCCGGGTGAACGATGATGCCCTTTTCATTGTTGGCAGGATGCTCGTATGCTGCCGAAGCCATCCCCGGTAGACCCAGAGTGACCACTGAGGCTGCGGCTGCGATCATGGAAGAAAGGGAGAGGCGTTGTTGGATCATGGTTGAAGCTCCTAGCGATGGTGAATAAAACTTGCATCTCTCATGCCTTGCTTGGGCGTTGAGGAGATGTGTTGATCGTAGAGAGCGCACCCCAACAGAATCTAGACAGCCCGATGACATTTTTATCAGGGAGCGGCGCGAACTGGGCGGAGCCCCACAGTCCCGGCCGACCTCCGCGTATGGATGAGCCCATCCGGGACGGGAGCACCTGGCAGCACGTAGCGTGGGCAGGTCGATTTATTCAATGAGCCGATAGCTCGAGTTATTGCTCCGGCCTCATGATGTTTGCACTTTCGCCAGTGCTATTGATCCGGCCTCATAAAGATTGAATTTCTGGGTGTTTGTTTTCTCCAACCTCCATGGACAAAGAAGACGCGCGTTACCAGACACTGGAGCAGTTGCACGAGCGGCGAAAGCAAGTCGTGCGGCTGCACAAACGAGGCATCAAAGTCATGCAGTTGGTGCAGATGACGGGCTTGAGCTACCCGGCAGTGCGCCGGGTGCTGGACCTGTTTGAGCAAGGCGGCTGGGCTGGCATCAAACCCGCAGGCCGTGGGCGAGCCAAAGGGGATGCCCGATTGCTCACACCGCAGCAGGAAGCCCACATTCAAAAGACCATCTCTGACAAGCGTCCCGAGCAGTTGAAGATAGATTTCTTCCTGTGGAGTCGCGCTGCTGTCATGCAACTCATCGAGCAGGAATGCGGCTTGAAGCTGGGCGTGCGCACTGTGGGAAAATACCTGGCGCGCTGGGGCTTTACCCCACAAAAGCCCATCAAGAAGGCATACGAGCAGCGCCCTGAAGCGGTCAAGGCCTGGCTGGATGAGCACTACCCGGCCATCGAGGCAAAGGCCAAGGCAGAAGGGGGCGAAATCCACTGGGGTGATGAGACCGCACTGGTCAACACCGATGTGCGCGGCTGGAGCTATGCACCAGCGGGTGAAAAACCCGTGGCTTACACCGTGGGCAGCACACGTCAGAAGTTGTCCATGATTGCCGCCGTGACCAACCGGGGCAAGGCGCGCTGGATGATCATTGACGAAGCCTTCAACAGCGAAAAGCTCATCGAGTTCCTGCAGGCGCTGATCAAGGACGCGGGCAAGAAGGTGTTTCTGATTATGGACAACCTGCGCGTCCACCACAGTAAACCAGTGAAGGCCTGGTTGGCACAGAGAACCCAACAAATCGAAGTGTTCTACCTGCCAAGCTACAGCCCGGAGCTCAACCCGGAAGAACGGCTCAACGCCGACCTCAAGCAGGCCATGGGCAAGCGCGTAGCCCAAGATCGGTTTGGCGAGCTTGCGGACAGTCTCCCAGGAGAGCGTGTCGCCGTGCCAAGTCCGGATCGCATTGACGATCGCCTCGACGTGTTCAGAGCGGATATGTGCTTTGCGAGACATGGGTTAGCTCGGTTCCGAGGGTGCTGAGAGTGCCTGCGCGGGTGCGGTGTTGGCAGATTGGTGTAAGCGATTTACACCGGCGATCCCACTTTCGACGGCCTGCAGCAGTCGGCTCATCGCCTCCGTCGAGCCGCCTTTCTGCTCGAGGGCCTTTCAGGTCTTGAACCGCTTGATGCTGGCGAGCACGACGCCCCAGACCTCGATGGTCTGGCCCTCCTGGGGGATGATGTCTTCGTAGGCTGGGTTGGCAGCCTGCAGCTTGAGCTTGCCACCGTGCAGCCAAAGCTTCTTGCAGGTGAAGGCCCCATCGACCACGGCCACCACGATATGGCCATGGCGCGGCTTGATGGCCCGGTCTACCAGGATCACGTCGCCGTCGAAGATGCCTTCGTCGCGCATCGAGTCCCCACGCACGCGCAAGGTGTAAGTGGCCTGGGGATGCAGGATGATCTGCTTGAGCACATCAATCCGCTCTGCCTGAAAATCTTCTGCGGGTGACGGAAACCCCGCACGCACGCTCGTGTCAATCTCCAGAGCCGTCAGTCCGGGAACATAGGGCACAGGAGCGGAGCAGGAAGAATGGAGAACCGGTTGCATGGGGGGTGAGCCAGGACAGGCGAATAAGCCGCAGAGACAAATACTGTTGTTATATCCAGTATATTCCCTGCTGCGGTTCCCCGGTCATACCCGACTGCGGCGGTCTGCCCATCTTTTAAGCGCCGTGCTGCAGGCCAGTACTGGCGCAGGATGGGCGGGTTATCCCAGGAACTATCCACAGCATTGACCCCATGGATTGGGGACAACAACGCACCACACAACGACAGGAATGGGCATGTGTAGCCACTACCAAGGCATCAAGCGACCCGAAGCGTACCGGGAGGTCTTCAAGGCAGAGCCCCCTGCCTTGGAAGGCAAAGAGGACATGTGGCCCTGCTACCAGGGCAGCTTCATTCGCAAGCACCCGCATGCCGATGTGGGTGATGAAGCCGTCCCGCCTAATGAAGCGTTGATTGGGCAATTCGGACTGGTGCCGCATTGGGCAGACGACCTCAAGTTGGGCCGCCACACGTACAACGCCCGCTCCGAGACGGTAGCCACCAAGCCCAGCTTCCGGGATGCCTGGCGCCATGCGCGCCATTGCATCATCCCGGCTATGGCCATCTATGAGCCGGACTGGCGTTCCGGCAAAGCCGTTCCCACCCGCATCAGCCGAACCGATGGCCAGCCAATGGGAATCGCCGGGCTCTGGGACCAATGGAAATCGCCTGGGGGTGAGACCGTGCACAGCTTCACCATGCTGACCATCAATGCTGACCAGCACCCTTTGATGAACCTGTTCCACAAGCCCACGGACGAGAAACGCATGGTGGTGATCCTGGAGCCGGAGCAGTTCGACGACTGGCTCCAGGCACCAGCGACCCGCAGCATGGAATTCCTGCAGCCCTTCCCTGCCGAGGGCCTGAGGGTGGGATAGAACCCGAGCAGCTTTTCCGCCAGCATGGGGCACTCCGTCCCCATGCATTGACCCAGCAATGAACCAACCGTTTGAAATGAAACAGACCGCGCCGTGGTCGCGCATGCTGCGCCTGACCGCCATCCTTGCACTGACCGTCGCCAGTACAGCCCAAGCCCGCCTTTCCGTCTTTGAAGCCCTGGACAGTGCATCAGGTCATCCGACCCGCTTTGCGCAATGCCCGCAGTTCTTTGCCGACGGCAAGCCACCCGTCATACCGGCACGCCCCAAGTTGCGCGAGCTGTGCTACGAAGCCTTTGCCGTCCTGCACAGTGGAGAGACCAAGACGCCGGTTTATGTGGCGCAGCGCCTGAACAGCAGAATCATCGAGGACGCCGACGAGAAGCGAGCGACCAAGTTCTTTGCCGATGCACGCCTTCCCAGAGGCGAGCGCGCCGAACTGGAGGACTACAAGCGCTCAGGCTACAGTCGAGGGCACATGGCTCCGGCGGGAGACATGCCGACGCCGACAGCCATGGCCCAGAGCTTCAGCCTGGCCAACATGGTGCCGCAGGACATCCAGCACAACGGTGGTGCCTGGGCCAAGATCGAGCAGGACACGCGCCGGTATATCCGGCGGGCCAAGGGCGATGTGTTCGTGATCACCGGGCCGGTGTTCACCCAAGAGAGTCCCCGCATCGGGGACAACGGGGTCAGGGTCCCAAGTCACCTGTTCAAGCTGGTGTACGACCAGCACGACAACCGGGCGTGGGCGCATTGGCAGGAGAACCGCGAAGGGGAGCGCGTTAGCAGACCTATCAGCTACCAGGAGCTGGTGAAGCGGACAGGGGTGGAGTTCTTGCCGGGACTTGCGGTTTCACAACTGAATTGATGGGCATTTTGCACATCTGGTGAGGAACGCCCACAATTGGACGACCAGCCTGATCCAACCAGAGCAGTTCCGAAAGAAGCAGTGTTCTGGATCGCATTGATCCCACGACCTGCCAGAACAGTGTCGATCAAAGGAGCAGCATGACCGAGCCACCAACTGACCAGCTTTCGCTCGAATTTCATTCACAGGACACCCCTTCAGGTATCACGAAATCGACGTTGCGCTCGCTCGCCAGAGAACTGAAGCTCAGCGAAAGGCAAGTTGTCCACTTGGCTCTGGCCAGGTTGGCAAACGAGAAGCTGCCCGCCTATTTGCAGGATGACGGGCCGCTCACCATGGCACAGATCCACGCCATTCAGTCCGATGCTGAAGTGCACATGCCAAAAGGACGTGTGTTGCGACGCATGACCCTATTCTCGTGAGCAGCCCTCTGGACGCAATCTACGTGCGACCAAAAACCTTCCGCATAAGCAAACACGCCCGACGTGCCGGTGAAAAAATGAACAAGCAGATGGCTCCCGGTATCCGCGCCAATCGCCAGCCCATGTGTAGCGCATGACAAGTAGCAATGCGGCTCCCGCTGATGCATCTGAAAACCTGGGCCTTGCCCCCGGTCATCAATGGCTGTAGCCTTACCCGCATGGAACGCGCGACTCCTACTTTTCACGGATTGGATGCTGATCAGCTAACTCAGCTCGCAAGGGAAGCTGTGGTCAACGCGGTCGCATCGAATGCACGCGCTGGCATCCCCCTCACCGGGTATGTCGATGGCCGCGTGCAGACGATCCAGGCTTCCGACCCCCACATTGCAAAGTTCCTGCGGGAGCAAAGCGCTGGCCTTGGTGTCCCGTCCATCCAGATCGAACGTGATCCAGACACGGAATTGCTGGTGGGCCATGTGCCAGGAGTCCCAGGTGCGCACACCCAAGGTGAAACCATCGAAGAACTCTGCGCAAACCTGACAGAGGTATTGGAGATGCTGCAGGAACACACCGCTGTCTCCGTCAAATAGCCCCTTCCCGAACATGCGCTGGATTCAGGCGCATTGGGTGTGGTGGTTCACGTCCATGGGCAAGGTGCTGCTCATGAGGTGGAGTTCTTGACGCAGGATGGTCATACCGTCTGCGTCGAGACGCACCAACCGGAGGATCTGGCTCCGGCACCGCTTTCCGCCATGCGTGAAGAGGTCCGACAGGACTTGCTTCAGAGCGAAGAAAGTCGCAAGAAGCCTCGGCTATGCGAGCCTGAACCTGAACCTTGACGAAGCGCGTACTTGGGCTCAGAAAATGACTGTCGAGAACGAGAACACTCCACTGAACGCGAATGAGGGACCAGATGGGACGCAAGAAGAAGGCAGCAACAGTTAAGAGCCTGCTCTTTGCGGTCGTCGTCGCCATCGGCGGCGTCATCTGGTTCGTCAGTGAAGTTCCCGCGGAAGTCTGGTACCTCGTCGCATTCGCCGCCGTAGCCTACTTCGGCCACAGCATCTATCGCAGCGTCAAAGGTGTTGCAGTTGTCGGCCTGCCGGTGCCAGTACATCCCAGCTCCTCGGCAACTCCAGTCTCTTCATGGCCTTCGGACAATGCAACCTGGGTTCCCGAGGGACATCCCATCGCCATCGACGGCTTGACCATCCCGGGCGGCATGGTTTACGTTGGGACCACCCTGAATGCACCTAACGGCGGCATCGACCCGGCTCTCATTAACCCATCGCTGCCGATTGCGAAATCAGGCGACTACAGGGTTCACCTGGCCGGCTACTGGCCCAGCTACTCCACGGCAACACCGGTCGCGCGTCATGCGTACCTGCAGTGGCTCGCCAACGGCCGCTGCGACCCGCTCGCCAGCATCGGCTACGTGTTCCTGTTCTTCTACGGCCTGGAGCGCCGGGCCATCGTCGACGCCCAGCGCCACGCGGTTGCCAAGGCGGACTGGCCTGCGATTGGTAATGAGCTGCGTCGGCTGTTGGTCATCTACGGAGACGACCGCTCCTTCAAAAGCCACGCCTATGGACTACTGAAATGGGTTGACCGGAGCATCTATGCCCAGCAATGCGGCGATAAGCTGTATGAGCAGCCTGCGCCACCCATGACGCGCGAACCCGAGTTGCCCTTCCATCTGCGCCTAGCGCTCGGGCAAGCCTCCCGGGACCAAGCGCCCCTGCCTGCGGAGTTCGTGCTGGAATGGGTGAGGCTGGCGCCGCAGATTGCGGTGAGCAAACCGATGAAGCGTGTCCCGAAGATGTTCGCAAGGTTGTTCGTGGAGAAATACATCGAGCGCTTTGGCGCCGGCATGGTGCTTCCACACAGCAATGCGATCCTGAAGCTCACCTACCGACCCATTACTGACTTTCAGGTTGGGCGAGAGCCGCCGTTCGTGGAGTCCATTTGCTGCTACTTGCAGGCTGCCAAGTTTCTGAGGCCGCCTTCCAAGTGTCCCCAGGTGTCGATCCAGCCTGGACGAATTCCAAGATGACGTAAGGACGGCAAAAACAACTGCTCAACAGCGGCAGTGGGCTTACTGCGAATCCATAGATGTGGAGGATTCGCATGATCAATTACTTTATACGACTGAAGATCAGCGATTGTCTCTTCATGTATAGCACTCATCCATCGACGGATGTTGGAATCTGACATCGAGAGTCCGACGAACGCCATTTTCGATGTGTGTGCAAGTTGGAGAAACATCGTCTCACCCCAAGCCCCCTCTCTACTTGCCATGGCTAGATATTCGCGTTCAAGAAAAACTAGCCTATCTCGAGAGTCGCGATGAGGGTGATTCAGCATCGGCTTAGGCGACAGAGCGCCATGACAATGAATGATCGGAATCTTTCCTCCGCTCGATGGCCCTGAGCGAGTAACTTGAACAAATGTATACGGTGGATGGCCGTAAGGGCCTGGGCCGAGATAGTGTTCACGTCGGGCTGCCAACACGAGATAGGTCTCCAGCAGAGTATCCGCATTGAAAGTTAGCACTGCTCGAGGTGAATGCCCGTAGTTGCAAGAATCTGAGAGTGCGCGCGCTACTTGAAAGATCGAGCAATCTGGAAATGCGCTCTCCAAGAAGTCACAAACCTCAATTACGCGATCACGCGGTGCACGCATCGGATCGTTAAGCACGACCGTGAGATAGGACTCCAAGCCTAGGCCATTAGCCTTGGTTCGCAATATCGAATAAATCTGCTCTTCTAGAACATCCTTGAATAACTCCAGTGAATTCCCCGTAGCGACAAACGCGTTCGCAGCGGCTTGAATCCAGGAGTCCATGGACCAACCGCTATCCGCGAAGACTTTTTTAATCTCTTGGTCGGAAAGAGCTGTGCCATATGCGTGACGAACAACCGCTATCGCTAAGTCCTGCCAATCAGGAACAATACCTTTCGATATGCCTGCGCCAACAACCAATGTCCATGCGTTGTCGGCAAAGTACCCTCTAAATTTTTGATCTAGACAAAGGACAGGCTTAAGTTCGAATGGATGCATAGGTCTAAGCCTACACGATACAGGGCACAGCAGTTGCCGCGTGCACTTGCGCAATCTCAACCGTTGTTTGCCGAGCTAACATCTGCAAAGGACCTTGGTGCTTGAACCGAAACGCCCCGCGCAACCCGGAATCGAAAAGCGCGGATGCGCCGCCACTATGGAAAGCATAGCTGGAAGAGCAGGCAAAGCATGCGGCATCGGCACCTTGGGCATGAACTACGGCAAAGGTTACCTAGAAAAGGGGGGCGTAAGCATCTGGATTTTCAGGATTTTGAGCGGTTTTCTTTCGCTGGAGCGAATAGCCTCTCAATTGCTGTACGTCTACGCTGTAGTGTAGCAGGGGACTGCATTGATATTCAATATCAATGAGCTCTATGAGGCTATCTAAACACGATTCAATTTCGAAATCTTCCGGCTCTCTAAAGATTCCAAAAAGTGCTTCACACCGGTGCATTGGAATAATATCAAAATGTTCTCGGTTGTCAGCAAGTCGGTGGTCAGCAAGAACGTTATGTGCGACGGCCTCTGCAGTAGCCATATTGGTTACTGCCCAAGCGTAGTAAGTCCAATAAGGAAAGGGAACTCCAGTGGTGAAAAGCTGTTGACCTCTAGCATAAGGGTCAACGCTCAAACCTACTTTGATTCTGTTATTCCAAGTAGGATCTATATTGCGAAGAACATAAACAAATCCTGGAACTTTTTGATCTTCTCTGAAGCTCATATTTAATTTTTTAAATCAGTTAGGAAATTTCTGCTTGAACTGAGACGCCTCGCGCAACCGAGAAGCCCAAAGTGCAGATGTGCCAGAGCAAGGGAACGCGCAACTGGAAGAACATGTTGATTCACCGCACAAACTGAGCCATCAGGGGTGCGGATAAAAACTTGGACTGGTTTTATGCCGCAAGTCCAAGGCTCACCCGATATTTAATATAGCGGAGAGAGCCAAGGGAGATCATGATCCGCTTCTCGTTGTATCAGCGGATGTAGTCATCAAGCACCTCAATAAAGTTCTCAATGGTCGTGCCCTTCCAGTCCCAAGGATAGAACAGTTCATTCTCCAGCCGACCAAAGCCCCCCTCCCCGCTTGATGTCATGGAGCTGGAGTGTTGAGCGACCGCTTTGCAGATCGTGGTCAAGTGTCTGCTTGGGGTCGTTATGCACAGTGCTCCGTTATGAGTAGCCCGGTGGGTGCTCGTGCGAGATCTCCCTGGTGCGAGGCGCGTGCATGCGCTACGAGGCTATCCATAGTTTCGTCATGCTCAGAGGTGCCAAAGACGATGAATCCTTGCTGAGGCTGCGCACCGCGGCTCCATCTCCAGCCGTGCGGCGAACTGTTCCAATCCGAGGAGTTTGATTGGCCCCTGTCGAGGGAAGACCCGTCACAAACAGGCGAAGTCGGTTGGGGCGGTGTGCCATCGTCGTCGCGTCGGCGGCTACCGTGTGACAAGACTGTTTGCCCTCGATCTCGCCTCGTCTGGAATCAAACGTTAAGTGCAGTGCGTCCTCGCCTTTGACGCCGACAACGCCAGCGTTCATGCGGCCTGCAGCCTGACGGCGTCAGAGTCCTGCATATAACTGGGACCTGTGCATAACAGCCTTTATGTAGAGATCTCCATAATGGCCGGGAGCTGTCGCTCAAGCCGACACAGTCTCATGTCTGCTTTCCTTTTCCTGGCGTTCGATCGGCGGCCGTGAACGACGGGTGATGGTTGATAGCAGCATAGCCGTAGTGGTGTCAATGTTGCTGGACTGGCTGGTCAGCGACACTGGATTGCGCATAAAAAGCTAACTCTTAAATTGTTATTGTGCACAGTGAGCCAACACTAAATGGAAGCGCGCTCAACTTTTATCCATCTAGTGTTTTGACACTAGATCATCGTTTATGACAAGTCTGTGCGCTGATTTTTGATACTAGTGCAGTGTTACTTTCCGTATAGCGGGCGAATATGTCCTTCTCTGGCAAAAGAAGTCTGCGCCAATTCTGGTGTTGCTTGGCAACATAGCAAAGGAGCAGCAGGCGCGCTTGACGGGGACGTGGAAGTCCATCGTCGGTCTCGTCATGCAGCGCCTCGGAGGCAAGGCAGAGCTGGATCAAATCTACCATGAGGTTTCAAGGGCGGCTCCACAAAAGCTGGCTGAGAATCAGAATTGGAAGGCGAAAATTCGCCAAGTGTTGAACAGTACCGGATTGTTCCGCTCGTCTGAGCGGGGTGTCTGGATGCTGGCAACGTAATCGCCCAATTCGTTGGGTTTATGGAAAAAGGCCGGTCGTCTTTGGGAAAAGCCACAACCAAAGCCTCATTCCATCTCTATCGGGTGGCAGTTGCTTTTTGCACTGTCACATCAAAGGAACCACCATGATGCGAAGCAAAAGGGTGGCCCAGCGAGTGCATGCCTTGCGCATGAAGATGAAGCTAGTACGATCCCCCATGAAGTCACCTTTCAAAGGGCGACAGAAGGAAAGGGCGCACATGCAATTTATCGTCAATTTCGATGCCGATTCCGCAATTCCTGGCCTTGTGCAAAAGAAGGCCGAGGAAGAGGGGATCACACCGGAAAAGCTCATCAAACGGGCCATATCGGGCTATCTTGGAACCTACGGCAACGTGGAGCCCCAGGAGCCTCAAGCAGCAGCAAACCTACGCGAATTCTTTCAGGATCGTGGTTTGATCAATAAAACTTAGAGCCCCTAGCGGGGGCAGGAGAGTAGCATGGCTAATCTTTCTGCCCCGATAGGGGCGGCAGTGCGTGTATGGTTCCCCGAATCCGAAACCATCATGCAACCAGGCCCGAAATTCAGGCCTGGTCTGATTCTTGGCTTCGATGACAGCAACGGGCGCCGCAAGGTACTTGTTGCCTACGGAACAAGCCAGCGCACAAATAGCAGGGGCTGCGGTGAGTTCACCGTACTTCTGGAGCGCAACAACTTGGAGGGAAAGAAGACCAAATTCTGCTTGAAAAAGCGACTTTGGTTGGAATTGACCTCTGAGTATTTCTGTTCAGGCAATGGCAAACAGCCTGCGCCTGAAATGCTTGCGCAGGAATACATGAAACCATTCATGAATGCTGCGGAAGAAGCTGGTCTAATTTAGGCCATTACCCTGTGGCAGAAAATGCCACATATTCAATAACCACACTGGATACTCTGATGCGAGATTAAAACACAAGCCCCATCCGCGTTGCGCAGATGGGGCTTTCGTGCTTTCAATCACTCGCCTTCATCAAATCAAAATATTGCCAAGTCGCGTATTGACGTTAAAATGAAACGACAAGCAATAAATCAGCATTGAATATTTAGATGACATTCAACAAAGACACGAAAGAAATTAAAGAGCGATTTTGCGAGGGGTATGGATTGGATACCGGACTCTTTCACCTCGGCTATGCACTGATACAGATGCGCTGCCATGTCTGGTCAATAGCACCAACCGTTCAATCAAGAATGCGAAAGCAATGGCAGCATTTCGCTTCTATGCTCTCGAAGCGCGGCGTCATATCGTCGAGCAAACTTGATTCCGAAGTTATCACCTGGGCTATCAAGCAAAACTTCAAAAAAATCGAAACCCACGCGAGAAATGCAGAGCAGGCCAGCAAACAAAAAAAGGAGTTGGTCTTCACGATTAACAACGTGTTCTCTGGCATCCCTTTGCTGCAATGGACACCCATCGCCCTTCACCAGAATGGTGATGTATCGCTCGTATGGACACGACCCGAGAAGCCGGAAATTTCCGAATTCGACAAGCACAGCCAGTCGCAAAAGATGGCATGGCTCGGACGATGCATGGCCGTAGTAAATTCTGGTGCCGCAAGTAGCCTTAAAAATTTAGGTGGAGAGATCTACGCCCACTGTTATCGGGGGGAGCTTTCCCACGCATGGATTTCGACCTACAAAAAGGCATGGTCAGCCTTTATGAAGTGGTGCCCTTACGAGACAACCGATCAGCTCACGCACGAAGACATAACGAACTTCGCTCTATGGTTGCTGGCCAGGGCAGATGACCAGGCTGAGCCCATGCCTGTTGAGGTGTGCGTGTTTGCCCTGAACATGGTGAATGATGGACTGGCCCGTCTCAGGGGAGAGCACTGGCAACGTGTAGAGCAGCCGTTCACGACCGAAGAGGTGGCGCAAGTTCCTCACCCAGCGCAGATTGCAATCAAATCCATCGCAGCTGCTGAAGCCCATAAAACCACCGTTCCCATTTCCAAGTCAAACCTGAGTTCCGAGCACGTGCGCGACGACGCACGGATGAATTATTTTCTTGGCTCATCGATGCTGATCGTCGGGCAGCGAATCATAAAACTCCGAAGCGACAAATCCAAATCGGATGTTCACAGCTTGAGTAGTTCAAACCGATCCCGCAACTGGCACGTATTCTGTTCCTTCATGAGCGCGAAAGGCATCAGGAATTTGAGCCAGCTAAATAGCGATCTCATTTCTGATTATATTGAAGAGCAACGCAATCAATTGACTATTGGAGCCATCAAAGAATTTGCCCTCAGGGCCCGCATCGCTCATCCGCTAGCTATTATCAGCAGTATTCTTCCACTCAATTTCGAGCAGAACAAGCATTTTGCAGACAATAATTGCATCAGCCCTTGGGCAGCTCCAATCACGGCAGATGGCTCGCCTGTGCCGAAGGACATATCAAAGCCAGAGTTTTTCGAATCCAAGATAGCAAACTTCGGTTTTGGCAACGGCCTGATTGCGCCAGCATATCAAATACTTATCACCAATGATGATTTCAAAATCACACATCAGCAGAAAGAATCATGCGCCGTGACCTTTGGTGTGTATCTCAAGGATGCCGGCCTCAAACAGCTGCAGGAGGTGAGTTGCACTATTGCTGATGACTTCTTCGATCAACTCGAAGACAGAATTGATGATGGGCTGACAAGTCGCGCCTATGCACTGCAAGTCGCAGAAGCCGTCAACATTATTATGCTGACAATGCAAGATGACTGGACGCCACGCGCGATTGAAGCAAGAGCTGCTGCGAATAAAATAGATCCAATGAAAACCAGCACCGAAATTTCGATGGAGCGTGCAAATCAGAAGAAGCGCAACCCATGGCAGCGCACTTGACATGACCCAATTATCTGGGAAAATAGACACATCCAAACCAATGAATGGATTATCAAAAATGTTGCGGATCAAGAATATCGCCATGATTATTGCGGCTGTCGCGATTGCCGCCTGTACTGGCTCGGAGGGCGACAAATTTGTCGGCAAGTGGGTAAATGTTGGCAACCCTGACATTACGCTCGAAATCGAAAAAGATTCTGGCGGCAAGACCTTCACGGTGACTGATCGCATGACCTGGATGCAGAAACCAGATGTGGCCAAATATACGGCCGCGGTTGAAGACAACAGCTTGCTCCTAAAAACCGATATAGGGAAGCTGCCTATGTTCATCGATAAGAATGGCATCTTGCAAGCAGGCATGGGTCGCAGCTGCCCCAACTGCGATCAGTGGGAACGGGCCAAGTAAACAGAAAGCCAAGGGGACATTGGGGCGGGCGCCGATGTAGCCCGTGTTCACGGTGACCTTCCGGTCGCCAAAGCTCTGTAAAGGCTGCGGATCAGGCTGTCCCGCGATGCGCGGTTTCTCGGATTGTCAGGGGTGGTCTGGGCGTTTGCCGAAACCGACAGATGTTGCCAGGGAAAGCACAACGGCCAGAAACCGTTAGCGCCATAGCGGGGCGCAACAGCCTCCATACAGGCCAGGTCGGAGACTAGAAGACCGCTCCCATATGCCGGCCTGCTAAACGAGCCCAATCTCCCGCAACCGCCTCAAAAACTCCAGTCAACAAAAAAGCGGCCGAGGCCGCTTCCTGTTGATCTTGAGTGCATTAAGCGATCAGGAACTGCTGGCGGTCCTTGTCGCTAATCCACTTCGGTGGCTTGCCGCGACCAGTCCACGTTGCGCCAGTTTGGGGGTCACGGTACTTGGCCGCAACCGTGATGCCCTTGCGGACACTCGCCCGAGCAGCGCCGCCAAAAACATCACGCTCGGTCAGATCAAAATCCGCCACGTCCTTACGAATGCGTTCGATAACACCGGCACGCTCCGCATTGCGCATTTCATTGATCTTCTGATCCAGGGCTTCGCGCTCTGCGAGCAGTTGTTGGTAGTTAGTGTTCATGATTAATCCTTCATAAAAAATTGGGCTAGACCAGTTAATTAAAGCACAAGATATGAAAACCAGCAACAACCTCTATACAAGCAGAAATACTGAGAGCCAGCTACTCCATCAGACTTCACGACAGAGGTGAGTAAAAATTCCATTGAAGCCATGCCGAAATCAAGATCGTAAGTGCTTGATGCAAAAGAAAAAAGTTCAAGACCAGATAACCTATTTGAACTGTTGCAGGGCACTCGATGACACCTTCTCCTGATGCATCCTCGCAACGGGTCGGCATCAAATTAATTACCTTAGACGACGGCGTTTAATGGTCAATGCTCGCGCTACACGTGGCCTGGGTTTTTGAATCGAAGAGGATGGGGCGCGACTAGGCAAATTTTCATCGCTTTTTATGCTCGCCAATTGACGCTCAAGACCACGGTTGAGACCTCGCACTTCAGCCAGTTCCAGCTTAATGGCGGCAACAGCATCGGCCGCATGGTTTGCACGCTGCCGGTAGCCGGATAGCTCCGCATCTTTATGCTCATTCACGGCTTTGAGTTGGTCACGCAGCTCTCTCTCTGCAGTGCGCGCTGAATCAATCTGCAGCTTGACGAATTTGATCTCACCGTCGTACCGCTCCGAATCATGCTGACGCAATGTGCGCTCAGCTTCCAAGTCCCGCGAAAACCGCTGCTCGGCCTCCTGGCGTGCCCTGGCTTCACTCTCTGCCTGTTGCTGCCATTTGACCAACGACGATTGCAAGGCCTCGATCTCTGCCATTTGAACTTCAACGCGCTTCTCTGAGGTTTCACGCCTTTCCCTTTCCTGGCGCAACTGTGCTTCACTGGCCTGGGCCCGCTCCAGCATCGAACTGGCCTGCAGCTCAGCCTCTGCCATTCGTCGCTGAGCCATACCCACCTGAGCTTCGGCCTCCATGCGCTCCGCGTCGAACGCAGCGGTCGCATTGGTCACAGCCTGATCCCATAGCCTGGCCAAGGCGTCGGCAAAGCTTTCCAGCAACTCTGGCGGTAGATAAGGCGCGTCGAGCTTCACGCGCGCCTTATCACGCAAGTCTTGCCAGAACTCGTGAAGGTCGCGGTTGATATCCGTGAGGGAGCCTTGCTGCGTGTACGACAGCACAACTTTTGCGGATGGATAGATGCCATGTTCAAAAAACAGCAGAGATGCCGCTTGGCGGGATTTTTCTTTGCGATGTGCATCCGCAGGAATCCTCGCCCGAAGGGTTGCCAAGATTCCGGGGTCAACTTGTGAGGAGGATTCGTTTTTTCCAGCCATGGGCTCTCCACTGAGATCAATTTGACAAAATTTTAGCACAGTTACGCATTTAGTAATGATGCTAGGTAACGTTACTAACATAACGTTTTTGCTTATGTTTTTATGATAACTTGTCTTATCATAACTTTCAGCTACACTGAGGGTACTTTCGCGAGAAATGGCTGTCGATTGGGTTTGCCACGGCAGGCCCGCCGCCACACCAGCGCCGGTACAGAAAATACGAAACCCAATGAAAACAAGAACTTGGCTTGCACAACGCTCCAACGGGAGAACCAAATGGTGTCCAAATACTTGACACAGCAGTTGCAGCAAAAGCCGCGCGCCGGGGGCTTCCTGGCAACTAGGTTGCGTGATAAAGGCTGGAACATCCGCGATGCAGCTGAATACCTGGGCGTATCGCGACAGCGGCTCTATGACGTGTTCGGCGATCCTGGCCGTGCGCGCCTTTGGGAATGCGCGATAGCCGGGATGCCTGAGTGCACAGCTGAGATCGTCCAGGCCCTCAAGGAAGCGCGCAGCAAGCGCCCCAAGCCCGTCCCCAGGGTGAAGATCCCGACGACTGAATTTGAGGCTGGCGATCTGGTCATGGCGACCAAGCACGCCGGCATCTGCGATGAGGGCATGGAAGGCTGGATTGCAGGCCTTCGCGGCGGTGGATCGAGCCTGGAGATCTTGGTGAGAGTTCCCGACGACGAGGACTGGTTTCCCGAAAAGCTATTCCACGAGTTCTTTGCCACCACCGGCCTGAAAAAACCCATCTGAAACACCATGCAAGAAAACACCCCAAACCAGATCATCCTGACCGATGCGGACGGCCTCGAATCTTTCACAAAAGATGCCATGGTTGTGCTCGCCCTGACACGCCAAGAAGTCGAATCTGGACACTTCGCCAGTGCGCTTGAGCGCCTGCATGTTCTCGCGGGCTCCCGCGAGTCGGCAATGCGGTATCAGGAAAGCCTGATCTTTATCGTTGAGGGATACGACGATGACCCTCGTGAGTTACAAGAAGTCCCCGAGGTGCGCGATTTCTTTGCAAAACTGACCGACCAATGGCCGCACTGGCTCTGGTTCCTGAATCGTCAACTGGGTTCGATCCCGCTGCTCATGTCCCTGCTGTGTAAATCAGAAATTCGCCGCGATAGCAGCGGCGTCATTGGTGTCGAGATTTTGGATATGAACGAGCTGCAAACCAAGCTCCTTGATCTGCTCGGGCGGGGGAACGCCATGTTTGCTTGCTTCGGCATCACGGATGAACAGGCCAACGCATCCGTCCAAAGCGCGCTGGACAAACTGGGGTGATAAATATGGAATCAGCACTTACCGTCCCACCTCGGGGTGGTGTTCAAGTAGAGGTTGTCTCCTCCAAAGTGGACAACGACGCGTACGCGATCAAGGTCTTCCTCGACACCTACAAGAACAAGTCGCGGCACACCCAGCGCGCATACGCAAAGGTTTGCCAGCGCTTCCTGATTTGGCTCATGTCAACCCGTGAGCCAGGCCCCTGCTTGCTGCCAGCTGTAGAGGTTCAGGACATCAACGACTACCTGGCGTTCCTCAGCAACCCGAGCCAATTCAGCGAATCGTTTCTGAACGCTCATGGCTTGAAGAACCAGCCTTTTCGCGTGCCTCTTGCACGCGAAAGCATGAAGCACGCCATCACCGTGTTGCACAAGATGTTTTCAGCGCTGCGCGAGCTTAAAGGGCCTGGTGGTCAGCCCTACTGCATGTTCACGCCAACTACCTTGGCCCATAAAGGCATCGCCGGGAAAAAGAAGAATGATGAGATCGAGGAGGCTATGACCGAACTCGAATGGGAGGCCGTGCTGAGCACCATCGAAGAGCTGCCACGGGAAACGGAACGAGACCTGAAGCACTACCACCGTGCACGCTGGGTCATACAGCTGCTGTACCGTACATTCTTGCGCCGCGATGAGGCTGCGCATCTCACCATGGGCAGCTTTGAACCATCGCCGGCGGGCTGGAACATTCGTGTGTTCGGCAAGGGCAACACAGAGATCACCATTGTGGCCACGCACAAGCTCTTGGAAGAACTCAAGGTGTACCGCACGTCCCTTGCCCTGCCCTCACTCCCCTATCCGGGCGAGGTGCGCCCTGCAATCATGGCGGTAACCGGGAAGGAAAAAGGCGTGACAGCACAAGCAATCTACCTGCTGTGCAAAGAAATCTTCAAAAGGACTGCTGAACGCCTTGAAGAAACCGACCCAATGGCTGCTATGCGCCTGAATAAGGCAAGTCCCCATTGGATGCGACATACGGGCATTTCTCACGCCATGGAGGCGGGAGTCAACCCACGATATGTCCAGGCCCAGGCGCGTCATTCGAGCCTCAACGTCACCGCCAGGTATGACCACAAAGCTCGCAAAGCATGGAGGCAGGACTTGGACCGTGTTTGACGGCGCACCTCGCGAATTCTGGCGAGGATTTGACCGGGGCTGCGCCACGACGGGGCCACGCCGGAGGAGCAGCTTTCAATGCTGCAGGGCGCCCCAAACAATCGCACATCTTGTGACCACCGAGTAGCCCAAGGGACTCCATAGGCGGGAACCCTCTGGGCAAGTAACTTCTGATCGCCAAAACTTGCGCTGTTGAATCTAAAAGGCTTAGAATAGGCGCCAATGCCTACGGCATTACGTCGCCCCGTGCGATCCTTTATCAACCCTCATGGGACTAGCACCCATAAGGCGCAAGTCTCTTTTCAAAAAGGAACTTGCGAAATGAGCACAACCCGTGTCCTAGCTAGCGCAAAGAGGCAACGTTTCTTTGGCCACATTCGTTCTACGAATGTCCTCCCCATTTACCACCTGGTACGTGTCGCGAACGCCAAGGAACAATACTCGCCTCTCATGCGATCTGCAGCACTACGCAACCTTGTTGGCATTGCCCCTCTGGAAGTAACCAAGGGGGCGTGCTATTCGGAGCGTCGCCGTTCTGTCCGAGCCTTCTACGGGATCTGACATTTCTCGAAAGAATTTTCAACCCTCGGGGTCACCGCCCTGCAGGGATGGTGTCCCTTCTCAAAAAAGGAAGAGCCATGAAGAAGACCGAATACCCCTTGGGAATCACCCAGGAAATGATCACTGCAGCAGAAGTCTTTTTGCTTGCAAAGGTCTTAGAAGAAGCCATTGAACCTGTTGTCACCCAGTACAGCAAACGCATCCTGGAAAAGCACGAGTTCAAAGCAAGCGATAAATGGAATGAATTTCCAGAAGTCGCCAAGAAAGTGATTCTCGATCCAAAGCAGGTCTACCTGCTTTCGGAAGAGGACATGGCCACCTACCTGGCTGAGGCCTTCATCGCCCGCGACAACGCAGGCTTGAAGGTAAGTCACCCTGAGAATTGCCCATACCTGGAGGCGAAGAACCATCGAGTCATGGCTGAAAACGCCCTATTCGACACGGTTTCAAAGCATCCCAAATTGGGCAACCTGAAGCCTCATCTACTCACCCTGGATGAGCGTTCTAAGGTGATTGATCTCATCCTGAGACTCTTGACTCCCTATGTTCGCATCGGGAGTGAAATCCTCGAATCCATCCGCTATGAAAATGCGGGAGATTCAAAGGTAAATGCTGACGGTTCTGTCAGCACCTTGGTGGATAACGGGGATGGTTCTCTTGGAACTCTCACTGTTAATTGCCCCAATCCTGGTCCTCTGTACCTGGATTTTAAGACTGGGCGAATTCCTCCCAGCACTTCAAACTGAGTACGTTTTCTTTTCAACCCTTGCGGGGTCATCCCGTAAGGGGTGGCTCCTTTTTTAACTTTGGAGCCATCATGAAAATCTCGAAAATCATCTCTTCCTTCATCCTCATCGCTCTCTCCTTGGTCACCCAAGCGGTCAGCGCACAGGACTGGGACACGGGGGCACAGTCCCGCACCCGCTACGAAACCCTGTCCTCTGGACGGGTGCTGGAAGGTGTTGTTGTGCAAACGCGCAACATCACAATTCAGCCCACTACCACCTCCAATATTGCCTCGGCGGGTATTGGAAGTGTCCTTGGGGCCGCTATTGGCTCCAGGGCTGGCAGTGGCCACGGTCGCATGCTTGCAACAACGCTGGGCGGCATCATTGGTGCAGCAGCAGGCAAAGTAGCAGGCGATGCGTTTTCCGGGGCTCAAGGCCAAGAACTCATCATTCGTATGGGTTCCGGTGCTTTGATGTCTATCACTCAGTCGGAATCGAATCTGATGCCTGGTCAGCAAGTTTATCTTGTTGAATCTGGTGGAAAGATACGAGTCACTTCGTTTTGAGTTCCGGTATTTAATCAATCCCCTTGCGGGTCGCCCCGCAAGGGGTGACTCCGCTTAAATTCAGGAGTCAGTCAAATGTTCAATCTGTCCACGGCAGAAGGTGTCTTTGAAGAAATGAAGCAGACCATCGAAGCTCCAAACTTCAATCTGTTGACGCACTACAAAGATGATTTTTATAAGTACGACCGACAAATGCTGGAAAACTGGTGGCACCCTACCGCCAGGGCCCTCTGGATTGTTCGGAAAAACGGTACGCACCTTAACTTTATCGGCTACCATCAAAAGTCAGTGACTGCGGTGGAGGCGGCTTTTCAGGTTTGCGAATCTGATAGTTTCATTGCCTATGTTTCGGCAAAAGGCATTGAAAAAATCAGCAAAGAAAAGGCACTCCGGTTAGCAAAGGAACTTGTCTTTGAAACTCGGAACGGAACGCTTTTCCATCGTGGGAAACCTGTGGGAAGCATTCATTGCGAATTGCGACGCGAACAGTGCAGCCTTTACGCAACCGTGAAGATTCATGCAAAAGATCTGCATTTCAATTCCAGTTCGGATGAGAAGATGGCGCTAATGGCTGTCGCCGGTCATGAGGCTGTCTTGCAATCGCAAAGTCTCTTCGTCGGCATTGATGACGTGATTTTCAACGACAAGAGTCTTGTGACTCCTGAGGTGGCTGTGGAAGCATAGTCACCCACCAAAAAAAAGAGCCCATAGGAATTCCTATGGGCTTTTTTCTTTTTGGACTACAGTCAGTGGCGATTCTTTTTACCGCGCTTCCTGTCCAGGCGGTAGTGCAGGAAGGCCATGACAATAAGACCGACCAAAACGACGATAGAAAGAACATTCAAGAGGCTCAGGTTCATATCACAACTCCCACATCCAGCTTCAGCCAACAATCAACGGCCATACTATGCGGGCAAAAAAAAACGCCGTCAAGCTGACGGCGTTCTCTTTTTTTTCAACATTTACCTTTCGCTTTCTTTCGCTCAAGGCGGAAGTGCAAAAAACCAAACACGATCAGTCCTGCCGAAACAAAGACTGTGGCCCAGTTCAAAAGAATAGCTATCATAAAAGTCCTACTATTTTGTTATCTCAGAATAGCGCTTGGCCATATTTGAGACAACATAGGTGCCCACAAAGACAATGAGTGCCTGGAACCTTTCGAGGTCTGTCATATTCCCGAAAGTGACGTTCTGGCCGGTAAGCACAACAAACAGTGCCGTGAAGGCAAGGTTGTCGATAACAAACCTGAAGAAATCCAACCCAGTTTGAAACAGGGTTGCATCGCCAAATGCCCATCGGTAAATAACGCGAAGGCTTTCGACAAAAATAAATGCCGAAACGACAAAAGTCGGCACAAAGAAAGCGACCAGAGCGGTCAAATATACAAAAATCATACGAGTCTCCTTAGTTCATAAGCAATTTCTTTCGAAATGCGTCGAGACTCGTCCCCATAACGGAGCAAAGCCCCGACATGGGTTAATAAAGGCCTGCACAAGGCAGGGTACTAGCTCAAAGAGCAAGTGCGGTGATTATACAAAAAAACTAGATATCCGTTTCATGGTTGCAAAAAAAAGCCCGTCAAACCTAGGTCTGACGGGCTTCTTGTTTAGGTAGTTTGGAGACATGTGCGGTTCATGCCGCGCCTGCGCGCGATAATCCGATCACGAATCCTTTCTTTCGCTTCAAGACGAAGTTCCGCAAAGGTTGGGAGCTGCAGCTGCAGCTGATGCAGATCTTCGGCTTCATCGCGGGTCAGAAATGCTGCCGGCGCACCGCCCATTAATGAGGCAAACTCTGGACTTGCTTCTTTCATGCGTTGCGCTGCGATATCAGACAGTAGATTGATACGTAGCTCGATCTCAGCCCTGGAAAGTGCTTCACTCATATATTGCTCTCCAAATAAATGCCACATGAAAGCTTTCGCATTCATGTGGCATAGGGTTGATTAAGCAGCCTCAAGCATCAACTGGTCTTGTTGTGCATAGCCCAACCTGGGGCCAGCGTAAATCCCAGCTTCTTCTTGTGCCGCTTCTACAGCGTCACTGAATTTCTCCAGCTCTGCCGCACGATCACTCCGATTTTCACCAAGCATTGCATAGGCAACGTTGCTGTATCGTGACAAGTGGCTTTTGCTGAACTCCTTTGTGTAGAGTTCTTGCAATCGCTCACCATCATCGTACTGCTTCTTGAAGTCATCGTTAACTTCGCTCCAATCGGTTGGTATCCAATTGCGAACTCGGCCAACGAAGCGATTCAATCGCTCGATCACTTCCATGTTTTTAGGATAGAAATGGATCGTTCCAGCTCGCTTGTAAAAGCGAAAATCAAAATATCGCGTTGAATAGCGCTCACCGTTTTCAACCTTTTGGACTGAAAAAGCCTTCACCAGCCCATCGTACGGTCCTGACAAACCATCAAGATATCCAAACACCTTGTCTATGTCAGACAGGAACTGAGTGCTTTCATAGTCGATGCTTCCGCCATAACTACTATTGAATCGAGGCAATATGAAGCGCGAACGCTTCACTCTCATTCCAAGCTTTTTGTGCTTTTCATTCGATTTCCACGACTTATAGAAGACGACATTCTCATTAGACCGATTCATGATGTTATCAAATAACCCACAAACCATATCCTTGTAGATGTCGCCCATGCTTTCAACGACTCCCTGAAGGAAACCATGCACATTCGCCAGCGTGAACTCAAGCTGATAAATATTCTCAGCTTCAGCCTCTAGGCGCCTGCGTGCCTGGTTGGACAATTTGTCTGTCAAAAGGCTCGACCGTATGATTTGCGCCCAGGCCCGTTTCTTCAAGTCGCGATACCGTTTCCCAAAGTCCTCTCTGGCGACTTCAAGCACGCTTTCGTTTGCGGTTTCACGAAACTCATTTCCAACACCTTTGGCTTGCATCTCCTGGAGGCTAATCCCCAGGCCATCTGCATTTCGGTCGGCAACTGCCTTTGCCTCCGAGGCAACGCGAGCTGCTTGCACAGCTGCCTTGAAACGGTGCATGGTGTTTTGAATGAAGTTCGTAGGGATTGCAATTGCCCGACAAATTTCCGGCGATACCTTCTCTTCGTCGTATTCGTTGTTGCCCTTTTTCAATCCATCCATGAAATTCAAAAGCTTTTCAAGGCCTTCTGGTTTCTTTTCAAGATGTATCAGCGCAACCTCGACATTGGTTTTTCGCTCCACATGGTCAACGAATTCATCCTGCAGTGTTGACGCCGACCGAAAACTGAGCCACTTTTTGGTGTGATGCCGACCTAAAACTGAGCCAGGTGTTTTACCTACCCTGCTGTTTTGTGCAGCAAGGGAATGAAGAGGGTGATCACCATGGACATGATTGGCAAGATACGGCGGATGCACCGCCGGGACAAGAAGACGAAGCGGGAGATATCGAGGACCACGGGCCTGTCTCGCAACACGGTGGCCAAGTGGCTGGACGAGGCGCAGCCGGTCGAGCCCAAGTACCGCCGGGAGGCGGCGAAGGCGACCAAGCTGTCGGCGCACGAGGCGGAGCTCAAGCAAGCCTTGAAGGCCGATGCCAAGCGGCCCAAGAAGGAGCGGCGCACGGCCAAGGCCTTGTTCACGCAGATCAAGGCAGCGGGCTACGAAGGTGGCTACACGCGGGTGACGGACTTCATCCGCAAGTGGCGCCAAGGTGAAGGCCAACAGGCGGCCTGCAAGGCCTTCGTGCCATTGACCTTCGAGCTTGGCGAGGCCTTCCAGTTCGACTGGAGCGAAGACGGCTTGCTGGTGGGCGGGGTGTACTACCGCATGCAGGTCTCGCACATGAAGCTGTGTGCCAGTGGGGCCTTCTGGCTGGTGGCCTACCCCAGCCAAGGCCACGAGATGCTGTTCGATGCGCACACCCGCAGCTTTGCAGCGCTGGGTGGCGTGGCACGCCGTGGCATCTACGACAACATGAAGACGGCGGTCGACAAAGTCAGGAAGGGCAAAGGCCGCGTGGTCAATGCGCGCTTTGCAGCCATGTGCGCGCACTATCTGTTCGACCCTGATTTTTGCAACCGTGCCAGCGGCTGGGAGAAGGGGCGCGTGGAGAAGGATGTGCAAGACAGCCGCCGTCGCATCTGGGTGGAGGCGGGGCAACGGCGCTTTGGCAGCTTTACCGAGCTCAATGCGTGGCTGGGCGAGCGCTGCCGGGCTCTGTGGCGAGAGCTGCGCCACCCGCAGCACAAAGCGTTCAGCATCGCCGAGATGCTGGAGCTGGAGCAAAGCCACCTGATGCCGATGCCGGTGGCCTTTGATGGCTATGTTGAGAACCCGGCCAAGGTGAGCAGCACCTGCCTGGTGACGGTGGCGCGCAACCGCTACTCGGTGCCCTGCGAATGGGCGGGGCAAATGGTCAGCACACACCTGTACCCGGCGCAGATCGTGGTGGTGGCCGGCGATGCTATGGTGGCCACGCACGAGCGCCTGAGCGATCGCAACCAGACCCGCTACGACTGGCAGCATTACGTGCCGCTGATCGAGCGCAAGCCGGGCGCGCTGCGCAACGGCGCGCCCTTTGCAGACCTGCCCGAGCCATTGCAGCGCATGCGCAAAGGCTTGCTGCACCAGGAGGGGGGCGACAGGGTGATGGCGCAGGTACTGGCCGAGGTGCCCAAGCAAGGGCTGGACGCCGTGCTGGTGGCGGTGGAGTTGGCCCTGGAGAGTGCGCCGCCATCGGGGCGGGTGGCCAATCGGACCATCCAACTCTGGGACGAGGATGAAAGGCAAACACAGTATGGTCGCATTCGACCCCTATGTATAGGTCTCAGCTATGCACAGTCGCGGCCGGTGGGTGAGCGAACCGTTGCGCTCATTCGATTTGTCGATCTGCATGACTGATCTGCAGCGTAGCCGCCATCAGCAAGATTCGACCGTTCCGAGGCACAGAACATCGGAGTCGTTGAGGGCATCAGACCGCGAGATTGGTGCAATCAGCAAATGATGAGATCCGTGTGCCCGAAGCCCTTGGAGTAGTCAAGGACGGAAATGATCGAAGGCGTTACGCGAAACATCCGCATCTCGTCTGGGCTCGGCATTTTCATTGGAAGAGGCTTCGCCTCAGGGTATTTCAGCGGCAGCATGCGCAGGACTTTCTCCGCTTCGGCGTGATCATTCACCTCCTGCGCACGTGCGGCCATTGACAGGCCGGTGATGGCCATCAGATCCGCAGTGTCGTGATCAATCGTCAGTGACAGTCGATCATCCCGCGCCAGGTTTTTTGCCTTCTGACTGTCCAGCCCACAGAGAAAATACAGGGTCATGCCCTCATTCGCGTAGCCAACCGTCGTTGCCTGTGGCCAGCCATCCGGCCGCAGCGTCGCAACCGTCATGATTCGATGCTGATCCAAAAGCGCCAGGATTTTCCGTCTGATTTCGTTGTCCATGAGTCACCTCCTCAATCGCCAACAGGAATAGCCCAACACATTTTGCGCTTGTTGGAACATGCACCCTTGTCCCTTGCAAGGGCCGAAGACATCGGTTCGATGTCCGCTATTTGGCACGTTCCCTGACCGCCTGCTGCCAGTCTGAGGCAGGCGGCCGTCGCGCCGGGTCGAAAGTCAGCTCCTGGCCGGTAACGACTGTTCCGCAAGTTGCCCTTATCCGAATGGAGCTACGCATCGAGTGTCAGTTGCTCGGTATAGCCTCGTGATCACACTGCCGGCCAGGAGCTATCTGCCACTGATACATGTTGAGTGCCTGGTTCAGGCTGGATGACCTCAGGGCCTCCTCCGTTCCGCTACGACCGAAAGTCTTACGCAAAGCGAGCGATGCAACCCCACGTGCCACCAACGAGCCAGCATCGCCACTGCCCCGGCCACCGCGCATGTTTGGTTTTCGCTACAAGCAAGGGTTATCAGTTAAACGAAGCATCACATTAACGGCATAAACTGTATATACCGTTTTCAATGAAGGAGTGCCCCATGAAATCACTGCACTGGATCGCTGTGTACTGGCAGCGCATTCTGAATGCGAGCTCACGACAGACAACAGACTGCGGTACGCATCGCAATGACGAGCATCGGCTGGGCGTAATGGCTGCTTCGTCCATTTCGTACTCCAACTGGCCGGACGCTGCAAAACACGACTGAAGATGGGCTGATGAAGCCGGCCATGTGCCAGGTGATGTTGCCTGCTGTTTAGACGAAGACAGCGTCTCCCGCATCCAGCAAAGGGGGACGCAAAAGGTCTTCGTCGATACCCATGGTGTGGCTCGCGCGCTCCACCGCCTGCCAAAGCGGGGCGGGCATTTGCAATATCTCTTCTGGCGAGTCTGAACGAGCTATCCACGCGCTGATTTCCGAGTGCTGTGCGTGGGTGAGCAGGTCAAGGTGCAACATCTCATCAATAGTCTTCATCGTTGGTTTTGATCCTGTAAGCAAGTGGGTACCGCCTCAGCTCAGGTACTGCGGTAGTACGGTGAATATCGATTCGTGAAGAGCATCCCTGGGTGCGGAGTCGAACGCGGAAACCGACCCTCAGAACTCCCAGACAAAGCTTTCACGCTCGCGTGTGAACATCACAGCACTGCGACTGGCCTTGCAATACCAGCGCTGCATCGTTGCCTCCAGGGTGGGTTGTGGTGTGAACAGACAGTCGGGATCGAATACCACGGCGCAACGTTGGCCGGGAGCCCTCACGGACTCGTAGGAAAGCCATTGCACGCCCTTCTCCTGGGCAATAAATGCTACTGCGTGGGTCGCGCTGTAATCTGTGCCATCAGTCCAACCAGATCGGGCCTGGACCCATGGCTCGGCCATGAGATCGATGGCAGTGCCGTCGATGTCCCCTTGATGTTAGCGGCGGTCTAAACCCGCGTAAATCTGGCGGCGGTAAGTGGTGACGGAATTTGGTGACGTAATCCGGTGTTCATTTCTGGTGGCGGATTCTGGGTGCGGTTTTCGGTGCTGAGCGTGCCAACAACAAGGGCCCCGTCAGGGGCCCTTGTTGTTGGCGCGGGATACTCGTTGGCGCTCAGAACGGTAAGTCCGTGTCAAAGTCTTCCAGTGAATCAGTGGTCACGCGCTGCGCACGCAGCAGATCCTGGATGACCCCTCCGTAATGGGTCCAGACGCGATCGCGCAGATCATCGAGCAACTCCATCACCGCCATGGCTTGTTCCGGTGTCCAGGTGTCGTCCACCGCGAATGGCAGCCCTTGGCGCAGTCCTGAAGGCGGATGCCACGGTTTCATACGGTCTCCTTTGAAGGCTTGCGCTTTACCGTGCGCGCCCGGGCATGTTCTTGCGCCTCCTTGTGCCGGTACGAGTTGCCCTTGATGCCAACAATTTCGGCGTGGTGAACTAGGCGGTCCACGAGGGCGACCACGCAGGCCGCGTTGGGGAACACTTCGCCCCACTCGGCAAAGGACTTGTTCGTGGTGATCAGCGTGCTCTTGTGCTCGTGGCGCCGGCTGATCAACTCGAACAGCAGATCGGCATACCGGCTGGAATACGACAGATACCCGACCTCATCAATGACCAGCAGCGCGGGTCTGGCGTAGTGGCGCAGTCTTGTACGCAGTGCCGAATCGCTGTCCAGGCTGGCCAACTCGCCCAGCAGCTTGCCGGCGGTGGTGAACATGACGGTGTGCCCTTGCAGCACCGCCTGATGTGCAATGTTCTGGGCAATGGTTGTCTTGCCCACGCCAGAAGGGCCCACCAGGATGGCATTGCTGGCACTGTGCAGGAACTGCAGCGTCATCAGCTCGCTCACGCTGGCCTGGTCAATCTGCTCGGGCCAGCTCCAGTCGTAATCCACCAAAGGTTTGAAGCGCCCGATGCGCGCACTGTGCAGCCGGCGCTCCATGGAGCGGCGACTTCTCTCGTGCTCCTCCCAGTCGAGCAACATGCCCACCCAAGGCTCTGTGCAGCAGGTATCCCAGTGGGACAGCACCCCGTGTAGTTGCAGCGCCTGGGCTCGGAGTTTGAGTGTGGCCGAATCAGTTGCTGGCATCGTCACCCTCCTGCGTGAGGCGGTCATAGCCGTCCAGGCTGTGGGGGCGCACGGCGATGTCGCGCGCGCGCACCTGCGCAGACAGGGCCACGCCCAGCGGGGGCGGGGTTTGCTGCTGGCTCTTGCTCTGACGCTGGCGCTGCAGCGCCAGACGAACCGCATGGGGGTGCGGCACACCGCGGCTCATGGCGTCCGTGACGGCGGCCATCATCTGCGTGCGTCCATACACGTCCAGGAGCTCCTGCAACTCACGGGCGATCCGCCCCAACGGCTCACCCCGCTTGGCCGCCTCTGTCAGCAAATCCTGCACCTGAGGAAGCGCGTGTACCAGGCGGTCCGTGTCGCGGTGCGCTCGCGCGCCTCGCTTGTGCTGCACCAGGTCCTGCACATGGGCCTCGATCTCGATCTGCTGAGCCTTGTCCCAGCAACGCGGGTGCGAGGCCAGCGCCTGCTGGCCGTCCAGAATACGCACCTCACGCAAGCTGGCGTGCACGGTGAGGCTGCGCTGAACGTGGGTGTGGGGGATGGAATAGTCGTTCAGATCGAACCGAACGTAGGGTGTCTTGGCCGCTGTAACGCCGCGGATCTCATCGCAACAAAACGGTGTGGCCGGGATGTCCATCAGGTGCGAGCGCTCTTGGTCAAAGGCCTGCTGCACCGACAGCTGGGAGTCCTCGGGGCAGCGCCGAGCGCTGGCAGGACCAGCCACCCAGGCATCGGCCTGGGCATTGAGATCGTCGATATCGGTGAAGCTGCGTCCCTCAAAGAAGGCGGTGCGGATATAGCGGATGGCCCGCTCCACGCGCCCCTTCTCATTGCCCCGGGCCGGGGCCACGGGCCTGGCCTCGAAACGGTAGTGCGCCGAGAGTGCCAGCAGCGTGGGATTGAAGCGGATGGCCTGCCCCTTGCGTTCGAGCACCGCGCTCTTGAGGTTGTCGTACAAGACGACCCTGGGAACGCTGTGCCAGGATTCAAAGGCCTGGACGTGCCCGCGCAGGAAGCTCTCCATGTGCGCGCCCAGGAAGAAGCGCAGGAAGATGCGTCTGGACCAGGAAAGGACCATCACGAAGGCCATCAAGGGTCGGCGGGCTTGCCCGATCTGGATGTGGCCGAAGTGGCCCCAGTCGCATTGCCCCTGTTCACCGGGCAAGGTGCGCAGGCGCAAGTAGGCCTGTGCTGGGGGGCGCGGACGGTGGCGGGCGACGATGTGGCGAAAGTGGTCGGGGCGCCCCTCGTAACCGCGCTCGGCGGCCATGGTGTGCAGCCGGCTGGCCGTGAGGTTGGGGAACTGCTTCAAGGTCTCCTGGATAAAGGGCAGGTAGGGGGTCACGCCCGAAGTGCGTTGTGCGGGCACGATTGGGGCCGCGCCGGCCTGGGTGAGCACGCGCATGACGGTCTCGCGGTGCACGCCCAGCTGGGACGAGATGGTTCCCACCGGCCAGCGCTCGGCGTGGTGGTAGCGCAGGATCTGCGCCTTGAGTTCAGGTGAAATGGCCATGTGAGTCGGTACTCCATACGGAAGGTTGGGATGGATGGCGAAAGCGGCATCGCAGAAAGTCCTGACGCACAAAAGCCGAGACCGAACGGCCGCAAAACTGGCACTTGCAGCGCTGGCTTGCGTCTGGATTCAGAGCGGTTGCGTCGCTGGATGGGAGTACATCAGCGCAGGGCGGTGGTGGGCCACCCTGATGCGTCACTATTTGTTGGCGCGCGCGCCATTGCCCCTGGCGTGTGGCGTGAGCGTGGCGGCCCTTACGGCTGTCCTGGTAGCGTTTGGCAGCGGCGCGCTGGGCGCAACTTCTGGCCTGGAGTGAGCAGACTGCGCTGCAGTAGCGCTGGCCGCGGTCGCAGTGGCTGCAGATGAGCACAGGGCTGCGACACAGGGCGCACAGAAAACGTCTGGGCGGTGGTGACGGCGGCTGTGGTGGTGCGTGTTGGGCAGTGGGCATGGGCGGTCCATTCCCATGCGTGGGCCCACGCTGCTGGACAGCCACGCCCGCTTCGTGAATACTGACAGCGGCAACGGCGCCCTCCAAAGCGGTGGGTCTCGGGGCGCGACAGTGGGTTTACCGGAAAGTGACTGTCACTGTCGCGCCTGCTTCTTACACAGGTAGGCGATATGTAACGCAAAACACCAGCGCTGCGCCATACCCCTGCGCTGGCTCAAGCCCGCTCGCCATGGCCAAAGCAGGCACGCTCAGGACACGTCTGTGCCCTGTGCAACGGGCACCCTTCGATTCAAAGGAAATTCAAAGCAGTCAGCTGACTGCCGCGGATGACCGCCACCGACGCGTCCGACTGCTTGCCGACACCAGAGTTTAGAGCGCCGCTAACAATCGCCATAGGCCATCCGATCGGAGCCAGCGGCGCTCGCATCTTGACGACGCTGCTACACGAAATGCAGCGGCGCGACGTTCGCCGCGGTCTTGCAACCTTGTGTATCGGTGACCTGCCCCCTTCTGCCGTGCCATTCATAACGAGGAAGTCCGGGGTTGCAAGATTAATTGATCTCTGTGGTTGATGAGCTGGTTCGAGCTGCATCGCCAGCGCGCTGGCGATGCAGCTCGGCGAACTTCGCCGGCGGCATTCGCTGGCAACTGCTGTGCGGCCTGACCTCGTTGTAATCCTGGCGCCAGAGCGTGATGGCCGAGTGGGCCTGGTGCAGCGTCTCGAACCACTGTTCGTTCAAGCACTCGTCCCTGAACTTGCCGTTGAAGCTCTCGATGTAGCCGTTCTGCATGGGCCGTCCCGGCTCGATCAGGATGTGACGGATGCCGTGGGTCTGCGCCCAGCCCATGAACGCACGGCTGGTGAACTCCGGGCCGTTGTCGGTGCGCACAGCCAGCGGGTAGCCTCTGAACACGGCCGCTTGATCCAGCAGTCGCGTAACGTATTGCCCCGAGATGCCCCAGTCCACCGTGATGCTCACGCACTCGTGGCTGAAGTCATCGGCCACGGTCAAGCACTTGATGCGACGTCCCGTGCTCAGGCTATCGCTGACGAAGTCCATGCTCCACACCTCATTGACCGTCGTGGCCAGTTGCAGCGGCACGCGCTCGTTGGCGGGGCGTTTGACCTTCTTGCGCTTGCGCACTGCCAGGTTGGCGGCGCTGTAGAGCCGGTAGACCTTCTTGTGGTTCACGCCCGGGAAGTGCGGGCGCAGCATGTCATGGATGCGCCGATAGCCGAAGCGCCGGCGTGCATGTGCGATCTCGACGATCTTGCTGCTGAGCTCTTTCGTCATGGCATCGGCCTCGGGTGGATGGCGGTAGCTGTCACGGGAGAGCCCCACAAGCCTGCAGGCGCGCCGCTCGCTCAGATCGCATTGCTGGACCATGGCTGAGACGGCGGCCCGCTTGGCCTGTGGGGCTAGCGCTTTACCCCGAACGCGGTGTTCAGCGCGTGGATGTCCAGGTGGGCCTCTGCCAACAGCTTCTTGAGCTTGTTGTTCTCGGCCTCGAGTTCACGCAGCCGCCGCGCGTCGGGCACGTCCATGCCGCCGTATTTGGCGCGCCATTTGTAGAAGGTCGCGTCGCTGAAGCCGCCTTTGCGGCACAGATCCTTGATCGGCAAACCGGCCTCGGCCTGTTTGATGAAACCGATGATCTGCTCCTCGGTAAATCTGCTCTTTCTCATGTCCGTCATTCTCCAAGTTGACGGACTTCGCTGCCATTACGCTGGTACGGCTGGAAGGGGGCAGGTCAGTCGCTCCCAATCCACCGGAATGGAGACACCCAAGCCTGGGGCATTTCTCTCGTGAAGGGATGAGTTTTAGACAGTAGCGGTATCGGCGATGACATCCGCAGTGCGACCTAACACTTTTCTGAGTCCTGCCGATAACCGGATGCGCACTCTCGCGCAGACACTGGAATCGAGATGACGATGATGGAAGAACCCGGCCGGCCGCCGCAGAGCCAGCTTTGCTTCGAGCACGAGCACTATGCGGAGCGGTCGTTGATAGCCGTGACGCGGCACGGCGGGTGGGATGCAAAGGTACGCGCTCTGCTGCCGTTCCGTGATGTCAGAGCGCTCATTGCGGACATCGACCTCGACGTGGGGGGCCTTTTCGTCATCGACTCCCTCTGCGCAGCCTACGAAGCTGGCGTGCTCACAGAAGACACCGACCTGGCCAGCCTTTTCGCAACGACCGATGACCTGGAGGCCGTCATCGAATTCCTGCTCAATCTCGACCACGAGTGGCTCAACGAGCGCCACCGTTTCCTGTTTTTGGGCCTCAATGTCAACGACCACGAGGCAACGACGTACGAGGGCATTTCGGACTGGCTGCGCAACAACGTGCTCGCAGAGACGGATTGAAGACTGCTTCGCCGAGCACGTGATTGCAGACATGTAGGGCAGCGCCGGCAGGGGCGGTTTTGTCGACAAAATGAAGGCCCCGACGAGGGGCCTTGTTATCGGTCACTCCGCGTTGCAGCAACTTTGCAGCTGCCTCAGGGCGAGCCCAAGCAGCAAACTGGGCGGCGAACCTCTGCTTGTGCTTGCCTCTCCTGCTCAAAGTTGGCTAGTGCTTGAGTGATGGAGAGCGGGGGGCGTTTGACTGGGGCCAGCGGAGAGGGTCCTGAGGGCGGCGAGGATGTCGCCGGGGTTTGCATAGTTAGGGTTCATGCACCGTCTAGCGGAGCGGTTTATCCAAGACTTTGTCGACAAAATAAATGACCGGGCGTGGCCCTCGGGGTGATTCGAAATCGCTAAGTCGTTGATTTCAAACGTTTTCCATAATGGAAACCGGCGTCTGACCTCAAATTTCGTCGACGAAAGCTGGCTTCCGGCCGCTAATTTGGTCGGCGAAAGTTCTGCCGCGCCCAAGAAAAAGCCCCCGGTGAGGGGGGCTTTGGAATCAGGTCAGCTAGGGCCTGTTAACACAAACCGCGAAGACCATCAGCCACCAGCACAAAGCTGAGGAAGCCCAGGTACATTGCATCGAGAGCGGATCCGCCAATCTTCTTACCCATTCAATGGATCGACCATGACATCCTCCAATCCACGCCAGAAACGCAAGCTGCCAGACTTCCTCACCGAGGGGCCGTTCATTCGGACGTTCATACCCAAGGCCAATGCAGAGCAGTTCATTGCGAACTACATCGGCCAGATGGGCGGCGAAGTGCAGTACGATTTCTTGTTCGAGAAAATCGATTCCCGCATCATCGCAATCAAATCTCCTCACGGAA
>LNAO01000001.1_pt2 | contig 26662 bp, 26 predicted proteins | sample 602571 | NCBI WGS metagenome assembly LNAO01 (sample SAMN02440304, study PRJNA202911) | soil metagenome | biome: Subtropical and temperate rainforests or woodlands; isolation source: soil samples (1 kg each in a 20% v/v slurry with milli Q water) were... ...
CNNNNGNNNATAGCACTTGCACTTCGCCCCCCTTTTGCTCGACCTGTGTGGCGCGCTTCCTGAATTGGGCGATACCTTTTGGGAGGTGATTTACTAGGGCATCGAGGAAATCCGCCCGGTGTACCGAGGACTGGCCCACGCCCGGAGCGATGGTCGCTCCCAGATAGCTGGCATCCCTGCCGCGCCGCCACTCGAACCACACGTCCTCCCAGGGCTCCGAGGTACGGTCGGCGACCTGCAAGTAGGCCTCGCCCAAGCCTAGGCCGACAATGGCGCGCACCGCGTTGGGGCCAAAGGAAACTCCTGCACCGACCTCACCAAAAGCCGGCGCGCACTCGAACAGCTGTACTTGGAGATGGGAGTAGCGACAGAGCTCCAGAGCCAAGGCAACGCCGGAAATCCCGCCGCCGATGATACCGATGCGCAAGCCAGGTTTATTGTTTTTCATGCTGGTACTCATGATGGTTTTACAGTTGACTGTTAATAACCATAACGGAGTAAAGAATATTGATAAAGACACCGACCACTATACAATATATTATAAGCGTGAATATTGCTGCCTGCCAGGCGGGACGCCGGCATAACCCGAGCGAGGCTCCATGGAACTGCGTGATCTGGATTTAAACCTGCTGGTGGTGTTCAACGAGCTGCTGGTCTGCAGACGCGTCTCTATCGTTGCCGAGAACCTGGGNCCTGACCCAGCCTGCTGTCAGCAATGCGCTGAAACGCCTGCGCACAGCGCTACAGGACCAANCTTTTCGTGCGCACCTACCAGGGTATGGAACCCACACCCTNCGCCGTCGAACTTGGCCGAGCCCGTNNACCCTTGGCCATGCNNNCCNTGCGNNNAAGCCNTGNAGCANCANGAGCGCTTCGATCCGCTGACCAGCGAGCGTACTTTCACCCTGGCCATGACCGACATCGGCGAGATCTACTTCATGCCGCGGCTGATGGATGCGATTACTCTTCAAGCCCCCAATTGCGCGATCAGCACCGTGCGCGACAGTTCGATGAGCCTGATGCAAGCCTTGCAGAACGGCACAGTGGACCTAGCCGTGGGCCTGCTGCCCAACCTGCAGACTGGCTTCTTCCAGCGCCGGCTGCTCCACAATCACTACGTGTGCCTGTGTCGCAAGGACCATCCGGCCACCCGCGAACCCCTGACTCTTGAGCGCTTCTGTTCCTATGGCCACGTGCGTGTCATCGCCGCTGGCACAGGCCACGGCGAGGTGGACACATACTTGACGAAGGCCGGCATCCGGCGCGACATCCGCCTGGAGGTGCCGCACTTCGTCGCCGTTGGCCACATACTCCAGCGCACCGAGCTGCTCGCCACTGTGCCGATACGTTTCGCCGACTGCTGCGTAGAGCCCTTCGGTCTGAGCGTCTTGCCGCACCCAGTCGCCTTGCCGGAAATCGCCATCAACATGTTCTGGCATGCGAAATACCACCAGGACCTCGCCAATATCTGGTTGCGGCAACTGATGTTCGACCTGTTTTCTGATTGAGAAGAAATCCGAGCTGATCAATACGGTCGACAGTGATCTTACGCAGCCCGCTTGCACCTGGCTACGGGGCTGTTAGCATGTCCAGCGCACTGAAGAAAACAGTGACCTTCCTGTCGAACTGTGGCGATCTTTGACATGGGATCGAGGTAAAGAGCTATCAGATAACGCTCGATTTACAATCGAATCCGGAGTAAAGGTTTTCTTTGCCGACCCCCATAGTCCATAGCAGCGCGGTACGAACGAAAATACGAATGGTCTTCTACGGCAATACTTCCCGAAAGGTACCGATCTGTCTCGATGGGGAGCCCAGGAGATCCAATCCGTAGCTCGTGTGCTGAACACGAGACCCCGGAAAACACTCGGTTGGAAAACACCTGCCGAAGCACTGAATGAGTATCTAAAATCTATCCAACAATCCAGTGTTGCGACGACCGGTTGAATTCGCCCTGGCTGCCACGGTCGCTGCGCCGGAACGCTCCGATGAGCTCGAGATCCTCCAACAGTAAGGCTTTGGCTTTTTGCCGTGGCCGCCCGTGCACCCGCTCAATACCCCGCAATGTCTTGCGTACCGTGGCGCTGGCAGTAGGGTCAGGAAAACCCTGATAGCGCCTGGGGACATTCCCTGCTTTGAGCCTCAGAGACGCACGGCTGGAGGCTGACAAGTACCGGCTCGATATCGCCCGTGGCGTCGATCCAGCCGCTGAGCGTGCGAAGGCCAAAGCCGCCAAAGCCTCGGGAGCCACAACGAGCCACACATTTCGGGCGTCGGCAGAAAGGTACATACGCACGCATTCGTCGAGCTGGTCCAAGAGACACCACCAGCAATGGCAGAATTCACTCACGAAGCATGTCTACCCTGTCATAGGCGGATTTCGGATAGCCGAGGTCGACACGGACGATATCCTGGATGTGCTGACGCCGATCTGGAGCAAGACCCCCGTCACGGCTGACCGCGTCCGGAATCGCATAGAGCTCGTGCTCGATGCAGCGAAGGCACTGAAGCTTCGGCAAGGTGAAAACCCCGCACGGTGGCGTGGTCATCTCGACAAGCTCTTGCCCAAGCAATCGCATACGGTAGTCCCCTTCCCGTCTCCGACACCTTTACGCACTGCCGAGCTGTTGGCTAGGCTCGATTCCCTGGATGGGGCAGCAGCTCGTGCTGTTGAATTCGCAATTCTGACTGCGACCCGTAACCAAGAGGTGAGCGGGGCCCAGTGGCCGGAAATAGATTGGGAGGAGAAAATCTGGTACATCCCAGCAGAACGCATGAAAGCGGGCAAGGCTCACCGGGTACCCCTTACCGAGCAAATGCTCGAGGTGCTACGGCAGCAGGTCGGAAAGCATGACAAATGGATATTTCTCAACTCCTGGCGAACAGGCCCTATTCCCGGCAATGCCATGGCAAGGGTACTCGATCAGCTCCAGGTCGATGGCGTCGTACCGCATGGGTTCAGATCTACTTTTCGGACGTGGGCCGCGGAAGAAACCGATCACCAGCGAGAGGTTTGCGAAATGGCTCTCGCGCATACCCTCAACAGTAAGGTTGAAGCAGCTTATAACCGCGGCGACTTGCTGGATAAGCGTCGCGCCCTGATGAAGGATTGGGGAGACTTTCTTGTCGTTAACGCTCCCCAGGTGAACGGTGAAGTATCGGATCTGGTTTCGGAGCTTGCCCCTGATGCTGGGTCAGATCTGGCCAAGGTTCAGCCGGCCGCTTGACCACCGAGATGAGGGCGCTCTGCCAGAAGCGCCCTAACAACAACCAATTTTGCCTGAACTTTGCCCCCTCCCTCGCAGTTCCTATATTTCGCAGGTGCGATCAGAATGGAAGTTTCTGCTCCACCACCATAGCTGTGGCGTTGAACTTCCGGCCAAGCCGCATCGTGTCCCCCATGGTCGTAATGGGACGACCACGGAGATCCGTTGCCTTCTTGTCATCAGCCAGGAAGCGCATGGCATCGGCAATCCGGTGCGCGAGCTTGCCGATCGCCTGGTTGTACCCGTCTGCACTTCGCCCGGTCTCCAGGGCAGCATCCAAGGTTGCGCCATGCAACAGGGCGTCGGCCACCCACTCACCGACCTCTTTGGCCGTTTCGTGGTCGTTCTTGCTGTCTGCTACCTTGCCGAGCAGGTAGAACAGGAAGTCATCGTCTCGGTTTGCCGACCAACCGTTAACGAAGCGGCACTCCATCTGGAACACATCGAACAACGAGTAGAGAGAGCCGTCCGAAACCATGGACAGCTCAAGGGTAATACGATCGCAGCTCCGCGAACTCTTCCTGCCCGTACTCAGGCACTGGTTCCAGGGTTGCTGAGTACCGCCTGAATTTCTTCGTTGATGGCCACCGTTCGATTCCTCTGTCCGGAAGGCGTTGTGTTGCTCAGCGATTCGCTGCCGTAGCACTGGAAAGGTTGCGGTGTTCCTGGGGAGGCATCGGTTGCCTCATCAGCTCAAACGCCGGTGAAATGAACTCGGCCGTAATGGCAGCGGACAGCGCCTTCAGCTCGAAGTCGGTCACCTGAAAGCTCCCCGGCCAGATCCTGATGAGTGCCGATTTTCGTGCGACAAGGAATTTCTCCTGTTTGAGCATGGCCTCGTTGACGGCGATAACCAACAGCCTCGGCAAGCGCATCGCGGCTCCTGAAAAATGAGTCATGGAGGAAAATGGGCAGTCGATCGGCACTCCGCCGACGATCACTTGATTCGGCTTCAGGTCGATGACGACGCGATTGCCACCACTTTCCGCTCCGTCCACTCAATAAACCAGGCCCCGAGAGCGCCAGCAGCAGCGACGGTGCCGGCGACTATCCAGTTTCCCTGGCTGGGCGCATTGAAAACCGGAAACACAGCAAATGAGCCCAGCAGCGTGAGGGGCATAGCTCCCAACCCGAGTAGGCCTTTCGACAGAGCATTCATTGAAAGGGGAACCTTGATCGCTGATTTCGACCAATTATTCCACGCCGTCTGCGCCAGCAAGGCCGTAATCAGTTCGTAAAGGGGAGCCCGCAGTAACAGCGAACCGACGCCGGTAGCTGCGCGCGTGAATCCTGAGATCACAAATTCTTGGCGATTATCGCATTTCAATTTCACCCAAGCGCCGTTCCTTGCGCTGCTGTAGCGGCGGCCATCACGCTTCTCCACGATTCCCTCCAGCTGCATCCGGCAAGCGTTGGCCAGCAGCTGCACTGGGTAAGCTTCCAGGGTATCGCTGAAGCGTACGCGCTCCAATGGGCAGTGCTCGAGGAGCGCCTCAAGTACCTGGCGGCTCAGTTCAACGCCCTCTCCCCGCAGATCTGCACCGTCGAGGTAGAGCAGGTCGAACGCCACGTACACAAATTTGTCGGTACACCGTGCGGCGAACGCTGACTGCAGGGCTTGAAATGCTGGTCGACCGTCGTCTTCCTGGAATACGACCTCACCGTCGAGCCAGGCTGAATGGACGGCTAGGCGTCCCAGCTATTTGGCCAGGAGTGGCATATGATCGATCTAGTCAAACCCGTTTTTGGTGAAAAGCTGCACCTGGTCACCATCGATCCGTGCTAACAGACGATACCAGTCGTACTTGATCTCGTATCGCCATGCTCCTGCCGACGACAGTGTCAGTAGAGTAACCAGTTGTGGCGCGATCCAACACGGGTTTGGTGCCTTGGGCGGTTTCACTATCGCCACCTCGCTATCAGGAACATTCCTTCAGGGTGGAGTGCGTAATTTTCTGAAAGGGGAGCCAGGTTATGAGTATTCACATTGGTGATAAACAACCTCACTTATGCGTTATTGACATATAACGTCGTATTCACGATTATTTACCATATAAGTCTTATAATAACGAAGCCATATTATGGAACTCCTCATACAACCGAACAATCGCATAATTCCCTTCAGTGCCGGTGCCAACCTTCTGGAAGTGCTTCGCGAGAACGGTGTAGCTATTTCCTACAGTTGCTTGTCTGGGCGTTGCGGAACCTGTCGCTGCCGGGTTATAGATGGCAGTGTCATTGATTCTGGGGCGGAAAATGGGCAATCAAACCTCACCGACAAGCAGTATGTGCTCGCCTGTCAGTCAGTACTCACTGGCAATTGCGCTATCGAAGTCCCAGAAGCCGACGAAATTGTCACTCACCCGGCGCGAATCATCAAGGGCACAGTGGTCGCAGTCGAGTCGCCCACTCACGATATCCGTCGCTTACGCGTACGCCTCTCCAAGCCCTTCGAGTTCTCACCCGGACAGTACGCGACACTGCAGTTCAGCCCTGAGCATGCGCGTCCGTATTCAATGGCAGGTTTGCCAGATGACCAAGAAATGGAGTTCCACATACGCAAGGTGCCGGGTGGGCGCGTCACGGAGTATGTTTTCGAACACGTCCGCGAAGGTACAAGCATCAAGTTGAGCGGGCCTCTTGGTACGGCTTATCTACGTCAGAAGCACACCGGACCGATGCTGTGTGTAGGTGGCGGGACCGGACTCGCACCGGTGCTGTCGATTGTTCGCGGCGCGCTGAAGTCGGGTATGACGAACCCCATCCTCCTTTATTTCGGGGTGCGCAGTCAGCAAGACCTCTACGACGCAGAGCGATTGCACAAACTCGCCGCTGACCACCCTCAACTGACCGTACACACAGTGATCGCGACGGGCCCGATTAATGAGGGCCAGCGAGCCGGCCTAATTACCGATGTGATCGAAAAAGACATCCTTTCGCTGGCTGGGTGGAGGGCCTACCTGTGCGGCGCACCAGCGATGGTTGAAGCGTTGTGCACCGTCACCAAGCATCTTGGAATATCACCCGAACATATTTATGCCGATGCCTTCTATCCCGGTGGGATCTGAATAGTTCCCGGCCATGCACCTCTGTCCATCGAGAATTCATCAGGAAGACATTCAAATGAACGTAAACAATAAGGGCAGCGTCTGTATTTGCGGCAGCGAAATGCTCCCTAAATTCCTCATTTACCCCATCTGAGGATTGCTTTATGACAGTAAAGTGGATTGAAGCAGTCGCTCTTTCTGACATCCTTGAAGGTGACGTCCTCGGCGTGACTGTCGAGGGCAAGGAGCTGGCGCTGTATGAAGTTGAAGGCGAAATCTACGCTACCGACAACCTGTGCACGCATGGTTCCGCCCGCATGAGTGATGGTTATCTCGAGGGTAGAGAAATCGAATGCCCCTTGCATCAAGGTCGGTTTGACGTTTGCACAGGCAAAGCCCTGTGCGCACCCGTGACACAGAACATCAAAACATATCCAGTCAAGATTGAGAACCTGCGCGTAATGATTGATTTGAGCTAAGAATTTTAACAGGAGGCACCCCGGGCCCTAGAGCGTAATCACCCCCATTCCATCTTTTTTAGGTGAAAACATGAATTACAATAATAAAATCTTGGTAAGTGAATCTGGTCTGAGCCAAAAGCACCTGATTCATGGCGATGAAGAACTTTTCCAACATGAACTGAAAACCATTTTTGCGCGGAACTGGCTTTTTCTCACTCATGATAGCCTGATTCCTGCCCCCGGCGACTATGTTACCGCAAAAATGGGGATTGACGAGGTCATCGTCTCCCGGCAGAACGACGGTTCGATTCGTGCTTTTCTGAACGTTTGCCGGCATCGTGGCAAGACGCTGGTGAGCGTGGAAGCCGGCAATGCCAAAGGTTTTGTTTGCAGCTATCACGGCTGGGGCTTCGGCTCCAACGGTGAACTGCAGAGCGTTCCATTTGAAAAAGATCTGTACGGCGAGTCGCTCAATAAAAAATGTCTGGGGTTGAAAGAAGTCGCTCGCGTGGAGAGCTTCCATGGCTTCATCTACGGTTGCTTCGACCAGGAGGCCCCTCCTCTTATGGACTATCTGGGTGACGCTGCTTGGTACCTGGAACCTATGTTCAAGCATTCCGGCGGTTTAGAACTGGTCGGTCCTCCAGGCAAGGTTGTGATCAAGGCCAACTGGAAGGCACCCGCGGAAAACTTTGTGGGAGATGCATACCACGTGGGTTGGACGCACGCGTCTTCGCTTCGCTCGGGGGAGTCTATCTTCTCGTCGCTCGCTGGCAATGCGGCGCTACCACCTGAAGGCGCAGGCTTGCAAATGACCTCCAAATACGGCAGCGGCATTGGTGTGTTGTGGGACGGATATTCAGGTGTGCATAGCGCAGACTTGGTTCCGGAATTGATGGCATTCGGAGGCGCAAAGCAGGAAAGGCTGAACAAAGAAATTGGCGATGTTCGCGCTCGGATTTATCGCAGCCACCTCAACTGCACCGTTTTCCCGAACAACAGTTTGCTGACCTGCTCGGGTGTTTTCAAAGTATGGAACCCGATCGACGCAAACACCACCGAGGTCTGGACCTACGCCATTGTCGAAAAAGACATGCCTGAGGATCTCAAGCGCCGCTTGGCCGACTCTGTTCAGCGAACGTTCGGGCCTGCTGGCTTCTGGGAAAGCGACGACAATGACAATATGGAAACAGCTTCGCAAAACGGCAAGAAATATCAATCAAGAGATAGTGATCTGCTTTCAAACCTTGGTTTCGGTGAGGACGTATACGGCGACGCGGTCTATCCAGGCGTCGTCGGCAAATCGGCGATCGGCGAGACCAGTTATCGTGGTTTCTACCGGGCTTACCAGGCACACGTCAGCAGCTCCAACTGGGCTGAGTTCGAGCATGCCTCTAGTACTTGGCATACTGAACTTACGAAGACTACTGATCGCTAACAGACGAGTCGACCATGATGATCAATATTCAAGAAGACAAGCTGGTTTCCGCCCACGACGCCGAAGAGATTCTTCGTTTCTTCAATTGCCACGACTCTGCTTTGCAACAAGAAGCCACTACGCTGCTGACCCAGGAAGCGCATTTGTTGGACATTCAGGCTTACCGTGCTTGGTTAGAGCACTGCGTGGGGTCAGAGGTGCAATATCAGGTCATTTCACGCGAACTGCGCGCAGCTTCAGAGCGTCGTTATAAGCTCAATGAAGCCATGAACGTTTACAACGAAAATTTTCAGCAACTGAAAGTTCGAGTTGAGCATCAACTGGATCCGCAAAACTGGGGCAACAGCCCGAAGCTGCGCTTTACTCGCTTTATCACCAACGTCCAGGCCGCAATGGACGTAAATGACAAAGAGCTACTTCACATCCGCTCCAACGTCATTCTGCACCGGGCACGACGTGGCAATCAGGTCGATGTCTTCTACGCCGCCCGGGAAGATAAATGGAAACGTGGCGAAGGTGGAGTACGAAAATTGGTCCAGCGATTCGTCGATTACCCAGAGCGCATACTTCAGACGCACAATCTGATGGTCTTTCTGTGATTCAGTGACCATTTTTACAAATGGTCACTGCAACCGCGGTCACCATTAATCAAAGGGAATGTACGTGTATGGGCAATCAACAAGTCGTTTCGATAACCGGTGCAGGCTCAGGAATCGGTCTCGAACTGGTTCGGTCCTTTAAGTCGGCCGGTTATTACGTATCCGCTCTCGTACGAAACGAGGAGCAAGAGGCGCTTCTTTGCAAAGAGTTCAAGGACGCACTCGAGATTGTAGTGGGCGATGTCCGGGACCACGCAACAAATGAGAAGCTGATAAAGCAAACAATCGATAGATTCGGTCATCTTGATTGTTTTATTGCAAATGCCGGTATCTGGGATTACATGCTGAGCATCGAAGAGCCTTGGGAGAAAATATCGAGCAGTTTTGACGAAATATTCGACATTAATGTCAAGAGCTATTTCAGTGGCATCAGTGCCGCCCTGCCGGAACTGAAAAAGACTAACGGATCAGTGGTGATGACCGCTTCGGTGTCGTCCCATGCGGTCGGTGGTGGTGGTTCTTGCTACATCGCCAGCAAGCATGCGGTGCTCGGTATGGTTAAGGCTTTGGCCTACGAATTGGCCCCCGAAGTTCGCGTGAACGCTGTTTCGCCGGGGGGCACCGTGACGTCTCTGTGCGGTCCCGCGAGCGCCGGTTTCGACAAAATGCACATGAAAGACATGCCCGGCATCGACGATATGATCAAAGGTCTCACGCCTCTTGGGTTTGCAGCCAAGCCCGAAGACGTGGTGGCACCCTATTTGTTGCTGGCTTCGCGAAAGCAAGGAAAATTCATCACCGGCACCGTGATTAGCATTGATGGCGGTATGGCGCTCGGTCGCAAGTGAGCTTGTAGCCGATCAGAAGTTATAGACACATTTCAGGTGACGCCCCATGAAGACAAAACTGTTTATCAATAACGCCTGGATCGATTCTAGTGACCAGCAGACCTTCGAGCGCATACACCCCGTCAGCAGCGATGTGGTGACTGAGAGCGCAAACGCCACAGTGACGGACGCGATAAAGGCGGCGCAAGCGGCCGAGGAGGCGTTCAAGACCTGGAAGGCCGTTGGACCTTCAGAGCGTCGCCGCCTTCTCCTAAAGGTCGCCGATGTCATGGAAAGTAAAACACCCAAGTTCATCGAAGTGATGGCCATGGAGGTGGGAGCTTCCGCCCTTTGGGCCGGATTCAACGTCCATGCGTCTGCCAATGTGTTCCGAGAGGCTGCCTCGCTGGCTACCCAAATTCAGGGTGAAACCATCCCAACGGACAAGTCTGACACGCTCTCAATGACGCTACGTCAGCCGGTCGGTCCGATCCTGAGCATCGTTCCATGGAACGGCACCGCAGTGCTTGCGGCACGAGCCATCGCTTATCCGCTGGTCTGTGGCAACACTGTGGTGTTCAAAGGCTCTGAATTTAGTCCCGCGACGCATGCCCTGATCACCCAGTGCGTGCAGGAAGCCGGGCTGCCCGCTGGCGTGCTCAATTACCTCAACTCTTCGCCTGACCGTTCGCCCGAGATCGCTGACGCACTGATCTCTGCCAAGGAGATCCGCCGCATCAACTTCACGGGTTCCACCCGCGTGGGCAGCATTATCGCGCAGAAAGCCGCGCAACACCTCAAGCGCTGCCTGCTGGAGCTCGGCGGCAAGTCCCCGCTTATTGTTCTGGATGATGCAGACATCGATGCGGCGGTCAAGGCAGCGGTGTTCGGTAGCTTCCTGTTCCAAGGTCAGATCTGCATGTCCACTGAGCGCTTGGTCGTTGATGAGAAGATAGCCGACGAATTTGTCGCAAAATTTGTCGAAAAAACTAAGCGCTTGAGCGCAGGCGACCCGTGCGTAACTGGCGACTGCATCATCGGCCCGATGGTCTCGCCAAATTCGGGTGAGCGGATCAATGGTTTGTTCAAAGACGCGATCGACAAAGGGGCAAAAGTTGTTTGCGGCGGCTTGGCCCAAGGTGCGCTCATGCCGGCCACGATCCTGGATCACGTCAAATCTGACATGCGGATTTACGATGAGGAGACCTTTGGTCCCATCACCGTGGTAATCCGTTGTAAAGGCGAAGCAGAGGCCGTCCGCATTGCCAACGACAGCGTCTATGGCCTGTCGTCGGGCGTATTTGGCCGCGACATCAACCGCGCTCTACGCGTGGGTATGTCCATCGAATATGGTTCTGTACACATCAACGGTTCGACCGTCCAGAACGAGGCGCAGGCTCCTTACGGAGGCACCAAGAACACCGGCTACGGGCGCTTCGACGGCCGTGCTGTAATCGACGAGTTCACAGAGATCAAGTGGCTGACCATCGAACCTTTCGAGCAGCAATATCCCTTCTGATAAGCACTAACTCCCAGGAATCAAACTATGAGTAAGCAAGCTGCAGTTATCGAGCTCGGATACATGGGTATCTCGGTCAAGGACCCTGATGCGTGGAAATCATTTGCCACGGATATGCTAGGTCTGCAAGTTCTTGATGAGGGTGAGAAGGACCGTTTCTATCTGCGGATGGATTACTGGCATCATCGGATCGTAGTCCATCACAACGGACAGGACGACCTGGAATACCTGGGCTGGCGTGTGTCCGGAAAACCGGAGTTCGAGGCTCTCGGTCAAAAACTCATTGACGCCGGTTACGATGTTCGCGTCTGCGATAAAGCCGAGGCTCAGGAACGAATGGTGTTGGGCCTGATGAAGACAGTAGATCCAGGCGGCAACCCGACCGAGATATTCTGGGGGCCGCGGATCGACATGAGCAACCCGTTCCATCCCGGCCGCCCCCTGCACGGCAAGTTTGTGACTGGTGACCAAGGCCTGGGTCATTGCATCGTTCGCCAGACCGATGTCGAAGCTGCTCACAAGTTCTATAGTCTTCTGGGATTGCGTGGGGACGTCGAATACCGGATCCCGCTGCCCAACGGCATGACTGGCGAACTAACGTTCATGCATTGCAATGGTCGGGACCACTCCATTGGGTTTGGTGCCATGCCCGCTGAAAAGAGGCTCAATCATGTGATGCTTGAGTACACCGACATAGAGGATCTGGGATACACCCATCAACAGTTTGTAAAGAACGACATTGACATTGCCTTGCAACTTGGCATTCATGCTAACGACAAGGCGCTGACGTTCTATGGCGCAACACCTTCCGGCTGGCTCATTGAGCCCGGCTGGCGAGGTGCCAAGGCCATAGACGAAGCGGAGTACTACGTTGGAGACATCTTTGGCCATGGTATCGAGACCACTGGCTACGGCATGGATGTAAAATTGAGTTAAAACTACAACCAAAGTTACAGGCGCAGGCTCTCTTCCAGATATGCGTTGGGGAAAATTACTTATGCTCCTGCAGTATTAATTTTCCCGATTTTGCTCCGGTTCACCCTCACATCGGGGCTGTAATAGATTATACAAGGATCGTGGCGAATGAGGATGCTAGTCTCAGTCGTTCGATGCAGATCATGCATGGGGCCCAGCACTGCAAGTTCATGTTGACTTAACGAGCGACTGGCTCGTTAGTATTGATATCCGGAAGCTGTTCCTTAAACCGAACGTATAAAGGTGATTGGGCTCCAAGAGGCTACAGCTACGGTAACTCTAGATCCGTAATTTGGAGTCGGTCGCGATTGGACAACGATTCTGACTAACCTAGTTCCAGCTTTTTTACCTAACCAAGAGTGTCTCCATGTCGAATAAAACTATGAAACCAGCGCGTCTTACTGCCGAGGATATCCATGGTGTCTGGGCTATTATGCCAACGCCGGCTACTCCGGATGCTTCTAACTGGCGCAGCACTAACACAGTTGACTTAAACGAGACTGCTCGCATAGTTGAAGAGCTGATTGCAGCTGGTGTCAACGGTATTCTAAGTATGGGTACTTTTGGTGAGTGCGCCACGTTGACCTGGGATGAAAAACGTGATTATGTCTCGACGATTGTCGAGACCATTCGTGGTCGCGTGCCTTATTTCTGTGGCACGACAGCCTTAAATACCCGAGAAGTCATCCGCCAGACCCGAGAGCTTATCGATATTGGCGCCAACGGCACTATGCTCGGGGTGCCGATGTGGGTGAAGATGGACCTGCCTACAGCGGTTCAGTTCTATCGTGATGTTGCAGATGCGGTACCAGAGGCTGCCATTGCGATTTACGCCAACCCCGAAGCATTCAAGTTCGACTTCCCTCGCCCATTCTGGGCAGAGATGTCCAAAATTCCGCAGGTAGTGACTGCGAAGTATCTAGGCATCGGAATGCTTGACTTGGACCTGAGACTGGCACCCAACATCCGCTTCCTTCCCCACGAAGATGACTATTACGCGGCCGCACGCATCAATCCTGAGCGCATAACCGCGTTCTGGTCAAGCGGGGCCATGTGCGGCCCGGCTACCGCCATCATGTTGCGTGACGAAGTGGTGCGGGCCAAGAGCACCGGTGACTGGATCAAGGCCAAAGCCATCTCCGATGACATGCGCGCAGCCGATTCGACATTGTTTCCGCGTGGCGACTTTTCGGAGTTCTCGAAATACAACATCGGACTTGAAAAAGCACGCATGGATGCAGCTGGCTGGCTCACAGCTGGACCATGCCGTCCGCCCTATAACATCGTCCCAGAAGACTATATTGCTGGCGCCCTTAAGTCAGGCAAAGCTTGGGCCGCACTGCATGCTAAATACAGCAAGGAATTGAAGTAGTCCAACTCGATTGGTCTGGCGAAATGCTGGAAAAGACGCTGAACGATTTGAAATATATTAGATTAATCATATTTCTTGCGCTACTAGTAGGCGTCGCCAGTTCGGCAAATTTAGCTAAGACTGCTAGTCTCGCAGACTCGGGTGTGAAGTCAGGCTTTAGGAATACCGAATGAAGCCAGCATATCAAGCCGACGATGGGTGCCATCCTTGATGAGGCAACCCACTGTTGGTTGGCTTAGTTTTTTGGAGTGTTTGATTGTGATTGTTGATTTCTATTTCGACTTTTTGAGCCCTTTTTCTTACTTGGCTAACCATCGCTTGTCGAAGCTAGCCCACGATTATAGCTTTTCCATTCGTTATTACGCAATCGATTTGGCGCGAGTTAAAATAGCCATCGGAAACGTTGGTCCATCTAATCGCGACCTGATAGTCAAGCTGGACTATTTGAAAGTAGATTTGCAACGGTGGGCCGAGCTTTACGAAATACCGTTGGTATTCCCAGCTAACTACAACAGCCGACGGATGAATACTGGGCTTTATTACTCGGGAGCCATGGCACAGACTGGTGCCTATGTGAATGTAGTATTTAATGCGGTTTGGGGAGATGGCATAGCTCCAGATTTGGAAAGCTTGCCTGCTCTGGTATCTGAAAAACTAGGCTGGGATCGTAGCGCCTTCGAGGACTTTATCAGCAGCGATGCCGCAACAAATGCGTATGATGAGCATACCCAGGCCGCCATCGAACGTAAAGTATTCGGTGTACCAACGATGTTTTTGGGCGATCAAATGTGGTGGGGCAACGACCGTCTATTTATGCTCGAGAACACACTGAGGTGCGGCTGTAGTGCTGGAATAGCCGCCGCGGGGGAAACCGGAGTAAAACCGGTAACAGAAGGAGATGGAAATCAAAGCGGCAATAGTCCGTAAAAAAACGGCCCATTCTTATTCGGGCATGTAGCTCTTAATGAGCTGCAGAAGATCAAGTTCTCGTTATATTTGTTGCGACCGGGTTGTGTCATACGGATCTGATTTGTCGCGATCAGCATTATCCGGTTCCGCTCCCGATGGTTTTAGGGCATGAAGGGCCTGGTGTAGTTCCTGCTATTCAATCGTAAGCTTCGTGGAATCGTCGAAGATCAGTCGATTTCAGATATTTTTATTCCGAGGTTGGTAGAAAATTCAATAACCGTGTTGCACTCAGATCCTGCAACCGCCAAGTTTTATCCTTTTGAGGAAATCAATCGAGCCGCCGAAGACTCGGAAGAAGGGGTCACGCTCAAGCCGGTGCTCCATATTGGTTGAAACGTGCTGGTAGAATTACGCGGCTCGTGTGGGCTTTTCTAAGGTTGCGGGCAGTTTGCTTTTAGTTATGTTGTATCCCAAAAACAAAATTAATAAACGGTGGAAAATATGATTAAAAAAACAAATTTACTCAATAAAACAATTAGTGCTGCGATCTTGGGTATTGCGTCAAGCCATGCGGTAGCGACGGATGGTGTGATTTTGGAGGGCTTTGGCGCGGTTTCCAGAAGCATGGGCGGTACGGCTGTTGCTCATTATGTCGGGCCCGCGTCAATGATGGTCAACCCAGCGACAATGGACTTGTCTGATGCGACAGGTGAAATACTGCTAGGGCTAGATCTGATTACCACAGATATCAGCGCCACTAATCTTGGTACAGGCGAGAAAGCGTCATCAAGTCGGCATTCTAATAATAGAGGCCCCTATGTTGCCCCTCAGCTTGCTTTTATCCGTAAAGTTTCTAACTGGACCTTTGGCGCGGGCATATTCGCACAAGCGGGGATAGGGGTCGAGTATGGGAAGGACAGTTTTTTGTCCCGCGGCGATATTGGCGGAATGGGCTATGCCGCCGATGCTGATACCGGCCTTGAGAACGCCAGTCGCTTGTTTATACTTGACATACCTTTTGCCGTGAGTTTTAAGATTAACGATCGTCTTGTTATCGGTGGATCGCTAGATGCAAAATGGACTGGTTTGAATCTCGATTATTTGCTGGGAACGAACCAGTTGGGTAGTCTCGCCGGTGATGGGCGTGTGTCCGGTTCGCTGTTGGGCTTGATCGGCACTTTACCCGACCCGCGGGGTGTGCATTTGAGCGTTAGCCAAAACAAGGAACTTGCGAGTGGTGTCGATGGTTGGGGATACTCGGGTAGGTTAGGTTTGCTATATAAGATTACGCCAACGACCAAGTTGGGTGTCTCCTACATGTTCAAAAGTCACATGAACGACTTGAAAGGCAAGATGACTGTTACAGCGGTGGACGGTATTGCCGGTAATGTGCCTATCGAAGGCGAGGTTCGGGTTTTGGACTTCAATACGCCAGCCAAGCTTGATGTGGGTATCAGCCATCAGGTCACGGATAAATGGTTGATCGCTTTTGATGTTTCTCGCGTTTTCTGGAAGGATGCTTTGAAGGACATTAAAGTAGGGTTCGCCAGTGGAATGGGCGATGTTGACTTAAAGCTGCCGCAGGATGCCAAGGATCAAACGATCATGGCGATTGGCACGTCGTATGCGGCAACCCCGCGTTTAACCCTGCGAGCAGGATACCGTCATGCTACGCAGCCATTCAATGACGAAGGGCTGCTGGCGCTGATTCCAGCAGTGAATCTGGATCATGCCTCTTTAGGATTTAGTTATCAGTTATCCAAATCAGGCAGATTCGATGCTGCCTATTCGCATGCCTTCGAGCAAAGTATGACCAATCGATCGGCTTACAACACCTCGTCGCCCGTGAGATCGTCCATGTCGCAAGATAATTTCGTCTTAGCCTATAATTATTCATTCTGATTAAATCGCTATCGTGAGCATCTGAAGTTCGTACTAATTAATTTTAGCCGCTGTCTTTGTTGGCTCGATCTTCGGGGGCAATAGCGATCTGGTTGACTAGGGATGGTCTGAAGTAGTCACGTATTTCTGGCTGACTTCAGCCCTGCCAATTTTAAAAGCGGCGATTCGTCTAAAAAACGATCGAATCATCCATTCTTTCTGGATTTTTAGCCGCCGCGAGCACCTCGCGGCGGCCATTTCCCGCATTACAGGCGCACCTCTCACGGCCATCCGGCCACCCATTCCATGAGCATCTGGGCAGCGACTTCAGCGACGTCTCCCCTGATTTGAGTAGCGCTCAGCTTTAGAGTCCAATCCCAGTAACCAGGAGATTGGACATGAAGAAGCGTTTCACTGAAGAGCAAATCATTGGCTTTCTACGCGAAGCCGAGGCTGGGCTGCCGATCAAGGAGCTGTGTCGTCGGCACGGCTTTTCAGAGGCCAGTTACTACCTCTGGCGCAGCAAGTTTGGCGGGATGAGCGTGTCGGATGCCAAGCGCCTGAAGGAGCTGGAAAGCGAAAATGCCCGGCTTAAGAAAATGCTCGCCGAGTCGATGCTGGAGATTGAAGTCACCCGCGAGGCGTTGCGAAAAAAGTGGTGAGCGCACCCTCGCGTCGAGAGCTGGTGCGCCACATGACGGCACGCGGCTTGAGTGAGCGCCGAGCGCTTCAGGTGATGCGCATGAGCGCCAGTGCTCTGCGCTACCAACCGAGGCCGGATCGCAACCAGAGCCTGCGCAAGCGCATTGTGGCCCTGGCTCATCGGCATCGCCGCTATGGCGCCGCGATGATCTATTTGAAGCTGCGCCAGGCTGGCGAGGTGGTCAACCACAAGCGGGTGGAGCGCCTGTATGCCGAAGCCCGCTTGCAGGTGAAAAGGCGTAAGCGCAAGAAGATTCCGATTGCAGATCGACAGCCGCTGGGCCGCCCGCGGGCCGCCAACCAGGTCTGGTCGATGGACTTTGTATTTGATCGCACGGCTGAAGGGCGTGTCATCAAGAGCCTGACCGTGGTGGATGATGCCACCCATGAGGCTGTAGCCATCGTGCCGGAAAGAGCGATTGGCGGGCTTTCGTTGACGCGCATCCTGGATCGTCTGGCCATGTCACGCGGACTGCCCAAAGCCATCCGCACGGACAATGGCAAGGAGTTCTGTGGCAGGGCCATGCTGACCTGGGCTCATCAGCGAGGTGTGCAGCTGTTCCTGATTGAGCCAGGTAAGCCCAATCAGAATGCCTACATCGAATCGTTTAACGGGCGCTTCCGTGATGAATGCCTGAACGAACACTGGTTCACCAGCCTGCCGCACGCCAAGGTAGTGATTGAGTCCTGGCGGAGGGAATACAACGAAGAGAGACCGAAGAAAGGGCTTGGTGGGTTAACCCCATCGGCCTATGCCGAGCAACTGGCCTCGAAAGCCGTTACATTGACCCAGGACTCTAAAGCCAGCTGCTACTGAAGACGGGGAGACGTCGCACCCGCCCGAGTTTCCGATGAAACAGATCACTTTCGCCGACGACGTACGCCGGTAAGCGCAAGCAGACCCGCAAGGAATTGTTCCTGATCGAGATGGATCGGGTGGTGCCATGGAAGGGTTTGATTGCCTTGATCGAGCCGTATTACCCCAAGGGCGAAGGCGGCCGACCCGCCTATCCGCTGATGGCGATGCTGCGCGTACATCTGATGCAAAACTGGTTCGGCTACAGCGATCCGGCGATGGAAGAAGCGCTGTACGAGACCACCATCCTGCGTCAGTTCGCCGGGTTGAGCCTGGAGCGCATTCCTGACGAGACCACCATCCTCAACTTCCGCCGGCTGCTGGAGAAGCATGAGTTGGCGGCCGGTATCCTTGGCGTGATCAATGGCTACCTGGGAGATCGCGGCCTGTCGCTGCGCCAAGGCACCATCGTCGATGCCACGCTGATCAATGCGCCGAGTTCGACCAAGAACAAGGACGGTAAGCGCGACCCGGAAATGCATCAGACCAAGAAGGGTAACCAGTACTGTGTGTCACGAACACAGGTCAGATGACCTGTGCTGCTGTGCCGAAGATGGAAGTAGGCCTTCCGAAGTCGGCTTGCAGGAGCGGACTTCAAACCACCCGGTGCTGCTGCATCCAAAAGGTGTGGTGGTGAGCGACCGAGGAAAAGTCATCCCTGAGGATGGCAGGTGAGTATGGAGAAGATGAGCGAAAGCAAACCGTCCGATGACGCATCGTTATGCCCAAGGTGCTGCCGAAACTGAGGTGGAGTACTGGCTTCAGGACAAGTCGGGGCGTTACCTGCTTACGGACCCGATGGCAGCCGGTGTATAGGCGGCATGATCTTCATACAGGCTTTGGTACGGAACGTGAGAACCTTGTTCCAGATGCGAAGGAAAATGACAAATGGCCAACACCATGAGGAAGAATACCGATGCTGGAGCGAGGGGCGGAGCCTCCAGTAGTAGCGACGATGCCTCTGTAATGGGGGTGGAGCGAAGGGGCGGCGTTATACTGCCGATGAATGCTGCCAACCTGCGGGGATGAGCGGCGTGAACTCGGCGAAACCTTACGGCATAGCGAAGCGCACGGTATGGGAGGCATACCAGCAGGTCAAGGCCAACCGCGGTGCTGCCGGCGTCGACGATGAGACCATCGCCGACTTCGAGCAGGATCTGTCGAAGAATCTGTACAAGCTGTGGAACCGGATGTCGTCGGGGTCGTACTTCCCGCCGCCGGTCAGGCAGGTTGAGATTCCCAAGGCATCGGGAGGCACGCGCAAGCTGGGAGTGCCCACGGTCTGTGACCGTGTTGCGCAAACCGTCGTCAAGCTTCTCATCGAGCCAGAGCTGGACCCGATCTTCCATCCGGACTCTTATGGGTACCGGCCGGGACGGTCGGCAAAGCAAGCCGTGGCGATCACGCGTGAACGCTGCTGGCGGTATGACTGGGTGGTGGAGTTTGATATCAAGGCGGCCTTCGATCAGATCGATCACGGGCTGCTGATGAAGGCGGTGCGCACCCACATCAAGGAAGACTGGATTCTTCTGTACATCGAGCGGTGGCTGGTTGCGCCGTTCGAAACGGAGGGCGGCGTCCACGTTCCACGCGAACGCGGCACCCCGCAAGGCGGAGTGGTCAGTCCCATCTTGATGAACCTGTTCATGCACTACGCCTTCGACACGTGGATGCAGCGCAGCAGCCCGAACTGTCCGTTCGCCCGGTATGCAGATGATGCGGTGGTTCATTGCCGCAGTCGGAAGCAGGCGGAGTACGTGATGCGATCCATCGCGTCACGGTTGGCGGACTGCGGGTTGACGATGCATCCCGAGAAATCGAAGGTCGTTTACTGCAAGGACAGTAACCGTCGCGCAGGTTATCCGCATGTGAGCTTTACCTTCCTCGGCTTCACCTTTAGGCCGAGGAAGGCGCTCAGCAAACAAGACCAGCTCTTCACGAGCTTCCTTCCGGGAGCGAGTGAGGATGCCTTGAAGCGGATGCGCCAAGCGGTGCGCAGGTGGCGACTCAATCGCCAAACCCACGTGACGCTGGTCGACGTGGCTCGGCTCTACAATCCAGTGATACAGGGGTGGTCGCAATACTATGGCTCGTTCTATCGGACAGCCATGCTTGGCATCTTCCAGCACATTGATCGCGCGCTTGAACGCTGGGCCCGACGAAAGTACAAGGCCCTTCACCGCCGCAAGGCGGCCAGCGCCGGATGGCTGGACAAGATGCAAGCCGCTGCACCACTGCTGTTCCATCACTGGCGCGTGGCCGGCCCCCAGGTTGGATGACGGGAGCCGTATGACGCGAGAGTGTCACGTACGGTTCTGCGAGCGGCTGCGGGGGCAGTTCCTGCGGCCGACTCACCACTTCGGCAAGGCGCCCTGAAAGTCGCATGGGTTTCTGTTCCGCAGGTTAACGCCCGACGGAACCGACTGTTCCACCACTCGTTCCCTACCCAGACAGGCGTGGCCGGTAACAGCCGGGTCTGAAGCTCTGGGGACAATGTAACCGCCGATATTTCGGTAGGTCGAACCGCGAGGCCAGACTGAATCTGCCAGCATCAAGGCGGAGAGGCGCTAGGGATGAACAGGTACCCGCCAACTGCACGGGGGTGATGGTGCTCGCTTGGCGACTGGCTTCTTGCTGGAGGTTAGAGATTGCTTCGGCAATTGCCTTGGTCTGAGCCACATAGCTGCCGGATAGGTTGGCAATCACAATGCAGCAACGCGGTAACTCCAGAGCGGCGCTCATCAGGCAGCTGAGTGTGTAGGTGCTTACGGTAGCCAGCGTACCGCCGCCGATGACAGTAGTGCTCGCGTTTTCAAGGTAGGGCGGCAACTCATCGAGCATGATCAGGGTCGGTTTGTCCCCGATAATTTTCTTCCAGCCAGCCTGATCGACCGCGCGAGGGCCATTGACCCAGTAGGGCTTGATGGCTTCCTCTTCGCCTAGTTGGGTAGTCGCGAATGATGGGGTTGAATGTGCATGCCTGCTTGACTGTCTTGAGCATCTGCTCGACTCCCTGAGAAATACTTAATCGTTGCTCGACTGACTGGAGGGTGGGGTGGGCTGCGGAATGGAAAGCTCCTGACTCACCTGCTGCAGAAACCACTCACGCATGGTCAACCCACGCGCCTTGAGTGCGGCGTAGATCTGCTGCTTTTGGGCAGGATCAACCTCGATCACAACGCGATTGCTAGTTTTCATAGGCATGGGCACCTGGCTTAGGTTTGTAACGTGACGTGATGTTATGTTCGAAGGGGAGGGGCTGGAAGCCCTGGCGTACATTAATTTATTTTCTCTTTTAGGAGCATCTTGAGGTAGGCCCCCGTGGCCTGGCCGTTACTTCTGCCAAGTACTAAAAACGGGGTACCGGCCGGTCATCATGGCCTTCGACTGCTCAGGGTTAAGATCCTGTTGTTGCTCCTGCCAGTTGCCTGATCAGACGAAACGTCCCCGGTATGAGCGGCGGGCTGCTAGTCCAGATGCCGACTCGCCTGGGGACCAGCCCGAATTACACCGGGACTTATGGGCTGAGTGGGCAGCTATCGCAGGAACCACAGCAAGGCTTGCCGTGCATGGAGTCCCAATATTGCCGCTCAGCCTCTTCCCAGTCCCGCAATGCGAAAGCCAGTTCGGTAGCCTGCTTTGCATGGTCATGGCAGCGTCGAATTCGTTTAGGACGGCGGCGTCCATACAGGCCGCAGAAGCAGCGCCTTTTTTGGTTGATTACCCGCCGGGACTTTTCCCACACGCTAAACAAAGGCACTGTTCCGGAGATCACATCCAAGATAGGTCGCTCTTTGGACTTTCTGCGCTTGAGCCCTAGCTGATTTACCGCAAGATCGTTAGCGATTTTGCCACTGATTGCGCTCGCAGCCTTCTGCGCTCGCAGTTGATGTCGAGCTGCGTCGCCGTGTGCCCACGCGGAACCATTCGGCCATCTGCGCAGAGTGCGAGCGCGCTCTTGAAGCTTTAGGTATTTGTAGATTGTCTCAAGCCAGGCACGAGCGGACGGCTCGTCTGAGACAGGAAGCGGATTGGCGCCCGCGTAAAACAGACAGAACGTACCATCATAATTGATGTGCCGTTCCGGGCAAAAGCCTGGCAAGTGATGTGGTGTGCTTTCGCGTGCTTCTATCCATTCACCGTCTTGGCGTAAATGCAGCTTGTAGGGGAGCGTTCTCCCGTCCACCAGCCGAATCGGAAGATCAAGCGTTGCTGTCTGCGGAACGGATGTTACACAGGTACCCCCGAAATCTGGGGCGACCTGTGCAATCAGGTCGAGCGCTGTGCTCAACGGCTGCCGTCTACTTTCTGGCGGGAGTGGGGCTGCACCTGACGCTCATCTGCGCGAATGATGGCGGCGGAACCCGCATAGGCTTCCGAGCGAGCTTGCTTCGCAGATGCGTCCCCATCATCTGCCAGGGCTTCGGTAGCTTCGTTGTAGTCCAGGTGTGATGTCTTACGACTCTTCCCAAACAGGTTCTGCACAGCTTTCGATGCTGCGTCGTAAGCTACTTGCCCGATCGCGGTTTCCACCCCCGAACACGCGCATTGGCGTTTCTCAGACTCGATCACGCTACGCCCGATAGCGCACCTAACTCTATTACCCTTGGCGCCCAGGCGCGTGACGGCTATTGGGCCCAGATCGAAGCCAATCGCGAGGCCGAGGTCGCCGGTTTCAATACCTTCGGCGTTCAGCCGCTCAATTGCGAGATTGAAGCTGCTGCGCAGTGCACCTGCTAGCCGTGTGGCCTCGGATACTGACTTCTCTTCGTCAGTAGTATGCGCGGTGCCGTCACAGGATAGGGCTTGCACGCAGTCTCCGATGAAGCGCACCCGGCGCCCTTCGAAGTCGGAAGTCACGACCCGCTCCAGCTCGGAGCGGATGACATGCAAAGTCCGCACGACATCGTCGGTCTTCTCGTTGATGTGATCGGCCACGTAGGCTGTGAAGCCATCAATATCGGCGTAGAGGCTCACCATCTCCTGTCGCTTCGAGTTGGCCGGAGTCAGCGAGTAAATGTCCATATCACGCAGGGGTGGGGTTTGGCGGGAAAACTGGTAACCGCCAATGGGGTTCTTTTTCAGATCCTCACGCCACTCCTCGACGATCTCGTCGGACGTGACATCCAGCTTGGCCGCATCCTGACATGCCTTGATCTCTATCGCGGTTAGGGCAGATTTTTCCGGCTCATCGCTTTCCGCAAGGCCGATGGCCTTACGAGCATTGTTGGTCAGATAGATACCCCTGGCCTTGTTATTACTGGCCAGTTTCGCGGCATGGTTCGCTGGATCGCCCAGGAACAAGGGTTCGCGGTACCCGCTGCGGCCATTGTTTACAGCAAGAGCTAGGCCGGTATCGATGCCAATTCGAACCTTGGCTGCTGGGATTTGCTCATCGTCGTCGCCCGTCTCTGCAAGCACGTCAATGATCAATTGCGCAGTCGCAACGGCGCGTTGAACACGCTTGGTCTCAGCGCCGGACTCAGTGTTGTACGGCTTAGTGAAAAGGGAGTGCAGCCGCTGACTGTGGAAGTCGACGCGGCGCGCATCAACCTTGTTGAGAATTCGCTTGACTGCCCGGTAGTGCTGGTCAAGAAAGCGCAGCGTGCGCTTGTGACACTCTGTGCCCTCGACTGCAGTGATGTTCAGCATGTCCTCGAGATTCATGATGTCCGCATACATGTGGACCCCATCCACGCGGTACGCGGTACTGGTAGGAATCGATTCCAACGACATGTCGCGCACGTAATCCTTGATGGTGATTTCCTCAACATCAGCGATCTTCTGGTCTATGTGTTTTGCAGCGCGATCATGGTTCCAGCTCTTGCTCATCGATCACTCCTTCGGGTGATTGGGCGCGCTGCAATGCGGTAGGCAAGCGCATGCCAAATTTGCTTGTTGACAGATATCCGTTACTTCGGTCCTAGCTTGTTGAAAATGGTGCGTAGCTGATTGCAGGCTGGAGATAGGCTGGAGGGCAGCTGGTCTTCACTTTTCGTTAGGCGATATCCGATGGTTGTCAGCCCTTTCAGATCTGACGGCAGATGTACCTCGTCACCCCTAGGCTCAAGAAGGAAGGTTCGTGCCCTGCCAAGTCGTCCTACGAACAGGCCAAGCTCGAAAATGACGTTGTCGCGCGGCGTATTCTTGGTTTCCTCGCGCATTGTGACGGAGTCGTCCGGCTGTGCGATTGCGATGGCAAAATCGCACTCGTCCAGTTGCTCTTCGAGGCTTTCAAGGGCGTACTGCGATGCGCGGAAAACGCCTTGTGTCCAGGTCTTTACGAAGAACTTGTCGTGCTCAAGGTTATTCTCGATTGCCCGGGCAATAGGGAGTGCCTCGACCGAGCAAATGATGAATACGTGGGATGACTGATGGGCAGGAAGCACCATGTCGTTTCGCTGGTGTAGTCGATCGACCAGTTGCCGAGTGACCTGTCGCCAAACCGAGGGATACGCGTCCGCAATGGACTTGAAGTCTGCCGCGCTGACCTTCAAGACAATCGAGGGCTCGGTGGCCAGTACAGTAGCAGAGCGCTTCGCTGTTGGGACCAGAGCAGCCATTTCTCCGACGTGATCGCCGCCCCCTCGTGTTGCGACTTCACGATCATGGACCTTCACCTGGAAATGCCCTGTGATGATGAAATAAACCTCGGAGTCCTCCGCGTCCTCGGTAATGAGCACAGCATCCTTAGCGATCTCCTCCAGCGTTCCTACCTCTGCGAGGCGGCGTGCTAGGTCTTGATTTCCGAGTACCAGCTTCTGCTCAAGCAGTACTTCCTCAAGAACGGCGCGGCCTGACGGCCCTTCAAAGCGATCGATCAACTTCCCAGTAGTCATGATGGTGAGCATTCCCTTGCGAAGAGGTTGCGGGGGCGTTCACAGAGAAATGGGGACGTGCGTCACCCTTTCAAGGGGCGCTGAAGAAAAGATCTGGGCATGGCGGGCGCTCAGGGACGCAGGTTCAAACTCTGTTTGATTGCATTCGGGAGTAGTGGGCCGAATGTTCAGTGTCAAACATTTTGTGCTGTAAGACCTGACGTGCTCTGGTACACCTGTCAAACCTTCTCTTGATTGGCGTCAGTTTTTGTCAATCAATGGGGGTGAGTTTGACGGTCAATGGGGAGTCGCCGAAATAGCATCATAGGTAGGGATTACGGGCGATTTGGCGGTGTCAATCGAAGGAACGTAATTTGATAGATCACACTACTGGCCGGACGACCCGCTGATCGCCGAGCCTACCGCGCGGGCAAAACCACGCGGGCAGTAGCGGGTGCACTCACCGGGCCGGTCACGCTGACGTCTTCGCCAGCGTCGCGCAGTTCGGCATAGGCCTTTTCCAGGGCCACCAGTACCGCCGCGCTGTCGCGAGTATGGCGCGAGACGATGAAGTGGATCGGTGTCGCGCCGATCGGCAGGTAGGGCAGTTCGTCCAGCTGCAGTCGCTCGCGCATCAGGTCTACCGACAGCCCGTAATCGAGCAGGAAGTCGGCGCGCCGGTAACGCAGCATCTGCAGGGCCGATTCGTGGTTGCTGGTGCGCAGCAGGCGCACCTTCAGCGCCGGGTCGTGCAGCAGCTGGGTGACGGCGGGCCAGTAACTGTGGCCGCCGATGACGATCACCCCCTGCCCGGACAGCCCCTCGGGAAGGCGCGGCGCCGGCGTATCCGGGCGGAAGTAAAGATTGAGCTGCGCATGCCCGAGCGTCTGCCGGCTTTCCAGCGTATGCGCCGCCAGCTCGGGTTTGCCCGGGGTGCCGACCCACAAATCGATGTTGCCGTTCTGCAGCGCGGCGTACAGGCGGGCGCTGGGTAAGGCGCGAAACTGCGCACGGTAGCCGGCGCGCTGCGCGACCCGGCGAATCAGATCAGCCATCGGCCCGCGGGCCTGCTGCTGGGCGTCGCTGTACATCACCGGGGCGAATTCGGCATAGCCGACGATCAGTCGCGGCTGCACGAGCGCATCGGCATGTGCCGGATAATGGCTGGCCAGCAGCAGGGCGATGAACAGGAAAGAAACTTTCAAGGATGAAAAACGCCGTCCGTGGTATGTCGCGGGAAGCAGGATGCGCACTCCGTCGGGGTTTGTCCATGCGCCGAATGTCACCGGCGCAGGAAAGCCGCGCCCACGGCGCCTATGCTCAAGGCGCAGGAGCCGGATCGAGGAGACGCCCATGCGGCGCAAGGTTTTCACCAGCAGAGTGTTCGAGCGCAAGGTGGTGCTGATCACCGGCGGTTGCGCCGGCATCGGTCGCGCGCTGGCGGTGCGCATGGCGCAGGCGGGCGCGCGGCTGGTGATCTTCGATCTCGATCAGGTCGCGCTCGACAGCCTGGTCCAGCATCTGGCCGATCATCACAACGCCCAGGCGCTGGGACTGCGCTGCGATGTCAGCGACCGCGAGGCGGTGCAGCAGGCGATCACACTGGTCATCGAGCGCTACGGCGGCATCGACGTGCTGGTCAACAACGCCGGCATCACCCATCGCAGCCGCGTGGCGGACACCAGCCTGACGGTGTTCCAGCGGATCATGGCGGTGAACTTCTACGGCGCGCTGCATTGCACCCAGGCGGCGCTGCCAAGCCTGCTCGCGCGTGGCGGGCAGATCATCGTGCTCAGTTCGCTGTCGCAGTACGCCCCGGTGCCGGATCGCGCCGCCTACAACGCCAGCAAGCACGCACTGCACGGGCTGTTCGAAACCCTGCGCGGCGAACTGCAGGGCAGCGACGTCAACGTGATGCTGGTGTGTCCGGGCTACACCGCCACCGATCTGCGCAAGAACGTGCTGGTCGGCGACGGCTCCACCGCGCCGCAG
>LNAO01000003.1_pt1 | contig 22894 bp, 27 predicted proteins | sample 602571 | NCBI WGS metagenome assembly LNAO01 (sample SAMN02440304, study PRJNA202911) | soil metagenome | biome: Subtropical and temperate rainforests or woodlands; isolation source: soil samples (1 kg each in a 20% v/v slurry with milli Q water) were... ...
GATCGCCAACGTGTTCTGGACCGTCGCCTACGACACCTTCTACGCCATGGCGGACCGCGCCGACGACATCAAGGTCGGCGTCAAGTCGACCGCCATCCTGTTTGGCGAGGACGACCGGCTGATCATCGGCGTGCTGCAGGCAAGTGCCTTGGCCACGCTGGCACTGGTCGGCTGGAACGCCCGCCTGGGCCCGTGGTTCTACGGCGGGCTTGGCCTGGCGGCGCTGACCGCGCTGCACCACCAGTACCTCGCCCGGCACCGCGAGCCGGCCGCCTGCTTCAGGGCCTTCGTAGCCAACAACTGGTTCGGTGCCGCAGTGTTCGCCGGCATCGCCGCCCACTACGGGATGCAGCCATGAGCCGCGATCTGCGCGCCTTCATCGCCCGCCTGGAGGCGCTGGGGGAACTCAAGCGCATCGCCGTGCCGGTCGACCCGCGCCTGGAAGTCACCGAAATCTGCGACCGCGTGCTGCGGGCCGGCGGCCCGGCGCTGCTGTTCGAGCGCCCGGTCGGCCACACCATGCCGCTGCTGGCCAATCTGTTCGGCAGCGTGCGGCGCGTAGCACTTGGCCTGGGGCGCGAGACGGTCGCCGACCTGCGGGAACTTGGCGAGCAACTGGCCATGCTGCGCGAACCACAACCGCCCGGCGGCCTGCGCGAGGCCTGGCGACAGTTGCCCATCTACCGGCAGGCGCTGGCCATGCGTCCGCGGCGCGTCGGCAGCGGACCCGTTCAGGAACAGGTGTTCGAGGGCGAAGCAGTCGACCTGAGTAGCCTGCCCATCCAGACCTGCTGGCCGGACGATGCCGCGCCGCTGCTGAGCTGGGGCCTGGTGGTCACGCGCGGGCCGCACGGCGGGCGGCACAACCTCGGCGTCTACCGCCAGCAACTGCTCGGCCGCAACCGGCTGATCATGCGCTGGCTGGTGCACCGCGGCGGCGCGCTCGACTACCAGGCCTGGCAGGCGGCGCGGCCCGGCGAGCCGTTTCCGGTGGCGGTGGTGATCGGTGCCGACCCGGCCACGCTGCTGGCGGCGGTGATGCCGATTCCCGACGGCCTGTCCGAGTACCAGTTCGCCGGCCTGCTGCGCGGCGAGCGCACCGAGCTGCTGAGCTGCGCCGACAGCGACCTTGCCGTCCCGGCGCATGCCGAGATCGTGCTCGAGGGCGTGATCCGGCCTGGCGAGCTGGCCGACGAGGGGCCGTTTGGCGATCACACCGGCTACTACAACGAAACCGAACGCTACCCGGTGCTGACCGTGCAGCGCCTGTCCCGGCGCCGCGACGCCATCTACCACAGCACCTACACCGGCCGCCCGCCCGATGAGCCGGCCATGCTCGGGGCGGCGCTGAACGAGCTGTTCGTGCCGCTGCTGCGCCGGCAATTCCCGGAAGTGGTGGACTTCTACCTGCCGCCGGAGGGCTGCTCGTACCGCGTGGCGCTGGTGTCGATCCGCAAGCAGTACCCGGGGCACGCGGCGCGGGTGATGTTCGGCGTCTGGTCGGTGCTGCGCCAGTTCCTGTACACCAAGTTCGTCGTAGTGGTGGACGAGGACATCGACGTGCGCAGCTGGCAGGACGTGGTATGGGCCATCAGCACCCGCGTCGACCCGGCCCGCGACATCCTGCTGGCCGAGCGCACACCGATCGACACGCTCGATTTCGCCTCGCCGCAGCCGGGCCTGGGCTCCAAGATGGGCCTGGATGCCACCAACAAATGGCCCGGCGAGACCACGCGCGAGTGGGGCCGGCCGATTCGGATGGACGCGGCGGTCAAGGCGCGGGTGGACGAGCTGTGGGGGCAGCTGGGACTGTAAATCCGGCGCCGGGCGGCCAGCCGGGCCACCGACCGGCAAGGCCGGCAGGGGTTTGCAACCGCTGGCGGCCCGGCCCGCCATCGGCGGGGGCGTATAATCATGCCGTTTTTTGCCGCAACCACGCCTGGCTGTGAATGTCTCTACAGCCCCTTGCCACGGAAGACACTGTGACCGAAACATCCGCCGTCGCGCAGCGCGTGGACTCCTTCAGCCATGACCAGCTGCTGCGCTGCGCGCGCGGCGAGCTGTTCGGCCCTGGCAACGCGCAGCTACCGCTGCCGCCCATGCTGATGTTCGACCGCATCACGTACATCAGCGACCACGGCGGCCAGTTCGGCCGCGGCGAGATTCGCGCCGAACTGGACGTACGGCCGGACCTGTGGTTTTTCGGCTGTCATTTCCAGGGCGATCCGGTCATGCCCGGCTGCCTGGGGCTGGACGCCATGTGGCAGCTGGTCGGCTTTTATCTGGGCTGGATCGGCGGCCCGGGTCGCGGGCGAGCGCTGGGCGCCGACGAAGTGAAGTTCGGCGGCGAAGTCACGCCGGCCGCGCGCCTGGTCAGCTACCACATCCACATGAAGCGCGTGATCCAGCGCAAGCTGTTCATGGGCATCGCCGATGCCACCGTGGCGGTCGATGGCAACCCCATCTATACCGCCAGTGGCCTGCGAGTAGGACTGTTCACCAATTCCTTCGAGAGCACACCGTGAGACGCGTCGTCATCACCGGGCTGGGCATCGTGTCCAGCATCGGCACCACCCAGGCACAGGTCGCAGACTCGCTGCGCGAAGTCCGTTCCGGCATCGAGTTCAGCGAGGAATACCGCGAACTGGGCTTTCGAAGCCAGGTGCACGGGCCGCTGCGCATCTCGCCCGAGGAACACATCGACCGCAAGCTGCTGCGCTTCATGGGTGATGCCGCCGCCTACGCGCACATCGCAATGGTCGAGGCCATCGTCGACGCCGGACTGACCGAAGCCGAGGTTTCGAATCCGCGCACCGGCCTGGTTGCCGGATCCGGCGGCGCCTCGACCGCCAACACCGTGCTGGCAGCAGACACCCTGCGCGAGAAAGGCGCCCGTCGCGTTGGGCCGTACATGGTGCCGCGCACCATGTCGAGCACGGTCGCCGCCTGCCTGGGCACCGCCTTCAAGATCAAGGGCGTGGGCTATTCCATCTCGTCGGCCTGCGCCACCTCCGCCCACTGCATCGGCAACGCCGCTGAACTGATCCAGGCCGGCAAGCAGGACGTGGTATTCGCCGGCGGTGGCGAGGAACTGCACTGGACCGAATCGGTGCTGTTCGACGGCATGGGCGCGCTGTCTTCCGCCTATAACGACCGCGCCGCGGTCGCCTCCCGTGCCTACGATGCCGATCGCGACGGCTTCGTCATCTCCGGCGGCGGCGGCATCGTTGTGGTGGAGGCCCTTGATCACGCGCTGGCCCGCGGCGCCAAGATTTATGGCGAGCTGATCGGCTATGGCGCCACCTCGGACGGCTTCGACATGGTGCAGCCGTCCGGCGAGGGCGCGGTGCGCTGCATGCGTCAGGCGCTGGGCGAAATTCCGCTCACGGACATCGATTATCTGAACACCCACGGCACCAGCACGCCGGTCGGCGACAGCCGCGAACTGGAGGCCGTGCGCGAGGTGTTCGGAGAACAGGTTCCGGCATTCAGTTCCACGAAGTCGCTGACCGGCCATTCGCTGGGCGCCGCCGGCGTGCACGAGGCCATCTACTGCCTGCTGATGATGCGCGGCGGCTTCATCACCCCGTCCGCACACATCGAGCGCCTCGATCCGGCGGCCGAAGGCCTCCCGCTGGTGCGCGAATTGCGCGACGGTGTGCGGTTGGATACGGTGATGTCGAACAGCTTCGGCTTCGGTGGCACCAACGCCACCCTGGTGCTGCGCCGCTACAACGGCTGAAGCCCCAGCCCGAAAGCGGCCACATGAAAAAGGCGGGCCCGGCAATGCCGACCCCGCTTTTTTGGCCGCGATAACCGCGGCGCGGCTTATTTCTTGACCTGCGCCACCATGTAATCGACCGCGGCCTGAACCTGGGCGTCGCTCAGGTTCATGAAACCGCCCTTGGGCGGCATGGCACGGATGCCCTGCAGCGAGTGCTGGTGCAGCACCTCGATACCCTGCGCGATGCGCGGCGTCCAGTCTTCGGCGCTGCCGAGCTTGGGCGCGCCGGCGACACCGGAGGCATGGCAGGAGAAGCAGGCCTGCTGATACACGGCGGCGCCATCGACCGGTCCGGCATCGGCCGCTGCGGTGGCGGCCATGCCACCAGCCGGCGCGCCGGGACCGCCGATCTGCACTTCACCGACCGGCTTGATGCGCTCGTTGGCCAGGGCGGCGACGCTCGGATCCACCTTGGACGGGCGCATGGCGCCGACCGCGAACACGGCGATGCCGGCAATCAGGAACGTGAGGGCAACCAGGGACAGCAGAACAACGGTGAAGGCGCTGGCGGAATTGTCGCCAGCCGGGGCGGAATGGGCGTTCACAAAGACTCCTTGCTGGAACGGGGGATCACGGGGGCAACTGCACGGGCAGCCGCGCAAGTATAACGGCCACCGGCCAGCCACGATCACAAGCGTGGGGTGTCTTGCGTGCCGTCAAGCCTGGCCACCGCGCGCCGCCGGCCCCGGACATCCTGCTAAACTGCGCCTCCCCGCGCCCTTAGCTCAGCTGGATAGAGTGTTGGCCTCCGAAGCCAAAGGTCAGAGGTTCGAATCCTCTAGGGCGCGCCAGTCCCCTCGTGTGTCGGCGGTCGTGGCGTGGGCGGCGCAAGGCCTGCCTCGACCGACCCGGCGCGTGCCTGAATCCCCGGCCGGTGCCCGCATGTCGCTGTTCCCATGCTGATCTTCGACCAATCCATCGCCGGCCGGGCCAATGGCGCCCAGGTCGCCCCGGCCCCGCCCCCCGACGATCTGCCTGCCGGTTTGCTGCGCACCAGTCCGCCGCCGCTGCCGGAAGTATCCGAACTGCAGGCGGTGCGCCACTACACGCGCCTGTCGCAGAAGAACTTCTCGATCGACACGCATTTCTATCCGCTGGGCTCCTGCACCATGAAGTACAACCCGCGGGCGGCCAACGAGCTGGCCCTGCGGCCGGTGCTGCGCGACCGCCACCCGCTGGCGCCCGCCGCCACCGGACAAGGCTTTCTGGCCTGCCTGTGGGAATTGCAGGACATCCTGGCGCGCGTCACCGGCATGGCCGGTGTGTCGCTGACGCCGCTGGCCGGCGCCCAGGGCGAACTGGCCGGCATCGCCATGATCGAGGCCTATCACCGCAGCCGCGGCGATGCGGCGCGGCGCGAAATCCTGGTGCCGGACGCGGCGCACGGGACGAACCCCGCCACGGCCGTGATGTGTGGCTATCAGGTGCGCGAAATCCCGACTGACGCGCAGGGCGACGTGGACCTGGCCGCCCTGCGCGCCGCCGTCGGCCCGCACACGGCCGGCCTGATGCTGACCAACCCGTCGACGCTGGGCGTGTTCGAACGCCAGATTTCGGACATTCAGCGCGTGGTACACGAAGCCGGCGGCCTGCTGTACTACGACGGCGCCAACCTGAACGCCATCCTGGGTCACGCGCGCCCGGGCGACATGGGCTTCGACGTGGTGCACCTTAACCTGCACAAGACCTTCGCCACGCCGCACGGCGGCGGTGGGCCGGGCGCAGGCCCGGTCGGCGTCAGTGAGCGTCTGCTGCCGTTCCTGCCGGTGCCGATGGTGGCGCGCGAGGGTGATCGCTACCGCTGGCTGACCGAGGCCGACCGGCCGCAGAGCATCGGCCGCCTGTCGGCCTTTGCCGGCAACGCCGGCATCCTGCTGCGCGCCTGGGTCTACATCCGCCTGCTGGGCCGCGAGGGCATGCGCCGCGTGGCCGAATTCGCCACCCTGAACGCGGCCTACCTGCAGGCCAGGTTGCGCGAGGCCGGCTTTGAGCTGGCCTTCCCCAACCGGCGCGCCAGCCACGAGTTCATCGTCACCCTGCGTCGTTCCAAACAGGAGCTGGGCGTCAGTGCGCTGGATGTCGCCAAGCGCCTGCTCGACTACGGCTACCACGCGCCGACGGTGTATTTCCCGCTGCTGGTGCCCGAATGCCTGTTGATCGAGCCGACCGAGACCGAGACCCGTGACATGCTGGACGGCTTCGTCGAGGCGCTGATCCAGATTGCCCGGGAAGCACGCGAACAACCCGACCTGCTGCACGGCGCCCCGCACACGCTGCCGGTGCGGCGGCTGGACGAGGTGCGCGCCGCGCGCCAGCCGGACCTGGCCTGGCGTCCGGCCTGAGCGGCGGCCATTCACTCATCGGAGAGACTGCATTGCGGGCACTGATCTGCGGCTCGATGGCCTACGACACCATCATGGTGTTCCAGGACCGCTTCAAGAACCACATCCTGCCGGACCAGGTACACATCCTGAACGTGTCGTTCCTGGTGCCGCAGATGCGCCGCGAGTTCGGCGGCTGCGCCGGCAACATCGCCTACAACCTGAAGTTGCTCGGTGGCGATCCGCTGCCGATGGCCACCGTCGGCGAGGACTTCGGCCCCTACTTCGACTGGCTGGACAAAAATGGCATCGACCGCCGGCACGTGACGCAGGTGCCCGGCAGCTACACCGGCCAGGCCTTCATCACCACCGACCTCGACGACAACCAGATCACCGCCTTTCACCCCGGCGCCATGAACGAGTCGCATCGCAACTCGCTGGCCGACGTGCAGGACGTGGACATCGGCATCGTCGCCCCGGACGGCCGCGAGGGCATGCTGCTGCACGCACGGGAATTCGCCGAGGCCGGCGTGCCGTTCATCTTCGATCCCGGCCAGGGGCTGCCGCTGTTCGACAAGCCCGAATTGCTCGGCTTCATCGACCAGGCGACCTGGATCACCGTCAACGATTACGAAATCGAACTGCTGCAGACACGTACCGAGTTGTCGGCCGGCGACATCGCCAAGCGCGTCGAGGCGCTGATCGTCACCCGCGGCGGCAAGGGCTCCAGCATCTATACCGGCGGCCACCGCATCGACATTCCGGCCGTGACGCCGGCTGCGGTGAACGATCCCACCGGCTGCGGGGATGCCTACCGCGCCGGCCTGCTATACGGCCTGCTGCACGAACTGGACTGGCCGACCACCGGGCGCATCGCCGCGCTGCTGGGCGCGCTCAAGATCGAGCACCACGGCACGCAAAACCACCACTTCACGCGCGAGGACTTCGAGCGCCGTTTCATGGCCGAGTTCGGCCACGGCTTCTAGGCCGGCCACCATCAGGGTGGGTCGGCGGGCCTGGACGCCGACAAATCCCGGACACTGCACACTGCGTCCGGGGACTGACGAACCGCGCCGGGTGCAGGCCATCCCGGCGGGCGCCGCGCGCATCTCGGGCGACTGGAAGCCCTGAAGGCCCAGTCGGGCCTGGCGAGCGGCATCGGGCGCTGACACCGGCCTATCCCGCCCGAACTAAGGGGTATCCCCCGCCCGATCCGGCGCCGGCTTAATCCTCGAAGACACCCGCCGCCGCACAGGCAGCCAGCACGTCACGCAATTCATTCACCAGGCCATCGGGCGCCCCGGCGGCAGCCAGCGTGTCGGTGACCGCGCTGTAGTACCAGCAGGTGTCCGCCGGGCCGGCGTTGAAGCGTTGCCACAGCGCAGGGCCGTGGACGCGGTAGTCGGCCCTGATGCAGCGCAGGTTGTGCAGCTTGTCAGCCGCGCAGACGCGCAGCACCGGCAGCGGGGCCGTGCGCAGGTGTTCGATGTACGTTTCCTTGCGCTCACGCCAGGGCGGCTTCGGCTGCGTCACGGCATCCGTCAGACCGTCCACGATGGCCAGCACGCCGGCACCGAAGCGTTCGCGGATCGGCTCACGCAGGTGCACGCCCACATCCTCGACGCAGTCATGCAGCAGACCCGCAATGGCCTGGTCTTCGTCGCCACCGTGTTCGAGCACCAGGCCGGACACCGCCAGCAGGTGCGACACGTAGGGAATTGCGGTGCCCTTGCGCACATGGCCGCGGTGGGCTTCGCACGTGAAGGCGAGCGCCTCGGCGTAGCGGTCGGTCAGGGTCATGGTCGGGTCGGATTCAAACCCCGCCGAATTGGCGATCACGTCCCACCGCGAAAAAGCACCCCGCCTGATCGTTGAGCGGCGCCGTACCGTTACTGAAACTCGGCCTCGCTCATCAGCGCGTAGTTGATACCCTCGACGAGCGCGATGATCGCCGGGATGAAGGTCCAGCACAGCAGCAAGTACAACAGCCCCTGCACCGGGCGTTCCAGGTAGAACTTGTGCGCGCCGATGCCGCCCAGCAGCAGCGCCAGCAGCGCGGCGAGCCCGCGGCTCTTTTGCACACCGGTCGGCGGAACCACGACGTCGCGCAGCAGATACGCGGTCGGAGCGCCGCAGCGCTGGCAGCGTTCGGCCTCGTCGCTGATCCGGGCGCGGGATTCGTGGCAGTCGATGAGCATCGTGTGTGCCCTCAATGAAAGGCCGTTCCGATCGGTATTGCGTTGACTCAGTGGCCGGTGACGTCACCGCGCGCCCACGGTCGCCCGGCAGTACGCTCGCAGGTCAGCGTCCATGATGGTGTAGCAGACACTGGCATCGCCCGTGGCGCGTGCCCGGCACAGGTTGCGCATGCCCTGGCTGGCGATGGTGTAGCAGGCTTCCGGGGGGGCGACTGGCGCTTTTTCTGGCCGCCGGTTCGGCTCGTTATCGGCCGATGCCAGTGCCGATGTCGACAAGACCATGATCAGTGCGAAATTTGCAATCCTCATGGCGCCCACGTCACTTCCCCCAGCCGCGCCATCCGTGGGATGCTTCAAGAACTGCCAAGCAGTCACTGCGTTTTGAAAAGAGAGTCATTTTACGAAGTTCAAAGGCAGCCCTTTCGGAATAGTAGGTGTTCTTGATGTCCACGCCTTCGACCATAAAAACCTGGTCGCTGTCTTTGAATTGTGGGACCCACCGAGCAACAAATCCAGCATCCCTGGCCATGTACAGTAACGATTTGACTTTTTTTCTCAGATAATCCCGCGCAATTCATGTAGTCAGGAACTGGAAGCCCATTGGCGCCAACGTCGACCCCAAGGTACCATAGCGTTTCTGATTCTTGCGTCGGCAGGGTTCCTGGCGCGCGGACTGCCGCAGGCGCGGCCCGCGTCTCGGCCTGATCGCTCGCATGCTCGGCAATGTAGGCTTTTTCGTCAGCAGCCTTTGATTCAGCGATTGCCTTTTGTTCGGCGGCGGCGTCGCGGCAGAAATCATGGCCGTGCCCGAAAAACGTCTTCACCATCAGGTCGGTGCCGTCGCCACGCGGCGTGAAGGTGAATGCTTGCCAATCGCTTACCAATTCAACGCGCGCCCCTGGTGTTCCAGAAATCCTTCTTCGCGCCGCGCCCAGCCATGCCTCGGTGGACTCGACAGCCTCGCACGTGAATGACGAACCATCGCCCACATCGCTCCAGGCGTACAGGTCGGACGTGGGCGCCGTCGGGTCCGCCGCCCTCGCGACGACAACCTTTCGCGGCGCCTTGGGGGCGTCGGCTTGCGTGTAGTCCGGCATGTGTACGGCCATCTGCGCGGTAGCCTGGGCGGCTGCGGCCTTCCGTTCCCGGTACTTGTCCACGCCGGCTGTGACAGCCAGTGTCGCCACGATGACCACGAGGAGCAACGACCACGGGAACTTGTCGCTCGAATTGTCCATGCTCTGCCTCCGGCAGGGATCAACGTCGGTGCAATCATGTAGCACCAAGCCACTTGCGAAAAACATGTGGCGGCACGTGGTCTCAAAAGAAAAGCCGACCGCCCTGTGAGGAGCGGCCGGCTTGGGCCCGGACTTACCAGCGTTGCGCGCATCTCCCCACCAACTGTCGTGGTCAAGTTTTAGTGGACACCGGGATAGGGGATTTCAGGTGGTGGCTTTCTCGTAGTCGGCCGGGGAACGGTAGCCGAGGGTGGAGTGCAGCCGGTGGGTGTTGTAGAAGCCGACGATGTAGTGGGTGATGTCGGCGATGGCTTCGTTGGGATTGGCGTAGCGGCGCTGCCAGACCCGTTCCATTTTGAGATTCAGGAAGAAGCGCTCCATCACCGCGTTGTCCCAGCAGTTGCCCCGGCGGCTCATGCTGGCGACCAGGCCGTGGCGCGCCAGCAGGTCGCGGTGGGCCTGGCTGGCGTACTGGCTGCCGCGGTCGCTGTGCACGATCAGCCCGGGCTTGGGCTGGCGCAGGGTGATGGCCATCTGCAGGGCGGTGCACACCAGTTCGGCGGGCATGTTCGGGGCCATCGCCCAGCCGACGATCTTGCGCGAATACAGGTCCAGCACGGCGGCCAGGTACAGCCAGCCGCGGTCGGTGCGGATGTAGGTGATATCGGCCACCCAGGCCTGATCGGGGGCGGCGGGCTTGAACCGGCGGTCCAGCACGTTGGCCGCCACCGGCAGGTCGTGCCGGCTGTCGGTGGTGTGGACGAACGTGCGCTTCCAGCGCGCTCGCAGGCCGTGCTGCTTCATCAGGCGGCGGACCCGGTGACGGCCGGCCGGCAGACCCTGGGCCTTCAGCGCGGCGCACAGCCGGCGGCTGCCGTAGTTGCCGCCGCTGGCCTGGAAGGCCGCCTGCAAAGGCACGATGAGGGCACAGGCCCTTGGTGCTGACCGTCGCCGGCGGGCGGCATACAGCCCCGAGCGACTGACGCCCAGCAGCCGGCACAGGCGGACGGTGTCGGCCTTCTTCTGCCACTGATGGATCATCTGCTGGATCACTTCAGTTCCCGGGCGAAGAAGGCCGATGCTTTTTTTAGGATCGACACATCCTCGCGCAACCGCTGGTTCTCACGCTCCAGCTGGCGGATGCGTTCCTGCTCGGCCGTCAGCGGCTTGCCGATGCCCGGCTGACCGGCCTGCTCGGCGTCGTACTGCGCCAGCCAGCGGCGCACCGCGCTGTTGACCAGGTCCAGGTCACGGCAGACCTGGCCGACGCCCAGGCCTTGGTCGCGGATCATCTGCACGACCTGCAGCTTGAAGGGGCTATCGAAAGTTCTACGGATGCGGGGTGTCATGTCTTCAGGTTCCTCAGGGGGATGGATGATCCCCTATCGAGGTGTCCACTTCGATTGGACCAGGACACTATGGGAACGGCTCGCTGCACTTCGTTGGCGTTCAGCCTTCGGCAGAAATCGCGCGCTACGCGTTCGAGGCCCTGCGCCGCCAGTTGAGGCGGGCGCGTGCCTCTTACCGTGCGCAGCTGGGCGGCGGCGGCCCCCGTCTGGACGCGTTCGTGATCGGCTGGGTCATGGCAGTGCAAGGCAAGCTCGACGCCCTGGCGAAGCCGGTGGAGAAACTGTCTCGCGCGGACGACGCCATCAAGAGCCGCTACGGCTCACCGAAGGAAGCGGCCATCGGCCGGGACCGCTCGGGTCTCCAAAGAGGAAACCTGAAACTCATGAACGATGCGCGGGTGGGCGCCCTGGAGGGTCGTAACGCGGAGCTGAACTCGGCTGTCGCGTTTACAGAACGGCCGGTGCTTGAGCGCGATGTAGACGGGGGCGAGAGATGGAAGTCTTAAATGGCCTCGCAGCCCCAGAAGCCGAGCGCCTGGCGCTGCCGAGGAATGTGGCGAGGTAATCCAGGCTGAGGGCGCGGATGTCAGTTCGATGCTCCGGGGATCGGGGCAGCCGGTGCATGATGCTGTGCCATGTGGACGCGCACCGCGATCGCTTGCCTAGTCATCCTGCTTGTCGCGGCGCCGTTCGCTGCCCGTTCGGGACGCGCATTGGAGCCATTGGACTGGCCGATGTGGCAACGCGAGACCGTCATCGTGGGTGAGCGGCACGGCCGTCCTGAGTCAACCCGTCTGTTTCTCGATCTCGTGAAGGTCGCAGCCGAGCGCAGCCCATGCCCGGTGGTCGGCCTTGAGATCGGGATGGATCAGCAGCCCGCGCTTGACGCCCTGGTGCGCGGCGAAGGCACCGCGGACGCCGTGCGCGTACCTTGGGTGATTGATCATCCCGGCTACCGCGATCTACTCACAGAGTTGGCGCACCTTGCCCATGGCTCCTGCATGGAGGTGCTCGCAATCGACTCCGCGCCGGACGTCGCGGAATCGCGCGACGCGCGCATGGCCGCCCGGCTCGCGCCGTATATCGGCCGGCGCCCGGTGTTGGTCCTGGTAGGCCGCATCCACGCGCTGCGGCGGATCGCTTGGGACGCCGGCGCCAAGGCCGAACAGCCCCTCGCCGAGCGCCTCGCCGCCCAGGGCGGTCGCGACACAGTCGTATCTGTCCTGCAGGACTGGCCCCGTCCCTGCGACGGGCCGCCTAGGAGCCTGGGCGGCTGAAAGTTTCAGCCGATCTTGATGCGGGCGCGCCAGCGACGCGAGGCGATGATCGATCTGGAGCGTGCCGTGCACGATCCGCTTTGAAGCGGATCGGGGGCTTGCATGCAGTGGGTGGCGCATTGCGCCCTTGATCGGTTACGTCGGCGCCCATCCCAGCCGCTGCATCCGCCGCAGGTTGAGCGCCAGACACACCAGATTCCACTCGCCCGTCACCGCCTCACGGCCGCGGACACTGAATCGCCGAAAGCCCAGCGCCTGTTTGATCCAGCCGAAGACCGGCTCGGGGATGAACTTGCGCCGCCGGTAGTGATCCTTGCCCTGCGGCGTGGCCAATCGCTCGGCCATGCGCTGCGTTGCCGGGTGTTGCTCTGGATCGATCGTGCGCAAGGTCTTGCCTTCACGCGCCAGCGCCACGCACGCGGGCAGTTGCCGCGCCTCCAGTGCCGCGAAGTTGTCCTCGCTGGCATAGCCGCTGTCAGCCAGCGTCATCGTCGGCGCAGCGCCCACGTTGCGCGTCGTGGCCTCGATCATCGGCAGCAGCTGATGGGTGTCTGCCGCACAGTCCGTCAACCCGGTCGCGACAATCAGATGGCTGTCTTCGTCCACGGCCGCCTGAGCGTTGTAGCCCTGCTGAAACCCATCGGCCGTCTTCATGATCCGCGACTGCGGATCCGTGAAGTTGTCCTGCGCCTGGTCCTCGGGTACGCCGAAGGCGCGCTTGCAGCGACGTCCGCCCGGACCGCGCGTCTGGCCGTCGTCGTCCATGCGGCGTCCGTCCCGCTGGTCCTGCTCGCGCTGCCGCGCTTGGAGCCGCGCCTTGGCCGCCTGGATGATCTTGAGCCGCTGCTCGCGCCGTCCCAGCTCATCCGGCAGCTCGTCGCCGCGCCGGTCGCCGTACTGGGCATCTTCCTGCGCGTCCTGCGCTTCGGCCTGGTTCAACAGAGCCGCAATCTCGGACTTCAGCCGCGCCTCCTGCTCCAGCATCCGGCCATAGCTCATCGCCTTGTGCTTGCTGGCGTTGGCCTTGATCTTGGTGCCGTCGATGCCAATCCGGCCCAGCTTCACCAAGCCCGCTTCCCGCGCCAGCTGCACGATCTGCACGAACAGTGCCGAGAACTCCGCCAGGTGCAGCTGCCGAAACTCCCGCAGCGTCCGGTGCGCCGGGAAATTCCCCGCGCCCAGCACGCGAAACGCCACGTCCTCTTCCAAACGACTTGCGATCTTGCGCGACGAGAACACGCCGCTGGCGTAGGCATACACCAGCACCTTGACCATCATCGATGGATCGAACGGTTGACGCCGCCGGCCGTCACCCGCATAGCGCGCATGAAACGCTTTGAGGTCCAGTGCTTCCACGGCGTCGGATATGAAGTACGCCAGATGCTGCTCCGGCAGCCACTCCTTGAGTGATGCAGGCAGCAACAGAAGCTGGTCGGGATCGTACGGGCGGTAGGTCGTTGGCATGGCCAAATCTTAGCGCCATGGATTCCTACCGCCCAGGCTCCTAGCCCGCGACTCGTGCCCGTGGACAGCGCTCAGGGCGCGCAGGCGATCTCAACGACCTTCCGCGTGCTCGCCGCGGTCCCGCCGGCGGACCCCCGCGAAGCTGCCGACCTCGTCGTTGTCTGGGAGTGCGAAGCGCCCAAGTGAACCCTTGGGCGCCGCGGATCAGTCAGGATAATCATCTCTTGCTGCGTCGCAGAGCGCAGCAGCGCTGCAAGTGGGGGGTCGTAGATCAGCGCAAAGGCGATGCGCCGCGCGTGTTCAAACTCCAACTGTCCGTCCACCAGCATGATGGCGAGCCGCTCCTCGAAGGCTTCTCGCATCGCAAATGAGCGATCCGAGTAGTGGTCGGCTGCATCGTGATCGCTGTTCATGTGATGGGAGTCACCAACTCCGGGTCATTGTTGTGGGGCCGGTTCACGCGGGTGCTCACGGCCCAATAGCGGACCGGCGGGGCCTCGCGCGCCAGCAGCGCCTCAATCTCGGACCGCTCCGTGATCGTCGGGTCCAGCCATGCGGACCATACGTCCTCGGTAAGGGCGATCGGCGCCCGGTCGTGAACGGTTTTGAGCGTGGAGGGCGCCGCGCCGACCAGCACGGCGAAGGTGTCCACCGCCTCGTCCCCGGTGCCGCTGCGCTCCCACACGCCGCCGAGGGCTACGGGGGCGGTCGGTTGGAAATAGTAGGGCTGCTTGCGCCCGTTCAGCGCCTGCCATTCGTACCAGCCGGACGCTGGCACGAGGCACCGCGTGCGCCGGATCGCTGAGCGCCAGGTTGGCTTCTCGAACAGCGTCTCGACGCGGGCGTTGATGGGCCTGGGCCACCCGGCCGGGTCAGCGACCCACGCGGGCACGAAGCCCCAGCGGGCCGGCGCGAGGACCACCGCGCCCGTTGGGGATTCTCGGCGAACGATGGCCACCGGCTGGCTGGATGCGATGTTGAATGACGGCCGCCAACCCGGCCAGCGGCGGAGATCGAAGTACCGTTCCACGGCGGTAAGGTCACGCTGAACGAAGCGGCCACACATCCGCCGATATTAAGTGAGATATATGGCGTGGCGTACCAAGGCAGTCGCTGAGGTATGAGCGGGATTGTGCAGATCATCAGACGGCCCCAGGGATTCAACAGCTATTTTTACGCGCATGCGCCTTCTCCAGCAGTAGTTGCATTCGGGCGTGCGGCATCGCTCAGTCCCGCTTCTGAGCTAGCCGAGCCGCCTTGCGGGCTTGCGCGACGGGCACGCCTGCTTCGCGACACGCCTCTCGAAACTCTGCCGCGTCCGCTTGCTGTAGCAGCCAAGCACGCACGCGCTGACACGCCTCTGCGTCATCTGCGTCATCGGCACCCTCGTACACATCAAGCCACTGAGCAGCCGTATGTAGGTCGTCGGCGGATGGCTTCATTGCTCACTTCACCGCCACCGCGGCGCCGGCGGCCGGCTTCAAGAAGTAGAGCGCCTTGCCTTGGTGAAACACCACCGGGAACGGCAGCATCTTGCGGGCATCCTTGTCCTGGTAGGAGAGACTCCCTGGCGCGGCGTACAGGTAGACCCACTCCGGCAACTTGGCGCTCGCCTTGAGCGCGATCTCGAAACCGGGGATGTCGAGCACATACTGGGTGGCGTCGAACAAGCCGGCCGCCGTGGTGCCGCCCGCATTCCACTGATACGCTTTGTTCTGGCGCTTGATGAAAGCAGGGGTTCCGCCCAGGAAATCGGGCGCCTTCACGTCATCGAAAGCGGCTTTGCGGCTGTCTTTTGCGACTTTGCCCGCGCCCACCCAGCAATCGGCGTACTTGGCGTCGCACGCGCCGCCCTTGATCAGGGTGAACCCATCTTCCTCATGGAGCGAAAACGGCGCAGTCAGCTCGCTCCTGGCGGCCGAAATGAACGCCTCGTTGACGAGACGCAGCGTCAGATCCTCGGCCTGCGCTTCGGTAGGGGCCAGCGACTTGGGGATCCAGGCGACCACCCGACTCGTGCCGGCGGGATTGCTGTCATCGACAGACATCCAGGATACGAACCCCAGCAGCCCGTTGCCGAGCAGGCTGTAGGTGAGTCCGCCGAGCAGAGTGGGGCCGCCCTTGGCAGGCGCCACGGCGCCCTCCGGCAGCTCGGCGTCTTTGAGGCCATGGAAGCCGCCCGCCTGCATGACCGACAGCGCTTCGGAGTCCGTGACCTGACTCTGGTAGGGCCGGGGATTGGACGTGGCGCAGCCGGCGAGCGCCAGGACGACAAGCAGTGTGGTGGCGGTACGAATCATGACCAGGCCTCGGTAGTTGTGGTTGATGCAAGGGCGCTCGGTGTCGCCGAACATATCGGCCGCAACGAACTGAACTGAATGACCCGGACCTACCTTATCGGAACGTCCAAAACGACAAAATCGGGCGCTCGGCGACGCGGATAGCGGTTGCGTTTTGCCGAACCGCCATGGAGTGCTATAAGAACAACAGGCAGGCCTGAAGGCTCCGAATTTCCACCCAGCCAGGGGGGTAAACCTGGCGGTCCAGCCGGCGGTGACCGATAACACCGGCAGCCGACGCACAATACAGATCGCGTTTTCCCGCGATCGCCTCCAAGTTGGGGCGTCGGCCGTTTGGCCCACGCAACGGGCTCGCACAGTCGCGAGGCCACCCGCCACCTGCTGGCGGGTGGCCTTGCCACCGTGGTCGTCGCAGACCCTCGAACGCGTGGCCGGGCCGGACAGCGTGCCGTGCAGGGCATCGACCCCGTGTCGGAGCACGGGGGCAGGCTTGGCCAGCAGACGCACGTCCTCGGCCGTATAGCGCCGCGCGAACGGCTGCGCCGGCGGCCTGCGGTGGTCCTCGATCCGTCCCGTGGCAGCGTGCTGCGCGATCAGGCGCGTCAGCTGCGCCCGCGAGATGCCCGTCACCTTAAAGCCGGATGATCCGGCGCCCCGCCGGCCCTTCAGGCTCACTTCACGTTGGAATCACGCAGCTCCTTCAGGCTCATGTGTCGTTGGAAGAGGCTGACGTTTCAGCACGCCAGGCGATGCGCTACCATGCACTCATCATGTAACACATTAGGGTAACGCCATGAGCGAAGCAACTTTTACGTTCCGGGTCGATGAAGCCCTGAAATCCGAGTTCTCCACCGCAGCCAAAAACTGCGACCGGAGTGCCGCGCAGCTCCTGCGCGACTTCATGCGTGACTTCGTGCGGCAGCAGCAGGAAGCCGCAGAGCATGACGCCTGGTTTCGTCGCCAAGTGCAGATCGGCTTGGACTCCGCCAATGCCGGCAACCTGATTCCCGCGGCCGATGTCGAGGCAAAGTTCGCTGCCAAGCGGGCGGCCACGCGCCGCCGACTTGAAGCCTCGGCCGAATGATGGAGCTATTCTGGACGCCAGAGGCGAATCGAGACCGCGACGACGCCCGCTCCGCGAACGTGCCGCAAAGCTGTACGGCAGCCGTCTGTCCGACCGCCAGCAGCAGCGGCGGCCTGCGTCCGGCGTCCCTGTTCCGCGCCACGGCATACTGGACGAAAGACCCCAGCCATTCGGCGCAGGCCCTGATCTCGTCGACCTTGGGCCGCCGATTGCCCGGCGGGCGGCAGCGCACCACGTTAGCGCGGGCGTACTGCTCACGCCCGACGCCTGCCGCCGCGAAAGCCGCGTCGAGATTCCTGCCGGCGCGACCCACAAAGCCGATGCCAGCGGCGTCCTCCTCCCGGCCCGGGGCCTCACCCACGGCGATGATGTGCGTCGAAAGACCGTCCGGCACCATCATGGACGCTGATCTGCGAGCGTACTGCCGGGCGACCGTGGGCGCGCGTTGATAACGTAGATACGCGGATATACACCACAGAGCTTATGGCCATGAAAGTTCATCTCGCGAAGTGGGGCAACAGCCTGGCGGTGCGCATTCCCGGCGAATGTGCCCGGCAAGCGCACATCAAAGCGGGCGATGCGCTGGAAATCGAAGTCACCGCAACCGGCGAACTGCGCCTGCGGCCGGTGGCCGCGGCTTTCGACAAAGCCGCATTTCTGCACCACCTGCGCGCGGCCCGCGCTGCCCAGCCCTTGGGCGAGGCGGTCGTCGAGGCGATGCGGCAGTCGGATCGCTACTGATGATCTACGTCGACACCAGTGTCTGGGTCGCGTTATTGACTGAGTTCGCCCAGGCATCCAACTCGACGTACCAGGGGCGCCTGTTTGCCCAGGATGCCTTGCAGGGCCTGCGCCTCATCGATCTATGCCGGGAAGTGTTCGATGTGGTGGTGATGAATCCACCGTTCGGCGCGCTGGCTGCCAACACCAAGGATCAGCTCGCCAAAGCTTATCCGCGCAGCAAGAATGACTTGTTGGCCATCATGGTGGAGCGTGGCCTGGAACTGCTGCGCGCTGGTGGCCGCCTTGGCGCCATCACCTCGCGCACCTGTTTTTTTCTCTCCAGCTTTCAGAAGTGGCGGGAAGAGGTGGTGCTGGGAATTGCCAAACCAGAGGTTATGGCCGACCTGGGCTTCGGTGTGATGGACGATGCGATGGTCGAAGCGGCAGCCTACGTTTTGCAGAAATCGGAATAGGAGACATGACCATGCAACAGGCGATACAAATTCAGACGTTGACATCCTCCCCGCCCTGAAGGACGGGGATTCCAACAGCGAGAACCATGCTAAGCACAATTGACGCCTTGTTGGTTCGCACTTCGCAGGGACTTGCGTTCGCTGGCCGAAGCCCGCGACCGTCTTACGGTCCCTCCATGCGCAGACACGGTATGCCCTACCGCCAAAATGTTCGCCGCTGCGTTCGCGTCGCGGTCGTGGTGCGTGCCACATTCTTGGCACGTCCATTCCCGCACGCTCAGCGGCAGTTGCTCAACGATGTGTCCGCACGCCGAGCAGGTCTTCGAGGACGGGAACCAGCGGTCGATCTTGACCATGGCCTTGCCGTACCTCTCGGCCTTCTCGCCGATCATGCGGATGGCCGTTCCGATGGATGCGTCGTGCAGCGAGCGCGCAAGGCTGTGGTTCTTGACCATGCCACGCAAGTGCAAATCTTCGACGCAGATCACATCGAAACGGGTAACGAGATCGGTGCTCAGCTTGTGCAGCGTGTCGCTGCGGCTGTTGGCGATCTTTTCGTGGACGCGGGCGACATGGCGCTTCACGGCCATGCGGCGCTTGCTTCCTTTCTGGCACCGGTCCAGGCGCTTCTGGTAGAAGGCCAGCCGGCGCTTCCACTGTTCGCCGTGCTTCGGGTTGGCGATGCGCTCGCCGGTGGACAGCGTGGCAAGGCGGGAGACGCCAAAGTCAATACCCACCGCCTGCCCGGTTTCGGGCAGCGCTACGGCCTGCGTCTCAACCACCAGCGAGACGAAGTATTTGCCGCTTGCCGTGCGGATCAGGCGGATCGAGGACGGATGCGGGATCACCTTGCGCGACCACTTGACCTTGATCGCGCCGATCTTGGCGAGCTTCAGGACGCGCCGCTCAGTGTCGAACGAGAATCCGCGCTCGGTGTAGTTGGCAGACTGGCGCGCTTCCTTGCGCTTGAAGCTGGGGTAGGCGGTTCGTTTGTCGAAGAAGTTCGAGAACGACACCTGAAGGTCGCGCAGCGCCTGCTGAAGGCACACGCTGGAAACCTCATTCAGCCAGACATGCTCCGGCGTCGCCTTCAGCGCGGTCAGCGCCTTATCGGTGGCCGGGTAGCCCATGCGCTCGCCATTGCGGAAGGCATCGGTACGCGCCCGCAGCGCCCAGTTCCAGACAAACCGCACGCAGCCGAAGGTCCGGTTCAGGTGCAATTCCTGTTCCGGCGTCGGGTAGCAGCGGAATGTCCAACGTGTCTTCATGCTTCACCTTGTACGAGGTAGAAATGCGAAACGCAAGCACATGGCACGCTTCGCGAGCCGCCCTATCCCTCCCCGGCCTGAAGGTCGGGGCTTCTCGGGCATCCTGGTGATCGTCAGCACCTGAAAAAAATCAGGGAAGGCCGCCGCAGCAGGTCAAGCGTCATTTTCCTGTTCTGTGTGAGTGCCGCGAAAACGACCGATCACGAAGACCGCGACAAGCCCCACCACGCCGGTTCCGCCAATGATGCCGCCGGGGATTTGAGCGCCCAGGACGCTGGTGACGCCGCCTGTCACTATGGCGGCCAATCCGATCGCGAGCCCGAAGAGTTGCCCACGCCCTGCTTCATCGAACGTGCGCCTGACCACCGCGCTGTCGATGTCGTGGCGGTGCCTTTGCTCGGCTTCCGCCATGACGATGATGCGGTCGGCGAAGCCCGGCTGGATCTGCTCGTAACGTGCCAACTCGGCGGCTGGAGGCAGCGGTCCGGCGAACTCGTAGCGATGTTCGACGCTGGCGCGTACGGCGCGAGATGGATCGGGGCGAGCCTCTTGGTTCTCGTTTCGTCCCGCAGGGGGCAGTACGTTCTGATCGGGCGGTCCGTTACCGTCCATTGCGAGAACGAACAGCCATGGCCTGCTCGATCGTCTGACCTACCCGGCGCCAGTCGTCGCCCATGCGCTTCGCGTCATTCTTCGGGCTTCGCACGACCGCGCGGCCGGCCGGCCAGATGTCCAGAACCGAGGCTGCTCCCCGAACGGTGGCGCGAATGCTAGTGCGTGTCTTGGTGGACGGCATCGGGAAGTCCGAAGTTGAGAATGAACATGCTCACTGTATCGGCCGTCAGTCCCCGTTGTAAAGGCGCCAGTCGGGCGCCAGATACCGCCGAGTTACCGGCAGGACAGGCCGGCGTCAGGGCGTCATCGCCCGATGTTACTCGCCAGCCCGGGCCGGCTGTTCAGCGCCTCAAGGCGGGCGATGATGCGGGCTGCGGTCGCGGGCGACTCAGCCTTGATCTCTTCCATGATGGCGCGGTAGAAGTCCCTAATCCTGCGCTCTTCGAGAAGCGTGTTGGAAATTGCAGCAGCGGTCTGCAGTATCTTCGCCTGCACGCCGACTGCCTGCAGGGCGGTCTTGGACACGCGAATCTTGCCGTTCTGGTCGCGCGCGCCGTCGATGATTTCCGTGGCGACTCGCAGGCCCTCGGCCAACACTGCCTGGGGGTCGATGACGTCCTTCCGGCATAGGTCACTGAGGCCCGGCGGTCGGGCCAGCTTCTGACCTACGGCGGCCTCCACCCCGATGTCGTCGATGGCGTCCTGCGCAGCCTGCGGATCGATGTCTGCCTTGATTGGTTCGGCCCGGCCCTTCAGCGTCGCCGCGCGGACCTCGCGTACCCAGCGCCAGAACGAGGTCGCCGGCACGCCTGGGTAGGCCTTGAGCACCGAATCCCAGTCGCCCGAGCCTTCGGTGTCAAGGTGTCGTGCGATCGCGGCACGGCATTCTGCCTTGAGTCGCTTTGTAATGGCCATGCGGGTTTCCGGCGCGTTTGGTAGTCGAAAGACCGTCCGGCGCCACGACGCGGGTCCGGTTTCCGCACAGTCGGCAACCGCGGCAATCAAGGGAGAACTCAAGGTTGCAGTTCATTTCGCCGCCACCGCAGCGCCGGCGGCCGGGGCCGGCTTCACGAAATACAGCACCTTGCCCTGATGAAACACGACCGGGAACGGCAGCATCTTGCGGGCATCCTTGTCCTGGTAGGAGAGGCTCCCTGGCGCGGCGTACAGGTAGACCCACTCCGGCAGCTGGGCGCTCGCCTTGAGCGCGATCTCGAAACCGTGGATTTCGAGCATGTAGTTGGGGGTTTCGAAAAGGCGGTTCTTTGAGCGGCCGCCAGCGCCCCATTGATACGCTTTGTTCTGGCGCTTGATGAAAGCAGGGGTTCCGCCCAGGAAATCGGGCGCCTTCACGTCATCGAAAGCGGCTTTGCGGCTGTCTTTTGCGACTTTGCCCGCGCCCACCCAGCAATCGGCGTACTTAGCATCGCATGCGCCGCCCTTGATGAACGAGGAATACCATCCCTTTCCAGCCGGCTGAGTCACGAAAGGCTCCGGCAGCTCGCTCGTGGCGGCCGAAATGAACGCCTCGTTGACGAGACGCAGCGTCAGATCCTCGGCCTGCGCCTCGGTAGGGGCCAGCGACTTGTGGATCCAGGCACCCGAGACGATGATCGCCGCGCGCTACCTGGCCGAGGTCGATGCGGATGGCGTTGTCGATCTGACTCGTCGAGCAGCCGCCGGCCGTCTGTCTCCCTACTACGACAATAACCGGGCCTGTCCCTGGTTCGTAAATAGCCCCCAAGGGCGGTCATTCGCCGCCTGGCTTCCTCTTGGTCGTGGGCTTGACCTCGTCCGCCGGCGGCGCGATCCGGGCCAGCAGCGCGGCCGATTGCTCCTTGAGTGCGTCGAGCTGCCCGGCCATGTGGGCGGCTTCCTCGCGGGCCTGCGCGGCGGCGACTTGCGATGCCATCAAGCGTTCGGCCATATGCTGCGCCTCGGCCGCTGCAGCCTTCTGCTGCTCGGCCAGCGCCTGGCGTACCTGATCTGCCTCCTTATGCGCCCTGTCCAGCTCCGTGCGCAGCTCGCCGGCACGGCGCTCGATCTCTTGGGCGCGGGCCTCGGCCGTGTGCGCTTTTTCCTTGGTGGCGGCCAGTTGGCCGCGCAGCTCTTCGGCTTCCCTACGTGCGGCGGTCTCGGCGGCCTCGATGGACGCCACGCGGGATTGCAGTTCATCGATCTGTGTGGCCAGACGGTCGGCCAGGTCGGTTGCCTCGGCCCGGTCGGCCTCCAGATCGGCGCGGGCCTTGTCCAGCGCCTCACGCTCGGCCGCCAGGCGAGTGTTTGCCAGCTCCAGGGCGATGCTCCAGACCTCGGTTCCAACCTCGGCCAGTCGGTCGGCCACAGCCTGCGGCGGCGGCTCGCGTAACGGCGAGGCCTGCGCGTGTCGGGCCTTCCATTCGTTCAAGGCCGGGGAAATGGTGGTGTAGCTCCCACCGGTGATCTGGCGGATAGCCTCCAGCGTTGGTCGCTGGCCGGCGGCGACCAGCTCGTCGGCAGCGGTCCAAATCTGCTCTTTGGTGACGGCCATTCTGTATGCTCCTGTAAATTGTAATATTATTTATTATACTACTACATATTACAATTTACGATCCTTGCAGAAAAATACTAGGAACCGGGCCAGGCTCAGGCGGGCCGGGAGCGCGTTGGTGGGCGAAATTCGGTCCTGTGCGGGCCGTGGCGGCGTTTTCATGGGTTAGCAGCATAAAACCCCTTGCCTGTCCTATTGCGTGGATCCTGGGCGCTCCTGCGCGGCCTGGTGGCGGTTTTTGGTCGGTTCGGCCGTTGTGGTCATCGCCTT
>LNAO01000005.1_pt1 | contig 21068 bp, 21 predicted proteins | sample 602571 | NCBI WGS metagenome assembly LNAO01 (sample SAMN02440304, study PRJNA202911) | soil metagenome | biome: Subtropical and temperate rainforests or woodlands; isolation source: soil samples (1 kg each in a 20% v/v slurry with milli Q water) were... ...
GCTTGAAGTCCACCACGCGGTAGTGGTGCTTGTGACCACCGCCCTTGTGGCGCGTCGTGATGTGACCGTTGTTGTTACGACCGGCCTTCTGGAATTGTGGCTCCAGCAGCGGGGCGTACGCTTCACCCTTGTACAGGTGGTCACGCGTGACCTTCACCACGGCACGTTGGCCGGGCGAAGTGGGTTTCATCTTGATGACAGCCATGATTACGCGGCCTCCCCAGACAGGTTCAGCTCTTGACCAGGCTGCAGCGTGACGTATGCCTTGCGAACGTTGTCGCGGCGGCCGACAGTCTTGCCGAAACGCTTGGTCTTGCCTTTGGTGTTCACCACAGAAACGCCCTTGACCTCGACCTTGAACATCAATTCCACAGCGGCCTTGATTTCTGGCTTGGTAGCGTTCTGCAGCACCTTGAACGTCACAGCATTGGACTTCTCGGCAACCATGGTGGCCTTTTCGGACACGATGGGAGCGACCAGCACTTGCATCAGACGACCTTCGTCAAACTTGAGTGTGCTCATGCGAACATCTCCTTGAGTTTGTCGATTGCACCCTTGGTGACGAGCACTTTCTTGAAACGCACCAGCGACACGGGATCGGCGTAACGCGGCTCGACGACGAGCACGTTCACCAGATTGCGCGAAGCCAGGTACAGGTTTTCGTCCACTTCATCGGCGATCACCATCACCGATTGCAGGTTCATCGCCTTGAACTTGTCGGCCAGGACCTTGGTCTTGGGCGAATCAAGCTTCAGCGAATCGACCACAGCCAGACGGCCTTCGCGGGCCAGCTGCGACAAGATGGCAGACATACCGGCGCGGTACATCTTCTTGTTGATCTTCTGCGTGAAATTTTCGTCAGGCATGTTCGGGAAAATCCGACCGCCCCCGCGCCACAGAGGCGAGGAAGTCATACCTGCACGTGCGTTACCCGTACCCTTTTGCTTGAAAGGCTTCTTGGTCGAGTGACGGACTTGCTCACGGTCCTTCTGGGCGCGAGTGCCTTGGCGTGCGTTGGCCTGGTAGGCCACCACGATCTGGTGCACCAGATCTTCGTTGTATTCACGACCGAACACGGTTTCAGGAACATCCAGCTTGGATGCGCCCTGGCCTTGGTCATTCAGGAGTTCGAGCTGCATTAGTTCGCTCCTTTGGAGGCTTTGGCCTTGATCGCTGGACGCACCGTCACGAACCCACCCTTGGAGCCCGGAATAGCGCCCTTGATCAAGAGCAGTTGACGCGCTTCGTCGATGCGGATGACATCGAGGTTTTGCGTGGTCTTGGTGACATCGCCCAGGTGGCCCGTCATGCGCTTGCCGGGGAACACGCGACCGGGGTCTTGTGCCATACCGATCGAGCCAGGCACGTTGTGCGAACGGCTGTTACCGTGCGACGCGCGCTGCGAGCTCATGTTGTGGCGCTTGATGGTACCGGCGTAGCCTTTACCGATCGAAGTGCCTTGCACGTCGACCTTCTGACCCACGGAAAACACGGACGTCACAGCCACCGATGCGCCAGCTTGGTACTGGGCTGCGGTATCGGCGGTCACGCGGAATTCCTGGATGATTTCACCGGCTTCCACACCTGCCTTGGCAAGGTGACCGGCTTCTGGCTTGGTCACGCGCGATGCTTTGCGCGAACCGAACGTGACCTGCAGGGCCACGTAGCCATCGTTCTCTTGGGTTTTGATCTGGGTTACGCGGTTGTTGGAAACATCCACCACCGTGACAGGCACTGCATCCCCGTCATCGGTGAACAGACGCATCATGCCCACCTTGCGACCCAGCAACCCCAGGGAGTTGCTCAGACTCATTTGTTTCTCCAAAACTTCCACCGCCACAACTTCAATTGGCTGCGGCGTTGCATGCAAGTTTTCACTCACATGCATGAAAGAGGGTTATGGAAACGAGAATGGTGTAACGCTCGATCTTGGTCGGCAGGGGGATCGGGCCACGCAGTATAACGCGAACTGCTTTTTCAAGCAAGTTCGCGCCATTTCAGACACTGCAAGGCGGGCGAACCCACCTTGCAACAGCCATTACTGCAGCTTGATTTCGACGTCCGCCATGACGGTGGGTTCCTTCGTTAAAAGAGCGACGGACAAGGCCTCTGGGTTGCCTTGTCCCATGAATATCCTGAATGCAGACGCCGCACATTCCCGTGCGGCGACAAGATCTTTCCGTAGACCTCAAAAATCGAGGCAGACCGGTCTCCCGATGCGCGTAGGCAGGGGCACGGGGCCCTTGACAATGGCGCCAGTGCGCTTGGCGGTGTCAACGATCTCGGCAGCGGACTGGTCGATCAGCTTGTAGTCAAACGCCTTCAGGCGGATGCGAATTTTTTGCTTGGACATGGCAAGTTCCTTGTTCTGCTCAAAAATTAAGCAATGATCTTGGCCACCACGCCAGCGCCCACGGTACGGCCGCCTTCGCGGATGGCGAAGCGCAGACCTTCTTCCATGGCGATCGGGTTGATCAGCGTCACCGTCATCTTCACGTTGTCGCCCGGCATCACCATCTCGGTGCCTTCCGGCAGCTCGATCGCGCCGGTCACGTCGGTCGTGCGGAAGTAGAACTGCGGACGGTAGTTGTTGAAGAACGGCGTGTGACGGCCGCCTTCGTCCTTGCTCAGAACATACACTTCAGCGGTGAAGTGGGTGTGCGGCTTGATCGAGCCGGGCTTGCACAGCACTTGGCCGCGCTCCACGTCTTCGCGCTTGGTGCCGCGCAGCAGCACGCCCACGTTGTCGCCAGCCTGGCCCTGGTCCAGCAGCTTGCGGAACATTTCCACGCCGGTGCAGGTGGTCTTGACGGTCGGCCGGATGCCCACGATCTCGATTTCTTCGCCGACCTTGATGATGCCGCGCTCGATACGACCGGTCACCACGGTGCCGCGGCCGGAGATCGAGAACACGTCTTCCACGGGCATCAGGAAGGCACCGTCCACAGCGCGCTCAGGCGTAGGGATGTAGGTGTCCAGTGCTTCGGCCAGCTTCATGATGGCTTCTTCGCCCAGCGGGCCCTTGTCGCCTTCCAGGGCGAGCTTGGCGGAACCACGGATGATGGGGGTGTCGTCGCCAGGGAAGTTGTATTTGTCCAGCAGCTCGCGCACTTCCATTTCGACGAGTTCGAGCAGCTCGGCGTCGTCGACCATGTCGCACTTGTTCAGGAACACGATGATGTAAGGCACGCCCACCTGGCGGGCCAGCAGGATGTGTTCACGGGTCTGGGGCATGGGGCCGTCAGCGGCCGAGCACACCAGGATGGCGCCGTCCATCTGGGCGGCGCCGGTGATCATGTTCTTCACATAGTCGGCGTGGCCGGGGCAGTCCACGTGGGCGTAGTGGCGGTTGGCCGTTTCGTATTCCACGTGGGCGGTGTTGATGGTGATGCCGCGGGCCTTTTCTTCAGGCGCTGCATCGATCTGGTCGTAGGCCTTGGCTTCGCCGCCAAACTTGGCCGACAGCACCGTGGCGATGGCCGCCGTCAGTGTGGTCTTGCCGTGGTCCACGTGACCGATGGTGCCCACGTTGACGTGGGGCTTGGTGCGCTCGAATTTGCCTTTTGCCATTTTTCCGACTCCGAAAAAAATCTATGCCAACACAACAGGATCTCAGCGCAACCGAACTCGGACGCACCACGAATTGGTGCCCATGGCGGGAATCGGACCCGCGACCTCTCCCTTACCAAGGGAGTGCTCTACCACTGAGCCACATGGGCCATTTGGAACCACCGAGGCAGCACCAAAGACTTTTCAAATTCTACAAACCAGCCAACAGACAATGGAGCGGGAGACGGGAATCGAACCCGCGTCATTAGCTTGGAAGGCTAGGGTTCTACCATTGAACTACTCCCGCACAAGCAGCATTCACCACTTTCACGCCGCCAAACCAACGCCGAGCACCTTGACACATCATCCAAAACTGGTGGAGGGGACTGGATTCGAACCAGTGTAGGCGTAAGCCAACAGATTTACAGTCTGCCCCCTTTAGCCACTCGGGCACCCCTCCGAAGAATTTCGAATTATAGCACTAAATTTTGCCTTATCGCCGAGTTGCACAGCAACATCGCGATTTGACATAACGACATACCCTCACCAGCACCTTCAGAACAAAGGCAATTGGCGTGAATCACTGGTGCGGCTGGCGGGGATCGAACCCACGACCCTCGGCTTCGGAGGGCAAAAAAATTGCTGCGTTTCAATAGCAATTTTTGCACTCAAAAAGTAACCAATCGACGTAAGTTGTTGATCATACAGGATTTGCACCCATCCCAATTGGGACATCACGAGCCCTCATTTCCGCTCAACAGGCACACATTGTCACGCTGATCCCGCAAAAACGGCCTGAAGCGCCACTCGCAATTGATGACTCTTGGCCTCTTGCTTCCTGCCCCGCCGGGTCTTCAAGCCGCTTTACTTGATGCGCAGGTGCTGCTTGATCCACTTGAAGAACAACTCCACCTGACAGCGATGCTTGTACAACGCGGCAATACTTAGGGCTGTCTAATTAGCGATATACCTCAGACACACGCAGCACCTTGAGCGGCAGCGGCCCGGTCGCCAGCATGGCTCGTAGCAACCCGGGCAGCATCGGGCATCTGAAACACGACAACCGCATGGACCGGTGTTGGCTCAAGGGGCAAACGGCCGATGCGCTACACGCGGTGCTGTGCGCGGCCGGCTACTTGCATCCGCTGGCTGCCCGCGGGCGATTGTACGTTTGGGTCTCAAGGGTGCCATCCAAGCCAGGAGAATTGCTGACCTTGTTGAGGGAGCGCCACGTGCCGGGCTTGGAGAGCCCTACCTCCACGAGGCGTGCCCGCCCCATACAGCTCGATAAATGGGCCGTAGATACCGCTTCTCAGGCGCCGAAACAGCCGACTCCTGCTCAGATACTCTTGCGTAGTCGCCATCGTGATCTCCGTAGTTGAGGACGGAGGCAGGAGGGCGTGTCCGAATTTCTGTGTAAACGGTTCGGACTTCAGTTGACGGAGATGCGGTCTCCGAACTGAATGGGACCTGCGCACCAACATGGCGAAGGAAAAGATCACGGGCATTTGGGCCGAGGCAGCGGCCATCCTGTCAAAGGCCGGGCGGCAGGGCTAGGAAATCACCGTTTGCCGACTCTAAAAACGCTTGCTCCCTTTTTTATGTTGTAGTAACATGACTACATTTATCGCCTATCTGAGGTGCAGTTATGACCATCACCACCCTATCAAGCCGCGAGTTCAACCAAGGGGCGAGCGAGGCAAAACGGGCCGCAAACAACGGGCCAGTGTTCATTACAGATCGCGGCCGACCGGCCCATGTGCTGATGAGCTTTGAGGAGTATCAGCGGCTCACCAAGCAGCGGCGCAACATTGCCGATGCGCTGGCAATGCCGGGTATCGCCGACATCGAGTTTGTGCCGCCGCGTGTGACCATCAAACCCCGGCCGGTTGATTTCACATGATGTTTGTTCTTGATACCAACGTGGTGTCGGAGCTGCGCAAGGTACGCAGTGGCAAGGCCGATGCGAACGTGACCGCATGGGCGGAAAGCGTTGATGCCGCCGATCTCTTTGTGTCAGCCATCACCATCATGGAGCTGGAGCTTGGCGTTCTGTCGATTGAACGCAAGGACGCCACCCAAGGGGCCATGCTGCGCGCATGGCTGGAACAGCACGTACTGCCCGAGTTCTCTGGCCGCACGCTGCCTGTCGACACTGCCGTGGCGCAACGCTGCGCACGGTTGCATGTCCCCGACAAGCGCGGCGAGCGCGATGCACTCATTGCGGCAACGGCCCTTGTGCACGGCATGACGATGGTTACTCGCAACGTTGCTGATTTCGAGCCCACGGGCGTAAAAATCCTCAATCCGTGGGAGGCGGTGCGGTGACCGCTGCCCATGAACATTACACGACATGGCTGTGGTAACGCTCCGGGAGCACTGAGGGGTTGGCGCCAACCCTGTTTGATCACGAGCGCCGAAAATCGATGATCACCACCGGTCTTATGGAATCTGAACGTTTATGCGGGCTGTAGAACAGATAACCCTGGTCAATCGAGATCGGCAGGGGCGGTCAAAATGGCGTCGACGCTAACAGCCCTGGACTGTGAGGGACTCAGATCAGCCTGAAGCAGCCTTCAAATGCAAGCGCCACTCGCTCATTGCGCCCTTCGCCGGTGCGCTGATACCAGTTCGCACAACTGGACTTGTGCAACAAAGCCACTGTAAGAACACCGTTAATTATCCTATTTTATCGGAAATACGATAAATTATCTTCTTCAAGATAATTTCCGATAATTGACATGATCGCTTTCCCACGCGCCGCACTCGCCCAAGAGTTAGTCGCCGCCCTGCAAGGCAAAGCCCTGCTGGGAGACGCCCACAACGGCCTGTTCTTGGCCGCTCCCCGCCGCACCGGCAAGTCCACCTTTTTGCAAGGTGACTTACGACCCGCGCTGGAAGCAGCCGATGTGGTCGTGGTGTATGTGGATCTGTGGGCCGATACGCGACGTGACCCGGGTGGACTGATCGCCGAAGCCATTGCTCGCGCGTTGGAACCCCAATTGGGCATTGTGGCCCGAACCGCCCGCAAGGCGGGGTTGGACAAGGTGAAGGTGGGCGGGCTAGAGGTGGACACCAGCAAGATCGGCAAGATCGATGGACTCACCCTGACCGATGCGCTGCGCCTGCTGCATGACCACGCCGGCAAGCCGATCGCGCTGATCATCGACGAAGCGCAGCACGCCCTTACCAGCGAAGCCGGCGAGGCAGCCATGACTGCCTTGAAATCAGCCCGCGACCAGCTCAATCAGCCCGGCGTGGTGAACCTGATGCTGGTGATGTCAGGCTCAGACCGCGACAAATTGCTGCGCTTGGTCAACACGGCCGGTGCACCGTTTTACGGCTCACAGATTCAGCGCATGCCTCCCCTGGGGCCTGACTTCATTGCCCACATAGCAGCGTTGATCGAGGCGCAGCGGCCCGAACTCAAACCGGTGGATCAGACCCTGCTGCAACAGGCATTTGAAGTGTTCGGCTTCCGTCCGCAATTTTTCATGGCCGCATTGGGCCAGGTGCTCAGTCCCCTCGCTGCCCTGACCGGGCGCTTTGAATCGGCATTGCTGGATGCGGCTCAACAACAACAAACCCACGACGAAGCGCAGATGGAGTCGGACTACCTGGGGCTGAAGCCCACCGAGCAGGCCGTGCTGTGGCGCATGCTGACGCAAGGTTCACGATACCGCCCTTACGATGCCGAAGCACTGCGCTTTTACCGGGAAAGAACTGGCCACCCAGTAAACGCTACCCAAGTTCAGCGGGCGCTGGAGGGTTTGCGACAGCGTATGCCCGCGTTGGTATGGAAGTCGGCCCGCGGTGAATACGCGCTAGAAGACGTGGCCATGCACCGCTGGTTTGAAAAGCGCGGCGGCGCAGGAAAGTGGCCACCCACACCGCCACAGGGCGTGCTGCCCCTTGATGATGATTGAATACAGGGCAGAAGGGAACAGCCCTCTTGTCCCATCGACCAGTTGCTGATCACATGCATAAAGTTACCGGGCAGTCAGCTTCTGATCGGACGCGCTCAATGGGCATTGACAAAGAGCCATCAGCTCCGCTAGATTAGCGCGAGCTAGCTTTATGGCCTGCTGGTGTGAGCCCGCCGCACCAAAAATACTTGCGGGCCCCTGAACAAGCTGGGCCCGATCCCAGCAAAAGGCCCCTAGGCCGGATATTTCTGCTTGCGCAGATAAAAATTTCGTGGGCTTTTGCTCGCGATGGCTTTTTTGCCAAAAGTCTCTTTGAGGTCGTCCTGTACCTCAGTGGAGGGCGTTCGACTGAACGATCTCCGATGTCCGGAAATTAGGCCAGCAAAGCCAAGCCCCAAAAGTTGCCCTGATTAGGGGCTATCAATGCGGCGCGCTCACGCGCGCCCCTTCAATGCTGCCCGCCTGACGCGTACCACGTTCGGGCCGGCGCAGCCACATCACGAGCGGCGTCACGCCGCCCCCCTTGATGCCCGACACCTCGGCTGGCGCCGATCGAGGTGCATCCGCGCGCGCCTACATGGCCCTTCCCCCCTTTCTCGGCCCGGCTTTTTCTATGGAGTTGCTATGACTATTCCGGCGTCCTTCGTTTTCGCTCAAACCTCCGTTGCCGTGGAGGGGCCTGATGCTGCGCGACTGCTTTTGAGCATCATTCCGGCGCCACCGCATCAACCGGGCATCGGCTTAGTCGCTAAAAATGCCTTGACCTGCCTGACGGCACTGCTGATCGAAGTTCCCGCTGCCGGATCTCATCTCGCGCAACATATCTCGCTGCTCAACAAGTTGAGCGACGATTCAGGCGCCTGCATTGCTCATCCCAATGCAATGCTCGGCCTCGCGAGCGATTACCCAGCCTGGGCTTGGTTCGTATCGGCCAGTTTTCCTTGCGCGCATCGACTCCAGAGCTTGGTCGGCAAGCATTTGGCCGCGGCCCTCCTGAAAGAAGCCTCCATAGAAAAGAGCTTCGTTCAAAAACTGCGCAAGCTCATCAAACAATCTCACGACGAGATCCTGACAAACCAGCAGTTCGAAGCGGAGGTCACCAAGCTTGAAGGGCAAGCACATCAAAAGCTCCTGCAGTTGCTGGCGTTGAACTCCTGCTCCACGAACAGCGCGCAACTGTCATTTAACGCAGCGGTGACCTCCTGCCTTTCCAATCGACTGAGCTCCCTACGTCAAACCGAGCGCCAGGCCGTAGATACCGGCCAAACACTCAGCCGCAACGAGCTCACACGCACCGTCGTCCTTCTTCTCGACCACGCACAGCAGGGTCACTCTGATGACCTGGTCACCCTCATCTGCCTATGCGTTGGCCTCGGCCTAAACCTCGGCAAGCGAATACCACTGGTTTCGGGCGAAAGCGGACAAGGCTGGATGGCCTGGATCGATCCGGTTGCAGGCTCAACATACGTGGACTTGTCATTCGCACTGGCAGGTCTTGGTAAACGTTCAAGCCCGCGGCATCAAGCGTCCACGCTGATCCTGAAGCGCCCCCTGCCGCAGGGTGTTGCCACCATGCTGCGAGAGGCTCACACGCAAAACAGCCAGTTGCGCACGCTCGCCGATCTGTGCATTAACAAACCAACCAGCCGCAAAAAAATCTCGTTGCTGGGGGTTCATCACAGCGCTTCGTTGGCCGGACTGATGAACTCCGCGCGATCGATTTCATTAGAGACCACCGACAGGCGTGATATCTCTGCCTACGCGACTCTTGCCCTTGAACTGGTAAACAAATCCGATCTCCATTACGTCTGCCCACGCGAGCGCGAGATCTGGCAGGCCTGCTCCGACTTCTATGACGCCGTCGGCCTGGGGCCAGCAGTACCGCAAAGTGGTGGCAACTCCAACGTCCGCATCGGCTCCCGCCTGACACCATCGGCGGATTGGATCAAAGAAGTATTTGCAAGCGCTGGCGATGAACTGCTCGCGAAAAAGTGTGGTCGCAGGTACTCGTTGCCATCATTGATCGAGCACCACAACGCGTGTGCGCGCTACGTCGGCCTCTTGATGCAGTTTGTCGTTGGAGGCCGCGACCGCCGCCTTATCGACTTTCGTGCGAGCGTTTGGAGCAGCACCACGACCTTCGGCTTGATGGAAGACAAGCCCTTGAGTGCCACGCGAGGCACGACACCGATCCCCATCCCAGCAGCGCTCTCCGAGCAGCTCAAGCTTTGGCACGCGCACATCGCCGCGCTGGATAAGCGGCTATTGAAATTGCAAGCCCCCGGCTCTTCGGCCGCCTTTCAACTCATCCGCCAGATCAGGGAACTCCAGAACTTGCCCATGCTTTTTTTGCTGGACACGCATGGCGCCCCCGTCCCCTTGAGCTCAGATGTCCTTTTCACGGGCCCAGCCAGCCAGCTCAACCGGGACTTTGGTCGCCATTCTCTGCCGGATCTTTTGCTGGATGCGGGCATGCCATTCGAGGATATCCAAGACTGGCTCCGCCATTTCTCGCCGGGAATCTCAACGCACGAACTGAACTCCAACCGCGTCAAGTACCACAGCACCGAACGCCTTATTTCAGGCATCGACCAAGTGCTACTGGAGCTGAACATCCGACCCAGGTCCGGCCTGAGCAAGGAAATCGCTCCATGACATCTCTGTCACAACCCTGGACAACAACAAAACGAAATCCAGTCCTGATTCCGGCCTTCAGCGCTCCCGGCGGGGTCGCTCGCTTCGACAGCTTTATTCGATCGGCCGACCGGCTGGTGACCCAACTCGCGCCTTCGCATGCCCTGATCTTGTGCGCCATCCTCTACGAAGGCATGGGCTCATCCGCAGAGCTATCGAACTTCCTTCATGCCTTGGTGTCATCGCACTCCACCTGTGACGGCCACTACGTCCAATGGTCCGATGAACAGGACCGTCTGCATAGCCGGGCGCTCGATCCACGCACGCGCATCGCATTGTTCCGAGTCCCCAGTGGAACGTTGCCCAAGAAGGACCTGGACTCCTTCCATCAAGTATTGCTGAAGAACTACCCAATGGCCCAATCCCAGATGGGCAAGGACCTCTGGCATCTCATCTTCCACGACGCGCTGGCCTGGCTACATCAGCACATCCCCAATTTTTGTCTGGGGATGCTCACGGGCAGTATTCCCATCACGGCACTGCCCCGCGATGTGCTTACGCGATGGAACCTACGACAAAAGGACGTGCACTGGGAAACGCGGGATGCTGCAGATGACGATGCTCTCAGTCCCTCCCACGACGGAGCATTGGAAATACTCCTTGAGATGGAGGCGCCCATCAACCGCCGCGCTCGGTGCCTGAAGGAGATTCAAGACCTGTTTACTCTACCCAACCAGGCAACAGACATCCGGCTTTCTGATCAGCATTGGCGAACAAGCCTGTACAGCAGGTTGGCCATGACCGCCGACTTGATTGCACGCCAAGGCACAGAAGGCGATGCGCTGGTCCTGCTGTGGGTGCACCACCTGCTCAGCGTTGGCAGCGTGCGCCTGAAGAATCCTTCCGTCGCAACAATCTCTCGCTACGTCAGCGCTGCCGCGGGGCTCATCTCCGAAAACTACACTCAATGCCCGTGCTCTGCAGTTCACATGGACGATGAACAGTGGATCGCCTTCTTCGATGCACTGAAGCATGCCGTTAACAGCGACCCACAACGCCCGGCCCTTGCCTCCTTCCATCAGTTTTGCATCCAGACATTTGGCGCCCCGCCGATGGCGCAGGTACTTTTTTCGGGTGACGGAAACACCACGGTAGTGCACGCCAACACGGTCTGGTCCCAAGAAATCCACAGGGCCCTGGAACTTGCCCTCACTGCCAGCAGCGATGCACGCATCTGCGCCAGTGTGCAAGCGCTGCTGGCTCTTGCCGCTATTTTTCCCCTGCGTATCGGCGAGGCACAAGCCCTACGCCTGGAGGACTTCGTCATCACTGATGAAGGCATCGAACTCCGATACCACCCTCGGCGAGGGCAGCATCAAGGTAAAAGCTACAGCGCGAAGCGATGGATGCGCAGCTTCGGCGAGCCGGCGTGGGTGGCGTGCGTAGTCAGCTGGATCAAGCGCAGGAAGAGTGAAGAAGAGGGCAGACATGGCAAGTCTGCTCTGCTGTTTGGAGATCCCCACAGCAGCCATCGCACCTACATGTTTTCCGCCTGCAGCCGACTGGTCAACCGCGCTCTTAAGCAAGTCTGCGGCGACAAATCAGTTTCCTTCCATACGCTGCGGCACGCATGGGTCAACCGCAACATCATCCATCAGCTGGATCAGCCTTCTTCTCGTCCAAGCCCCGTTTCCTGGTTGCAAAAAGTTGCCGCTGAGGTGGGACATGCCCAAGTTCCGACAACCCTGCAGCACTATTTCCACCGACCCGACATGGCCTTGCGCTGCTCTCTGAACAGCTATTGGCAGACGAGGCCACTTACCGCTGAAGTCGCAGCCTTCTGGACCGGACGTTCCGCTGCCGCATTGCGAAAGGCTAAACAACGCAGTGAGAACAAAGCGGAATTCTTGTGGTCTTGTCTCTTCGAGACATCCACTGGGCTGGCTGTACGCCAAGCGCCGCCCCCATCTCTGCTGGCGGCGTTGCCGCCGCCACCAATAGCGTCAATCGGCCTGATGCATGTACGCAAGATCCTCTGCGACCTTCACACTGGCATACCAGTCGAGGCTGTGGCTTCTCGCTGCAGTGTCCCTTTGGCCACCGTCTTGGAAGTGATCGATCGTGCTGTATTGATCGCCAACCAGCTTCTTGTCTTGGGAAGTGTCCGTGGTCGCTGCCTGATCCTCGAACATGCCACGCGGGTGATCAAACTTGCACGGCTACTTCAGATCTTTATGGATTGCGATATTCGGCCGACAGTCACCGATGAACCTTCCTGGCAAAAGTTGGCACCTCAAAACATTGCTCCTACGTTTGCACAGCGCAATGCCGTGCGCTCATGGATGCACTGCCGCGATGGGCAAAGCATTGCATTGCGACCCGATGGATCGGCCGACGACCTTTTGCGTTGGCTGAGCGACGGCTCCGTTCCTGGCAGCTGCATTGTCCTTCGAGTTCCAATGAAGCATGTTGCTGATCCTCATTCTCGCGCTACGACTGTGAGCAGTGATTCAGCCAGAAGTGCGCAAGATCAGCTAGGACAGTACTTCGGGACCTCCGTCACGATTGAAGGGGTTCGCCAACGGAAACTCGAACAACCTCCCTACATGCTGATCTCAAGAAAGCCTTTCACCAAAACATCCAAGCCTTGCCCTTCCGCCAGATTGCGCATGGGATCTTTTCATGGCCTTATGTTTTCCATGGCCGTATGGCACGGCATGATTGGAATGGATGCGCATGAGTAAGCACGAAGAAATATTTCGGGTGTTCATCAACTCGGTGCAAAAGGCCAGAGATCCCGCCAAGGAGCAGCGGGAGATCATGCTCGTGCAGAACACGATGAACACGGTCTTGGGGCAGCTGTCTGAACAGGACCGCCTGTACTACTCTCTGGAGGTAGACCCGTGCAAACTTGACCAGTGGTTAGTGGTTTCCTGCTGTGACAGTCTTCAGCGCAGGCTCTTTGAGGACAGAAAGGCGCCTTACTCAGCATCCTCCACCGAGGATCCGCTTCTCGCTGGAACAGTCATGCAAGCGACTAACGCATTGAAGCACCTGAGAACATTGTCTACCTCGACGGGCTTGAGCCCTGATGACTTCATTGATGCCATACGCACCACTGCGCCAGCATTGATCCGCCTGCTTACGGACCGGGAAGAAACCACGAGCTTCCGGACCAGCGATGGCGTGACTATCTCTGTGGATTCAATCTACCAATCGCGAAGAACAATGCTTCCCGACCCCGTCTCCGTTCGCTTTCGTGTAGACATGGTAGGTCGCGAGAAAGCTGTTATTGAGCCGACCAAGGAACATCGATCACAACTGAAGACCAAGAGCAAGCAGATCCAGCTTCACTGGCTTCCGCTGGAGCATCCATTTCTGTATGAAATTCTCCTGGAATCCATGGAGTCACGAGCACTCGTTGAGGTTGACGCATGCCGCTATGTCAATCGGATAGGCCAAACCGTCAATTTGTCTTTTCTTAGGATGATTGAATCGCCGGATGACTGTTGACATACATGAGGAGCGCTCGAATCTGTGCCTTTGCCTTCGGGTAATGTTTACGTTGGGGTGGCAGGGGCATCCACCGTCATTGCGGGTACGCGGAGTTCGATGCGGATGGCGCGCGGCGTGACCTCGCCTTGCTCCAACCGCTCAGCCAGAACGCGCAACGCTACGGCCTGGGCCTTCGCCATGGCATCTTCAGCCGTGGCTCCCAAGGCACGTGCTCCCGGCAGCTCCGGGACAACCTCGGCCAGAAACCGTCCGTCGTTGTCACGCATGCACTCCAACGTGTAGTTGGCGGCGCAGGGGCCAGAAGGTTGCGTTTGGCTCGTGGCCACATATATGCCGAACCAGGTAATCACGCCGCCGATAAGGCATAGGGTAATTAAGCCCACCATGGCGCATATTCCTTTCATCTTGTAGAGAACTGCCAAGCAGATCTCATGCGATACCGATCAACGCCTGCGCACCAGCATGGGTTGCCTCACTCGCCAACATAGACAGGGGCGCGATGTGTACTTTGCGTCAGGGCCTTCGCGGCGGTCTACCGCGCGAGCGGTTTAGTCCTCCGCTGCACAGCCGACTTCAAGTGAGCCCACTTGCAGTGCCCGCACAAAGATCCTGCAGTCTTGCGTCCAACCTTAAAATCGTCTTGAGCTACAGTCCAATGGCATTGGAGAGCACTTCGTCGGTAAATCCCATGAGCGTGCCAGCGCGAAGCGCACCTTGCGTCAACACATGGTCTTCGATCAACAGCGCCGGGGTAACGAGCCAAAGCGTTCAGACGCCCAAAGCGCTTTCGTCCACTGGCCACTGCAGCTCTCGCGCAACCCTGCGCATGATCCATACGCACTGCGCATCTGTGCACCATCGCTTGGCCAGAAGACCTTTTAACGCAGTCTTCACCGTCGCTTCCTGGCCCCCTTCAAAGGTGGGCAGCTTTCGCTGGCAGTACGGAACCATCTGCGAGACCAGGTCGTCACACATCTGAAAGGCTGCCACGACTTCTGAGGGCGAAGTACCTGGCGCATAGAACTTTCCATCTTCCTCAACGAGGCTCATCTTCGGCTGGGCGCCTCCAATGGCAGAGGGAACCGCAGTCACCGGGAAATCATCCGGCACGCCTGGATAGCTGGCACGGTCAATCGTCATATCAATTCCTTGCGTACTACTTCGCCATACAGCCGGTACTGCCCTGTCCATTCAAGCCTCTTCAGGCCTTCACTTCAGGGGCAGTGTGGTGGGCGGGAGCCAGTACGGCCCGCTCGCGCAGCCAGCTTGCTTTGTCGTAAACAAAGCCGGGGAACTCGTCGGCCAAACTGGTTTTCTGCAAGATGAGCGCTCGGGCTAGGCGCGCCACTTCCGCCAGCTCCTTTTCATTTCTTACTTCAAACGGTGCCACAAGGCTGACACCCATCGCCCAACTGAGACGCTCCCATTTCCATGAGGGCCGAACCTCCAAGTCAATCCCATCCCGGGTCAGCCGTTCTTCAATTTTCTGAAGCTTTGCGTAGTGCTGTGTCTGGGCCTCGGAAGGTGCGCGGCTGGTGAAGCTGCTCAGTTTTTTCCGCTTGCTCGACTTGCCAACCATCTTGTAGCCTTTGGTCCCGCCCTCAAAGAGCCAGTCATCCCGTGGGCCGTCACCCGCCTCGTCCCAAGCCATGGAAGAAATAGCCTCCCCATAGATGTGTCGAGGGTGATGCCACCAGACGATGATGCGCCGCCCGTTGAGGATGAAACCCACGTCATCCCAATACGACAGACTTTCAGGCCCCATGTTCCAGTAGGCGTGCGGGATGAACAGACCGCCATCTGAAAGACGCCACTGTTGCATGCGGTGATACTCACGCATGCGCCTACCCAAATACTCATAATGCGGATTTCTCATGTGGATTCCTTGGTCAACCCTTGGGTGCTAAGGCCCAGGCAGACGTCGACAGGCGCAGCCAGGGACCCAGTGTTTCCTTCAAACAACTGTGGCAAAGATCGATATCCACCCGCGTTCCATCGCCCAGGGGCGATCCCCAGCCCGCGTCGAACCCCAGCTGCAGGAAGTTGTTCAGGCCATCGCCCTCATCGTGTCGCGCCTGCGTTCCACAGCGGTCGCAAATGAGTTCCGCGACGAACGGTGTCGACATCAATTCATGAACTCTCATTTTGTGCACCTTGATTGATAGCTAAGGCATCTGCATCATCACACTGCCAAGCGCAGCCTGTATACGCGCTACCTGCTGCGGGTCAGCCGTGTCGTCATGTTCCATCCCCAGCACTTGAGCAAGTGTGTATCCCAGATCCGCGTGGCAGCGTCGCAGTTGCCTGAGGGGCTCTTCCAGTAACGCTTTGTGTGCCGAGGCTATGCGGCTGCGATAGAAGCGCATGGTTTCGGCATTCTGGGCAGCAGGCCGCCCCAGGACTTGTTGGTAGGCACACCAATAGTAGCCACAGGATTGCACAAAGGCGGCGACTGCTGCCAACTCTCTTTCGTGGCGGTGCAACAGTCTCGGGTAACGGCTCGCTTGGTTTGCGGCGCGTTCGCAAAGGTCCAGAGGCATGGTCGCCGGCTCTCCCGCAGGAGTTGCCACGGGATGAAGATAGGCACGCACCAGGCCATCATCGCCAAAAAGATTGCGAATGAATGCGTTCAGCGCGCCCTGTGCAGCATCGGGCATACGAGCGTAGATCTCGTCGCGATATTGCGTGATCACGTCACAGTCATGTTGCTGCACGCGCTCCGACATGAGCGTGCGGAGGGAGATGCGGTTACGGTTTCGATGCAAGTGAAGTGATGCGGTCATATGAAACTCCTTGGCACTCGAAGTGCAGATTCGGCCAATCGGGCTTACAGGGTGGGCGCAGGCAAGGCTGCGCCCTGCCCTGCGCTTTGGGCGTTTGGCGTGGGTTCAAAAAAGCGATGTGGTTAGGTAGTGGTTGCCACTGCCGGTGAAGCCTCAAGCGCCAGGATCACGGGGGTCACGTTCCCCGTGACGGGCGCTAACGAGATGTGCTGCTTGAGCAAGCGCTCCATGGCAGAGCCGTCCCGGCGCGTCAGGTTGGGCACATACCGGCTGTAGACACGGAACAGCATTTCGGTGCTGGTGTGACCCAACTGTCGCGCAATCCATTCCGGCGCTTCCCCGGCAGCAAGCCACAGCGTTGCCGCCGTATGCCGCATCTGGTAGGCCCTGCGGTGCTCCAACCCCAGGTGACGTAGCAGCGGCGCCCAGACCCGGTTGAGGAAGTTCTGGTTATCAATGGGCTTGCCACTGCGCAAGCTGAATACATACTCCGAGTCAGGGTGCCGAGTCTTGAACTGCGCCTGCAGGGCATCGAACACCATCTCGTTCATCTGGATGTCGCGCATGCTGCCATCCGTCTTGAGCTCGTCTTCCTCGTTGAGCACGATCGACTCACGCACCAGGATGAGCCGACGCTCGAAATCGATGTACTTCCATTTGAGGCCATGCGCCTCCCCGGTTCGCATGCCTGTGAAAAAGCGCACGGTGAAGTAGTTGCGATAGTCCGCCCTCGCGGTGGACAGGATGCGCTGCACGTCCTCCAGCGTGAAGGGCATGACGTCGCTGCGCTTCATCTTCAAGGGTTTGATATTGCGGAAGGCGGACGTAAACTCGAATCGGTCGGCCGCTTCGTTAAGGATCTGTCGCAAAGGCTTCATGATGGAGTTGATGCGTCGGTTGGATAAGGTGTTGCTGGACTTTCGGGCGGGAACTTTGGCGAGTGAAGCCCGAAATGCCAGTACGTCTGCCTTGGTGATCTGGCCGACCTCCTTGTCCCCAAAAAAGGGGATCAGGTATTTGTCCAGTGCACCGCGTTGCGTGATGCTGTAGCTACGCCGCCATGTCACCTCGGCCTCTGCGAACCACACCTCGGCGAAGTCGCGAAACAGCGGGGTTGTGCTGGGGGGCTGCTTCAACGCGCCTGGTGCAGGCCCGGCAAGCATGGGCTCCTGCGGGGGTTCGGTCTCCACGACAGGTAGAGGCTTTCCGAAGGTTTTTTGGTAGTCGAAGGCGCCCAGGGCGATTTCTGCTTCGATGCGCTCCAGGACCTTTTGCAAGCGCTTGCGGTTGGCTGAGGTGTCGGGCAACGTGGTGTATTCCCGCAGCCGCTGCCCCGCATATCGGAAGACCTGGCCATCGGGGCCTTTACTTTCCAGGCGGCGGATACTACCCATGAATCACACCTCCATTAGCCAGCGGTATGCCCTCTGCACATACGGCCGAATACTGAGTCATGTCTGTTTCGATGTGCTCCCAGATATAGAGAGTTTTGCGTCCACCGAACGGGCGGATGTAATGCCGACCCTCAAGTAGGACGCTGTCCTTGAGCCTGTCCCGGATGGTCCTGGCGTCGTACTTGATGCGGTCAGACAACTCGTCAGTAGTCAGATAGGTACACGATGTCATTTCTCTCTCCTTGCGATGGTGGACAATCAGGATCCAAAAAAGTCGCGCACTGCGTTTTTTTGTCATCCTGAATGGCATTATGAGCGCGAAATAACCCTTGTCAATGCTTTTTTGCCATTCTGGGCGATATTTCTACACGGAGAATGTCTTGATCAAGTGCCACCTGTCCAAGCTTATGGGAGAACGAAAGCTCAAGATCAGCGACCTTGCGCGGGACACTGGTCTCCATAGGAACACGATCACGCTGCTCTACCAGGAGACAGCCACACGTGTTGATCTGGATGCGATCAACACCTTGTGCGGCTATTTCAGCGTTCCGGTAGGTGAGTTGTTCGAATACGTCCCAGACCGTACGTCGGTCCAAGAATGAGCACCCGTCCCCCTGCGGAACAACACGAAGTTGCCTCAGAGATCGGCGTATAACCACCATCAATGAACCAACAAACCCTCTCCGCCTTCATCTGGTCCGTGGCCGACCTGCTGCGCGGCGACTACAAGCAATCCGACTACGGCAAGGTCATCCTGCCCTTCACCGTGCTGCGCCGCCTGGACTGCGTGCTGGAGGCCACCAAGCCCGCCGTGCTGGCCGAGCTGGCCGACAAAGAAAAGCTGGGCGTCAACCCCGAGCCCTTCCTGCTGCGCAAGGCGGGCCAGAGCTTCTACAACACCTCCACGCTCGACCTCAAAAAGCTGCTAGGCGACCCGGATCACATCGCGCAAAACCTGTTCAGCTACGTGCAGGCGTTCTCGCCCGCCGTGCGCGATGTGTTCGAGCGCTTTGAATTCCACACCCAGGTCGAGCGCCTGGCCAAGGCCGGGCTGCTCTACCAGGTGGCAGAAAAGTTCGCCCAGATCGACCTGCACCCCGAGGTGGTCAGCAACATGCAAATGGGCCTGGTGTTTGAGGAGCTGATCCGCAAGTTCGCCGAAATCAGCAACGAGACCGCCGGGGAGCACTTCACCCCGCGTGAAGTCATCCGGCTCATGGTCAACCTCATCTTCATTGAGGACGACGCCATCCTCAGCAAGCCCGGCGTGGTGCGCACCATTTACGACCCCACAGCGGGAACGGGCGGCATGCTCAGCGTGGCGGGCGAATACCTGGCCGAGCACAACCCCCAGGCGCGCCTCACCGTGTTTGGCCAGGAGCTCAACGACGAGTCGTACGCCATCTGCAAGGCCGACATGCTGATCAAGGGCCAGGACGTGGGCAACATCGCTGCCGGCAACACCCTCAGCGACGACGGCCACGGCCACAGCAAGTTCGACTACATGCTGTCCAACCCGCCGTTTGGCGTGGAGTGGAAAAAGGTCGAAAAAGAAGTGCGCAAAGAGCACGAGCAACAGGGCTACAACGGCCGCTTCGGCCCCGGCCTGCCCCGCGTGTCCGATGGCTCCATGCTGTTTTTGCTGCACCTGCTTAGCAAGATGCGCCCGGCATCCGAGGGCGGCAGCCGCTTCGGCATCGTGCTCAACGGCTCGCCCCTGTTCACCGGCGGCGCGGGTTCGGGCGAATCCGAAATTCGCCGCTACGTGCTGGAGAACGACCTGTGCGAAGCCATCGTGGGCCTGCCCACCGACATGTTCTACAACACCGGCATCAGCACCTACGTCTGGATCATCAGCAACCGCAAGCCCGCAGCGCGCAAGGGCAAGGTGCAGCTGATTGATGCCAGCGGCATGTGGCAGAAGATGCGCAAAAGCCTGGGCTCCAAGCGCAAGGAACTGAGCGACGCCCACATCGAGCGCATCACCCGCCTGTTTGGCGACTTTGCCGAGGCCCAGGAAGACAACGGCACCCCCATCAGCCGCATCTTCGACAACGAAGCCTTTGGCTACCACGCCATCACCGTCGAGCGCCCGCTGCGCGACGAAGCGGGCAAGGTGGTGCTGGGCCACAAGGGCAAGCAAAAGGGCAAGCCCCAGCCCGACGCCAGCCTGCGCGACACCGAAAACGTGCCCTACACCGAAGACGTGGGCGAATACTTCAAGCGAGAAGTGCTGCCCCACGCGCCCGATGCCTGGATCGATCCTGAAAAGACCAAGGTGGGCTACGAAATCCCGTTCAACCGGCACTTCTACGTGTTCAAGCCCCCGCGCCCGCTGGCCGAGATTGACGCTGAGCTGAAGCAGACCACCGACCGCATCCTGGACATGATCAAGGGGCTGTCGGCATGAGCTTTCCGCGATACCCGGAGTACAAGGACAGTGGGGTGGAGTGGCTAGGAGAAGTGCCGGCGCATTGGGAAGTTCTGCCGCTGAAGAGAGTCTCGCCTCAGCAAACAGTCGGCATCGTGGTGAACCCATCTGAATACATCACCGATGAGGGGCTCCCTTTCATCTATGGCGGCGACATATCCGAGGGTCGAATTGATTACATCTCTTCACGCAGGATCTCCCCAGAAAACAGCCAGCGCAATGAGAAGACTTGTCTGAAGGCAGGTGACTTGCTCACGGTCCGCGTTGGAGCGCCAGGCATCACCGCAGTTGTTCCACCTGAATGTGAAGGAGGCAACTGTGCGTCCGTGATGTTGGTTCGACGTGGGGAATTCAATTCCGATTGGCTGTGCTTCGTAATGAACAGCCGTGCCGTTCGTTATCAGGTCGAGATCGTTCAGTACGGCGCAGCGCAAGAGCAGTTCAATATCAATCACGCCGTTGAGTTCGTGGTTTCAAAGCCACCTCGCACGGAACAAGATGCGATTGCCACTTTCCTCGACCGCGAAACCGCCAAGATTGACACGCTGGTGGCCGAGCAGGAAAAGCTGATTGTCATGGTCCAATAATTCTGGACACATCGATAGGGGCCCATTGGCCCCCTGAGTACATACGAGCATGACAGAGAAGAAACCCCGCAGAGCCTTTGACGCAGCGTTCAAGCTGCAAGTGATCAAGATGGTTCGAGAGCAAGGCCTGAGCATTGCCCAGGTCTGCAAGGATTTGAAATTGGTCGATAGCGCCGTGCGCCGCTGGCTGGTGCAGTTTGATGAAGAGACAGCCGGACGCCATCGCGGCCAGCGAAATGTTGCCCAGG
>LNAO01000006.1_pt1 | contig 19727 bp, 16 predicted proteins | sample 602571 | NCBI WGS metagenome assembly LNAO01 (sample SAMN02440304, study PRJNA202911) | soil metagenome | biome: Subtropical and temperate rainforests or woodlands; isolation source: soil samples (1 kg each in a 20% v/v slurry with milli Q water) were... ...
GGGGTGAGGGGAAAGCCCCTCATCCGCCCTTCGGGCACCTTCTCCCTGAGGGAGAAGGGATCACTTAGTCTCGTTGAACAGCTCGCGGCCGATCAGCATGCGGCGGATTTCGCTGGTGCCGGCGCCGATTTCGTAGAGCTTGGCGTCGCGCAGCAGGCGCCCGGCCGGGTACTCGTTGGTGTAACCGTTGCCGCCCAGTAGCTGGATGGTATCCAGGGCCATCTTGGTGGCCATCTCGGCGGTGTAGAGGATCACCGCGGCGGCGTCCTTGCGTGATTCCTCGCCGCGGTCGCAGGCGCGGGCAACGTTGTACAGGTAGGACTTGGAGGCGTTCATGCCGGCGTACATGTCGGCCAGCTTGCCCTGCACCAGCTGGAATTCGCCGATGGACTGCTTGAACTGCTGGCGCTCATGCACGTAGGGCAGCACCACGTCCATGCAGGCGCTCATGATCCCGGTCGGGCCGCCGGAGAGCACGGTGCGCTCGTAGTCGAGGCCGCTCATCAGTACGCGTACGCCACCGCCTTCGACGCCGAGGATGTTCTCTTCCGGCACCTCGCAATCCTCGAACACCAGCTCGCAGGTGTTCGAGCCGCGCATGCCCAGCTTGTCCAGCTTCTGGTGGCGCGAGAAGCCCTTGAAGTCGCGCTCGACGATGAACGCGGTGATGCCGCGCGAGCCGGCGTTGATGTCGGTCTTGGCGTAGATCACGTAGGTGTGGGCGTCCGGGCCGTTGGTGATCCACATCTTGTTGCCGTTGAGCACGTAGCGGTCGCCGCGCTTTTCCGCACGCAGCTTCATCGACACCACGTCGGAGCCGGCATTCGGCTCGCTCATGGCCAAGGCGCCGACGTGTTCGCCGGAGCACAGCTTGGGCAGGTACTTGAGCTTCTGCGCGTGGCTGCCGTTCTTGCGGATCTGGTTGAGGCACAGGTTGGAGTGGGCGCCGTAGGACAGGCCGACCGAGGCCGAGGCGCGGCTGATCTCCTCCATGGCCACCACGTGGGCCAGGTAGCCCATGTCGGTGCCGCCGTATTCCTCCTCTACGGTCATGCCGAGCAGGCCCATGTCGCCGAACTTGCGCCACATGTCCATGGGGAATTCGTTGTCGCGGTCGATCTGCGCGGCGCGCGGGGCCAACTCGGCCTGGGCGAACTGGTGCACCGAGTCGCGCAGCATGTCGATGGTCTCGCCGAGGCCGAAGTTGAGAGTCGGATAGCTCATGGTTGCACCTGCGTGTTGTCTGTTTGGGGTAAGGGTTAGGCGTTCGTCGCTGCCAGGGCCGCCAGGCAGCGCTCCTCGGCGGTGTCCAGCTCCAGCTGCATCTGCTGGATATCGAGCAGCTGCTGCTCGAGCTGGGCGCGACGGGCGGCGATCTTGCTCATGAAGGTCTCGAGCTGTTTGCGGTTGCCGCTGCTGGGGTCGTAGAGGTCGATCAGTTCCTTGCACTCGGCCAGCGAGAAGCCGATGCGCTTGCCGCGCAGGATCAGTTTCAGGGTCACCAGATCCCTGGGGCTGAAGACGCGCTCCTGGCCGCGGCGATCGGGGGCGAGCATGCCCTGCTCCTCGTAGAAGCGGATGGTGCGCGGCGTCACGTCGAGTTCGCGGGCCAGGTCGGAGATGGAGTAAGTGATCAGCATGAGAAGAGGCTTGCGTTGTTTACCTTTACGTAAACGTAAACTCGACGACTCATGTCTGTCAAGCAACCTGCCATCCGTGGTCAAGGGCAATCGGGTGAAGCGCAGGAGCGGCCGGGCGACGAACCGCCTGAGGCGAACCGTGGGAGGGGCTTTAGCCGCGACTGCCCTTTCGCGGCTAAAGCCCCTCCTACGACGCCGTTCGGGCGGGTTAATGAGATGGTCACCCCCACACCCTGTCAGGGCTAGGCTTTGACAGGGTGTTTTATTTTCGGAGGCCATCATCATGAGCACTGCAACGCTGGTCGGCATCGACCTCGGCAAGCACAGTTTCCACCTGCATGGGCAGGACAAGGCCGGACGAGAAGTCTTTCGCAAGAAGACGACACGCCAGCAGATGATGCGATTGCTAGGCAACCTGCCGAGTTGCACGGTAGTGATGGAGGCTTGTGCGGGATCGCACTTCCTGGCCCGGCAACTGATGGCGTTCGGGCATGAGGTGAAGCTGATCTCGCCTCAGTTCGTGCGGCCCTTCGTCAAGGGCAACAAGAACGACTTCATCGATGCCGAGGCGATCTGTGAAGCCGCTTCCCGGCCCGCCATGCGCTTCGTGACACCGAAGACCGAAACCCAGCAGACGTTGTCGGTATTGCACCGGATGCGCGAGTCCCTGGTGCGTGACCGGACGAAGACGGCCAATCAGGCCCATGGTTTCCTGCTGGAGTTTGGCATCAGCCTTCCCAAGGGGCTGTCGCTGGTCAGGCGGCTGCCATGCACGCTGGGCGAGCACGAGCTGCCACCTCGCCTGGCCACACTGCTGAAGCGCTTGCACGAGCACTTCTGCTATCTGGACGAGCAGATCAGGGCCCTGGACAAGGAAATGGACAACCAGCTTGCCGCTGACGATCTGGGTAGCCGCCTGCTGAGCATCCCCTGCGTGGGGCCGATCACGGCCAGCCTGCTGTGTGCCGAGATGGGCGATGGCAAACAATATGGCGGCAGTCGTGATTTCGCGGCATCGGTGGGGCTGGTGCCACGCCAGTACAGCACGGGCGGCCGGGCCAATCTGCTGGGGATCAGCAAACGCGGCGACAAGAACCTGCGCCGGTTGCTGGTGCAGTGCGCCAGGGTTTACCTGCAGCGCCTGGCGTTCCAGCAAGGGGCTCTGGCCGACTGGGTTCGCTCGCTGCGTGAGCGGCGCCACTCGAATGTAGTCGTGTGCGCCTTGGCCAACAAGTTCGCCCGGATCGCCTGGGCCATCGCGGCTAATCACTCAGAATTTGAAGCAGGGCCAAGCGCGCTCGCCGCCTGACCCCGCGTCTACCGCTGTACCACGAAACACCCTTTTAGGTTTTGCGATGCTGAACATCCGATGACGTGAACGGCCCACCGGCCTGGCGAAGAACCTGCCCATAAAATCGGCTTCAGAAGCCGCCGGGTTTTTCAGGATCGCCAGGCGCGACTCTCATCGTGGCGCGGGGCATGCCCTGGATCGACGCCGGATAGATTTAAGCAAGCCAACCACTCATCGCTGATCGGTGTTGCAGAAACGGGGGTGACCATAGATTTTATGGGTTCACCCGATTGAACTCGTCTGGCTAGCTGATATTGCCAATGTGCTGCGAGAGAACTTCAAATCCTATTCCAGGGCCATCCCGAGCATTACCCTGCCCAATCCCGTGATGCATGCTCTGGCGCTAATGAAACCAGAGCTTCGCGAGCTCACCTGCAGCCTGGATCGTAAGAACCGGCACTCTACGGCCAAAGCTGAGGCGATCCTCGGGTGGCGTCCTCGCCCGGCTCATGAAAGCATCGTTGATTGCGCGAAGAGCCTCATCGAGTGGCAGTTGGTTTAGCCGTTAGCGTGGCAAGCCCTGGTAGCTCGTACCGTTGTCCGCTTTTGGCCGATTCTGTTGAAAAAGATAGCGTCCCGAAGCATTCTAGGTAGGTTGTGTGGGCAGCTCGTTTCACAAGCGTTTGAATCTGCAGCTGTGTTGTCCAACTCACAAGATCAAACGCGGAAGGTGCTGATCAGCTCCTTCAGTCGCGCCACCTGACCGGACAACTGGCGGCTGGCCTGCTCGGTCTGCACCGCACCTTCGGCAGTACGCTCGGCTGCCTGGTTGATCTCCACGATATTTATGTCGATGTCATGGGCAACGGCCGTTTGCTGCTCTGCGGCGGCGGCGATCTGCTGGTTCTGGTCGACGATCATACCCACCGCACCCAGGATGTTTGCCAGCGCCTGCTGCACCTGGGTCGACTGGTTGACCGTGCTTTCGACCATCCGGTGGCTGCCATTCATGGCCGCCACCGTGGCGCTCACACCACTCTGCAGGCGACCAATCATCTCTTCGATCTCCTCGGCGGACTGGTGTGTGCGTGTGGCCAGGTTGCGTACCTCGTCGGCCACCACGGCAAAGCCACGGCCCTGTTCACCTGCACGCGCCGCCTCGATGGCTGCATTCAGTGCCAGCAGGTTGGTCTGCCCGGCGATGCCCTTGATCACTTCAAGCACCTGACTGATCGACGCGCTGTCGGCCGCCAGTCGATTGATCACAACCACCGACTGGTCGATCTCACTGGCCAGGCCCTGGATGCTGCCAACCTGCGACTCCACCCGCTCACGGCCGCTGACGCTTTCCTGGTTGACGGCCTGTGCGCTGCCAACCGCGGCGGCGGCACTGGATGCCACACTCTGGGCGGTGGCGGACATTTCGTTCATCGCCGTGGCCACCTGCTCGATCTGCCCGCGCTGGGCACTGACCGCCTGGCTGCTCTCGCCGGCAATCAACTCGACCCGGTCGGCCTGACGCTCCACTTCTGTCACGGTCTGGCCGACCAGATCGATCAGGTCGCGGATTTTCGCCACGGTGCCATTGAATACCTGACCCAGCTCGCCCAGTTCGTCCTGGCTAAGCACCCTGACGGTCACCGTCATGTCGCCGGTGGCGACCTGGTTCAGGGTTTCGCCAAAGCTCTTGAGCGTGCTTCGAGTCGAGATATAGAAGCCGCCATACAGGTACCCAATCACCAGGAACAGCGACAGGAGGGCTGCCACCAACAGCACCATCTGCAAACGCTTCTGCGCCAGGCGCTGGCTCAGCTCATGGTCAATGTAGCCCACGACCGCTTCGTTGAGTTCATAGCTCTTGTCGATAGATTGAGTGAGTTGATCAAAAAAAATACGCCAAGGAGCATCCAGGCTGTTAGCCATGAGCACCTGCTTCTCCAGTGCAATTCTCCCCGTTACCAGGCTGTCGCGGCTTGCATCGGCCAACGGGCCGAGGCTGCGCCGGGCCAGGTCATTATCCTTCAGAGCGCTTTGCAGCTTGAAACCATACTCAGCGTGCAGTTTTTCCATGACCGGCAGCATGTCTTCGAGTTTTCTGATTTCTTCAGAACCCAGGATATGCCGAGCAAGGGAATAAGAACCAAGCGCGCGCGCCTGGCTCAGCATCTTGGTTATGGGGACGGTGGCATTGGTCATCAGTTCGGTCATTTGCCGTACGCTCATCTCGCCGTCCTGGCTCAGGCCTGCCTGGCTGGCAATGAGCTTGATGAGTACTTCGGCGTTGTCCAGTGCCTTGGCTATCAATCCGGCTTTGCTGAACAGGGAGGTTTCAGTTTGAACCGCAGCTAGTGCGCTCGTGATGGCGTCGCGCTGAGCATTGAATGCATCGATATGCTGGGCATCATCACTGGATGATGCGAGTCCGGCCAGGGCTGCATTGATGTCGGCCTGCGCCTCTTCAATCTGTGCAGCGAGTTGTTCCGCCTGCTCTGTCTGGCCGATCTCGGCATGGATTTGATAGAGATCGTTGAGGCGCTCCAGTTGCTGACGCAGCTTGATCCCGGCGCTCAGTACATCCAGGCCATTTAATTCATTGCGTGTATCTATGAAAGTGTCGTAGGACTCCTCGACCAGGTAGTAATTGGTAACCAGCATAGGCAGGAAGAACAGCACGCTGATCAGGCTGAACTTCATGCCGAAGCTCAGGCGGTTCATCATCGCGGTGGCAGGGTGCATCAGGCTATTCATTGAACGTCTCCTGTTGTATTTCTTGTTGTTTTCCAGTCGGAGAGCGGGCGCGAGTCTAACGCTCGCGCCAGGCAGGGCATGACAGCGGGCTAACTGGCGTCGGGCTGGCGTCCGGGCTCGGCCCCGACGAAGGCGGGGAGCTGCCGGCAGGCCTCCTCGATCGCCACCAGGGTGGGGTAGGGGGTCATGTCGACACCGAAACGGTGGGCGCTGAATACCTGCGGGATCAGGCAGCAATCGGCCAGGGTCGGCGTGTCGCCATGGCAGAAACGGCCTGTCTCGCCGTCAGCCGCGAGTTGTTTTTCCAGGGCGTCGAAGCCCAGCTCGATCCAGTGGTGGATCCAGTCGAGCTTCTGCTGTTCGGTCAGCGCCAGTGGGCCCGTCAGATAGTTCAGTACCCGCAGGTTGTTGAGCGGGTGGATGTCGCAGGCGATCAACTGCATTAGTTGCCGCACCCGTGCGCGACCGGCGCTGTCTGCGGGCAGCAGCGGCGTCTGCGGGTAACGCTCCTCAAGGTATTCGAGGATGGCGAGCGATTGGCTCAGTTTCAGCTCCCCGCTGTCCAGCACCGGCACCAGTCGTTCGGGTTCAGGGCACGAAAGGCCTCGCCATGCTGTTCGCCGCCGTCGCGGCTCAGGTGGATGCTGTGCTGGTCGTATGCCAGCCCCTTGAGGTTCATGGCGATGCGCACGCGATAGGATGCCGAGCTGCGGAAGTAGCCGTAGAGTTTCAGATTCATGGAAGGACTCCTAGATGAATGGGCGGTGACTCGGACCTGCTTATCAGGACGAGACGAGGCTGTCGGAGCGCTTGCACCGGTCGCCTGCCTCGATGGAACCTGCTCGTTGCGCTCGAGAACGCCCTGCAGGTCGGAACCGCCGAATGGATCATGAACAGGGGCGGCATCCGGACCGAGCCGGATGCCGCCCCTGCCGCGAGGTCGTCGTGCCTGCCTTAGCCGGCTACCCGCAGAAAGACGTTGTCGTCTTCCACGCGCACCGGGTAGGCGCGGATGTCCTCGGTCAGCGGCTCGCACATGGCCTTGCCGTTGCGGATGTCGAAACGGCCCTGGTGCAGCGGGCATTCGATCTGGCCGTCTTCCAGGAAGCCGTCGCACAGGCGGGCGTGACCGTGGGAGCAGATGTTGTCGGTGGCGAACACTTCGCCTTCCACCTTGTACAGCGCGTACTCGTGGCCATTCAGGTTGACGCCGATGACATCGTCCTCGGGCACGTCTTCTATATGGGCGGCGCGAATCCAGTCGTTGCTCATGGGCACCTCAGATCGGGTAGATAAGCGAGTTGAGGATCATGTCGTTGTCGAAGATGCACAGGCGCGATTCGAAACGCAGTCCCTCGTCGGTCGGGCGGATCCGGTCGATATAGCGGCCCACGTTGAAGACCTGGGCGATGCCGTCGTACTTGGTGCGGAACACGGCGTAGTTCGCCTGTGCCTCGATCAGCTCCGCCGAGTGGCTGATGATCCGCGGCGCAGAGACGATGTGCTTCTGCATGTACGGGTCGTGGAAGATGGTCTCGGTGATCCCGTAGATGCGATCCTTGAGCATGCCCTTGCCGTCCAGCGACAGCGCCGCCATGGGCAGGCCGCGCTCGTGGTTCTCGCGCGCCTGGACGCGGTAGGTGCAGTCGTCGGTGAACATCTCGATCCAGGCGTCCCAGTCGGCCTGGTCGACGTGCGCGGCGTAGTCCTGGTAGAGCTGGGTCAGCTGCAAGTAGAGTTCCATGTTCATCGTCCTAGACCTCCAGTTGCTTGCGCCAGTAGTCGTACATGCCGCGGATCAGCGTCTCCGAGACCATGTGGTCGGTCTCTTCGATTTCGCGGCCGCCCAGTTCCACCAGGGTGCGATGCTCCGGTTTGGCCTCGAAGCCCTCCTGGGAGAACTCGATGACCTCGCCATCGTCGGCCGAGACGAAGCCGGCCGGGCCGAACAGGTTGGCCTGGCGCAGGCGGCGCTGGGTCATCTCCTCGCTGTCGTCGTCGAAGCCGAAGTGGGTCCAGACGAAGTCGAAGGAGCCATGGCCGTTGGGCTGGATGTGGCGGGTGCTGACGCTGTTGACCTGCTGCTGCAGGATCACGCTGGGGAAAATGGTCATCATCACCGCGGTCGGGCCGCCCCACCAGGGTTCGACTTCCACGTCGAGGAAGCGTGGATCGTTCAGCTTCATTTCTTCCTTGAAGCTGCTGACACCGGTGGTCTGTTCGTTCTTGCCGCCCTGGCCGCGGGTCGAGATCATCGCCGCGTGGCGGTAATGCTCGTCCATCTTCAGTTCGGAGCGGTTGTCGGCGCGCCACAGGCCGAAGGTGACGAACCAGGTGTGCAGCAGGCCCGGGTGGTAGGGATCCTTGATGTTTTCCATCATCAGTTTCCAGTTACCGGGGATGCGCTGCTTGTTGTAGCCGAGCAGCTTGAGTTTGCGGCCGTTGAACAGGCGGTCGTAGTAACCGAGGATCTGCGGACCGAGGAAGTCCTCGAAGGACTCCACGTCATGATCGAAGCTGGCGAACACCACGCCGCCGCGCTGGGCGACCTTGAGCTTGGTCAGGCCATGCTCGGCCGGCTTGAAATCCTTGGGCATGCCGCCCTTGACTTCGCCATCCTGCTTCACCCCGCGACGGAAGGGCACGCCCTGCAGGTCGCCTTCCAGGCTGTAGTTCCACTGGTGGTAGGGGCAGACGAAGCTCTTGGTCTTGCCGTGCTTTTCGCGGCAGAAACGCATGCCACGATGCGCGCAGACGTTCTCCACCACGTGGATGTCGCCTTCCGCGCCACGGACCATGACCACCGAGCGCTCGCCAATGACCGTGCGCTTGAAGTCGCCGGGTTCCGGGATTTCCGCTTCCAGGCCGACGTAGCACCAATGGTTCCTGTAGAAGATGTTCTGCAGTTCCTTGCGGTAGATCTCCTCATCGGTATAAGCCCAGAACGGGATACGGCTGGTGTCTTCGTACGGCCAGGTGCGGCCGGACGAATGAATGAGTTCATCGCTCATTTTTATTGTTCCTCTGTATGGCTGTGAATATCGCGGCTCAGGCCACGGTCACTTCGATCTGGCCCAGGCCGTCGATGGCGCCAACCATCGTCTGGCCAGGGGTGACCGGCCCGACGCCTTCCGGAGTACCCGTCATGATCAGGTCGCCCGGCAGCAGCTCTTCGTACTGGGAGAGGTGGGCGATGCATTCGGCCACCGACCAGATCAACTTGCTCAGGTCGGAGCTTTGCCGCGTTTCCCCGTCCACGCTGACGCTGATGTGGCCCGAGGCGAGGTGACCCACTTCGCTCGCCGGATGGATCGGGCCGATCGGCGCAGACTCGGCGAACGACTTGCCCAGCTCCCAAGGGCGGCCCTGTTCACGCGCCTTGAGCTGCAGGTCGCGGCGGGTCATGTCGAGGCCGACGGCATAGCCGTAGACGTGCTCCAGCGCCTGCTCCAGGGGAATGTCGCGGCCGCCCTTGCCGATGGCGACGACCAGCTCGATCTCGTGGTGGTAATTGCTCGTCTGCGGCGGGTAGGGCACCGTCGTCGATGGCGCAGCGACACTCAGGGCGATCGCCGGCTTCATGAAATAGAACGGCGGGTCGCGATCCGGGTCCTTGCCCATTTCCCGCGCGTGTGCGGCATAGTTGCGACCGACGCAGTAGATGCGGTGCACCGGGTAAAGGGCGTCGCTGCCTGCCACCGGCAGAGCGTGAATCGGCGCGGGTTCGAACAGATACTGGGTCATGCGTTAGATCCTCTCTTCTTTCCACAGCCCCAGCGCTTGCTGTACGGGGCGATCGGAGTAGCTGAACAGTACGGTTTCCGGGCCGGCCTGCAGGCGCAGGGCGGACCAGGAGGGGATGACGAAAATGTCGTTTTGCGCGAACTGGAAGGTGCGCTCGCCGACCTGGACGGTGCCGCCGCCTTCGAGGCAGCAGACGATGGTGCTGTCGGTGCTGCGGCGGGTGCGGGTCTCGAAACCGGCCGGCAGCAGTTGGATGAAGGTGCCGATGGTCGGCATCGGCGAGTGGCCGGTTTCCGGGTTGTTGAAGCGCAGCGCGTGGCCGTAGTGCGGGTCGGCGTCGCCGCGCGCCAGATCGGCCAGGGCCGCGCGGGTGTGCTTGTAGGGGTAGTGGCACAGGCGGCTCGGCTGCGCGGCGTCCCTGCGGCTGTCCAGGGGCACCAGGTTGCTGCCGTAGCGGGCCAGGCTGTCGCCTTCCGCACGGCTGACGCGCTGCACCGACTCTTCGGCTTTTTCGGCGAAGCCGGCCTCGAAGAAACGCACCAGCGGGATATCCAGGCCGTCGAGCCAGACGACCGCGTCATTGCCGGTGTTGCCATGGTCGTGCCAGGTATGGGCCGGTGTGATGATGAAATCGCCCGGCGTCATCGGGATGCGTTCGCCATCCACCGCGGTGAAGGCGGTCTCGCCTTCGAGCACCAGGCGCAGCGCCGACTGGCTGTGGCGGTGGGCCGGCGCCACTTCGCCGGGCAGGATCAGCTGCAGGCCGGCATACAGGCTCTGGGTGATGGCCGACTGCCCGCGCAGGGCCGGGTTCTCGAGAATCAGCACGCGCCGTTCCGCTTCCATCGCGCTGATCAGCTCGCCGGATTCGGCCAGCAGCGGCCGGACTTCGGCGTAGCGCCAGTGTGCCGGCTCGATGGCCGTGGTCGGCGTCTTGGGCACCAGGGCATGCAGCGACTCCCACAGCGGGGTCAGGGCGAATGCGTCGATCCGCCGGTAGTAGGCGGCGCGTGCGCTGGTCGATTGCGTATTCGGGGCAGTGTTCATGGCGTGATTCCTCAGATTCCGGTGGGGTAAAAGGCGTCGGCATAGACATGCGCGTTGTCGACGCCACGCTGTTCGGCCAAGAGTGATGCGGCCTCGACCATCGGCGGCGGGCCGGCCAGGTAAACGCGCCATCCCTCGAGGCTGTCGAATTGCTCGCGTACCGCATCGGTCACGTAGCCCCGCTTGTAGGGCGTGTCCGACTGGCAGTCGCTCAGTACCACCTGGTAGTGGAAGTTGTCGAAGCGCTCGGCGAGCGCCTCCAGCAGTTCCAGCCCGTAGACATCGATGTGCGAACGCACGCCGAAGTAGAAATGCACCGGGTTGGACATGCCGCTTTCGAGGGCGCCGCGGGCGACCGACAGCATCGGCGCCAACCCCGTGCCGCCGGCGATGCAGAGCATCGGCCCGGTGTGCTTGCTGCGCAGGTAGGAGGCGCCGAGTGGCCCGGACACCTTGACCTTGCCGCCGACGCCCAACTCGCGATCCAGGCGTGGCGTGACGCGGCCGTCCGGCACGATGCGGATGTGGAATTCGAGTTCGTCGTCGCCGCAGACGCCCGCCATCGAATAGGGGCGCACGGCATCGGCCGCGAATTGCAGCTGCACGTATTGCCCGGGAGAGAACTCCAGCGGCTTGTTGGTCTTGAGACGCAGGCGGCGCACATCGTGGGCCAGTGCCTCGAAGCAGGTGATTTCCCCTTTCAGCACCCGGGCCGGGTGGACCACGATCTCGTCCGGCTCCGGGATCTCGATCACGCAGTCGGAATTGATGGTGCTCATGCAGGCCAGCACCTGGTTGCCCGAGGCGAGGCGTCCGTCGGCCGCGTTGGGGCCGCTGACGTCGCCCTCGACGACCTTGCACTGGCAGGTGCCGCAGCGTCCGGACATGCAGCTGTAGGAGATGGGGATCTGGTTTTGCAGCAAGGTGTCGAGCAGATTGCTACCGGCGGGCACGTCGAGCTTTGCGTTCAACGGCTTGATCAAGAGTTCCATGGTTGGCTACACCCGGTTGAGGCCTCAGGGCCTGTTCGATTTGTTCTGCGACCAGACTACCGGGGTGAGGCAACATGCAGACAGCTACTCGTGTTCATGTATGATATGAGCGGTATTTATATCAGAGGAGGTCGCGATGATCCGTTTGCAGGACGTCGACATGAATCTGCTGGTGGTGTTTCAGCTGCTGTACCGCGAGCGCAAGACCCAGGCCGTCGCCGATGAACTGGGGCTGACGCAGCCGGCGGTGAGCCATGCCTTGCGGCGGCTGCGCAACCTCCTGGGCGACGAGTTGTTCGAGCGGACGTCGAGGGGGCTGCGGCCGACGCCCTATGCCGAGCGGATCGCGGAGCCGGTGAACTACGCGCTGGCGACGCTGCACGAGTCGCTCAATATCCGCGACATATTCGACCCGGCCAGCAGCACGCGGAACTTCAACCTGGCGATGACCGACATCGGCGAGATCTATTTCCTGCCGAAGCTGATGGTGAAGCTGGCCGAGCTGGCCCCCGGGGTGTCCCTCAGCACCGAGCGTGAAAGCGCCTTGAACCTCAAGGATGCGATGGAGTCCGGCGCGGTCGACCTGGCCATCGGCCTTTTACCCCAGCTGGGCGCGGGTTATTTCCAGCGGCGGCTGTTCGAGCAGCATTACGTCAGCCTGATGCGCAAGGGCCACCCCCTGGCCGAAGGCGCCTACGGCGTGGACGAGTTCATCGCGGCCAAGCATGCGGTGGTGATCGCGGCCGGCACCGGGCATGGGCAGGTGGAGGAACTGCTGGCCAGGAGCGGGGTGCCGCGTTTCGTGCAGCTGACGCAACCGCATTTCGTCGCGGTTCCCTACATCGTCAGCGCCACGGACCTGGTCGTCACCGTCACCAACAAGCTCGCGGAGGCGACGATGGAGCGCTTCGAGCTGGTGATGCGCCCACATCCGATCGACCTGCCCAGGGTCCAGATCAATATGTTCTGGCATCGCCGCTTCCATCAGGACGCGGGCAATCGCTGGCTGCGCGGGCTGATCTTCGAGATGTTCGCCGAGTGAGACGAGTCGCTTGGGCGGTCGTCATTACCCGCGTGAGCGGGAATCCAGAAGCCGCACGGCACCTGGGCTCCCGCCTGCGCGCAAGTGACGTTGGCCATTATCGCGACGCTACGTGCGCTGGCCGGCGTAACCCATGCCGAGCATCCACCTCATCGGCATGCTCGCGTATCTGATCGTCGTATTTCATGACAGACAGCCAGTCCGCAGCGCCGGGTAGGCGAGGCATTAGCCCGTGCGCGCCAAGCCTGTCGTTTGGGGGAAAGCGCGGTCAATGCAGTGAGCGGGCTGGTCATAAAACCAGCTATTGCACGCTCCGCAAAACGCTTGTAGAGTCTTTTAAAAATAATCGTGATTATTTATGAGCGAAATTCAGTGGCGGTCGTGACACTCAACGAGAGGGAGATGGCGACAGAAACCAAGCTGTAAACGGCGTAGGGCTTCTCCACTGCGTCGTCGTTGCAAACTAGAAAATAAAAAAAATATAGGTGCTCGACATGAAGCGTAAAAATAACTGGCGCCCGCAGGGTGCTCAGCGTTGTGCCATCGCGACAGCAATTGCCTTGACCGTACCGGTCGCACATGGGTTCCAGCTGGATACGGGCAATCCGGATCTAAGTGTTCGCTGGGACAATACCCTCAAATACAGTTCAGCCTGGCGTGTGGAGGGGCAGTCCGACCGTCTGCTCAGCGATATCAACGGAGACGATGGCGATCGCAACTTCGATAGAGGTTTGATCTCCAACCGGATGGACCTGCTTTCCGAGTTGGATATCGTTGCCGGTGACTTTGGTGCCCGTGTCAGTGGCGCCGCCTGGTATGACACCGCCTACAACCGCTCGAACGACAACGACTCCCCCGACACGGTCAACCATCTCTCGCGTGACTACGACGAGTTCCCCTCGGATACGCGCAAGCTCCATGGCCGCAAGGGTGAGCTGCTCGATGCCTTCGTATTCGGCAGGCTCAATCTGGCTGGCTATCGCACGACTTTCCGTGCCGGGCGTCATGCCATGCAGTGGGGCGAAAGTCTCTTCTTCGGCGACAATGGCATCGCCGGCGGGATGTCGCCCATCGATGCCGTCAAGGCGCTCTCCGTACCCAACAGCCAGTTCAAGGAACTGATCAGGCCAACCGAGCAGGTTTCGGGACAGATACAGTTCACCCCCGAAATCTCTCTCGGCGCCTATTACCAGTTCCGCTGGGACAAGACGCGCATCCCCGCTACGGGCAGCTATTTCGAGACCAGCGAACTGGCCAGCGATGGCTCGGAGCGCTTCTTCTTCGGGCCGACTCAGTGGGCTGCCAAGGGCAAGGACATCAAGGCCCGCGACTCAGGGCAGTACGGGGTGCAGCTGCGCTTCCAGGTGGGTGAGACGGATTTCGGCCTCTACCACACCCGCTACCACTCGAAGACACCGCAGGTGTACTTCGCGGGTCTGTCGGGCGGTGTGCCGGAAAGATTCTTCAACGTCTACGCGGAAGATATCAAGGCCTACGGCGCAAGTTTCAGTAGAACCTTCGGTTTGGTGAACATCGCCGGCGAAGTGTCGGTGCGCCATAACATGCCGCTGTCCAGCGATCCGCAGTTGGACTTGTTCGGCGTCGATCCGAGCGTCGTCGTCCGGGGCGACAATGACGACAACCCACTCTACGCGGTCGGTCGTACCGCCCACGCGCAGTTGTCCTGGCTGGCCAGCATGCCGCCTAGTTTCATTGCCGACGATGCGAGCTTCCTCGGTGAAGTGGCGTGGAACCGCGTCACCAGTGTGACCAAGAACCCAGGTGCGCTGAACCCGAATGCCGATCGGGATGCCTGGAGCCTGCGCATGGTCTATGAGCCCAAGTACTACCAGGTGTTCCCAGGTATCGATCTAAGCGTACCCATGGGTATCGGTTATGGCGTCGGTAACTCTTCGGTGGGCGCTACCTTTCTTGGCGACCATGTGGGTAATTTGAATATCGGGGTGTCGGGGAACTACTTGCAACAGTGGAACTTCGGTATCACCTACACCCACTTCTTCGGCCCGGAGGGAACCTTCGCGGAGGATCAGCACGCGTCATACAAGCAAGCATTGGCCGACCGGGACTTTATCTCGCTATCGCTGAGCCGGACATTCTAATAAGAGGAAATACAGCATGTGTGCGCCAAGTAAACTGATGAGCACCTTTATCCTGGGAGCTGTTATTTCGGCATCTTCTGCCATGGCTGCGGTATCCCCGGATGAAGCAGAGGCATTGAAGACCACGCTGACGCCCTTCGGTGCGGAGCGGGCGGGCAACGCGGACGGGACCATTCCGGCGTGGGAAGGGGCCTACACCACACCGATTCCCGGCGATGTGCCTGGTGGCCGCCGTGGCGATCCCTTCGCGGATGAGAAGCCGCTGTTCTCGATCACGACCGAGAACATGGCGCAATACGCGGAGAAGCTCTCCGATGGAACGCAGGCGATGTTGCGTAAATACCCGGACAGCTACCGCCTGGACGTATACCCGACGCACCGTACGGCGGGTGCGCCGCAATGGGTTTACGACAAGACCTACGAGAATGCCCTGAACGGCAAGATGGTCGGTGACATACCCGAAAACGTGTACGGGGGGATTCCCTTCCCGATCCCGCAGAGCGGCGCAGAGGTCATGTGGAACCATCTGTTGCGCTGGCGCGCTGCGAGCTTTTCCTACGAGGCCACGCAATACCTGCTGACCTCGAAAGGGCAGCAGATATTGTTGACCCGATCCACCGGCAACGCGCAAATGCCCTACTACTACGAGGAGGGTTCCTGGGACGACTTTTCCAAGTCGCAGGAGTTCTGGATATACCGGGTGAACACTCAGGCTCCGCCGAGACGTGCGGGTGAGGCGCTGGCTCTGCGTTTCAATCTGAACGGCGACAACGATCGGGGCTGGACCTACCTGCAGGGGCAGCGCCGCGTGCGCCGCGTTCCCAACCCATGCTGCGACAGTCCGAACCCGCAAAGCGGCGGGCTGGGAACCTACGACGAGACGCAGGTGTGGAACGGTCGTATCGATCGTTTCGACTGGGAGCTGGTCGGCAAGAAAGAGCTGTACGTCCCATACAACGTCAACCGACTGCTGGGGCCCAAGGATGCGACGGAAGTGCTCGATAAGCATCATGTGAAGCCGGAGTACATGCGTTGGGAGCTGCACCGCGTATGGGTCGTGGATGCAACGTTGCGGGCGGGACAGCGCCACCTGTCTAAGAAGATGCGCTATTACTGCGATGAGGATACGTGGACCTGCCTGCTCGCCGATCGCTGGGACGAGAACGGGGAACTGTGGAAAACCCTTTACTACGCCAACGCGGTCATGCCCGACCTGCCAGGGACCGTCGGTATTCATTTCGGTTTGAACGACATGCTGTCCGGCAATGCGTTCATGTCGGGATTCGTGAATGACTTCTCGACCCACTATCAGATCAAGGATCGTATTGACGATGGTTATTTCACGCCTGATGCCTTGGCCGGCGAAGGTATTCGGTAAGTTGAGATAAGAATCCGACCTCCCTTATCCGAGGGGTAAGGGGGACGGAATATGTCTTCAATATCTTTTGTTTCTCGATAGATGGGAGATCGCACGTTCGATCAATCGATAACGAGCGGTTTGAGAGCGACTCCCAGGTAGGAGTTATGTAATGCGGCGAATTGTGTTTTCGAGTCGCGCGATAGTGGCGTTGGCCTTTACAGTTTTCAGCCTGTTTGGCAGCGCCTATGGAGCAGATGTTCAAGGCCCGCAGGGGCGGCCCGCCATACAGGTGCGAGCTCCACTCGATGCTGTTCTGCTTGACGTGACTTATGCCGGCAAGCGCCTCGTTGCAGTCGGAGAGCGAGGCATCGTGCTGCTTTCCGACGACAATGGCGGCGCATGGCGGCAGGCGAAGGTGCCGGACAGTGTCACCTTGACCCGTGTTCGTTTTGCATCCCCGATGTCCGGCTGGGCGGTAGGCCATTATGGGACGGTGCTGCATAGCGATGACGGCGGCGAGACCTGGGTACGACAACTGGATGGCGTGGCGGCCGCGCAACTTGCGGTGAATGCCGCGCAAGCGCGCGTGCAGGGTGCGCCCGACGACGAACGTGGCAAACGTAGCCTGATGTCTGCCGAACGCCTGGCCCAGGATGGCCCGGACAAGCCTTTTCTCGATCTGCATTTCTTCGATGACCAGCACGGTATCGTCGTCGGCGCGTTCAATCTGATATTCGACACCGCCGATGGCGGCAAGACCTGGCGCTCGTTGCGCGATCGCCTGGACAACCCGAGGGAGATGCACCTGTATGCCATCGACGGGGCAGGTGAGCGTCTCTATATCGCGGGTGAGCAAGGCGTGGTGTTTCGCAGCGACGATCGCGGGCGCAGTTTCTCTCGGCTGACGACCCCTTACGCAGGCAGTTACTTTTCTGCATCCGTGCCACGCGAGGAGGAGATTCTGCTCGCCGGCCTGCGTGGCAACGTTTTCCGTTCCGTCGATGCTGGCGAGACTTGGGAAAAGGTCGAAGGCTCACCCCCCGTATCCTTTTCCGCCATCACCCATCTCGTGGATGGACGCGCGCTCTTGGCGAACCACGCGGGACAGTTGTACGCAAGCAGTGGTTCTGCGCTCGAACACTTGGCCGTAGCGCAGTTACCGCCCCTGGCCGCCATTATTCAACTGGCTGACGGCTCGCTGCTGGGTGTGGGTGTACGCGGCATGACGCACGTATCCCTGGCAGGGCAAGGGGAGAATTGAACATGGCGCATGACAAAGTGGCTGTACAGGGGAAAACGGTGGTCAAGAATCTGGCGGACTTCGATCACAAGTCCGGTGCGTTGTTGGAACGTGTGATTTTCAACAATCGCCTCATCGTCGTCCTGATATGCGCCCTGATCACTCTCGTGCTCGGCTACCAGGCGACCAAGCTCGAGCTCAATGCCAGCTTCGAGAAGATGATCCCCACCGGGCATCCCTTCATCGTCAATTATCTCGAGCACAAGGATCAGTTGTCGGGGTTGGGGAATGCCGTCCAGATCGCCGTGGAGAATCGCTCCGGGACTATCTATGACGCCGAGTACATGGCGGTGCTGGAAAAGCTCAGTGCGGAGATATTCCTCGTCCCGGGGGTCGATCGCACGTTCATGAAGTCTCTCTGGACGCCCAACACCCAATGGAGCGGCGTCACCGAAGAGGGGTTGGATGGCGGCCCCGTCATTCCCAATGGCTACACGGGGTCCGATGCGGATCTGCAGCAACTGGAGGCGAACATCGATCGTTCGGGCGAGGTGGGGCGACTGGTCGCTTTGAACGCGCAATCCAGTGTCATTTACGTACCACTGCTGTCGGCCTATCCGGACGGCAGTGCGTTGAACTATGCCGAGCTCTCCGACACGCTCGAGAAGCTGCGTGACAAGTACCAGAGCGACGAGATTCGGATACGCATCACCGGCTTCGCCAAGGTGGTGGGCGACCTGATCGACGGCCTGCAGCAGGTGCTGCTGTTCTTCGCCGCCGCCATCGCCATATGCGGCGTGCTGCTGTACTGGTATACCCGCTGTATGCGCAGCACCCTGCTGGTGATGTTCTGTTCGCTGATCGCGGTAGTCTGGCTGTTCGGTCTGCTGCCGACGCTCGGTTACGGGCTGGACCCTTACTCGATCCTGGTGCCCTTCGTGGTGTTCGCCATCGGCATGAGCCACGGCGCGCAGAAGATGAACGGCATCATGCAGGCCATCGGCCGCGGCACGCACAAGCTGGTAGCGGCGCGCTTCACCTTCCGCCGCCTGTTCCTCACCGGCATGGTCGCGCTGATCACCGACGCCTTCGGCTTCGCCGTGCTGATGGTGATCGACATCCCGGTCATCCGGGATCTGGCGATCGCCGCCAGTATCGGTGTGGCCGTGCTGATCTTCAGTAACTTGATTTTGCTACCGATCCTATTGTCCTTCACCGGGGTAGGCGCTAAGGCTGCACTGCGTAGTCTCCGTAGCGAGCAAGCCGATCTGGCTGGAACCGATAAGCATCCTCTGTGGCGCTTTCTTGATCGTTTCACGGAACGCCGTTGGGCTGGCCTGGCGCTGTTGGGAGCTATCTGTCTTGCGGTTGTCGGGGCATTCATCGGTAACCAACTCAAGATCGGTGATCTGGATCCGGGGGCTCCAGAGCTCAGGTCTGACTCACGCTACAACCGCGACGTGTCGTTTCTCAACGACAACTACGGCGCCAGCAGCGATGTCTTCGCCATCATGGTGAAGACGCCGGAGGGTGCCTGTTCGCAGTATGAGACGCTGATGAAAGTGGATGCCCTGGAATGGCAGTTGCGCCAACTGCCTGGCGTGGAGTCGGTCAATACGCTGGCCTTGTTGAACCGCTGGGCCAGCATGGGGCTCAACGAAGGCGATTTTCGCTGGTACGAACTGCTCAAGAACCAGTCGATGCTCAACAGCGTCACGGCGAGTGCGCCACGTGGTCTCTACAACGATTACTGCAATCTGCTGACCGTCTACGCCTATCTGAGTGACCACAAGGCGGAAACCCTGAGCAGCGTCGTCGAGCATGTGGAGGCGTTCGCGAAGGCCAACGACAGCGAAGATGTCCAGTTCCTGATGGCTGCGGGCAGCGCCGGTATCGAGGCCGCCACCAACATCGTGGTGGAGAAGGCCAACGACCAGATGCTGTTGCTGGTCTATGCGGTGGTCATCGCGCTCGCCTACCTCACGTTCCGCTCCTGGCAGGCGGTGGTGTGCGCGGTGGTGCCATTGATGATCACCTCGCTGCTCTGTCAGGCACTGATGGTGTGGATGAACATCGGCGTCAAGGTGGCGACCCTGCCGGTGATTGCCCTGGGCGTGGGCATCGGCGTGGACTACGCGTTGTACATCTTGAGTGTGACCTTGACGCGCATGCGCGAGGGCCTGAGCCTGTCCGAAGCCTACTACCGCGCGCTGGTCTCCACCGGCAAGGTGGTAATCCTGACCGGCGTCACGCTGAGCATGGCGGTGGCCACCTGGTATTGGTCGCCGATCAAGTTCCAGGCCGATATGGGCGTCCTGCTGGCGTTCATGTTCCTGTGGAACATGATCGGGGCCTTGATCCTGTTGCCGGCGCTGGCCTGCTTCCTGCTACCTGATCCGAACAAGGGCAGGGACGCCGTACCTGCAACCGGCTCCGAGTCGCAGATGCGAGAAAATGCATCGAAGCCTGCAAACGAGGAAGGTCGCAGGCAAACGGCTGTCTG
>LNAO01000007.1_pt1 | contig 18997 bp, 20 predicted proteins | sample 602571 | NCBI WGS metagenome assembly LNAO01 (sample SAMN02440304, study PRJNA202911) | soil metagenome | biome: Subtropical and temperate rainforests or woodlands; isolation source: soil samples (1 kg each in a 20% v/v slurry with milli Q water) were... ...
GCACGCGGTTGCAGGTTTCGCAAAAGTGCTGGGAGATGGGCGTGATGAAGCCGATGGTGGTTTTCGAGCCGGCCACGCGGTAGTAACGCGCCGGGCCGCCGCCGGGCAGGATGTCCGGGATCAGATCGAAACGCTCGGCGAGTCGCTCGCGCACGGATTGCAGGCTCAGGTACTGGCCGCTGGCGTTGCGACCGGTGTCGCCCATGGGCATGGTTTCGATCAGGCGCAGGGTGAAATCGCGCTCGGCACAGAACGCGACCATGTCCTCGATTTCGTCGTCGTTGACGCCGCCCATGGCGACCATGTTGATCTTGACCGGAGCCAGCCCCGCGGCGTGGGCGGCGTCCAGGCCGCGCAGCACCTTGTGCAGCTTGCCGCCGCCGGTGATCTCGGCGAACCGCTCGGGACGCAGCGAATCCAGGCTGACGTTGACGCGCCGCACGCCGGCCGTCTTGAGCGCGACCGCGTATTTGTCCAGGCGCACGGCGTTGGTGGACAGCGATAGATCCGCCAGGCCGGGCAGGGCGGACAGGCGCGCGGCCAGGTTCGGCAAATCGCGGCGCACCAGCGGCTCGCCGCCGGTCAGGCGAATGCGCTGCACGCCAAGGCGCACGAAGGCCGCCACCACGCGCTCGATTTCGCCAAAGGTGAGCCAGTCGTCCGGCTCGTGAAAGCCGTCGAAGCCCTTGGGCATGCAGTAGCTGCAGCGCAGGTCACAGCGATCCGTGACCGACACGCGTACGTACTCGATGCGCCGCTGGAAGGGGTCGATCAGGATGGGCGTGGGGCTGCTCGTGATCATCGCGGGACTATAGCAAAACGCCTGTTCGGGACGCCGCCGTCAGTTCCGCCAGCGGCCAGCGCGCGCGGGCGCCGCAGTCCGGTCCGGCCTGTTCGCCGGCCTGCAGGCGCAGGCAGCCGGCAAAGGCCACCATGGCGCCGTTGTCGGTGCACAGCTCGGGCGGCGGGTAGTGAACGGCAAAGCCGTCGCTGGCTGCGGCGCTGTCCAGAGCCGTGCGCAGGTGGCGATTGGCACTGACGCCACCGGCCACCACCAGCGCGCGCAGGCCGGTCTGCGTCAGCGCGCGCCGGCACTTGATCAGCAGCGTGTCGACCACGGCGTCCTCGAAGGCGCGGGCGATGTCGGCGCGGTGCTGCGGCTGCGGGTGCGCCTCGATCAGCAGGCGCACCTGGGTTTTCAGGCCGCTGAAGCTGAAATCGAGGCCGGGTTTGGCGGTCATCGGTCGCGGCAGGGTGAAGCGGTCGCTTCGACCATCCTGCGCCAGCGCGGCCAGCGCCGGCCCGCCGGGGTAGGGCAGGCCGAGCAGCTTGGCGGTCTTGTCGAAAGCCTCGCCGGCGGCATCGTCTACCGACTCGCCCAGAATCGTGTACGCGCCCAGGCCGTCCACCTGTGCCAGCAGCGTATGGCCGCCCGACACCAGCAGCGCCAGGAACGGAAAGCGCGGCCGGCTGGCGGGATCCAGCAGCGGCGAGAGCAGGTGCGCTTCCATGTGATGTACGCCGACCGCCGGTATGCCGAGCGCGAAGGCCAGGCTGCGGCCGATGCTGCTGCCGACCAGCAGCGCGCCGATCAGGCCAGGGCCGGCGGTGTAGGCGATGCCGTCCAGCTGCGACAGGTCGGTGCCGGTCTCGGTCAGCAGCTGGCGCAGCAGCGGCACGGTGCGGCGCAGGTGATCGCGCGAGGCCAGCTCCGGCACCACGCCGCCGTGCGGTGCGTGCAGGCCGACCTGGCTGTGCAGCGTGTGGCCGAGCAGGCCGCGGTCGCTGTGGTACAGGCCAAGGCCGGTTTCGTCGCAGGAAGTTTCGAGGCCAAGGACCAGCATGGAAGGCGCAATCAGGATCGGCGGGCGGGGCGACTTTCGCCACAGGTGCAAGTGCAGCTAGAATCTAGCACTTTTCTTCATCCCGGCTTTGTGGGTTTTGTCCCGCGCCGGCTCCAGGTTTCAGAGGTCTTTGCATGCCGGTCGTTCAACTGCGCGAAAACGAACCCTTCGACGTTGCCCTGCGCCGCTTCAAGCGCACCTGCGAGAAAGCGGGGGTTTTGTCCGAATCGCGACGGCGCGAGTTCTACGAAAAGCCAACCCAGGAACGCAAGCGCAAGGCCGCCGCAGCGGTCAAGCGGCACCAGAAGAAAGTCTCCCGCGGCGGTCGCAGCGTGCGCCGCGTGCGCGGTGCGCGCCTGTCCTGAGCGCCATGTCCCTCAAGCAGCGCCTTGACGAGGACGTCAAGGCCGCCATGCGGGCCCGTGACCGGGACCGCCTCGGCACGCTGCGACTGATCACCGCCGCCATCAAGCAGCGCGAAGTCGACGAGCGCATCGTGCTCGACGACGCGCAGGTGCTGGCGGTGCTCGACAAGATGGTCAAGCAGCGGCGCGAGTCGATCGCACAGTTCGATGCCGCCGGGCGGACCGATCTTTCAGACAAGGAACGATTCGAGCTGGGCATCCTGCAGGAGTTCCTGCCGGCCGCGCTGACACCCGCCGAAATCGACCACTTGATTGCCGATGCCATCACCGCCAGCGGCGCGCAAAGCGCCCGCGAAATGGGTGCCGTGATGGCGCTGCTGCGCCCGCAGGTGCAGGGCCGTGCCGACATGGCGGACGTCAGCCGGCGCGTGAAGGCGCGCCTCGGCGGCTGATTCGGCGCCAATTACCGGTCATGAAGCGTTTCATGCGCCGGATTTTTGCTCCCCTGGTAATGCTTGGCGCGGCCCTGTGCGGTAGCGCCGCGGCTGCGCCGCTGATCGAACTGCAGGCCGTGCTTGGACAAACTGCGGTGTTGCAGGTGGACGGCGCGCGGCGCACGTTGCGGGTCGGACAGACCAGTCCCGAAGGTGTGCGCCTGCTGGCGCTCGGCGCTGCCAGCGCGCGGCTGCAGGTGGACGGTCAAACGCACGAAGTCCCGCTCGGTGGGCGCGCCGGTGGGGCCTTGCCGACCGCGCAGACCGCAGCGGTGCGCATAGCCCGCGGTGACGGCGGCATGTTCCTCACCACGGGCACCATCAACGGCCAGTCGGTCGACTTCCTGGTCGATACCGGCGCGACGACCGTGGCCATGAACGATGCCACGGCGCGTGGTCTCGGTATCGACTACCGGGCCGGCAGCCGGGGATTGGTGGAAACGGCCAGCGGCATCACCGAAGCCTACGCGGTCACGCTGCGCGAGGTGGGTGTCGGCGCCATCCGGCTGCCGAATGTGCAGGCGGTGGTGATCCGCGGCGCCCAGCCGAGCCGTGCGCTGCTGGGCATGTCGTTCCTGTCGCGCACGCAGATCGAGCACGCGCAGGACGCGCTGGTGCTGCGCCGCAAGTATTGATCGAGGCTCAGCCCGCGCGGGCCGGCTTTTCGATCAGCGCGTAGGCCGAGTGGTTGTGGATGGACTCGAAGTTCTCCGCCTCCACCACGTAGCCGGCCAGGCGCTCGTCGTTGTTGAGCGCACCGGCGATGTCGCGCACCAGATCCTCGACGAACTTCGGGTTGTCGTAGGCATGTTCGGTGACGTACTTCTCGTCCGGGCGCTTTAGCAGTCCGTACAGTTCGCTGGACGCCTGCGCCTCCACCAACTCGATCAGTTCTTCGATCCACACCGGCGTGCGCAGGTGGGCAGTCAGCGTCACGTGCGTGCGCTGGTTGTGGGCGCCGTAGTCGGAAATCTTCTTCGAGCACGGGCACAGGCTGGTGACCGGGATCACCAGCCTGGCGGTCAGGCGCTCGGCCTGGCCGTGCACGATTTCGCCGATGTAGCTGACCTGGTAGTCCATCAAGCTGGTCACGCCGGTGACCGGCGCCGCCTTGTTGACGAAAAACGGAAAGCTCATCTCGATGTGGCCGGCGCGGGCCTCCAGGCGCTCGCACATTTCGCGCAGCATCTGGCGGAATGTGCCGAGCGAGATTTCCTGCTCGTGGCCGTTCAGGATCTCGATGAAACGGGACATGTGCGTGCCTTTGAAGTTGTGCGGCAGGTGCACGTACATGTTGAAGTTGGCCACCGTGTGCTGTTCGGTGCCGCTGCGGGCGAGGATGCGCACCGGGTGGCGGATGCCCTTGATGCCGACGCGGTCGATGTCCAGCCGGCGCGTGTCGGGCGATCCCTGGACGTCGGCGATTTGTGGCACGGCCGGCTCGGATGGCTTGTTCATGTGATGGTTCCTGGCGCCCTGGCACGGCGGGCGGTGGGGGGAGAACGACGATCCCGATGACCGTCGGTGCTGACAACTCGCGGCTAGGCAATGGCCGATTGTACTGGCCGGGAGCCGCGTTGCCAGCCGAACCGGTGGCACCCCATCGCGCAAAACCGGCGTATGCTCGGCCGGTCCGGGGTTGCATGGCGACCGGACCGGCCGCCGCCACTTCGGGCGCCTTCATAAGCAAAGGAGGAGCCTGCCATGGACGACGCATTCGTACTTGCCTTGGCGCTGGCGGCGTGCGCGGTGATCATGATCTTCACGCTTGGGCCGTTTGGCGTTTTGCTGGGCGGCGTGGTGCTGGTGGTCGGTGCGGGCATAGGCATCGCCCGGGCGATTGCCATCGTGGCCGGCCGTCGGCAGTTGCCGCACTGAATGAATCCGCCCTGGTCCGCGACCGCCGCGGGCCAATGGCGCAGGTGAGACGGTCAGTTTCGGGCGAAGAACTGCACCACGTTGCCGGCCGGATCGCGGCAGGTAAAGAAGCTGCCGTGGCCGCCCATGCCGATGGTCTCGCTCACCGCGATGCCTTGTGCGGCAAGCTGCGTGCGCGTGGCGGTCAGGTCATCGACCTGCAGCACCACCGTGGCGTTGTGGCCCGGGTCCACCTGGCCCGGCGCCGGGGTGGCCAGCGCCAGCTGCGTGCCGCCGACCTCGAACTGCGTCCACTTGTCGCCGTCCTGGAATTTGATCGCCAGACCCAGGGTGTCGCGATAAAAGGCCAGCGCGGCGTCCATGTCGGGCACCACGTAATAGACGTTGGTCACTTTGCTGATGGCCATGGCGCGTCTCCTGATGTTGGCGTGGGCGGAATTGTCCCACGCAGGCCGCCGCCGGGCGCTGTGGGACAATCGCGGCCCGCCATCCGCTCCCGACGTCGCCATGAATCCTGCCCTCAAACCCTCGCGCAGTCTGCTTGCCGCCGCCGCCGATGCGATCCGCGAGTTCGACCTGATCCGCGACGGCGACCGCATCCTGGTCGGCGTGTCCGGTGGCAAGGACAGCCTGTCCCTGCTGCACGTGCTGCTGTACCTGCAGCAGCGCGCGCCGGTGCGCTTCACGATCGGCGCCGCCAACATCGACCCGCAGATGCCCGGTTACGACCCGAGCCCGCTGGCCGGCTACGCGGAAAGTCTTGGCGTGTCCTACCACCAGGCCAGTTACAGCCTGGCGCGGGCGGCCAAGGGCTCGTTCGAGGGCCGCACGCTGTGCGCGTTCTGCTCGCGCATGCGTCGGGGCAAGCTGTACGGCCTGGCGCGCGAGCACGGCTACAACACGCTGGCGCTGGCGCACCACCTGGACGACGTGGCCGAGACCTTCCTGATGAATGCCTTTTTCGGCGGCAAGCTGCGCGCCATGCCGGCCGTGTACACCAACGATGACGGCGACCTGCGGGTGATCCGCCCGCTGGTCTATGCCCGCGAGCGGCAAACGGCTGCCTTCGCCGAAAGCGCCCCGCTGCCGGTGATCCCGGACAACTGTCCGACCTGCGATTCCGCTACCCGCCAGCGCCAGCAGATGAAGGCGCTGCTCGGCGAGCTGGAAGCGCAGCATCCGCGGCTGTACTCGGTGCTGCGCACCACGCTCGCGCCGCTGCTGCGCGCAGATGCGACCGGCGGCCTGCCAGTGCCGGATGCGGTGCAGGTGCTCGCGGACCTGCGGCTGCGAGAACCGGTCGAGGTGCTGGCGACCGACTGAGCTCGCGGCCGGCCGGCGCCAACCCCGGCGTCACATATCCATCAACCGCCGATAGCCGTTCCAGAAGCCGCGCACCGGGTCTTCGCTGGCCATGAAGGTGGTGTCCGGCGCCACCGTCTTGCCGCCCATCTCGATGATGGCTTCGGCGCCGCCGTCCCTGGCGATGCCCTGCTGCACGATCTCGATGGCCAGGCCGTCCTCCATCGACACCAGTCCGGCCGGGCCGATCAGGTTGATCTGCTTAAGGCGCATGTCGGTCAGCTCCTGGTCTTCGTCGGCATAGCCGAAGAAGGTGTAGTGCACGGTCACGCCGTCCGGCCCGTGCGGCTCGAACTGGCGGATGTTCAGGACGTTGGCGATCTGCTGCAGCATCATGATCGGGAACACGTCGATGATCACCAGGTTGACGCCGTCGTCCCACTCCATCCTGCCCTTGAGCAGGTTGCCGTCTTCCAGCTTGTAGGTGCCTTCCTGGTAGGTGTGGGCGGCCTCCTGCATGCCCTGCCGGCGGGCCGCCTCGTCTTCCTTGCCGACGTAGGTGTAGAAGCAGGTCTGCAGGCCGTCTTCGGTGACGTGCAGCTGGCCCTTCTGGCTGGCCCGGAACAGGCCGAAGGTGGCGAAGAACAGGTGCAGCAGGCTGGCGTGGTAGCCGTCGCGCGGGTTCTCGGCGTACAGCTTCCAGTTGCCGCGCATGTGCTGGTGCTGGTGGCCCAGGATCTTGATCGGTCGGTGGAAGATGCGGCGCATGAACCTGGCGACGTGCGGACCCAGGTAGTCCTCGATCGGCGGTGTGTCGTCGCTGAAGCTCACGAACAGCACGCCGCAGAAGTTCGCCACCCGCAGCTTTTTGGGCCGGATGGCGTCCATGTCGAAATCGGCCGGCATGCCGCCCTGGCCGCCGATGCCACGGGCGAACGGCACGGCGGTCAGGCGGCCGGTCAGGTCGTAGGCCCACTGGTGGTAGACGCAGTAGAAGCTGTCGGTGTTGCCCTGCTTGTCGAGGCAAATCTTGGCGTTGCGGTGCGCGCAGCGGTTCAGCCAGGCGTGGATGCTGCCGTCGGTGTCGCGGCTGACGATGACCGGCGTGTCGGCGATCTGCACCGTCTTGTAGTCGCCGGGCTTGGGGAGCTCCGCCTCCAGGCCGACGAAGTTCCACACCGGCCCGCGGAAGATGCGTTCCTGCTCGAGGGCGTAGATGTCCGGGTCCACGAACACCCGGCCGGGTACGCGGGTGACGCTGTCCTGTTGGCCGGGCCAGGCGATGGCGGCGACGGGTGGGCGCTGGATGGCGTTCATGATGGTTCTCCTCCTTGGCGGTCATTTGGCTGCGCGGGCGCATTCGGCCCGGGGGCGGGCCTCCCACACTCTATGAGATTGATTCTATGTGGAAGCGGCGCCCGCGCCGCGAACGGTGGCTCGTGTCGCCATGTTAATCGCCGGCCGCCGGGCCGCGGGCGCTGCAATCCACGCTCACCCAGCGCCGTTCCTCCAGGCACAGGGCGCTCAGTTGGCGGCCCCAGACGCAGCCGGTGTCGAGCGCGTACACGTCGTGGCCATCGACCATGCCGATGCTGGACCAGTGCCCGAACACGATCGGTGTGCCGGCGCTGGCCCGGCCGGGCAGGGCGAACCACGGCAGGTAGCCATCCGGCTGCGTGCCGGGCGGACCCTTGGCGCGCATGTCGTAGGTGCCGTCGGGTCGGCAAAAGCGCACCCGGGTCAGGTAATCGGTGATCACCCGCAGGCGCCGCCAGCCGCGCAGGGCGTCGTCCCAGCGGTGCGGCGTGTCGCCGTACATGTGCGCGAAATAGCCGTCGGCATCGTCCGCCAGCGCGCTTTGCACCTCGGCGGCGCGCGCCTTGGCGGTGGCCAGATCCCAACTCGGCGCCAGCGCCGCATGGACCATCGCCATGTTCAGCGCCGGGTCGTGGTGAAACAGCGGCCGGCCGCGCAGCCAGTCGAGCAAGGCCTGCCGATCCGGCGCCGCCAGCACCGCATCCAGCGTGTCGCCGCGCTTCGTGCGCCCATGCCCGGCGGCGACCGCCAGCAGGTGCAGATCGTGATTGCCCAGCAGCGTGATCGCGCCGTCGCCGAGCGAGCGCACGAAACGCAAGGTGTCGAGCGACTTCGGGCCGCGGTTGACCAGATCGCCGACCAGCCACAGCCGGTCGCGGTCTGGACGAAAGTCGATGGCGCGCAGCAGCGCCGTGAACTCATCGAAGCAGCCCTGAATGTCGCCGATTGCCCAGGTGGCCATGACGCGTCGCGGTTGAGGAATGGCGGCTAGGAAAATAACCGCTTTGCCGCGTTTCGTGCACTGCTTGGGGGTGCGGCGCCGCCTGGCGCCGGCGCATGGGCCTTGTCGAGCGTCAGCGAGCGGCCGCGGAGGGGCGGATCAGCGCGGTGCGGGTTGTCCCACGCAATCGGCCGACGCGCGGCCGGTGCCAGCCAGCGACGGGGCCAGAAAATCCTCCTGCACGTCCCGGTCGTACCAGGACAGGGCCTTGCCGAGCTCGGCCTCGTCCCAGATCACCGGCTGAAACTGGCTGTGCACTTCGGTGACGCGGCCGCCGGCGCACAGCTCCAGGCGCACGCCGAACGGATCGCGGCAGTGCAGGGAAAAGGTCTTGCCGTAGGACTGCCGGGTTGGGCCGTAGCGGTCGATGTCCACGCCGCCTTCGCGCAGGTACATGCCGGTCACCAGGATGTCGTTGGGGTCTTCCTTGGTGAAGGCGATGTGATGCAGCGCGCCGGCCGGGCCCGGAAACAGCGCCAGTTCCTGGCCGCCGACTTCCTTGGACATCCGAAACAGCAGCGCCGACAGCAGGCGGCCGTCGGCGGCGTCGATGCGTTCCGACACCACGAAACCGAGCACACGGGTCAGAAAGTCCACCGCCGCCTGTGGGTCGGGCGCCGTGAAGCCGACGTGGTTCAGAAAAAACGGCGCCGGTGTGCCGCGCAGCGGCCGTGGCGTGACCCAGTCCGGCGAGTCGTAGCCGGTGACGTAGCCCGGCTGCGCCATGTCGGCATACAGGCGCAGTCGCGGTCCGCCGGGGATGGCAAAGGCGATGCTGGCGCCCAGGCTCTCGAGTTCGGCTCCGGCGGCGCTGCGCTGCACGGCAACGCCGGCCTGCTCGACCAGGCCTGCCAGGCGCGTGAGATCAGCATCGTCCCGCACCTGAAAGCCGATTTCGAGCAGCCGGTTGTCGGCGCTTTCCTCCAGCACCAGCGAGTAGGCGAACGGCTCGTGCCAGCAGCGCAGGTACAGCCGTCCCGGCCCGCGGCGCGATTCGAGCAGGCCGAACTGCTCGCAATAGAACTCGCGTGCGCGCAGCAGGCGCGGGTCGGCCAGCGCCAGGCGCACGTAGCCGAGACGGTGAATGCCTTGGTGTTTCAGGGCCATGGCGCGTGCCTCAGGTCACTTCCGCGAAAAAGCTCTCCGGCACCACGCTTTCGTAATAGAAGGCGCCGCGCGGAAACTCCTGCGCCTGCCAGACGATGGGCGGGACCAGGCCCGGCACGCCTCCGGCCTGGTAGGCGCCGTTGTAGACCTCGTTGCGGTTGCCGGCCGGGTCGAAGAAATAGATGGTCGTCACGCCGGACACGCCGTGCCGGGTTGGGCCGTATTCCATCAGCGTGGTGCCGGCCTCCTTCATGATGTCCACGGCGCCGATGACGTCGCTGCGGCTTTCCAGGCCGAAGGCGATGTGGTGCAGGTGGCCGTTCGGGCCGGGGGCGATGGCCAGGTCGTGCATGGTGTGGCCGCAGGTCGTGAAGGCCGCGATCACGCTGCCGTCCGGGGCCACCACCTGCTCGGACAGGTTGAAATCGAGCACCTCGATCAGGAACTGCGCCGTGGCGGCCGGCCGCTCACCGGCCAGCAGCAGGTGATCCAGATGCGTCACCCGCGCGCCCGGCTTGCCGTGTGGCGGCACCGGGTTGGGATTGCGCATGCCGGTGGCGTAGCCGATCTTGTCCAGGTGATGCAGCAGGCGCATTTCCTGGCCCGAGGGCAACGTGAAGGCGATCGCCGCGCCGGCTCCCAGCACCTCACCGGCCGGCACATCGCGCACCGCAATGCCGCGCGCCCGCACGGCCGCCTGCGCCTCGGCGAGGTCTTCCACCTCGCCCACCTTGAAGGCCACATGATCGATGCCGGCGTGCAGCGCCTCGGTCAGGATCAGGCAGTGGTGATCCTGGTTGTCGGCCGCCTGAAGATAAACACGGCCATGCGCATCGCGACCGGTCTCGCGCAGGCCGACCACCTCGACGTAATGGCGTCGGGCCGCATCCAGATCCGTCACGTACAGGCTGATATAGCCGATGCGGCTGACCGCCATGGGGATTCTCCTGCCGGGCTGATTTTTCGGTGACCGCCCGGTGGGCAGTCAAAGAAGCACGGCAGGCATAGTGCAGGGGCAGCGCGGCGCAGGCTTGCCGCGGGTCAAGATCGCGTCACGTGGCCGGCTGGCACGGTCCGCGGGTGAGAATGGCGCAAGTGCGCTGGCAGATGGCCAATTGCCGATTCGCCAGGGCGTGGGACTGAAACGCCGACCGGATTCCAGCCATGCGGACGATCCGCAGCCGGGCCAGGAACGACGAAGGCGCCGGGGCATGAGGCCCCGGCGCCGTGCCGATTTCAGACCAGGCCCAGCGCCTCGATGCGTCCGACCAGCCGTTCCCGATCGGCCGGCGGCAGGTGCTGCACCGGCGGCTTCATCGGGCCAGCCTTCAGGCCCAGCGTCTCGCACCAGATCTTGATCACCGACATCAGCGAGGCATACGACGCGGTGCGGATCAGCGGGTTCATGAACTCGTCCTCGTACAGATGCCAGATCGGGCGCAGGCTTTTCCACTCCGTGTAGGCGCCCTCCCAGTCGCCGGCGCGCGCCTTGTCCACGTACGAGCGCAGCACCGAGCGCTTGCGGCCATAGATCAAATACGAGAACTCCGCAAACAGCACCTGGCCACCCTCGCGCAGGTCGTCGAGGTAAAAGTGCTCGGTCGGATCCGAAACGATGAAATCGTCGCGCAGCTCGCGCCGCAGCAGTAGCGATTCGGCCCGGTTCAGGTTGCCCTGCTTGGTGCAGACCACGGTGTCGATGTCGACCAGACGCTTTAGCAGTTCGAGGCCCATCACCTTGCCCGACACCGGCGTGCGGTACAGGCAGATGGCCAGATCGCTGCGGTCGGTGACGTACTTGAAGAAGTTGTAGATCTCGTCGTCGCCGCGTAGCTGGGTCATCGGGTTCATCAGCTCGGCGCCCGAGAAGCCGAGCTTCTCGACGTGCCTGAGCTTGTCCACGCAGACCTCGGCGCAGGGGTCGAGGATGATGGTCCACAGGTCCGTGCGGCCCTTGACCGCGTCGGCGGTGATCTCGTGCAGGCGATACCACCACTCCGGGCGCATGTTCCAGGTTTCGTTGGCAAAGCCGCCGACGACCAGGCCGTTGACGCCCCAGTCGATGTAGGCCTCGATGTTCTCGCGGATGCCGGCTTCGTCGAGCTGGAAATCCTGGGTCAGCGGGGTGATCGGCGCGGCATAGAAGTCGCGCACGCGGGCCTTGGCCCAGGGTTTCGCTTCGCGGCGGGTAAATTCGGGCATGTCGGTCTCCTCCTGGTTTTTGGAAGCTTTGCAGCGGGCCGGTCCACAGGGCTCGGGCCTCCGGACGCGGCGACCTGCTCAGGCGTGGCTCAGTGCGAGCCCCACGGCTTGAGCGGGAAGTCCCACGATACTCCGCTGGTGCGCCGGTTAGAATGCGCGGCCTTCCCCAACGGCCCTGCCCATGCACGACCTACCCTCCGGTGCCGCGTTCTGGATCGCCCTGCTGCAGATCATCGGTATCGATATCGTGCTGTCGGGCGACAACGCGGTGGTGATCGCGCTGGCTTCGCGCGGCCTGCCACCGACGCAGCGCCGTCGGGCAGTCCTGCTGGGCACGGGCGCCGCCATTGCCATGCGCGTCGTGTTGGCACTGGTGGCCGCGGCCTTGATGAGCTACCCGGGCCTGAAGCTGGCCGGCGGGGCCTTGCTGCTGTGGATCGGCATCAGCCTGCTACGCCCACAGGGTGGCGAGGGCGGCCACGACGGTCCCACCAGCACGACGCTGGCCGGCGCCGTACGCACCATTCTGGTCGCCGACGTTGCCATGAGCCTCGACAATGTCGTCGGCATTGCCGCCGCCGCCAAGGGCAGCGCCGTGCTGCTGATCCTGGGCCTGGCGATCAGCATCCCGCTGATCGTCTTCAGCAGTGCCGTGCTGCTGCGGCTGATGGACCGTTTCCCGGTCATCATCGTCATCGGCGCTGCCCTGCTTGGCTATGTGGCGGCCGAGATGATGGTCACCGACGGCCTGATACGCGACTGGCTGACGGCCACCGTGCCGTATGTGCACCGGGTGGCGCCGGTGCTGGGCGCCTTGCTGGTGGTGATCGTTGGCAAATGGCTGGCGGCGCGCCTGCCGGCGCCCGCGCACGAGGTACCACTCGCCGAGCCGGCCGGTGAACCGGTCGCCACACACAAGGAGCGCGAGCAATGAAAATCCTGCTGCCCGTCGATGGCTCCGAACACGCCCTGCGAGCCGCCCGCCACGTGGCGGCCATGGGCGAATATCTGGCCGGGCCGCCGACCGTGCTGCTGCTGAACGTGCAGCCGCCGGTGGCGTCCGGGCTGGTGCGGCGTTTTCTGAGTCAGGAAGCGCTGGACGGCTACTACCGCGACGAAGCCCGTAACGCGCTGGAGCCGGTCGAGGCGGTTCTGGCGGCAAGCGGCGTGAGGGCCGAATCGCACGTGGTGGTGGGCGACATTGCTGCCACCATCGCCGAGTTCGCCGCCAGCCACGGCTGCGATCAGATCGTGATGGGCACGCGCGGCCTGGGCGGGGTCAAGGGTGCCCTGTTGGGCTCGGTGGCCAGTGAGGTACTGCACCTCGCCGACCGGCCGGTGTTGCTGGTCAAGTAGCAGATTGACCCGGCACCGCTGGTCTGCCTACGCTTGCGGCGCAGTCTTCGGGTAGCCGCGCCATGCCTGTTTCCTTGCCGCCAGTTCGCCACCGTCACAGCGTCAGCGAGTTCCTGCGCATGGCGCAGGCCGGCATATTGGCCGAAGACGATCGGGTCGAGTTGATCGACGGAGACCTGATCGATATGAGGCCCATCGGTAGCCGCCATGCTGGCGCGGTTTCTCGTCTGACGAGCTTGTTTGGCGCAGGGGTGGGTGCGGAGGCGATCGTTTCCGTGCAAAACCCGGTTCAGCTCGACCGCTACTCGCAGCCCCAGCCGGACCTTGCCCTGCTGCGACCGCGTGCGGATTTCTATGCGGAAAGTCACCCGCAGCCGGCCGACGTGTTGCTGATCGTGGAGGTGGCCGAGGCCAGCCTCGACTACGACCGCGACGTCAAGGTGCCGCTCTATGCTCGCCACGGCGTTGCCGAGGTGTGGCTGCTTGACGTGGCGGGGCGCTGCCTGACGGTGTATCGCTCACCGGGGCCGGACGGCTACGGCCAGCAGCGGTGCGTCCAGAATGCGGAGTCGATCTCGCCGGTCCTGCTGCCGACGGTGGTGGTTGATCTCGCCGGGCTGTTGTAGGCGCGACCCTATCGGCCGCCCAGCCCCAGATTGCCGGGGGCCAGCACGCCGGCCGGGTCGAGCGCGGCCTTGATGCGCGTGAGCGTGCGGTGGTATTCGGTCAGCTTGCTGACCTGATCGGCCCACAGCTTGCCGCTCTTGTAAGGCACGCAGCCGACCGCCATCAGGTCACCGGTGCAGCCGGCCACCACCTGCCGCACGTCCGGCCACTGGCGCTGCTCGTCGTAAAAGGTCAGCACTGCGCCATGCAGGCCGCGCCGGCACAGCACGGTGGCGCTGGCCCAGGTGAACTGCGGGTGTTGCTCGCGCCAGGCCTGCGCCTGATCCAGGAAGGCCGGCAGGGTTTCCGTCGCGAACGATGCCATGACCATCGCGCAGCGCGACGTGGCGAAGTAGCCGGCGTAGGAGTACCAGTACAGCTCGTCCCGGCGCAGATCGCGAAAGTACACCTCGTCGAAGCGCGGTTGCGGCCGGCCGCCGTAGTGGCTGGCCAGCGTTTCGATGCGTGCGCGGTCGCGCCGGACGGCGTCGGCATCACCGCCGTAGTCCAGGCCCAGCACGAAACGCGGCAATGAGGCCGGATCGAGTGCCGGATCGGCGCCCAACAAGCGTCCACGCACCGCTGCCGCATCGTAGCCGGCGCCGTACCAGACGTTATCCAGCAGCGCCTTGCGCTGCAGTTCGCCCACGAAAGCGGCCGCGCTCGGGTAGTCGGCAAAGCCCAGACACGCCGTTTCGCGGTGCGCCGGCAGCGGGTGCAGCCACAGGGCGATCTTGGTGATGACGCCCAGCGTGCCGTCGGCGCCAATGAAAAGACCCGTCAAATCGGGTCCGATGGCATAGCGCTGAAAAAACCCGGCGCCGTGCGCGGCGGCGCTGCCGGTGCGCATGAAGCTGCCATCGGCGAGCGCCACCTCGAGGCCCGCCACCTGATCGCCCATGCTCTGGAAGCGCGGCGAGCCGGTGCCCAGCGCATGCGCGCTGACCGCGCCGCCGACGGTGGCGGCGGCGGCGGTGGACGGCACGATGCCGATGGTCTGGCCGAACGGTTCCAGCGCCGCCAGCAGCGCGCCGAAGGTGACGCCCGGTTCCAACACCACCACACCCTTGACGGTGTCGATGTCCAGAATCCGCCCCAGGCCGGACAGGTCCAGCACCAGCCCGCCGGCGTGCGGGTTGACGCCGCCGGCGTACATGGAGCCGGCGCCGCGGCTGTACACCGGCACGCCCAGGCGGCTGGCGGCCGCCAGCACGCGTCCGACGGTGGGCGCATCCGGCGGTCGCACCACCAAATCCGGCCGGCCGGGGATGACGATGGAGCTGTCGCGGCTATAGGCCAGCGTGTCGACCGGCTCCTGCCACGCCAGGCCTGGCGGCAGCAGGGCAGTGATCTGGTCCTGCCAGCTCATGCGTCGGGCCCGGCGACGGCGAAGTGGGCGGCGATGAACTCGCAGATGCCGTACACCGGCAGCCGCGCGCCGGCACTGCCGGCCAGGTGTCCGGCGCACAAGGGATTGGCGCTGATGAGTGCTTCGGCGCCCAAGTGGTCGGCGCTGGCGATGCATGCGCCGGCCATGCGCTGGGCCGACGCCGGCTGTAGTTGCGCCATACCACCGGCGGCGCCGCAGCAGATGGCAAACCAGGGCGCCGCGGCCGGCTGCGTGATCTGGCAGCCGAGCACGGCCAACACCTCCCGCAGCAGGCGCGGGGCGTCCACATCGCCCAGGCCGTGGTGGGGTTTGGACAGGTGGCAGCTGTCCTGAACCGCGACCACGACGGGTGGCGGTGCGTCAGCGCGTGGCGCGACTGCCAGGCGGCCATCGTGCAGGGCCGCGTGCAGCAGTTGCAGCACGGACTCGGCCGGGCGGTCACGGGCGCGCAGCTGCGCGAGGCATTCGCCGCCCAGCATGGCCAGCACCGGCCCAGCCGGCACGCCGGCGGCCAGTGCTTCGCCCTGGTGATCCGCCTCGTGCACAAAGCCGAGCGCCGCCAGTGGCGCGCCACAGCAGGTTTCCTGTTGCGGCCAGCCGACGTCGAAGCCGATCACCGACAGCAGCTGCGCCGCCGCGCGCGCCTCGGCCGGATGGCGATGACTGGCCGCGCAGCCGGGCAACAGCCACAGCGTCGGCTGCGGATGTGGTGCAAGGCCAAGGCACCAGTCGGCGCCCTGGGCGGCCGGTGCGCCCCAGGGGTTTTGCCGCGCCAGCACGTCATCGCGCAGCTGCTGCGCGGCAGGCGGGGCAAGGCCGCGCTCGGCCAATTCCGCCCGCAATGCCTTGACCACCGCCGTCGGTGGCATGTCGATCGGGCACACGGCCTCGCAGTTGCCGCAGGTGGTGCAGGCGTAGGCGCGTTCGGCAACTGCGTGCAAGTCCAGCGCTTCGCCTTCCAGCAGCGCGCGGGCGGTGGCCAGATAGCCCTTGCCGGAATAGGACGCGGCTGGCGAGTGGCTGCGCAGGGTGGCGCATACGCCGTCGATGTCACGCTGCGGCCACACGGCCGATACACAGTAATTGCAGGTGGCGCAGTGATACAGCGCCCGCTCGTAGCGCCGCAGGCGAGCGAATGCGGTATCGGCGGTGGTCATGGCGGCTCCTGCCTGCGGGAGCGCTAATTTACCGCGGCCCGATGCCCCGGCGGTTGACTCCGCGGCGTACAGCGCGCATGCGATCATGCGCCCCGGCCCAGTGGCGGCCTGGCAAGGGAGATCTGGAACGCATGAATGTAGTGATGATTGGAACCGGCTACGTGGGCCTCGTATCGGGCGCGTGTTTTGCGGACTTCGGCGCCGACGTGGTGTGTGTCGATATCGATCCGGGCAAGATCGAGCGCCTGCGGCGGGGCGAGATTCCGATCTACGAACCGGGCCTGGACGAGCTGGTGGCCCGCAACGCCGGCGCCGGGCGGCTGAGCTTCACCACCGACCTGGCGTCCGCGGTGCGCGAGGCCGATCTGGTGTTCATCGCCGTCGGGACGCCGAGCCGCCACGGCGACGGCCACGCGGACCTCAGCTACGTCTACGCCGCCGCACGCCAGGTGGCCGAGCATTTGACCGGCTACACGGTGATCGTGGACAAGTCCACGGTGCCGGTGGGCACTGCCCGTCAGGTCGGGCGCATCGTGCGCGAGGTCAACCCGCAGGCCGACTTCGACGTCGCCTCGAACCCGGAATTCCTGCGCGAGGGCGCCGCCATCGGCGACTTCATGCGCCCGGACCGGGTAGTGCTGGGCGTGGAGAGCCCGCGCGCCGAGGCGCTGCTGCGCGAGCTGTACCGGCCGCTGAACCTGATCGAGACGCCGATCGTGGTGACCGGTCTTGAGACGGCCGAACTGATCAAGTACGCCGCCAATGCGTTCCTGGCCACCAAGATCAGCTTCATCAACGAGCTGGCGCAGCTGTGCGAACACTCCGGCGCGGACGTCCACGACGTGGCGCGCGGCATTGGCCTGGACGGGCGCATCGGGCGCAAGTTCCTGCATCCGGGGCCGGGGTATGGCGGCTCGTGCTTTCCCAAGGACACGCTGGCGCTGATCCGCATTGCGCAGGAAGCCGGCGCGCCGCTGCGCATCGTCGAGGCGGTGGTCGAGGTCAACGCCGCCCAGAAGGCGCGCATGGTGCTCAAGATTCGCCAGGCGCTGGGTGGCAGCGAGGCCGGCAAGACCATCGCCGTGCTCGGCCTGACCTTCAAGCCGAACACCGACGACATGCGCGAGGCGCCGGCGCTGGCCATCCTGCCGCCGTTGCTGGATCGCGGTGCCCACATCCGCGCCCACGATCCGAAGGGCATGGCCGAAGCGCGCAGCCTGCTGCCGGCGGCGGTCGAGTACTGCGATGATCCCTACAGCACCCTGGACGGTGCCGACGCGCTGGTGCTGCTGACCGAGTGGAACGAATACCGCGGCCTGGACCTGGACGAGGTCCAGGCGCGCATGACCGGGCGCGTGGTGGTGGATTTGCGCAATGTCTACGATCCGGCCCACATGACGGCGCGTGGCTTCGACTACCACTGCATCGGGCGGGTCGATCACGCCGCCTGAGGGACCGCTGTGGTATGCGGCGGCTCCCGCAGCGCAGGGACGCCGGCGCTGAGAAATCCTGGAGGGATTTGACCAGTGCTTCTCATAAGGCGCGGCGGCGACCGATCAGGTGCACAGGCGGGCGATTGCCCCCCGCAGCATGCGGACCGTCGGAGCCAGCCGGTCCAGCGCCAGGTATTCGTCCGGCTGGTGCGCCTGGGCGATGTCGCCGGGACCCAGGATGACCGTCTCGCTACCGAGCGCGTCGTAGTACGGGCCTTCGGTGCCGAAGGCCGCGGCGCCGGCAACGGCACCGCTCAGTTGCTCCGCAAGGCGCACGATGTGCGCGTCGGCCGCCGTGGCCAGCGGCGGCAGGCCGTCGAAGATGGCCTCGAATTCCACTGCAAGCCCGCGCGACTCGGCCACGGCCTGCACCCGCGCCCGCAGTTCAGCGCGCAGGTCGGGGATGGTCATGCCCGGCAGCGGGCGAAAATCCAGCGTCAGCTCGCACTCGCCGCAGATGCGATTCGGGTTGTCGCCGCCGTGGATGTGGCCGAGGTTCAGTGTGGGCACCGGCACGCTGAAGGCCGGATCGTGATGGCGGGCTTGCAGTTCGTCGCGCCAGGCGAGCAGGGTGCCGATCACCGCGTGCATGCCTTCGAGTGCGCTGTTGCCGAGCGCCGGATCGCTGCTGTGGCCGGCGCGGCCGACCAGGCGGATGCGCTCGTCGAAGATGCCCTTGTGCTGGCGGATGGGTTTAAGACCCGTCGGTTCGCCGATGATGCAGTGCCGACCCAGGCGCCGGCCGGCGGCGGCGAGCGTGCGTGCGCCCAGCATGCCGCTCTCTTCGTCGGCGGTGGCCAGCAGCACCAGGGGACGCTTGAGATCGCCGGCGCGCAGATCGCGCACGGCTTCGATGGCAAGCGCCAGAAACGCCTTCATGTCGGCGGTGCCAAGGCCGTACAGGCGGTTGTCGGCTTCGCGCAGGGTGAAGGGGTCGCGCTGCCACAGCGCCGGATCGCAGGGCACGGTGTCGGTGTGCCCGGCCAGGATCAGGCCGTCGTTGCCCTGGCCCAGCGTCGCGATCAGGTTGGCCTTGGCCGGGTCGGTGTGCAGGTCCTGGATTTCGATGTGAAAGCCGAGATCCTCGAGCCAGCCGGCGAGCAGGTCGATGACCGCCCGGTTGCCGTGGTTCAGGTCGGCCTCGAAGCTGCTGACCGATGGCGTGGCCACCAGCTGGGCGATCAGGTCCAGCAGCTTCGGCGGCATGGGCATGTCAGATGATCTTGTTGGCCTTCAGCTGGGCCAGATCCGCCTCGGTCAGGCCCAGTTCGCCACCGAGTACTTCGCCGTTGTGCTCGCCCAGCAGCGGCGCCGCCCGACGCACGCCGCCGGGGGTGCGCGAGTGCTTGGTGGCGACGCCGTAGTGGGTGATGGGGCCATGCACGGCGTGCTCGGCTTTCACGATCATGTCGCGGGCGTGGTAGTG
>LNAO01000010.1_pt1 | contig 17979 bp, 14 predicted proteins | sample 602571 | NCBI WGS metagenome assembly LNAO01 (sample SAMN02440304, study PRJNA202911) | soil metagenome | biome: Subtropical and temperate rainforests or woodlands; isolation source: soil samples (1 kg each in a 20% v/v slurry with milli Q water) were... ...
TTTGCCGCCCGCGCGCACGCATTTTTGCGACGTGGTGGCGCGGCTGTAGGGGCGTTTGTCAAAGCCGAGAAAGACATCCTTGAACTGGTTCATGCCCGCGTTGGTGAATAGCAGCGTCGGGTCTTCATGCGGCACGAGTGTGCTGGAGGCGACGATTTGATGCCCTTTGGAGGCGAAGAAATCGAGGAATTTCTGGCGGATTTCGGTAGCGGTCATGGTCTGGGCAACAATTTTATAAGGCGCTGATTTTACGCGAGCATGGCAAAAAAAAGCCCGCCGCATGGCGGGCTTTCGACAACGGCGGAATGAAATTAACGAAGCTGTAGAAAAAGTAATTCAATTCCATAGGCGCATTCTGCTGTGAACCACATGGAATAACCCTAAATCCGGCAGTTACCCTGCCACTGTGAGCCGGTCTGACGGGAGCCACGGCGGCAGCGGGCGAGTAATTTTGGCCACGACGTAGTCCAGGAACGTCTTCCAGCGATCTGTCTGTGGCAACTGCTCCGCAACAGCCCTTACATGACTCAATGCCGCACGGATATTGGCGATGAGCGCGAGCAGCTTGTCTTTTGCGGCGTGCATGGGCGTGAGAGATAAAGGGGGTCGGCCCCGAATGGCACTAAGTTAAGCCTGTTTAGCACGATAGCGACTACGGTGTGGGGTCTCGACCATCTGGTGACGAGGGGCCGTCAAGAGCGCGAAAGGTTTGGGTCGTCGCTTGAGGCATCGAGGCTCCCGCCGCCCTGGCCTTGAGGTAAGCACAGAAGCGCCAATCGCCTCGATAAGCAAACCGATAAGCCGCCGTTGCTCCCGTTGGTCGCGGTAGGCTTGATTGAGTTGCGGCTCCCATTGCCGCAGGGTCTGGACACCGGTTTTGAAGCCAATTCTTCGCGGCTGAATTTTCACCTGTCTCGCCGCATCGACGATCAGCAAGCGTACCGCGTTGTAGACGATGAAATGCATGAGAATCTCCTTGCCAATCGATGCAGGTGTGCGGCAGCGCAGCACCTCCATCGCCATCGTGGTTTTGATGTCGCGAAAGAAGAGTTCGACATCCCAGCGCCGGTAATACAAGTCGGCCAGGTCATGGGCGCTGTAGGCTTTAGCGTCCGTGAGTGTCGTGACGATATAGAAGCTTTCGGCGCGCATCCCCGGCGTATTGACGGACACCTTGATCTGCCGCAGCGTGAGGTGCTCCGGCAACCTCTCCCAGATTTCCCGGGAATAGCTGAGATTCTTGTTCCAGGCCGGTTTTGGCCAACGGATCAGCAAGTCATCTGGCCCCAGGACGGTGATAGCCGATGAGGCCTCGACAGGGGTTCGTCGCGCCAGGGTCATCACCGAATCGACACCGCGATTCTGGAATTCCCAGACATCGTAATAGCTGCAGAATCCCTTGTCCCCGAGGAAGATATCGCCGCTTTTGAAGCAATCCCATTGCTGGCGCAGAAGGGGTAATTCGGCGTTCCTTAGACTGCCCAGGCGATAGCTGAGCAAGGCACCGGTTTGGAGGCAGAAGCAGGCGCAGATACGCGCCAAGGGGAAACCGCAACCTGGCTTTTGCGTGCCGGATTGTGGCCATTCCATCTGATTCATTGGGGTATCGGGCATGCTGACGCCAGTGCCATCGACGACGATGACTCGGCGGCCTTTCCAGCGGTTTTCCTTGCCTTGCTGTTGCAGGATATCCGCCATATGCCCGAGAATTTTTTTAAGGCTTTCCTGCGTCAGTTTGCTGCGTGCCTGGCAGTACGCGGAAGTCGATCCAGAAGGTATGGGAAGATCACGGGAGGCAGCGAACGCTTGCGCCTTGCGCACTACTTCCTGACAGCCGCCATCGGCATCGAGAATCTGCGAAAAGAATCCCCAGAAGGTATTTTCCTTGCTGAACAGGCGGCGCCGACTGAACTGGCCTTGCCTGCTTATCGCCAGTTCTTGCCGCGGGATAAATCGCCCAAAACACTCGCCGAGCTGACTGAGCGAATGGTGGCGAATCTTTGCCTTCTCTTCGGCAAGTTTTTGAGCAGCGGAGCGGGGCTTTCGGCGTAGCGTGGCGAGGTGAAATCCCGGCAGAAAAAGCGTATGAGTCGTCATGCGCCATTGTCTCATATTATGCAATTGGAATTGATCGTTTCAGGTGCTAAACAGGCTTAACTTAGTGCCATTCGATACCGTCCTTGTTTTTGCTGACCTTGATGAGCTGGCCCTGTTCGCACACGACCTGGCTTTTGCCGTCTTTGAGGTTTGCGGCGGCAGCTTCTGCTGCGCCTTGGGTGTAGTAAACGGAGAAATCGGTCAGTTCGATTTGCAGCGTGAACTTGTCTTTTTTGTGGTAGCGCGGCGTGGCCTCGATGAAGCTGATGTCGAAAAACACCACCTGGCCTTTTTCTACCGCGCGCTTGTCGAACACTTCGGGAGGAATCTGCTTCGGCGTGAGCTCGATGCCCTTTTGCTTGGCTTCATCAAGCACGGCGGGGAACAGGCCCATCTCGAACTCGAAGGCCAGCATGTCCACGCGCGAGGCACCGCGCTTGCGGCATTCGGTGATGACTTCCTCGACGAACAGCCGGCCCACGGGCAGGTTGATCGGGCCGATCACCACCAGCCGCCCGGCGTTCTTGCCGTGGAAAAAACTCTCGCCCTCCAGCGGCTCGGCACGGTAGGCGCGCAGGATCAGGTCACGGAACTCGCGTTCCTTTTGCATCAGCGCCTGCTCTTTTTGCTTGCCGCTGAGCCGACCGCCGACATTCAGATAGGCCTGACGCTCGTAGCGGCCAAGGTTCAGCACCTCGAAGGCGCGGAAGGATTTGCCCGCGTCCTTGGACTCGCGCTGCACCTGGATCAGCCGCTTGCGCGTGGTGTGGATGGCGAACTTGCCAAGGTCGGTGCAAATCCACTTGCGGCCGAGCTTTTCCGCCACCGCCGCCGTGGTGCCAGAGCCGACAAAAAAATCGGCAACGAGATCGCCTTCGTTGCTGCTGGCTTTGATGATGCGTTCGAGCAGGGATTCTGGTTTTTGGGTGGGGTAGTCGAGACGCTCTGACGCTGTATTACCAATGCGACCTAAGTCATCCCATACTGTCGTAACCGGTTTTCCTTTAGTTTCGTCGAGATAAGTCTTCAATCCATCCAGTCGTGGTGTGCCATCCGCCTTCGTTAAAATGAGACCTTGCATCCACAGCTCTTCGAGTTTCTCAAGTGGGTAACCCCAAGAACGATTTGGTGGAGGCTTAGTGCCACGCCATTCAAATTGACGGTTCCGGTTTGCAGAAGAAAACGTCATGTCACGGCCAGTATAAAGGCGTCCGTTTTCATCCTTTTTATAACGACTCAATTGTGCTTCGCCGTATTCAGTTCGCTGCTCGTTAAAGACAAAATTCCTCGATCTTGTCGCGTAAAAAATCGTCTCTTGAGAACGAACATATCCTCGCGTTTGCATGTTATGTGCGTTTGTTCGAATCCAAATGATTTCATTTTGAAACATGTCACGACCAAAAACCTCTTCGAGTGCAACGCGAATGAACGAATTCACCCGCCAATCACAATGCACGTAGATTGACCCATCCTCCGCCAGCAAATCCCGCATCAAAATCAGCCGTTCGTAGATCATCGCAATGAACGAATCCGCGCCGCGCCCCCAGGTGTCGCGGTAGGCGATCTGCTCCAGCAGGTTCGGCTCCTTGTGGAAGGTCTCGCCGCCGATCTCGATGTCCATCGAAAAATCCGCGCCGACGTCGAACGGCGGGTCGATGTAAATGAGCTTCAAGCCGCCCGCGTCTTCGATCTGGCGGCGTAGCGCGCCGCTCTTGAGCGAGGAGAGAATCAGCTTGTTGTCGCCCCAGATGAGCTTGTTGGTCCAGCCCTTGAGCTGGCGGCCGCGCGTGTCGAACAAATCGCTCTGAATCTCCGGCGCTTCCTGGCGCGGTTCGTCCACATGCTCCAGCGACTGAAACGGCAGCACGGTGGTGCACACGTCGCGGGTCTTGCCGTTCCACACCAGTTCCACCTCGCGCTTGTCCTCGAACAGGATGAAGCGGTATTTCTCCGGCAGCGGACGGCCCTGCTGGATGAGCTGGGTCAGGTCGCGCTTTTCGGCGTCTGAAAGTTCGTAGGTTTCTTTTTGCGGGCGGGCCATAGGGGATTGCCTTTGTGTGCGAGATGGTCAGGCTGTCATGAAGGGCTCTTGTCCGTTTTCCGCGCACTGTTCTGCGGCATGATGCGCTTCATGAAGTCACCGAACAGGGGCACAGTAAATGCGGTGTCTCCGTGGGCCGGGCTGTAGACCATGCCTTTTTTGATCAGGCTATTGCGGATCGGCGCAACACTTTGGACTTTGACTCCCAGCCGTTCTGCAATATCACCTGAGCGATGATGGCCTTCGCCCAAGTCGGCTAGTGCGCGCAGATATTCCTTCTCACGCGGGGTCATGCGGTCGAACCGGACACGAAAGAAGTTGGCGTCAAGCCGCCGGATGGAGTCTTGCGTTGCCTGTCTGACAACATCAACTTCTATCGGCGATTGGGCCGCAAGATTCCATGCCTGATAACCCCATTCCTGAAGGAAGTATGGATAACCCTGAGTCTGGCGAATGATTTCGCCCAGCGCCTCGTCAGTAAAACGGATCTGCTGTTCAATGACCGGCTCCTGCAGAGCAGCAGCGGCGTCATCCGGCTGCAGCGGGCCTAGCTCGGGGAACTGGAACAGACGCTCGGCGTAGGATTTGGCACGGCCGGAAAGAGCAACAAGCTGCGGCAAACCGGCCCCTATCAGCACCACGGGCAACTGCCGCTGCGCTATCTGATGCATGGCCATGATCAGTGCGGAGAGTTCCTCTTCGCTCAGGTACTGGAGTTCATCAATGATGAGCGCGATTGCGGTTCCGCGATCTGCGGCGGCTTCGCCCAGTGCCAGAAATACCGCCGAAAGATCGGATTCGAGGTCGCCGCTATCGGCGACGCCGGGTTCGGGGTCGATGTCGATGCCTATTTCAATATCCTGATATTTAAGCTTCACGCCATTGAAAAAGCTCTTGAGTACACGCAAGCCGCGCTTGGCTTTTTCACTGATATTGGCCATCCGGTCCAATCCGATCAGCAACTGACGCAGCGGCGGCAACAGCAACGCAGCCAGTGGTTTTCCTTCGTGCGCCTCAATGAAGACCGGCTTGTATCCCGACTGCTCCGCGAGTTCACGTATCCGGTTCAGCAATACGGTCTTGCCGACACCGCGCAGCCCGACTAAGAGCAGGCTTCTTTCGGGGCGCCCTGCCTTGATACGGCCCAAGGTAATACGCGCCTGCTCCAAAATCTGGGCACGCCCGGCGAGTTCTGGCGGGGGTGAGCCCGCGCCAGGTGAAAACGGATTATGTAGTGGGTCCATATACAGGAATCTTATGTGAGGTTACTATTGTATATATTAAAATTGATAACTTAGCATAAGATCAATACATCTACCCATAATCTCAAGCTTGGTATTGGGTAAAGCTTGCAACCAACCCCGCGAAATTCTGCGGCGGGTTGCGCTCGTAACCTGCTTGATCCACATACACGAATCGGTAAGCCGGCCCGTTCCCGGCCTGGCTTGCGCTCGTGGCGTCCTCACACCACTGGCGCAGGCGGGTCATTTTCTGCGGCAGGTCGCGTTCTTCGCGGCCTTTGGTCTCAACAATCCAGACCGTGCCGTCGGCGGTCTTCACCATGAAGTCGGGCACATAGTTCGAGAGGTCGCCATCGGCCTTGACGTAGTCGATCTTGAAGCCGATGGCGAGGTAGTTTTTGGCGAACGCTGCAACGTCCGGCGCAGCGTCGAGAAAACCGGCGAAGGTCAGTTCGAAGCCACCGGCGTTCGGCTCGCCGATGATTTTGCTGAACAGCGATTTTTTCGGCGTGAGGCAGGGCCGGTTCTCGGTGCGGAAGGGGCGCGTATCGCGCAAGCGGATGCGGTCTTCGATGCGCACTCCGCCGCTGTCCTGGATGGTGAGCGCGTTGATGGCGGTTTTGAACGCATCGAACAGAATCTTCCCGGCCTCGGGCTCGGAAAGATTGCGCAGCACCACCGGGTCTTCGAGATTGACCGGCGAGCTTGCGAACAAATGCCCGGCCATGAAGGCCTTCACCTTGGGATAAAGGATGTCGTAGCCGCCGACGAGGCGCAGTTCCTTCAATAATTGCCGCGCGAAAAAACCGATGACGGAGCGGTAGTCGGCGGGGCCGGCGCCGTCGAGCTGGATGGTGTGATGCACTTCGGCGTCGAGCATGGTCTTGAAGACGATCTCGCGGGTTTGCTCCGGCGTAAAGGGCTTGAGCGGGAGTTTGGCAGTGCCGAATTTTGCGGGGTCGAGCGCGGTGATGTCTTTGTATTCGCGGTTGAAACGCCGCGTGAGCCGGGGCAGCTCGATGTCCAGCGCGTCGAGGTCCTTGTCGGCGTCCTGCGTGTCTATCTCGACAATGAGCGACTCCTTGCGGCCGGTGCCCGGCCCCATCGGCACATGCTCGAAGGTGACGCCTTCGCTCTGGATGGACTCGACGAATTCCATGAAGGCGGGCGTGCCCATGACCGAAACGGTTTCCGGCATGTCCGAGCCGAAGTACATGCGGCGCAAGCCCCGCCCCAGGGTTTGTTCAGGCAGGATGTTGCTCTGTGCCGCATAGGCGCGCAGGCCGACGATGGTGGTGACGTTGCGCACGTCCCAGCCTTCCTTGAGCATCAAGACGGAGACGATGGCCTTGTGCGGCGAGGCCCATGTGTCGATGCTGTTGGCTTCCTTGCGCAGCTTTTCGAGTTCATCCTTGTTCTTGCCCGAGGCGGCTTCCGAAATCTCGCCGTTGTTTTTGGTGTGGATGACGAGCACACTGCCTTCCAGTTCAGGGCAGATTTTCTCCAGATGAGCGCCGACTTCATCGCAATTGCGGGTGTCGTCCACCATGACGAACAGCACCGCTTTTTTGCCCAGCGGCTGGTGCTCAGCGTAACTCTTGCGCCATTCTTCGACGCCGAGTTGCAGGTAGTCCGCGTAACGCTCGGTGAAGATCGCGCTCTTGTGCTCTTGCAGCCGGTCGCGACTGACAGCATCCGGCAACACCGGGTGTTTGACGACATCCTGATGGATGGCCTCGACCAGCGGATAGTCAGCAACCGTCTGCACGAAGATCGCACCGTTGTTGTGACGGGGCGTGGCGGTCACGTCCACCTGCAAGGCGAGACGGCCGTCTTTTTGCAACATGCGGTGATGAATATCCTGGATGCTTTTGAACCAGGCCATGCGCGGGTCGTGGATGTGATGCGCTTCGTCGTTGAACACGGCCAGTTCGTCAATCTCGCGCACGATCTCGCCGAGGTCGGTTTTGCTGTCAGTGGTTTTGCCGACTGGCTTGGCGCCGAAGGGCGAAAGGAAATAGTCGCGCAGGTCGTCGTCATCCAGCGACGGCTCGCGCACGTCGCCGAGATAGACGCGGTGGATGTTGGTGAGAAACAGGTTGCCCGTATCGCGTACCACGCGCACGTCGTCCTGGATATGCAGCGTGAGCTGGAAGTCGTCGCGCCAGTTGCGGCCTGCATGGCCGTTATCCGGCAGGATCGGATCGTTGAAAAAAATGCGCAGGCCGTCAAAGTCCGCGCGCAGGCGGTCCAGCACGATGATGTTGGGCGCGATCAAGAGGAAGTTGCGCGCCAACGTTGAATCCGCTTCGTAGCGCTTGTGAAAAAAGCTCCAGGCAATGAGCAGCGACAAAACCTTGGTCTTGCCCGCGCCGGTGGCCATTTTCACCACGTAGCGCGGCCAGTCTTCATCGAACATGTTGGCGGAAACGGCGCCCGAAGCATCAAAGCGCAGCAGATCGAACTTGTCGCGCACCTTCTTCACATCATGCAGCCAGATCACCGTTTCCACCGCTTCGCGCTGAGCGAAGTAATAGCGGAACGGCGACAGCGCGCCATCGGCCTGCTCGACAAGGTGTTCGGCCTCGAACCACCAGTTCAACAGCGCACGCGAGGTCTCCGAAGCGCCCGCATAACCTGCGCTCCGCCACGCCGATACCTCGCCGCGAATAGTGGCGACCAGCGGCGGCAGCAGCTTTGCATAGGATTTTCTAAGTTCTTCTGCCGCCGGGAACCAGCGTTGTTCCGGCAGTAATTCGGCATAGGGGGATTTCGGAAACTCAGGATGTAGCGCCATGGGTTAGCAGATGATCTGTTTGTAAAGTGATTCCAACCTTCCTTCGTACTGCGAGCAAGACGATGTATAAGCCAAGCGAATTGTAGCTTTCCAAGGCAGGCAATGAAGCAGGACTGTCGAGGCTGCTATCCCTTATTTTCACCTCCCTGGCCATACGCATGGCATGAATCGCTCTTTGAGCGCTTCGTACAGGACATCATTTGCCGCCATAGTTAATTTTCACGCCGTATCACCAGCGCCGACTTTTTTCATCGCGACATCCCAGTTTTGCTACATCCAAGGTGAAAAAGCATCAACAGTTATTTACCCTTATTATTACCGCCTATGCGAACAGACCACCTTGCATTCACATGGAACAACGCACAAGCCCGGTTTACGTGCAGCCCGTAACCATGCCGCGCATCCAGAGTTTCGAGCCTATCGAGACTAAAAACGCAGAGATACTCATTCTTGGCAGCATGCCCGGACGGGCTTCGCTGGCAGCCGACCAGTACTATGCGCATACGCAAAATGCTTTTTGGCGCATCATCGCTGAGTTGCTGGGGTTTGATTTTTCTGCACCTTATGCCGAGAGAATTGCTGCGTTAAAGTCGGCGCGTATTGCGCTTTGGGATGTGTTGCAGTCATGCACGCGGGAAGGCAGCCTGGACGCTCGCATCGCCCGCGATACCGAGGTTGCGAACGACTTCGGGGCATTTTTTGAAACGCACAAGCACATCACGCACGTGTTTTTTAACGGGGCGACTGCAGAAGCCTGTTTTAAGCGGCATGTCATAAACAATATCAGCAAAAATATCAACAACTTCGCTAACCTCGCGCCCCGTCCGCTCCATTATTGTCGCCTTCCTTCTACCAGCCCTGCCAATGCGGCGATGTCTTTGGCGGATAAATATCAAGCATGGCAAAAAATCATTGCGCCCGTGGGGCGCTTGGGTATCACTCCACCTTGATGACTTAATTACGGAGCCCAAAGAGCAGCACCAGCGCCAGTAGTAGCCGGCGCTAGTTTTCTGTCTTAATTCCCAAGGCTACGCGGCATTCGCCGTCCCCCGGGAAGACTTTCCAACAATGGCTTTGCATTCCCTGAGGTCAGATTCAAATTTTCGCGGCGTATCACCAGTGCCGACTTTTGCCGTCAGACTTTTCCATTTTGATCAGGAGCTGCATATGAAACCAGTTTTCTCAAGATGTTTAATCGGGTTAGGTGCCTTGTGCTTGGGCTGGTCTGCCCAGGCTTTTGATTATGGCAATGCAATTAAAGGCGTGCTGGAAAAAAACAAGGGCAATGCTGCGACTCCTGCCACTCCTGCAACTCCTGCCAACGCGGCAGCAAGCAATAGTGGCGCCGGTGTGGCCAGCCTGACATCATCCGAAATGAATAGCGGTTTGAAAGAAGCATTAAGTCGGGGTGCGGAAATGGCGGTTGCGCAGTTAGGGCAGAAGGATGGATTTCTTGGCAATGCCGCGATGAAAATTCCTTTGCCACCCATGCTGCAAAAAGGCGAAAAATTGATGCGTGCTGCGGGCATGGGGCAGCAGGCGGATGATCTGGTTTTGTCGATGAATCGCGCTGCTGAAGCGGCTGTGCCAGAGGCAAAAACCTTGCTGGTGGGCGCTGTCAAAAGCATGACGCTGCAAGATGCCAAAGGTATTTTGACGGGTGGTGAAACGTCTGCAACCGATTTTTTTCGCAGCAAGACAGAGGCTTCACTCACCAAACGCTTTTTGCCGATTGTTAAAGCAACAACCGATAAATCAGGGCTGGCCCAGCAGTACAACAGTTATGCAGGCATGGCCACCAAGTTTGGCGTAAGTAAAAAAGGCCAGAACACGGTGGAAGATTACGTCACCAAGCAATCACTTGATCGTCTCTATCAAGTGGTGGGTGAGCAAGAGCGCACAATACGCGCTAACCCGTTGCAAGCAGGCAGTGATTTGCTCAAGAAAGTTTTTGGCGCAGTGGCGAAGTAGTTTTTGTACGCCAAAGGCTGCATGCCCCTGCTTTGCGGAAAAGCCATGACAGAAAACTGTCGTGGCTTTTTTACATTACAAATCAATGCTTATTGCTTAACCCTGGCACGGTAAGTCAAGGTCGCTTTGCCTTCGGCTGGCACGCGAACCTGCCATTCGGCAACGCCTGCCGCACGCTTGGTGTGCGGTTGAGATTCACTCACCATCGTCCAATCACCGGGCATTGGCTCACGCACGGTAACGGTAACAGCCTCTGGTTTGGCGTTAGTCAAAACGATCTCATACGCAGATTCCGTATTGATGGTGTAGCGGCCGCTATTAGGCAGACGTTGAAACGATGTCTGTTTTTTATTCGCGGTTACGTCAAACGCGTTGCCTAATTTCAAGCGGACTGTTTCGTTTTTTGGGGTGTGGTCCAATCGGTCTTCACCCACAAATTGCGCGTTGCCCTGGCTATCTTTTTTATAAACCCGAATCACGCCCTTGGGTAGCGGAATGCCTAAGCCATCACCTTTATTGTGAAAGTCGACAAACACGGCCACTTTTAATTTTTGACCTAAATCACCCCCATTGCCTGCCGAATCAAAATAATAATGGGGTGCGCCTTCTAATAAATAGGTTTTCTTGGTGGGCACTTGCGTGGCTGTCATCAAGGCCACTTGCTTGGTTTGATTCTCGGCTAGCGTTGTAGGCCGTTGCAGTGTGTAGAGATGATATTCAAACAACGATTCTTGCTGCATCTCTGCTGCATCGGCTACTTTGGCGGCCATGGCCATCATGGCACGCGGGTTAGCTTGGTTTTCTTGCACGCGATTCAGGTCGCCTGCGACCAACTGCAATTTTGCTTGCGGGTAAGCAGCGCCACTTTGGTTGGTTAAAGTGACCCAGCCATTCAAATCCAGCAAGCTGTCGTCGGCGTTAAGCTCGGCAACGTAATCCGCACGCCAGGACAACCCAGCCGTCAGGTACGACAACTCAAGATTTTGCTGGCCTTGTGCCGGGCTTACCAGGGAAATCACCAGCGTGGGTTTATCACGCAACGTATCAGGCACACCGGGAAAAGCCAGCCTGCCGGGTACACCCGTTTCAATACGATCAGCAAACTTTAGTACGACACCATTTTGCGTGGATAACACCGTCGCCAATTCACGGGTTTCAGCACCGGTGGCTGGGTTCATTTTCAGTACCATCACCTCACGCCCGGCATATTTTTCGAGTAATTTTTGCGGTGTCAGCAGATCAAAATCAAAGTTTTGCTCAAGCAAACGGAACCCTGCAGGCTGTGTAAGATTACGCAGTTGTGCGGTTTCCGGCCGCATCTGGGCAGACACTTCCCGCCAGGCCAATTGATTTAAATCATGCGCCAGCTTTACCCGCCGCGCATCTTTTACCAGAGCCAGATTGTCGTTATAAATTGTCACCGCAATGCTGCTCTGATCAGCGGCTGTGCTCACCGTTTCATCGCGCGGCAAGGCCCAGGTGGGCAGCGCCCAAATCACCGCTAGTGCGCATCCGACGTAGGTAAGTTTTCTGGTAATGCGTGTCGACATCACGTTCTCCTGTACGTTGGGCACATAGCCGGTTTAGTCCCCAGACCGCAACTGCTGCACTTGAAAAAAACTCGGCGGGTTAAGTTTAGGATCAATAAAACTTTTGAATTGCCCGGTTGAACAACGCTTGGCTTGCACGTCGATCATTGTGCCTGAATCATCAATCGGCACACCGGCTCCTTTGTTGCTGGCCATTTGATAATCCGGATGCGTTTTACCCAAGAGACCCACTTTCCACAACTCGCCTTTGCGATCGTAAATTAGTGACACGGCAATGGTGTTGGTTTGCGCATCGAATAAAAACACGCGGCGACTCACCGGATGGCTGGCGAGTAGCGGCACGCCAGTGACTACATGCACCTTGCGCAACTGCCAACGTACATCGGGAAAACATCCGCCCTGCCCGGTAAAAGCAACATAGCGAAAACCTGTCGGGTCTTTGTATTCATCCGTTAGATTTTGCTCATTATGGTTATAAAAAGGCAACAGCATGTTGCGTGTACCATTAAACGTCCATTGGGTTTCGGACACACGGGCGTTATAGCCACCAAAATCCTCGATCATGGTGTCCGAGCCTAAAAAGGCATCGGTCGTTTGCCCGGTGGATAAACGCCGCACACGACGTTGAAAACCAAAATACATGTACGCGTCATCCAGCTTTAAATCATTGTCATAACGCTGAATCAAGAGCTGGGTATTTTTCAAATCCATGGGCTCGTTCACCATCAGGTATGTGGCATTGAGCAGATTGGACGGGTTGGGCTGAATCTCCGGCGTTGGCGGCGTTTCAACCCGATACTTGAATTTGAGCGCATGCACATTGACCAGCAGCGAACGCTCAACCTTGCCCGACATCAAATTACGGTATTTCCATTGCACGGGGCGAATAGTGAAAGTCTCGCCAACGCCATAGCGAAAATTCCACGCGATTTTTTCACCCGCACGCGCATCGCTCATTTGTGGCTCTTCGGGAAAAGGCCGTCCGCCCGCATAACCAATCAACTCACCGAGTTTGCCGCCCAGCTGCGCTTTATTCAAATTGGCGCGCGTTGCCTCAACATATTTTGGCACCACATCAAACGAGGTCGTCGGCGCGGTTTTTATCTCGTACCAGCCATTTTTAACCGCCATCAGCATACCGTCGTCCAGCAAGTCTTTAAACCGATCGACATTGTCCTTATTGATTTTCAAACCCGCTGAAAACCCGGGAAAAGCCGGCATGTCAGCGCTGTAGGGGGAAAAGCTTTTGCCCACATCGGCATCCGTTGCTGCCTGTGTTGATGTTTGCATCATGATCACCAAACCCAAACAAGCTGCGGCAAAACAAGCGCGCGAAAAAAAGTGCAAACATGCCTTCATGAATCCCCCTATTTATTTTCAAACCGCGTCATGGCGGAATGTTGATGTAATAGCTGGAAGGCTAGCATGTCTTGCATCCAGAGTGGAATGCGTGCCTGGCGCGGGAGGATGAAGTAAAAAAAGCCGCCGTGCTGCCGGGCGGCTTTTAATGCAAAAACTACCGCAAGACTATGGCAATCAAGCGCGCCGCCAGGTTGTCCCTTGCGGGCTATCTTCAAGAATAATGCCAGCGGCTTTAAGTTCATCGCGAATACGGTCGGATTCGGCAAAGTTTTTGGCTTGTTTCGCCGTAGTGCGAGCGCCGACTTTTTCCCCAATCATCGCGTTACTCAGCCCATCAGACGGCGTTGCCTGCAAAAAGTCTTGCGCATCGCGCTGCAAAAGTCCCAGCACGCCACCCAATGCACGAAGCTGAGCAGCCAAGGCGACCTCGCCCCGGTTGATGAGGGTGGCGAGATCAAATAAAACGGCCATGGCTTCGGGTGTGCCGAAGTCATCATCCAGCGCCGCCTTGAAGCGTTGTGCGTGGGCTTCGTTCCAATCCACCAGCGCAGTGCCCGGCTGCCCCTTCAATGCGGTGTAAAGCCGCGTGAGCGACTGGCGCGCGTCATCCAGATGCACATCAGAATAATTGAGCGGGCTGCGGTAATGGGCGCGCAAAATAAAAAACCGCACCACTTCGGCGTCATACTTTTTCAAGACTTCGCGTATGGTAAAAAAATTGCCCAGCGACTTGGACATTTTCGCGTCATCTACCCGCACAAAGCCGTTGTGCAGCCAGTAATTCACAAAATGCCGATGGGACTGATCAGCACAGGCGCCTTCAGATTGCGCAATTTCGTTCTCGTGATGCGGAAACTGCAAATCCTGGCCGCCCCCATGAATATCAACATGTGCCCCGAGCAGTTCTGAGGCCATGGCCGAGCACTCGATATGCCATCCGGGTCGGCCAGCGCCCCAGGGGGATTCCCATTTAGCTTCGGCCGGCTCTTCTTCCTTGGCCTGTTTCCAGAGCACGAAATCGAGCGGATCCTGCTTGCCAGCGGTCACATCGACCCGTTCACCGGCACGCAAATCTTCCAGCGATTTACCGGACAGCTTGCCGTAACCATCAAACTTGCGCACCGAGTAGCAAACATCGCGATTGGCTGCCACATAGGCGTAGCCATTCTTTTCCAGGGTGCTAATCATGTCTTTCATTTGCGCCACATAGTCTGTCGCACGCGGTTCAGCATCCGGTGGCAAGACGCCGAGGGCGGCGGCATCCTCATGCATTGCCGTGATAAAGCGATTCGTCAACTCGCGGATGGTTTCTTTATTATCCTGCGCGCGACGAATGATCTTGTCGTCGATATCCGTAATGTTGCGCACATATTTGAGCTGATAGCCACTCGCGCGTAGCCAGCGCGCAACCAGATCAAAAACCACCATCACGCGGGCATGGCCCAAATGGCAATAGTCATACACCGTCATGCCGCACACATACATGCTGACTTGGCCGGGGTTAATCGGAATAAAGGCCTGCTTTTCGCGGGCAAGAGTGTTATAGAGCTTGAGCATCTGAATAAATAGTCAGCACGAGGCGGGTTGTGGTTATTGCGGTTATCGGGATTGAACTTCGCTGCAACGAAACCCTGGTTGTAGGCTCAGGGTGCTTGTTGTTAGAATTCACCACCCAGTATGCGCATTGCGGCTAAGCCCAGCCCGGCAATGTGCGGGAAACTGCGAGAAGTATACAACATGACAAAAACCCCTTTTAACTCACGGCACGCAGCATCCAGCCGCGTCATTTTTGCCCTGTTTGCCAGCCTGATCTTGATCCTTTCCCATCTTTCCGCCACCTCAGCCCACGCACAGGCAGCCTCACTTGACGACATTGCTGACATGATCAATCAGCGCCAGTATGCGCCCGCGCTCACCGCGCTCGCGCCGTATCTGGAAGCCAATCCGGCGGATGCCCATGCACGCTTTCTCAAGGGAGTGGCGTTAAATGAGATGAACCGCACCAGCGAGGCGGTTGCCATCTTCAAGAAGCTAACCGAAGACTACCCCGAGCTGCCCGAACCCTACAATAACCTGGCGGTGATTTACGCCAAGTTGAACCAACTGGACAATGCCCGCATAGCGCTGGAAATGGCCATTCGCACCCACCCGTCTTACGCCACCGCGCATGAAAACCTAGGCGATATTTACGCCCGCCTGGCCAAAGAATCCTACAGCCAGGCAGATAAACTTGCCCCAGGCAATCCGGGTGTGCAAAAAAAACTCGGCATCCTGAGCAGCCTGTCCCCGCAGTAACGCGCGAGACCACTCTTTAGCCCGCGCTTTTCATCCACTTCACTTTTGGAGACTTTATGCACCGCTTTATCCTGCCTGTTACGACCTTCTTTGCCGCACTATTTTTCAGCCTGGGCGCCTTTGCCGCTAACCCGCAAGTTGAAATGAAAACCTCGCAAGGCACCATTTTGATTGAGTTGTATCCTGAAAAAGCGCCGCTGACCGTGGCGAATTTTTTACGTTACGTGAAGGAAGACTTTTACGCCGGCACGCTGTTTCATCGCGTGATCGACGGTTTCATGATTCAAGGCGGCGGCTTTACGCCAGGCATGAAAGAAAAGCCCACCCATGAGCCGATTCAGAATGAAGCGAAAAATGGCCTCAAAAATGATGCGGGCACCATCGCCATGGCGCGCACGGGCGATCCACATTCTGCCAGCACACAGTTTTTCATCAACTTGAAGCCCAACAACTCACTCAACTATCCCAATCCCGATGGCTGGGGCTATGCCGTGTTTGGCAAAGTCATCAAGGGCTTTGAGATTGTCGAAAAAATTGGCAAAACGCGTACCGGCAATGTCGGCTTTTACCAGGACGTGCCCACCACGCCCGTGGTGGTCGATTCCGTCAAAATCCTGAACGAAAAAAAATAAGCTTATAAAAAACATGTCGTTGCCACGCTTTCCTGCATTCCCTTACCCAAACGCCCATCATTCCCCTGAGCCGCCCCGAATCATGAAATGCGTCAACCTCATTGCATCAAGGGCTGCAAATAAAAAAGCCCGCCCATCCGCTACGCGGCCCACGGCTGGCTTTGCACAGCCATCCGGCTGCGGCGGCGCGACGCATGCGTCGCGCATTCCCGCCCCCCGTCCATCCTTCCCTTGCGGCAAGGCTTTTATCCGGTCCGCTGCGCTCGGTGATTACATAGCGCACTTGGCCTAGGTATTTCACGTTAAACACCCTTGAAAGATTAAACATGATCAAAATTACTACCAATCACGGCGTCATTACCCTGGAACTCAACGCTGAAAAAGCGCCCAAGACCGTGGCCAACTTTATCGACTACGTTCAAAAAGGCCACTTCGACAACACAATCTTCCACCGCGTGATCCCCGGTTTCATGATCCAAGGCGGCGGCTTTGAGCCAGGCATGAAGCAAAAACCCGTTGGCGCACCAATCGACAACGAAGCCAACAATGGCTTGAGCAACAACAACTACACCGTGGCCATGGCGCGCACGTCCGACCCGCATTCGGCCACCGCACAGTTTTTCATCAATGTGGCGGACAACGATTTCCTTAACTACGGCACCTGTCAGGATGGCTGGGGCTACTGCGTGTTTGGCGAAGTCCTTGAAGGCAAAGAGGTGGTCGATAAAATCAAGGCCGTGCCCACCGGCACGGTGAGCTTTCACCAAAATGTGCCGGCCGTCGATGTGATCATCGAACGCGCCGAAGTTATCTAACGCTCATGGCAAGTAAATGCCACCCGCGGATGATGAAACACGCGAAAGGCAGCATAAAGCTCCCCCCCGCACGGGGGAGGAGACTGTCTGGCTCGCTGCGCGAGCGGCCTGACCCGGCATCAAATGGCGTTGTTTCACGCCAATATCCAAGAAATAACATTAGCTGCCAAGTCCATGATGTACCCAAATGGGCTTAGCCGTTTTGTTTCAGACCTGCATTTAAGCGCCGATCGCCCCGATCTCACCGCGCGCTTTGCCGCTTTTCTGGCCGACACAGCGCAGGCAAAAGTAGCGCAGCTATTCATTCTGGGTGATTTATTCGACGCCTGGATTGGTGACGACGACCTCAGCAACCCGTTCAATGCTGAAATTGCAACCCTTATTCGCCACTTGGCTGACCAGGGCACGCAAGTCTTTTTTATCGCCGGCAATCGTGACTTCCTGCTTGGCGATGCGTTTGCCAAGGCGGCCGGCCTGGCGCGCCTGGGGGATGTTGAAAAAGTCGGCGCTGGCAACACGGCGCTTCTCATCATGCATGGCGACACGCTATGCACAGACGACACCGATTACCAGGCCTTTCGCGCTTTGGTGCGCAACCCTGCCTGGCAAACGGATTTTTTGGCGCGCCCACTCGCAACACGCCGTGCGGAAGCCGCCGCTTTGCGCGCAAAAAGCCAAGCCGCGACGGCTGAAAAATCCAACCGCATCATGGATGTAAATCCCGCTACCGTTAAAAAAGCCTTGTTAGCTTCAGGCTGCCAACGGCTGATCCACGGTCACACGCACCGCCCATGCTGTGAGCAGATTGTGCTCGACAACAATGATGCCACGAGCGAGCGCTGGGTATTGTCAGACTGGGAGACCCAGCGCGGCGATGCCCTGGAGCTATTGCCTGACGGCTCGCTGCGCCGCATCGACTTGTCAAGCTAGCGTGCCGGACGGATTTTTAGAAAATCCCGCACGGCCTGTACTTCTCAAGCGGCCGAACACCCGCTAGCCTTTTAATCCGCGCGCAATATCCGCCTGCAAATCCAGCGGGCTTTCCAGGCCAACCGCCACGCGCAGCAAGCCTTCCTTGATGCCTGAAGCTGCCCTGGCTTCAGGCGAAATGCGCCCGTGGGTTGTCGATGCCGGATGGGTAATCGTGGTTTTTGTGTCGCCTAAATTGGCCGTGATCG
>LNAO01000011.1_pt1 | contig 16781 bp, 18 predicted proteins | sample 602571 | NCBI WGS metagenome assembly LNAO01 (sample SAMN02440304, study PRJNA202911) | soil metagenome | biome: Subtropical and temperate rainforests or woodlands; isolation source: soil samples (1 kg each in a 20% v/v slurry with milli Q water) were... ...
CAGCACTCTTGAGGCGGCCGCTCGCCAGGTCCTGGCGCAGTTGCAGCAAGGTGATCGACGGTTGGACCACGTCCACGTAAATTGGGTCCAACTGCTGGACCGTCGCCAAGGCGTCGGCCTGATTGGCCGTCACGAGCGCGCCCTGGGTCACCGACGAGCGGCCAATGCGCCCGGAAATCGGTGCGGTGATGCGGGTGAAGTCCAGATCGATACGCGCGCTCTCGACCGCTGCGCGCGCTTGCAGGTATTGCGATCGGGCGTCGTCGCGCTCTTGCTGACTGATCGCCCGGGTCTCGATCAGACGGTCATAACGGTCGGCGAGGAGCTTGGCGGAATCCAGGCTGGCTTGGGCACGCGAGAGCGTGGCGCGGAACGGGGCTGGATTGATCTGGTACAGCACCTGGCCGGCCTTGACCTCGCTGCCTTCCTGGAACTGGCGTTCGAGCAGGATTCCGGTCACTTGAGGACGCACTTCCGAAACCAGGTAGGCCGTGGTGCGGCCCGGTAGCTCGGTGGTAAGCACCAGTGGCTGAGGTGCCAGTTCGATGACACCCACTTCGGGAGCCGAAGCCTGCTGCTGGGAGGCGTCTTCCTTACCGCAAGCCGCCAAACCCGCTGACAGGGTGACAAGCACTGCGACACGCACGGCCGAAGAAGTTCTTCTGTTCTTGATCATAGGGACAATACGCATTATCTAGGTGGCATGGCCCACCTAACTTGTGCTTGCAGCGCACGCTCGGCCCAGGGGTCGAAAGTTAAGTGACACGGACTGGCGGGGCCTTTACCTGAAATTAGGTCGCTCGGCCCACCCAGCGGAAGTGTACACTAGGGAAGTTCTGATTTTGCCTTACAGTGACGCCAGCCCTTGTTTTTAAGGAGCTTAACCGATGCCCAAGCAACTGACCCTGGCCACGCAAGCCGACGGCGGCTTCGAGACGCACCGCAAACCGACGCGCCGGGACATCTTCCTGTCCGAGATGGACAGGGTCGTGCCGTGGGCCGCGCTTTGCGCGTTGATTGAGCCGTTCTATCCGAAGCCGCGCGCCGATGGTGGCGGTCGGCCGGTGGTGGGCTTGGAGCGCATGCTGCGCATTCACTTCTTGCAGCAGTGGTATGCGCTGTCGGACCCGGCGGTGGAAGAAGCGCTGTACGACTCGGCAGCGATGCGCCGGTTCGTAGGCATCGACCTGGGGCGCGAGTCGGCTCCGGACGAGACGACGGTGTGCAAGTTCCGCCATCTGCTGGAGAAGCACGGTCTGGCCGAGCGCGTGTTCAAGGCGGTGAGCCAGCACCTGCGCGATCAGGGTCTGAAGCTCTCGCAGGGCACGATTGTGGACGCCACCATCCTCGGTGCGCCCTCATCGACAAAGAACCGCGCCAAGGCCCGCGATCCACAGATGCACCAGACCAAGAAAGGCAACCAGTGGTACTTCGGCATGAAGGCGCACATCGGCGTGGACGCGCGCACCGGGCTGGTCCACAGCGTCACGACGACGGCCGCCAACGTGGCCGACGTGACGCAGGTGGAAGCGCTGTTGCATGGCAAGGAGAAGGCGGTGTTCGCCGACGCCGGCTACCTGGGTGCCGACAAGCGCGTCCCGGCCAAGCCAGGACGGCGTTGGTGGATCGCCGCCCGGCGCAGCACGATCAAGGCCATCGAGGACGAGCCGCTGCGCGGGCTCAGGGAGGCACTGGAACACGCCAAGGCGTCGATCCGGGCCGCGGTCGAACATCCGTTCCGGGTGGTGAAGCGCCAGTTTGGTCATGTGAAGGCGCGCTATCGCGGGCTGGCGAAGAACGGCGCTCAGGTGCTGACCTTGTTCGCGCTGGCCAACCTGTGGATGGCGCGCAAGCACCTGCTGGCCACGACAGGATAGGTGCGCCTGAAAAGCGCACCGCTGCAGCCAAACGCGGCGGTGCCATGCAAAACGAGCGGCCGATGGCCCTCAAAAGGCACCGTCAGCGATCGTCGTCAGGCCGTGTGCTTCATGCCAAGCCGCCCCGCTGGCACAGGCGAGGGTTGTTCAGACCATCCCTAGATGGGATGGAAGCGCATGTGTGCCGGCGGCTTCAATTGCTCCGGTCTGAACGGCAGGTTCCGTACTTATGAGAAATTAGAATGAAGAGCACGAAGCAATCCAGCGAGACGCCCATCGCCAAGCGACGCAAGGAGCAGGTGATCACCGCTGCAGCCGAATGCGTCCGGCGCGAAGGCTTTCACCGCACCAGCATGTCGCAGATCTCGGCCGCTGCGGGGATGAGCGCGGGCCATATTCACCATTTCTTCGGCGGCAAGGATGGGATCATCGCCGGCATCGTGGCGCGCGAGCACACCGAACTGGCGCAGCTCATCGAAGACGTCAGAAGCTCGTCACAAGGATCGGATGCCGTCACGGCGATCGTCAAGGAATTGCCCCGCAGCGTTCCGCGTTACATGGATCCTGGGCGCGCGGCGTTGACAATGGAGATCCTTGCCGAAGCGAGCCGCAATTCGGAAGTCGCGCATCTCATTCAAGAGAACGATGTCGAAGTGCGCCATGCCTTTCGGGATCTGCTCGGCAACAGGGCATCCGATATCGAAGCACGATGCGAGATCGTTGGTGCGCTGCTGGAGGGTCTGTCCGCCCGCACGCTACGCAACCCTCAGCTCAGCACGATGGTGAATCAGCAATTGCTTGAGCGCGTGATTCGGTTTGTGCTGGAGGACTGAGCGCGCCATGGACTGCAGCTGACGCCCTGCTTCTGACCTGTCGTCCTGCCCGCAGTCGTGATGGCGATAGACAGTCACGAACGTGACGCTATGCATAGTTTAGGGGCACGAGCAATGAAAAAGAGAGGTCGCCAGCCGGATCCGGCAAAGGCCCAGGTCATTCTTGAAGCAGCCTGTAGCAGCTTTTCGCACCGCGGCTACTTTGGCACGAGCATGGAGACCATCGCTGCTTGTGCGCATACCACCAAAGCGACGATATACGCAAAGTTTGACAGCAAAGAGCGGCTTTTTGCGGCCGCACTGGAAGAGCTCGAAAGAAGAATGCCTCGCCCGCAAGACATCATGCGCTGCTCCGGCAAGGATGTCCTTGACGATTTGCTGGTGATCGCCTCACGACTGCTGAAACTGGCGTTGCACCGATCGACACTCGGTATCTATCGCATGCTCCTGCTGCCGATCGACCACGCACCGCGCCTTGGAGCGCAGTTTTGGCAGAAAATTGTCGAGCCTTATCGGAAGGCAATGGAAGAGGTCTTGCGCGATGCCCACCGGTGCCAATCCTTGCACATCATCGATCCCAGGCTGGCCTCCGACCACTTCTTCTCGCTTGTGATTGGGGATCCGACGTTGCGCTGTTTGCCGAACGCCCATCGCCCGATGTCCGTCGAAGCCCGCACGCGACACGTACGCGCTGCAGTGAAATGCTTCGTTGCTCACTATCGTGTTCCCCTGGCGCAGCAGGATGAATGGAATCGCTTGCCGCTTTCGCCCCTGCCCTGAAGGCGGGGGAATAGATCGGCAGCTTCGCTGCGGAATCTGGGATTGTCAGGGCCTCAACAATTCCGGAGCCACTTCGATGACTTCGATGTTGTAACCCGGTGCCATTTCGATACGCCCTTGCGCGCCACCAGGGGTCTTGGTGAATTCCTGAAGAATCTTCAGGCCCGCGCTGCGGGCGGCGTCCAACGCGCCGCGAATGTCGCCGTAGTACATGGCGCGCGTGTTCTTGGTGTAGTCGGGCAGGGCATCGTAATCGTCAGTAAACAGCACGGAAACGCTTCCGTGAGGAGATTTGATTGCGATGATGCGGGAATCGATTTTCTCGAACAAGAAATCGTACTGCACTTCGCCGCCCATCTGGCCGATGTAGTTCGCAATGAACTGCTCTGCATTGGCCTTGGGTATGAACGTCCGAATGAACGGCCCCTCGGTGAGGAAGTCTGGCAGCTTGCGTTTCTGGCGTGGATTGGAGGATGTCATGGTCGATCCATTGAATGGTGCGTATTCCGGTGATCGTGACCGCCGATTCCGCTGATCGTGACCGGCTGTCCCGCGACAGACGTTTTTGATCGATTCCGGGATCGTGACCACTGATTCCGGCATCGTGACCTCCGGTTCCGGTGATCATGACCGCTGCGCCAAGGCGGGTTGGGTCACAGCGCATTGACCTCAACCTTGCGGTAGCGTGTCGGGCTTTTTAGGAGCCCGCATGCCACCGCCTTTGCTGGAAATGCGCATGATCAAATCCATTCTTCATCACCGGCTCTTTCTCGGGCAATCCTTGCAACGTTGCGCCCAAGCCGTAGGCGTGTCCAAGGGTGTCGTGGCCAAGTACACGGCCTTGGCGCAAGCCGCCGGCCTGGATTGGGCCACCATCGAACGGCTGGACGAGGCCCAGTTGCAACAGCGCTTGCTGCCACTGCAGACGGGACGCGCTGCGCTGGTGGTACCGGATTACGCCGCCATGCATCAGGAGCTGTCACGCAAAGGCATGACCTTGATGCTGCTGTGGCAGGAATACCAGGCCAATCATTTGGGCCAACGCACGCTGCAATACAGCCAGTTCTGCGAGCGTTACCGGCAATACGCCAGAACTCTCAAGCGCTCCATGCGACAGGTACATCGCGCCGGCGAGAAGTTGTTTGTAGACTTCGCCGGCCCGACGCTCGCGTTGGTCAACGGTTCGCGCGCTCACCTGTTTGTGGCGGCCTTGGGCGCTTCACACTACACCTACGCCCGGGCGCTGCCGGGCCAGAAGACGGTCGACTGGGTCACCGGCATGACTGACGCGCTGCACTTCATCGGCGGCGTGCCGCAGATGATCGTGCCCGACAATCCGCGCGCAGTGATCTCCCAGCCGGATCGCTACGAGCCGCGCGTGGGTGATTCCGTGCGTGACTTTGCCAGTCATTATGGCTGCACGGTCTTGCCAGCGCGCCCTCGCACGCCGCAGGACAAGGCGGTGGTGGAGTCAGCGGTACAGGTCGTCGAACGCTGGATCCTCGCGCGCTTGCGCCATGCTCACCTTGCAGACTTGGGTGCGGCCAACCGGGCTATTGCACCTTTGTTGACAGAGCTGAACGCCCGCGCCTTCCAGAAGCTACCTGGCAGCCGGGCCAGTGCCTTCACCCAGATCGACGCGCCCGCACTGGGGCCCTTACCGAGTCAGCGCTACGAGTATGCCCGCTTCAAGCGCGTGCGTGCACATGTGGATTATCACGTGGAGGTGGACCGGCATCGTTATAGCGTTCCCCACGCTCTGGTCGGACAAGAGCTGGACGCGCGGATTACCGCTGGCATGGTCGAGCTTCTGCATCGCGGGCAACGTGTGGCCGTGCACGTGCGCAGCCAGCAGGCTGGCGGCTACTCCACCGTCGAGTCGCATATGCCGGCGGCCCATCGCGCGCATCGCCAGTGGACGCCGCAACGGCTGATCGACTGGGGGCTGAGCATCGGCGAGCACACGGGTGCGCTCATCGAGCAACTGCTGTTGCGATACAAGCACCCGGAGCACGGCTATCGCAGCGCACTGGGGCTGCTATCGCTGGCCAAACGTCACGGGCGTGAGCGCCTGGAGGCGGCCAGCGCCATGGCGCTGGCGCTGGGCGTTTACAACTACCGCACGGTGCGCGACATCCTTGCCAACGGCCGAGATCGCATGACGCCGGCTGCCACCGATAACTGGCACAGCCCCGAGCATGAGCATCTGCGCGGCCCACGCGCCTATCACTGAGGAGGGTCGAGACATGCTTCATCAACAAACCCTGACGCAGCTGCGAGAGCTCAAATTGCTGGGCATGGCAAACGCATTGCAGCGTCAACTCGAGCAGCCCACCACCAGCACCGACCTGAGCTTCGAGCAACGGCTGGCCCTGCTGGTGCAGCAGGAGTGTGATACCCGCCATGAACGCCGGTGCGCCCGGCTGCTACAGCAGGCCCGGCTGAAATATCCTCAAGCCGCCATCGAGGACTTCGATACCCGACCCGGGCGGGGCATCGAACGCAGTCGCTTCACCAGCCTGGCGATGGACGACTGGATCGCAGCCGGGTGCGCCATCCTGCTGACCGGCGCCACCGGCTGCGGCAAAACCTGGCTGGCCTGCGCGCTGGGCCAATATGCCTGCCGCCAGGGCCGCAGCGTGCGTTACCTGCGCGTTCCGCGTCTGGCAGAGGAGCTGCGCACGCTGCAGGCCGCCGGTTCTTATGCCAAGTGGCTCGTGCAACTGGCGAAAACCGATGTCATTGTGCTGGATGACTGGGGGTTGATCGGTCTGGATGCGCTCACACGCCAGGCACTCATGGAAATCATCGACGATCGCGCAGGCAATCGTGCCACCATCATCACCAGTCAGTTACCCATCGATCACTGGCACGCCTGGATAGCTGAGCCCGCCATGGCCGACGCCATGCTCGACAGGTTGCTGCAGCGAGCGCATCGCATCGTTCTGAAAGGTGAGTCGCTGCGCGCTTCCCCGGCTGGGGACGTCACCCCCACCAATTGAGGGAGTGTCCGAATTTCCATCGCCGCCAATCCGGCTGCCTGGAGACCGAAAATACCTTCAACGTACAATCCTGGATGCGCTTGACCCGATCCGCCGACCGACAACGGTCACGATTACCGGAATCATCGGTCACGATACCGGACTGCACGGTCACGATACCGGAATCACCGGTCACGATCAGCCGGAATACCCAGAATGGGTAAGAAGATTGGCGGATCCGCTCTCTTCGAAGCGTACGCTCATTTTTCATCCTGTGGCAGGGCTATGCGCAAGTGGCACGAAAAAGGTACTGCTCGGGTACCTTCTCCCCAGCAGTGCGTGACTTTTGCTGTTTCGCACGAATCCCTTCGGAGCGCCAAGTTCGATGAGGCGGCAATCGCTAAGGATGGTCTGAAAAAGACTTCCCGAATCTGGTGAAATACGCCGATCCCGTTGCCCGAGTTTCCCGATGAAGCAAATGACCTTCGCCGACGTCGAGTACGCCGGCAAGCGCAAGCAGACCCGCAAAGAGTTGTTCCTGATCGAGATGGATCAGGTGGTGCCGTGGAAGGGTTTGATTGCCCTGATCGAGCCGCACTACCCCAAGGGTGAAGGTGGTCGTCCGGCGTATCAGCTGATGGCGATGCTGCGCGTACATTTGATGCAGAACTGGTTCGGCTACAGCGATCCGGCGATGGAGGAAGCGTTGTACGAGACCACGATCCTGCGCCAGTTTGCCGGGCTGAACCTGGAGCGCATTCCCGACGAAACCACCATCCTCAACTTCCGTCGCATGCTGGAGAAGCACGAATTGGCGGCTGGGATTCTGGCGGTGATCAATGGTTATCTGGGCGACCGCGGTTTGTCGCTGCGCCAAGGCACCATCGTCGATGCCACGCTGATCAATGCGCCGAGTTCGACCAAGAACAAGGACGGCAAGCGCGACCCGGAAATGCACCAGACCAAGAAGGGTAACCAGTACTACTTCGGCATGAAGGCGCACATCGGTGTCGATGATGAGTCGGGCTTGGTGCACAGCGTGGTGGGCACGGCGGCCAACGTGGCCGATGTCACCCAGGTCGATAAGCTGCTGCACGGCGATGAGAACATGGTCGGTGCCGACGCGGGTTACACCGGCGTCGAGAAACGCCCGGAACATGAAGGCCGGGAGGTGATCTGGCAGATTGCGGCCCGCCGTAGTACTTACAAGAAGCTTGATAAGCGCAGTGCTTTGTACAAAGCCAAGCGCAAGATCGAGAAGGCCAAGGCGCAGGTGCGCGCCAAGGTCGAGCACCCGTTCCGGGTGATCAAGCGCCAGTTTGGTTACACCAAAGTTCGCTTTCGAGGGCTGGTGAAGAACACGGCGCAGTTAGTGACGCTGTTCGCCCTGTCGAACCTGTGGATGGCGCGCCGACATTTACTGGCGAATACAGGAGAGGTGCGCCTGTAATGCGGGAAATGGCCGGCGCGAGGTGCTCGCGGCGGCTCAAGCATCGAATTGAGCAGGCGATGTGATCGTTTTTTGATCATTATCCCGCTTTAAAATCAGCAGTGCCTGAAGTCAGTCAGAAAAACTCGACTACTTCAGACCATCCTTAGCCAATCAGCATCGTCGGCAGATTCTCGGCTGGTTGCGCGATCCTCAGAAGCACTTCCCAGATCAAGAACACACATTCGTGCTGGGTGTCTGTGCCGGTCAAATAGAGAGAAAGTGCGGGCTTGCTCAGTCGACCGTTTCCAGCCATTTGGCGATCTTGCAGCACGCAGGTCTAATCACTCGCGAAAGGCTTGGCCAAACTCATTATTTCAAGCGCAGGGAAGACACCATCGCAATGCTGGCGAAGACGCTAGAAATTACGCTGTGAAGAACATGTCGAGACTCCCGCGCAATGAGCATCTGCAAAGTGAGATGCCCCTAGTTTCTTAACTTGGAAAAAGGCGATGTAGTCAAAAATATCACAGTCCAGTCCAATCAGAATCCTTGCCTGGTACCCGCATACTAGCGCCTGAGTTTGCTCGCTGACTCGCCTCCAATACCAAAGTGATTTTTCGGCATTTCGGTGATGATCACGCGCACCCGCTCGATGGGTGCGTCCAGCGAGCGCGACATGGCCTCGCTGACTTCACGGATCAGGGTTTCCTTTTGTTCGTCGGTGCGGCCTTCGAGGATATACAGCTGGGCAATCGGCATGACGGTATTCCTTCTCGTCGGTGGCCGACGCGCACGCCGGCCACATAGGGTTAGATGAAGCGCGCGCTGACAGAGCCGAGGCCTTGATAACGCACGGTGATGTTGTCGCCCGGCGCTACTGCGACGGCGGCGGTGATGCCGCCGGTCATGATGAAGGTGCCGGCCGGTATGTGTTCGCCGCGCTCTGCCAGCAGGTTGGCCAGCATCGCCACGCTGGACAGCGGATGGCCGAGCACCGCGGCGCCGGCGCCGAGTTCGACCACTTCGCCGTTCTTCTCCATCACCACGCCGAGGGTGCGCAGGTCGACCTCCTCCAGGCTGGCCATGCGGCCACCGGTGATGAAGCGGGTCGAGGAGGCGTTGTCGGCCACCACGCTGATCAGGTCGAACTTGAAGTTCTCATAGCGCGAGTCGATCACCTCGACGGTGGGGATCACGTAGTCGACCGCCGCGATCACGTCGCCGATGTGGCAACCCGGACCGTGCAGCGGCGCCTTGGTGACCACCGAGATTTCCGCCTCGATCTTCGGGTGGATCAGCTTGGAGCAATCCACCATGCCGCCGTCCGGCACGCTGAAGTAGTCGGCGAGGAAGCCGTAGATCGGCGTTTCCACGCCCATCTGCGCCATCTTCGCCCAGGAGGTCAGGCCCATCTTCAGGCCGACGATCTTGTTGCCGCGGGCCTCCTTGCGCCGGCGGATTTCCCACTGCACGTCGTAGGCGTCGGCGAAGGTCATCTCGGGAAAATCGTTGGTCACCTTGCCGATGTCGTGGACATTCAGCTCGGCGTTTTCGATGTGCTCGGCCAGGGCCAGCACCTGTTCGCGGGTCAGGGTACGGTTCATGCGCTCACCTTCTGCTGCTGACGGGCCCGGGCCATGTCCAGGGCGAGGTCTTCGATCATGTCTTCCTGGCCACCGACGGTGCCGCGCCGGCCCAGTTCGACCAGGATGTCGCGGGCCGACACGCCATATTTCTTCTCGGCGCGCTGGGCGAACAGCAGGAACGAGCTGTACACCCCGGCGTAGCCCAGGGTCAGGGCGTCGCGGTCGACGCGGATCGGCTGATCCATCATCGGCACCACCAGGTCCTCGGCCACGTCCATGATCTTGTACAGGTCGATGCCGGTCTCCACGCCCATGCGTTTGCACACTGCGACGAACACTTCCAGCGGGGTGTTGCCGGCACCGGCGCCGAGGCCGGCGACCGAGCCGTCGATGCGCGCGGCACCGGCTTCGATGGCGGCCAGCGAGTTGGCGATGGCCATGCCCATGTTGTGGTGGCCGTGGAAGCCGACTTCGGTGGCCGGGTTCAGCTCGGCGCGCAGGAGGCCGATTTTCTCGCTGACTTCATCAGGCAGCATGTAGCCGGCCGAGTCGGTGCAGTAGATGCAGTTGGCACCATAGCTTTCCATCAGCTTGGCCTGCTCCAGGACTTTCTCGGCGCTGATCATGTGCGCCATCATCAGGAAGCCGACGGTGTCGACCCCCAGCTTGCGCGCCATGCCGATGTGCTGCTCGGAGACATCCGCCTCGGTACAGTGGGTGGCCACGCGAATAGTCGAGACGCCGCAGTCCAGGGCCATCTTCAGGTGGTCGACGGTGCCGATGCCGGGCAGCAGCAGCGCCGAGACTTTGGCCTGCTTGAGCTGCGGGATCACCGCGCGCAGGTACTCCTCGTCACTGTGGGCCGGGAAGCCGTAGTTGATCGAACGACCGCCGAGGCCGTCGCCGTGGGTGATCTCGATCAGCGGCATACCGGCTTGATCGAGGCCGGTGGCGACCGCGACCATCTGCTCCAGGCTGATCTGGTGGCGCTTGGCGTGCATGCCGTCGCGCAGGCTCATGTCGTGCAGGATGACGCTCTTGCCGTGCAAATTCATGGTGCTACTCCTCAAGCCAGCGCGATGTCGCGACGCGGCAGTTGAATGGTGCCGGCGGCGATTTCCTCGGCGAACATCTCGCCGGTACGCAGCGCGGCGGCGGTCATGATGTCGAGGTTGCCGGCGTACTTGGGCAGGTAGTCGCCCAGGCCTTCGACTTCCATGAAGATCGACACGCGGTTGCCGTCGAACACCGGGCCGTTCTTCAGGCGGTAGCCGGGCACGTATTTCTGCACCTCGGCGATCATCGCGTGAACCGAAGCGGTGATCGCAGCCTGGTCCGGCTCGCTGTCGGTCAGGCAGTGGATGGTGTCGCGCATCATCAGCGGCGGCTCGGCCGGGTTGATGACGATGATCGCCTTGCCTTCCCTGGCGCCGCCGACCTGCTCGATGGCGCCGGCGGTGGTGCGGGTGAACTCGTCGATGTTCTTGCGCGTGCCCGGGCCGACCGAGCGCGAGGAGACGGTGGCGACGATCTCGGCGTAGGCCACCGGCTGCACGCGGGACACCGCGGCGACCATGGGGATGGTGGCCTGGCCGCCGCAGGTGACCATGTTGACGTTCATTTCCAGGGCGCCGACGTGCTGCTTGAGGTTGACCGGCGGCACGCAGTAGGGGCCGATGGCGGCCGGGGTCAGGTCGACCATCAGCACGCCAAGCGCGTTGAGCTTGCGGCTATTCTCGGCATGCACATAGGCCGAGGTGGCGTCGAAGGCGATGCGGATGTCGTCGTCCAGCACGTGCGGGAGCAGGCCGTCGACGCCTTCGGCTGTGGTCTTCATGCCGAAATCGCGGGCGCGTTTGAGGCCGTCGGAGTTGGGGTCGATGCCGACCATCCACACCGGCTCAATCCACTCGGAACGGAGCATCTTCATCACCAGATCGGTACCGATATTGCCGGGGCCTATGATGGCCGCCTTGAGTTTCTTGCTCATGGGTTTGTCCTCTGTTCGATCAGGTGAAGCGCACGGAGGCGCTGCCGATGCCGCCGATCTCGACGCGCATGAAGTCGCCGGCCTTGACCGGCTCCAGCGGAACCAGCGAGCCGGACAGGATCACTTCGCCGGCCTTCAGCGCGATGCCGAAGCGGCCCAAGGTGTTGGCCAGCCAGGCCACGCAGTTGACCGGCGAACCCAGGGCCGCGGCACCGGCGCCGGTGCTGAGCAACTGGCCGTTCTTCTCCACCAGCATGCCGCAGGTAACCAGGTCGACCTGGCGTGGCGACACTGCCTGGTCGCCGAGCACGAACAGGCCGCAGGAGGCGTTGTCCGCTACTGTGTCTTCGATCTTGATTTTCCAGTCGCGGATGCGCGAATCGACGATCTCGAAACAGGGCATCACGCACTCGGTGGCGGCCAGCACGTCGGCGTTGGTCACGCCGGGGCCGATCAGGTCCTTCTTGAGGATGAAGGCGATTTCGCCCTCGGCCTTGGGCTGCATCAGCCGCTGGCTGATCGGCATGGCCTCGCCGCTGTTGAACACCATGGCATCGGTCAGGTAGCCGAAGTCTGGCTGATACACGCCGAGCATGTTCTGCACCGCCTTGCTGGTGACGCCGATCTTCTTGCCGATGATCTTCTCGCCGGCGGCCAGCCGGCGTTCGAGCATGCGCAGGGAAATGTGGTAGGCGTCGTCGATGCCGATGGCGAAACCGCGCTCGGTCAGCGGGCTGACCGCTTCACGGTTGAGCATCGCCTGATACAGCTCGTCGCCGAGCTCGTTGATCAATATCTGGTCCATGCTTGTCTCTCTCAGGAAAGGGGGGCGGCCTCGGCGAGGAAATCCTCGACCAGGCGGGCGAAACGCTCGGCGTGTTCGATCTGGGTCCAGTGGCCACACTGGTCGAAGACGTGTAGCTGGGCGTTGGGAATCCACTGCGCTAGGGTCAGCGAAGCCTGCAGCGGGATGATCTGGTCTTCGCGGCCATGCACCACCAGGGTCGGGTGGGGCAACGCGCGGATCGCCCGCTCGTCGCTGCACAGCTCCTCGATCCATCGCTGGCGCGGGGCCGGGAACATGGCGGCGAAGGATTCCTGGAAGCCCGGGCGTATGCTGGCCTGGTAACGCAGTTCGGCCAGGTCTTCGCTGACCAGGCCGCGATCGAAGGCGAACAGGTCGAGCAGCGCGCGCATATTAGCTAGCGATGGCCTGTAGCCCCAGGCTGCGTCCAGCCCCGACGTGAGCTCGAAGGGCACGCCGACGCTGCCCATCAGCACCAGCCGGCGCACCCGCTCGGGGTGACGCACGGCCAGGGCCAAGGCGATGGCGCCGCCGAAGGAATTGCCGACCAGGTCGGCCTGGGCGATGCCCTGGGCATCCAGCACGCCGAGGGCATGCAGCACCCAGGTGTCGAGGCTGTAGTGAGCATCTGCCGGGCGCTCGCTGTAACCGAAGCCGAGCATGTCCGGGGCGAGCACCCGGTGATTCTGGGCCAGCTGCGGCATGACCAGGCGCCAGTTGGCCCAGGCGGTGACGCCAGGGCCGGAGCCGTGGATCAGCAGCAGCGGAAAGCCGCTGCCCTGCTCCAGCAAGTTGGTGCGCCAGCCTGCGGCGAGGATCTCGCGACCCAGCTCGGGGCTAGGTTCCGGAGCCTGCTCCGCTGCTTGCGGGGGTGCCTTCAGGGATGCAGTCATGGCCGCCTCAGAGTTTCACGCAGATGTTTTTCAGCTCGGTGTAGAACTCCAGCGAGTGCACACCCCCTTCGCGGCCGATGCCCGACTGCTTGCTGCCGCCGAAGGCGGTGCGTAGATCGCGGAGGAACCAGCTGTTGACCCAGACGATGCCGGCCTCGATCTGCCCGGCGACGCGGTGGGCGCGCGAGCTGTTCTCGGTCCAGATCGCCGACGCCAGGCCATAGGGCAGGCTGTTGGCCAGTTCGATGGCCTCCTCTTCCGTATCGAACGGGCGGATATGGCAGCAGGGGCCGAAGATTTCCTCGGTGACCACCGCCGAATTGTCGGAGAGGCCAGTCCAGATAGTCGGCTGCACCCAGGCGCCGCCGGCCAGGTGCGCCGGCATCTCCGGCACGCCGCCGCCGGTGACAACGGTGGCGCCGTCATCGACTGCCTGCTGGTAATAGCTGAGGACTTTTTCGCGGTGCTTGAGGCTGACCAGCGGGCCGAAGTTGCTGCTGGCGTCGTCCGGCGGCCCGATCACCAGGCTTTCGGCACCGGCCTTGAGTCGGGCGACGAACGCGTCGAAGATCGGCCGCTCGATATACAGTCGCTCGGTACCGAGGCAGACCTGGCCGCAGTTGGCGAAGGCCGAGCGCAGGGTGCCCTCGATGGCCTTGTCCATATCGCAGTCGGCGAACACGATGCCGGCGTTCTTGCCGCCCAGTTCCAGCGACACCTGGCGCACGCCCTTGGCCGCAGCGCGCATGATGGTTTCGCCGGTGCCGGTCTCACCGGTGAAGGTGTAGGCGTCGACGTCCGAGTGCTCGGTGAGGAAGGCCCCGGCCGAATCGCCGCCGAAGCCATGCACCACGTTGTACACGCCCGCCGGTACGCCGGCGGCCTTCATCACCTCACCGAGCAGGGCGGTGGTGGTCGGCGTTTCCTCGGATGGCTTGACCACCACGGTGTTGCCGCAGGCCAGGGCCGGTCCGACCTTCCAGGTCATCAGCAGCAGCGGCAGGTTCCACGGGCTGATCACGCCGATCACGCCCTTGGGCCGGCGCACGCCGTAGTTGAGCGCGCCGGTGCCGTCCGGGGTGGCCATCTCGAAGGCCTCGGTGGGCACGTTCTTCACCAGGTCGGCGAACACCGAGAAGTTGGCCGCGCCGCGCGGGATGTCGATGTGGCTGGCCAGGGATTTCGGCTTGCCGGTGTCCAGGCACTCGGCCTCGAGAAACTCGTCGAAACGGGCCGTGATGCCATCGGCCACGCGATGCAGAATGTCAGCGCGCTCGGCCACCGTCATCTTCCCCCAGGGCCCCTTGAGCGCGGCACGGGCAGCTTTGACCGCAGCGTCGACCTCGGCGCGGCCGGCCTCGTGGACGCGGCCGATCACCTGGCCATTGACCGGGTTGATGTCCTCGAAGGTGCGGCCGCTGGCCGAGCCGACAAAGGCACCGTTAATGAAATGCTTGATCTCTTTCATCTGCGTAATCTCTGCAATAAGTCGAGCTGGGCCTTTAGGTCATAACGGTCATGAATCGTTCGTTGAGCACCCGGTCGTGATAGAAGATCGCCTTGCCCACATCCTTGGCCAACCAAGTCACCGGCTTGTGATCCGGATAGTTGTAGTTCCCGCCGCAGAACACCTCGCAGCGGTTGCCGGACGGGTCGAAGAAATAAATGGTCTTGCCGTGGGTCAGGCCGTGCCTGGTCGGGCCGATATCGATCGAGGTGTCGGTCATGCTGATCAGGTCGGCAGCGCGCAACACGTCCTCCCAGGTATCGAGGAGGAATGAGGCATGATGGAACTTACCCTTCTCCGCATGCTGGATAAAAGCCACATCGTGGGCCTTGGTCGACAAGCTTAGAAACTGTGCTAGGCGTATACCCTCGGCATCGACCACTTGCTCGGCCAGGTAAAAGCCGAGTACCTCGGTAAACAACTCATAAGTGGCTTGTAGTTCATCACCATACAGCAGGCAATGATCGAAACGCACCGCCGACATACCTTTCAGATCGCGTGGCCAGGCTTCGGGATTGACCTCATTCACACCCCATTTGCCAGTGTATTCCTTGTCAGCATACAACTCGAAGTGATGCCCTGAGGGGGCTTGGAAGCGCACACGCCGACCGCAACTATTGAGCTCCCCCGCCGGTACCTGTTCGACGGAACAGCCATGTGCCTGCAGATCCTGCTCAAGTTGCTGGAGAGACACCTCATCTACCACCTTGAAACCCATGAAATCCATACCTGGCTCATCAGCTTCGCGTAGCACTACAGAAAATTTGTCAACCTCACTCCAGGCCTTCAGATAGACACGGCCCTGGTCGTCACGATCCATCTCGATCAGGCCCAACAATTCGATGTAGTGTTCCAACGCCTTACCCATGTCCAGTACACGCAGTTGCACGTGCCCTGGGCGCATTACACCTTTCTTCATGACATCACCTATTCTCTTTATTATTGTGGATCGACCGTGTTTTCACTGCCAGGCTTTGAATAACGCTCGATACATAGATCGCTCCGGGCAAACAGTCGGCAGGCCAAGGCGTAGCCTTGTTCGCGGGCTTCTACCGGCAGGTGCTTGCAGCTCACACGCCCGCACTCGTAGTCACCGGCAAGAACCCTCACCTTGCACAAGCCACAACCGCCACCACGACAGCCCACTGGTAAGCATTGCTTACCCTGCGTCTCCATTGCACTTAACACTGATTGCAGCGGCTGACAGGCAAATCGCTCTCCGCCAGGCTGCACAGTGATTTCAAAGGCCTCTGACATATCTTCCTCCGTTCAACCAAGGCAGAGCCGGAGTAGCTTCACTTTGGGCCGCGACGGTGCCGATGTAGGACATCAAAAGACAAATCTTGATCGGTTCGGCCGCCTTGACCGCCCTCGCCAGTGAAATGCTGAGGGCCAATGCCAGAGCACTGACGGTGAAGGTGGAACGGAACGAGCAAGGCATCTTGTTACTGTTGTGCATTGTCACGTCCAGCGGCGCTCAGCGGCGCAGCATGCAAGGAAACTATATTAGGTTTAGGATGCGGTTGTGGTATCGGCCCACTGACGCTAGGGCCGGTAGGCCGCCCATGCTTAGAAGCTTCCACGTGTAGTTAAAGATCAAGCGGTTCTCATCGACGTCAGCCTGGTGGTTGGAACCCGTAGTGACATTCCACTCCTGACGCTCAGCCCCTTAAGCGAGCCCCTCTCCACCACATAGCCGACGTCCAGGACGCAATCGAATTGTTTGCCCTCGAATCCGCGACCGTTATCAACGTTGTCACCCTTGACGTAGCACACCCCGGCTACCATTTTCCCAACCCAGGCGCGCACGTGCCTCGGCCAGGTCGGCGTCGAGGTCGTGGCTCCACAGCCAGTCGAAGCGGGTCGCCAGGTTTTCCCCCAGCAGATGCTCGTTCGCACCTACGACGGGGTCGCGAAACTCGTATAACTCGCCGGTCTCCCGGGAGGTTCGCTGCACGCGACAGGCACGAGGGCGGCGCAGGTCGTCGTAGGCTTCAAGCAGCTCGGCGAGGTTGTCTGCATCGACTTGGGTATCGCCCAACAGGCGGGCGAGGAAGTAAATGGAGCGTGTCTTGTTTTTTTAGAGGACGCAGGCGC
>LNAO01000012.1_pt1 | contig 16498 bp, 18 predicted proteins | sample 602571 | NCBI WGS metagenome assembly LNAO01 (sample SAMN02440304, study PRJNA202911) | soil metagenome | biome: Subtropical and temperate rainforests or woodlands; isolation source: soil samples (1 kg each in a 20% v/v slurry with milli Q water) were... ...
TGCAGGTCGTCGACCTCAATGGCCTGCTCGTGAACCGTGCAGCCCAAGGTCTGCGCCAGCTCGGTGTTGGCGCGTAAACCAAAGCCACAAGCCAGGCGCTCACAGGGAATTTCCAGCAGGCGATTGCCATGGCGGATACGCACCGCTTCAAGGTGGCGATCGCCCAGGGCTTCAACTACGTGGCTGTTGCTGTGGTAGTGCCGATCAAACAGCTGCACGGCCTGGCGCAACTTGCTCGGCCAGCGCGGCAGGTTAATTGCGAAGGCGGCGAGGGCACTGAAGGGAGCCTGCTCAGCGATATGCACTAACTGCGCCCCAGCACCTTTTGCACTGGCGGCGCTGGCCAATAATAACGGCCCGCTACCGGCGATGACTACGCGCTGGTGCCGCAGCGGCATGCCGCCTTTGAGCAACGCTTGCAGGCCGCCCGCACCGGTAACGCCGGGCAGCGTCCAGCCGGGGAAAGGCAAGAGTATTTCGCGGGCTCCGGTGCAGAAGATCAGTTGGCGGTAGCCAATACGCCAGCTGTGCAGTGCATTCTCCAGCAGCAGTTCATTAGCGGCCGTTTGCGCGATAACGCGGGTGCCGGTAAACAGCTCGACGTTCTTCGCCGCGGCCAATTCTGCGCGCAGTTTTTCAGCGGCTGGGTACACCGGCGCCTTGGTTCCCGCGCGCCAGATTTGCCCGCCCATGGCGGGGTTATCGTCGAGCAAGGCGATGCGTTTGCCGCTGCTGCTGGCCGCAATTGCTGCGGCCATGCCGGCTGGGCCGGCGCCAATAATCAGCAGATCAAATTCACGCTTCATGGCTGAGTCTCCACGTGCATGCCGTTGCTGCAGGTGGTCTGGCAGGCCAATTGGCGCTGGCCGTCGATGGTCACCCGGCATTCCTGGCAAATTCCCATCCCGCACAGCGGTGCGCGACGCTGGCCGCTCACTGCGGTACGGCTGCTGCCATCGCCGGCCAAATACAAAGCGGCGGCAACGCTGGTGCCGGGCGCGACGTGCAACGTTTGGCCATTCACGTTGAGTTCGATCATGCCGGCTGCTCCACAGTGGCAAAGCGCTGCGGCAAGTAGGGTTCAACGGCTATCGCGCAGGGGTGGTTAAATACCTGCGCCACCAGTAGTTGGGCAGTGGCTGGCGCGGTGGTAACGCCCAAGCCCTCATGGCCTAGTGCTAACCACAAACCCGCCTGCTGCGGATGCGGGCCTAGCAGCGGCAAACTGTCTGGCGTAGCGGCGCGAAAGCCGGTCCAGCTGCGAATGGCGTTGCTCTGCGCCAGGGTTGGCAGGTAGTCGATGGCCCGTTGCAGCATGCGCCCGAGTACGTCGTGCTCGACCGCTGAGTCCAGGCTGTCGAACTGCCGCGATGAGCCAATGAGTATTTGCCCGGTCGGCCTTGGCTGCGCATTAAAGGCCACCGAGGTGCCGGAACTGCTGTGGGCGCTGCTGACATAGCCCAGCTCCACCAACTGATGGCGAATACGCGCGGGGTAGCGGTCAGTGATCAACAGGTGGCCCTTCTTCGGCCGAATCGGCAAGTCTGGGCACAGCTCACGGGCGCTGCCGGTGGCCAGCACCACCACTTCGGCGCTTAGCCATTCGCCGCTACTCAGGCGCAGGCGATTGCCGCTGACTTCCACCACTTGCGCCTGCTGTTGGCGGATACGCGACGGCTGCTGAGCCACTAACCAGCGCGCGACATTAGGGGCGTAAACGATGCCATCGCCGCTCACATGCAGGCCACCGACCAGGCCCGCTCGCAGCATCGGTTCGGCTTGGTGTACGGCGCTAGCGGTGAGCATGCGACAGCCCAACCCTTCGGCATCCAGCAGCGCACGTTTTTGCTCGGCGACTGCCAGCTCTTCATCGTTGGCGGCCAGCCACAAGGTGCCGCAGTTACGGTACGCGCAATCGTCACTGAGTTGCGGCGCCAACTCGCGCCACAGGTTCAGCGAATAGCGACTCAAGGCCAACTCCGCCGGGTTGTCATCCATCACCACCAAATGGCCCATGCCGGCTGCCGTAGCGCCGCCGCGGCCGTCATCCAGCAGCAACACATCAAGGCCACGCCCGGCGAACTCATGAGCGCAGGCTGCGCCGATAATGCCGGCGCCAACGATGATGACATCGGCATTCACAGCACAATGCCCCAGGCGAACGGATCGTCTTCTTCCAGCAATAAAGTGGCCTCGGCGCTCAGGTGCGCGCGGCCGCGAATGGTGGGAATCACCCGGCCTGGTTCGCCCTCATCGAGCCACTCATAACTGCCTTCGAACTGGCTGCCGATAACGCTGGCCTGACGCCAGATTTCGCCGGGCTTGAGTTTGCCGTCGGCCGCCAGGCACGCCAGTTTGGCGCTGGTGCCGGTGCCACAGGGCGAGCGGTCGTAGGCCTTGCCCGGGCAGAGCACAAAGTTGCGGCTGTCGGCTTGGTGGTCATCGGCGAACAGTTCGATATGGTCGATCACGCCGCCGTCTTCGCCGTAAATACCTTGGGCTTGCAACGCCGCGCTAACGGCAACGGTGTAGGCGGTGAGGGCATCGAGGTTGCCGCCATCAATGCGTTGGCCGTGCTGGCTGATCAGGAAGAACCAATTGCCGCCCCAGGCGATATCGCCGATGACCACGCCGTAGCCCGGCACCTCGACGCTAACGGCGGCGCGATAACGATACGCCGGCACATTGCGCACACTGACTGAGTGGTCCTCATGCAACGTCGCCTCCACCGTGCCCACCGGGGTTTCAATGCGGTGCGTGCCCGACCCGATACGGCCCATATGCGCCAGGGAAATCACCAGGCCGATGGTGCCGTGGCCGCACATGCCGAGGTAGCCGCTGTTATTAAAAAAGATCACCCCGGCACAGGCCGTTGGGTCTACCGGCGCACAGAGCAGGGCGCCGACCAATACATCGCTGCCGCGCGGTTCCAGCACAGTGGCGGCGCGGTAAGCATCGAAACGTTCCGCCAGCAGCGCACGGCGCTCGGCCATGCTGCCGTTGCCCAGATCGGGAAAACCGTCGATAACCAGCCGGGTCGGCTCGCCGCCGGTGTGGCTGTCGATAATCTGGATGCGGCGCATGGGCAAGCCTCGTAGCCAAGGGAAGTGGCTTTTAGGTTGGGCTTCCGGCGGCGGTATGGCTTGAGGGTTTTGGGCACGTGAGGCGACGATATCAGCACAGCACACCCGACGGAGAATCGCGCGTGCTAAGGTGACGCGCTGATTTTTACCGGAGGTTGTGATGCTGCTGCGTGTTTCTGTTCTGGCCCTGTTGCTGGCCGCTTCGCCCTTGGCATCCGCCGCGTTGGTCCATGAACAATACCTGCCGCCCGACGAGCAAAACTTGCGCGCCGAGGCGCCCGAGCAACAGCAAGTGCTGCAGGTTACCGAGTACGCCGTGGTGGTCGGCAGTCAGCGCGAGTCCAATCAGCAACCGATTCCTATCACCTCGCCCACTTGGCTAAAGCTGAAAACCAAAGCCGTCTCCAAGGGCGCAACGGTGACCCAGGTGTTGATCCGTTTCGACAGCGAAGGTAAAAGCCTGAAACGCCCAAGCCTGGACGAAGCCAAACAAACCCTCACCCTCTATTACCCTCAGGCGCAGTACCGTGTGCTGCTCGATTTGCTGCGCAACGGCACGCTCTATGTGCAGTTCTTGAGTTATCCCAATGGCCACGTCTGGGCCGACCTGCATACCGGCGCGCAGCGCGCGCGTTGAGCCAGCGCCCCGGGGCGGAGTAAACTGCCGGCCCGGCGCTTTCCCGTTAAGAGAACTAGATCATGCGTAAAGACAAGAAACAGGTGATTGGCGAAGAGATTGGTGACGAGCCGATCAAACTGTTCCTCGCGGTGGAGCCAGCCGACGACACCCCACCGTCGCTGCATAAGCTGGTCAAGGCCTACCGTGGTTTGCGCATCGACGACTTCGAGCGCTTTCTGGGGTTCTTCGTTGCAGCAGGTTATGACCTCAACGCCACCGATGCGCAGGGCCATGACTTTATTGCCCTGATCCAGGATCAGCGTCTGGCTGAGCCCTATATCGACGCCATCAAAGCAGCCCGTGGTTAAGCCACTAGCAGCTCACAAAAAACCGCGCAATGGCGCGGTTTTTTGTCGTTAGGGTGTCGCGCACAGCAAGCTGTTGGCGCGTTTACGCCATGCTCCCGGCACTACGCAGGTAGTTTTCAAACTGCTGCACAATCGCCGGCCAGCCTTGGCGGCTGGCATGTTGGCGCGCGTTCAAGCGTACCCGGCGCAAGGTTTCCGGGTCTTCCAGCAGCCAACAAGCACTGTCGATAAACGCCGCTTCATCACCCGGCATCGCCACTGCGCCATTGTGGCCGTGACGAATATGTTGGGCCGCTGCCGCCTGGTCATACGCCACCACGGCTAGCCCCGAGGCCAAGGCTTCGAGCAGCACATTGCCGAAGGTTTCCGACAGGCTGGGAAATAGAAACAGGTCGGCGCTGGCGTAGTGGGCCGCCAATGCCTGGTCGCGTTGCATGCCGCAGAACACTGCCTCGGGCAATTCCTTCTGCAAGCTCGCCCGTTGCGGGCCATCGCCTACCAGCACCAGCTTGAGCCGGCGCTGTGGGTAACGGCTTTGCAGGGCACGAAAACAGCGGGCTAATAGGTCGAGATTTTTTTCTTGCGAAATGCGCCCGACATACACCACCACTAACTCATCGTCCTGCACGCCCCATTGGCGCCTTAGCTCGACGCTGCGCTTGGCCGGATGGAACAGCTGGCTGTCCACGCCCCTCGCAAGCAAATGCACACGCTCGAAACTGCGGCGTTGCAGCTCAACGCTTTGGCTGGTGCTCGGCACCAAGGTCAGCTGCGAACGGTTGTGAAACCAGCGCAAATAGTTAGTCAGCAAACGGCTCAGCAAGCCCAGGCCGTAGTGGTCGCTGTACTGCTGAAAATTGGTGTGAAAACCGCTGATCACCGGAATGCGTAAGCGCCGTGCTGCACGCAATGCCGACAGCCCCAGCGGGCCTTCAGTGGCGATATACAACACATCCGGGCGCTGGCGCTTCCAGCGCCTGAGCAGCTTATGCATGGAAGCCTGCCCCCACTGCAAACCGGGATAACCCGGCAGCGGCCAGCCACGGGTGAGCAGCAACTCATCAGTACTGCGCTGCCCGTCATCAGCGTTTTGCCTCGGCCGTATCAACTGCAAACGATGGCCGCGCTCGCGCAGCCCCGCGCACAAGCGCCCCAAGGTATTGGCGACGCCATTGATTTCCGGCGGAAAGGTTTCGCTGATCAGCGCGATATGCAGGGGGGATTGGCTCATGACGCCAGTGTCGACCGGCGTCGTTTAAGTCACATGACGTTAACGTTGCACCGTTGTGACAGTCGCCGAGCTGCGCTCACGTACCCAAAACAACGTCGCGCCGGCTACCGCTGCCGGCATCATCAGGATGTTGACCACCGGAATCAGCAGCACCAGATACACCCTGCCGCCGAAGCTCATGCTCTGCCAGCGCTTCTCGCGCAGCCAGGCGAGCATCTCGTTCCAGCCCAGTTTGTTGTTGTCCGCCGGGTAGTCGATGTACTGGATCGCCATCATCCACACCCCGAACAGCAGCCACAGCGGCGCGGCGATGATGTTCACCACCGGGATAAACGACAGGATGAACAGGCCGATGGCGCGCGGCAGAAAGTAGCCGAGTTTGCGCATCTCGCGGCCTAGCGTGCGCGGCACCATGGCGATCAGTTCGCTCCAGCGAAATGCTGGAAAGATGTCTTCGCCACGTACTACCACCTCAACTTTCTCGGAAAGAAAGCCGTTGAACGGTGCGGCGATGATATTGGCCAAGGTGGTAAAGGTGAAAAACACCATCAGCAGTATCAGCACGAAAAACAGCGGCCAGAGGATGTAGCTGAGAAAGCTTAACCAGCCCTCTGGGTTGGGCATCAGCGCATGCAGCCAGCCGCTGAATTCCTGGACGGCAAAGTAGATAAGGCCGACGAACAAAATCAGATTGATGGCCAGCGGTAGCAGCACGAACAGGCGCAGACCAGGGCTCAGTACGAGCTTGAGGCCTTCGCGTAAGTATTGGGGGCCGGAGAGAACGGGGGCGGGCATCGGTTATTCCTTGGTGAAGGTGGGCCGACCTTACCTTTCTAAGGCCGATATCGAAAGTAGGGCGCTGTAACCGCTGGATTCACGAGCCTGGCGCGGGGACGACGAAAATCTACTGGCCAACCCCGTCATTCCCGCGAAGGCGGCGGTCCGACGATTCGCAATCCAGCTACGCAGATAGCCAAAACAATCGGCGACGTGCAGTCGTGCGGCTCATCGTGCGAGAACAAGCGCAACGCACGGCGTTGTTTGTCTGGCGCTGACGAATAGCACCTGGCTATCGGCGGTATAAGAATCCGCCACTTCCTGGGTAATCACCGTCTGCGTAACCTTGCCGCCAATCCAGTCCGCCATGCGGACACTGTTTACGGGGCTGCCACTCTCTAAAGCCTTCCCCAAGTGCTCAGGTAGCCTCTTTTTAATTTGAGTCCCTTTTTAATTTCGGCTCACGCCGGCAGGAGGCGTTCCATGGCTGTTCGTCACGCTCGGGTAATTATTCTTGGCTCCGGCCCTGCCGGTTATTCGGCGGCGGTGTATGCCGCGCGCGCCAACCTCAAGCCGTTGTTGATTACCGGTATGCAGGCCGGTGGGCAACTGACCACCACCACCGAGGTGGATAACTGGCCTGGCGATGTGCACGGCCTTACCGGCCCAGCGCTGATGCAACGTATGCAGGAACACGCGGAGCGCTTTGAGACCGAAATTGTCTTTGACCATATCAATGCCGTCGACCTGGCCGGCAAGCTCTTCACCCTGACCGGCGATAGCGCCACTTACACCTGCGATGCCTTGATCATCGCCACCGGCGCCAGCGCACGGTATCTGGGCTTGCCATCGGAAGAGGCCTTTATGGGCCAGGGCGTTTCTGCTTGCGCCACTTGTGACGGTTTCTTCTACCGCAACCGCGATGTGGCGGTGGTCGGTGGCGGTAACACGGCGGTGGAAGAGGCGTTATACCTGGCCAATATCGCCAGCAAAGTGACCTTGGTACACCGCCGCGAAACCTTCCGCGCTGAGAAAATTCTGATCGACAAACTCTACGCGCGAGTAGCCGAAGGCAAGATCGAGCTCAAGCTCAATGCCTCGGTAAACGAAGTGCTCGGTGACAACAAAGGCGTGACCGGCGTGCGCTTGCAACACAACGACGGCGGCAGTTCAGAACTGAAGGTGGATGGCGTCTTTATCGCCATTGGCCACACGCCGAACACCTCGCTGTTTGAGGGTCAGTTGACGTTGAAAGACGGCTATCTGGTCGTCAACGGCGGCCGCGATGGCAACGCCACCGCCACCAGCATCCCCGGTGTATTCGCTGCCGGCGACGTGGCGGACCACGTCTACCGTCAAGCCATCACCTCAGCCGGCGCCGGCTGCATGGCGGCGTTGGACGCAGAACGTTATCTGGAGGATTAATCGGCTTCCGGGGCTTCGACCATGCTGCGTTGCGTCCTCGCTTTTAATGCTCACGTACTGGAGTACGCTGCGCTTAAAAGCTCCGGGGCGCCGTGCCTGGCCTTCGCCCCAAAACCCTCGACCGAATTAGGGCCACTACTTTTTCAAGAGCGCGTCGATCAGGCTTCTTCAGGACTGATCAATTCGTTGAGCGCCTCTGGATTTTTGAAGGCTTTAGCAAATACATCGCGATTCTTCGCCATGTAGATACCAATCTCCTCTACCTGCTGCTCGCTCAGCGACGGCACGGCTTTTTGCAATACGTCGGCCAGCGATTCGGCCAGTTCCAGCATCTTGTCGTAACGATCGGCTTCGGCTTTATCCATAAACAAACGCTCCGGATCGCGACTGCTGCGGTACACCACTTCGACGGCCATTCATCACCTCACCTTCTAGCAAGCTATTACTGTTTATTTATACAGGTTGCGAGCATAAAGCACTCGCGTGCCGTTTAATAGTCACGCGCGGAAATCAAGGTTTGGGCAGTGGCGAAAACTCCACCGGCACCCAAGCAAAACCGCCGCCGCGAATGCGTACATGGCCGATGCCGGGGAAGGGCAGATGGGCGCCGGCCACTAGAAACTTCTGTGCCGCCGCTTCGGCAAAGACGTGCTTGCGCGTGGCGATGGCTTGCTTGGCATCGCTGTCGAATTCAATCGCCACCTGCGGGTGGGCGAACTGGATGGAGTGGCTGTGCACCACATCGCCCCACACCAACAGTTTTTGCCCCTTGGAGGTGAACATATAGCCGCTGTGCCCCGGCGTATGGCCGTGCAGAGCCAAGTCTTTCACGCCTGGCAACACTTCGCTGCCGTCGGTAAACAACTTCAATTTGCCTGCTGCTTTGTAGGGCGCTGCGCTGCTAGCGATCATTTTTAGCCGTGCTTGCTTGTCGGCCGGGGCTTTGGCTAGCAACTCCGGATCCAGCCAATAGTCGGCTTCGGCTTTATTGAGCATCAGGGTGGCATTGGGGAAGGCGCGCTCACCTTTGCTGTCGAGCACGCCGCAGGCGTGGTCAGGGTGCATATGGGTGAGCAGCAAGGTGTCGACCTGTTCCAGCGTATAACCAGCGGCTTCAATATCGCGTTGCACGTTGCCGAGGTTGTCGGTCAGGCATTTGCCGGCGCCGCTGTCGACCAGCACTAAATGCTCGCCGGTGTTAATCAAAAAGGCGTTGACCGCCGTCTGCACACCGTTGCTTGAGTCGAGAAACTGCCGGGCCTGCAAGCTTTGAATGGTCTCGGCACTGGCGCCTTTGAGCAGCTTGTTATTGATCAGGTTAAAGCCGTCGTACAGCGCGGTGACTTCAAAGTCGCCCAACGCCATGCGGTAGTAACCCGGCACTTGAGTGTTCTGCTTGGCCACTGGCGCGGCGATCGCCAGGCCGGGGTGCAACAGGCTGAACGCGCACATCAGGGCAAGCACCAGCAAGAGTAAGGCTTGGTGTGCACGACATAGGCACAGTGGGTTTTTCATAACGAGGCTCCCGGCGAAATGGTCCCTACCCAAGATAGACCGGCTTGGGCTGGGCACAGGTTATCGCTGGGAAATCATCGAGCTGTCCAGAGAAAAGCGCTGTGACGTGATGTTTCGTCGCAGCTTCCATGGCCTTTAATCTGCATAGGCCAGATTGTCATCTCGCGGCCATAGCCTTGGCCGCGACCTAAACAAGGAAGCACGCGTTGAAAATCAAATGGGCGGAAAACCTCAAGCAGTCCATGCACGGTCTGGCCGAGTCATTAGGCGATTTGCTGGTGGAGGGCTTTCACTACTTGGCGCTGTTTGGCATCGGTGGCATCACGGCGTGGGCGGCGGTAACGGCGTTCTTGCAGATGATCGAGAAGGGCCACATCACGGTGGACGACATTCTGCTGTTGTTTATCTACCTGGAGTTGGGCGCCATGGTCGGCATTTACTTCAAGACCAACCATATGCCGGTGCGCTTTCTGATTTACGTGGCGATTACCGCGCTCACACGGCTACTGATCTCTGATGTGTCGCATCATCAAAGTCCGGATATGGGCGTGGTGTATGTGTCGGGCGCGATCTTGCTATTGGCCCTGGCGATTCTGGTAGTGCGCTACGCGTCGTCGAATTTTCCCTCGGTGACGCCGAGCAAAAGCAAAAGCGAAAGCGCTTCGTCCTCGCGACCGACCGAAGCCGAGGCCGCGGACACCGACTAGGCGCTGTGCTTTTGCGTTGATGTGGCGAGCTAAACCGCGGCGTGTTCCAGTTCGATGCGTTGTTGCAAGGAACGAATCAGGTTGCGTAGCCGCGTTTCGTCATTGCGCTGGGCCGGGCTGATCAGCCGTTTGGCCACCACTGTCTGCTCTTCGGAAAGGGTCAACATGATGCTGCCATCGAGCCGCTCGATGCTCAGGTTGACGCGGTATTGCGGGTGAAACGCTTCGGTCAGTAACTGAAAGGGATTGTGCATAGTCCATTACCTGTTTGCTAAAGGGGCTGAATACAACTTGGCAGTGGCAGGTAGTTAAAACAGCCTGGTTTTGCACACCAGTTAGGCAAGTCTTGTTATTCAAGTCTTGGTTGTTGACCGGTCGCGCTTGTACAAAGTTCTAGCCTTCGGACAAGAAGTTTTGCGACACAGCTAATCAGCGTAGTCGCCCAGCAAAAAACCTCCAGCGTGCCTTCTGCAATTGTTTCAGCAGCCCTTGCTGGCCCATTAATGGCCCCTGATTCTTATTGCCCGTTAACAGGGCAAGTGGTTGTTTGCGGTGCACTTTTCGCTTAAACGACTGTGTGAAACCACGGGTGAAAAGATGCCTGAACCCAAATCAGAACTGCCCAGTCGGATGGATTACGACACTTAGCCTTTCATTCACGACCGCTTGTCGTATTGGATACAAAGTTGGCCCCCGACTTGCGAAGGGAATAGCCAGAGAACTGAACAAACCGAGGTATGAGGCCATGGTTAATCCCTTCAAATACGTCAGCGACTCCTTTAAGGATGAGTTTCTGGTGCGTTTCAGCATCGGCAGCCCGGATGGCAGCGCGATGCTGTCCCTGTCCAACGATCAAGGTCGCGTGGCGCAGCGCATGCTGAGCAGCGATCAGTTGGCAGATGTGGAGAAGCTTGAGCAAGTGATCACCAGTATTCGTTTTGGCTTGGCCATTGATCAGGGGCGCGGGCTTTCGTGCCTGGGCAAGCTGAGCCCGGCGGCAAATGAGGTGCTGGAAAGCGAGCAGCGCGTCTGATCGCAGTGCTTGTTAGTAAAAAATAATGCGATGCCCTGAATGGGGTTCGTGACTCTGTATCTTAGATGACATATATTCGCATTTAAGAACCTGTCGCCCATTCAGGTAAAGGCTGTGTCGGCTCAATCTGCGTTTTCCTCCTTTCTGTCTGCGCTTTATCACGACCATCACCGGTGGCTGAACGGCTGGCTGCGGCAACGCACTGACTGCCCGCACAACGCCGCCGATCTGGCGCAGGACACCTTTGTGCGCGTACTAATGCAGCGCGAAAGCAAAGAGCTGCGCGAACCGCGCGCTTTTCTGGCGACCATCGCTCGTGGCTTGCTGATTGATCACTACCGCCGCGCCAGCCTGGAGCGTTCCTACCTTGATGCGCTGGCCAATCTGCCGGAACAGGAAGTGCCGTCGCCAGAAACCCGCGCCTTGGTGCTGGAAACCCTGATCGAAATTGACCGCCTGCTCGATGGCCTTAAACCGCGGGTGCGTGAGGCGTTTCTGCTGTCGCAACTCGATGGCCTGACTTATCCACAGATTGCCGAGCGTATGGGCCTGTCCATCAGCTCTATCCAGCAATACATGACCCTGGCCTTTAGCCATTGCTACAAGGCGCTGTACCTATGACCGCCCTGAATATGGCGGTGGTGGAGCAAGCCATTGCCTGGCGCGTGCGCTTGGCCTCTGGCACCTGTGCGGCGCAGGAAATCAGTGCCTGCCAGCACTGGCGCGCGCAGCATCCGGATAACGAACTGGCCTGGCAGCGGCTTGATGCCCTAGGCGGCCGCTTTGCCGCGATTACCCCTGGTATTGGTCACGCCACCCTTGACGGTGCGCGCCACGATCCACAACGCCGCCGGGCCTTGAAAGCCTTGGCGCTGCTTATCGCTGCCGGCGGCACTGGCGTTATCGCTACTCAAGGCAGCGGCCTGCAACCTTGGCTGGCCGACCTGCGTACCGGCGTCGGCGAGCGACGCAAAGTTACCTTGCCCGACGGCGGCAGCCTGCACCTGAACGCCAGCACAGCGGTGGATATCCACTACAGCAGCGAACAGCGCCTGGTGCGTCTGTACCAGGGCGAAATATTTATCGAAACCGCCGCTGACCCGCAGCGCCGGCTGTTTTGGGTCAGCACCACGCAAGGCCGTTTGCGCGCATTGGGTACGCGCTTTTTGGTGCGTGAGCAGGGCGAGCTGTGCGACTTGGCGGTGTATGCCGGCGCAGTGGAAGTGCACCCCGGCAATGGCGCCAACGCCAGCGTGGTCAACCAGGGCTTTCAAACGCGCTTTAGCGCCAACGGTGTGCAGCCGCTGCAAACCGCCAATAACGAACGCAGCAGTTGGATCGACGGCGTGCTGGTGGCGCGCGAAATGCGCTTGGGCGATTTCACCGCCGAGCTTAATCGTCAACGCCAAGGGGTATTGCGCTGTGACCCCGCGGTGGCTGATTTGCGCATCTCCGGCGTATTTCCCTTGGATGACAGCGAACGAGCCTTGCAAGCGGTAGCCAGAACCTTGCCCGTGCAGGTGGTTTATCGCACCCGTTGGTGGGTAACGCTGGCGCCGACGTAGGGTGTGCTGCGCGCACCAGCAACTGGCGCGGGTACGCCGTGGTGCGACAGCACACCTTACGGGGAGCGTGCGCGGGGCTTAGCGAACACGTCTGTTACAACTGTAACCGCCCATTCGCTCACGCTTTGATTGCAATTTCCTCGCCGATGTAAATAATTCGCAAAAAGTTTTGCAGGTTTTTCGGATTCGCACGGCCTCCCTTCCGCTAACCACTTTTTCTAGCCGAAGGATTTGTTCATGGCCGTTTTCAGCACGACCTATTCCCTGGCCCGCGCTGTGCGCGTGGCATTGCTTAGCGCCAGCTTGCCGCTGGCGGTGTTGCCCGCTGTTGTCAGCGCTGCGCCTGCCACTCAGGACTACCAGATTGCGGCGGGCTCGCTGGACAGCGCCTTGAACACCTTCGCCCAGCGCGCCGGCGTATTGCTCAGCTTCGACCCGCAACTCACCGCCGGGCGCAGCAGTGCCGGCCTCAAGGGCCAGTACCCGGTGCAGCAGGGGTTTGCGCAGTTGCTCGCGGGTTCCGGGTTGCGCGCGGTGCAGTCGGCAGATGGCAGTTTTCGTATTGAACAGGCACCGGTATTAAAGGACGGCCAGGTGGAATTGAGCGAGGTCAACATCAACAGCAGCAGCCAGGTCGACTCCGCCGTCGGCCCGGTGGGCAGTTATGTCGCCAGCAGCAGCGTCGGCACCAAAACCGACGCCTCGATTCTGGAAACCCCGCAATCCATCTCCGTGGTCAGTCGCGAACAGATGGACGCTCGCGGCGTGACCACCGTGGAACAAGCCCTGCGTTACACCCCCAACGTCAGCGTGCCTTACGGTTACGACCCGCGTTACGACTGGATGAGCCTGCGCGGCTTCGACTCCAAGAGCTCCACTTTCGTCAACGGCCTGCCGTTGGCGCGTAGTACCTACGGCATCATGCGCCCTGACACCTACCTGCTTGAGCGCGTTGAAGTACTGCGCGGCCCGGCCTCGGTGCTGTACGGCCAAAGCGAGCCGGGCGGGGTGATCAACCTGGTGAGCAAACGCGCGCCAGATACGCCGCTGCATGAAGTCAGCGTGCGCGCCGGTAGCCATGAGCTCGGTGAACTGGCTGCCGATTTCGGCGGTCCGCTGGATGACCAAGGCACCTTGGCCTATCGCGTGACCATGCTCGGCAACGACATGAACGGCCAGGTCGACAAAACCGACAACCGCCGCCAAGCCTTCGCCCCGACCATAACCTGGCGGCCAAACGACGACACCGAACTGACCGTGCTGGCCACCTACCAGAAAGACGACGGCGACTTCGCCTTCAGCCGCGCCTTTGCCCCTGAGCTGGTACAAGCCTTCCGCCTGCGTAGCAACCGCGAGCGCGATTTTTACGAAGGCGACCCGAACTTCAACAAGTTCGAACGCACCCATGCCTCGCTCGGCTACGAGCTGTCCCATCGCCTCAATGACGTGTGGTCGCTGCGCCAGAACCTGCGCTACGAAAACATGAATTACGACTACCGCTACCTGAACAACAACGGCGTGCGTTTCGACGGCCGCACCCTGACGCGCACCTCCAACGTCAAAGACGAGCAGTTCAACGCCTGGTCGCTGGATAACCAAGCCGAAGCCAATTTCACCACCGGCCCGCTAAGCCACGACCTGCTGCTGGGCACCGACTGGCGCCGCCTGGACAACCACGAAATCAGCCGTCTGGGCACCGGCCCAACCCTGGACCTGTACAACCCGCAATACGGCCTTAACGTGCCGCTGCCCGCCAAGGACGCCGACAACGACATCATGCGTCGGCAAACCGGCTTCTACGCCCAAGACCAGATCAAGTTCGACGAGCACTGGAACCTGCTGCTCGGTGGTCGTTATGACATCGCCAAAAGTGACAGCGACAACAACCTCAACGGCAGCAGCAGCGCCCGTGATGACGAAGCCTTTACCGGCCGCGTCGGCCTGGTATACGTCGCCGATAACGGCCTGGCGCCCTATGTCAGCTACAGCGAGTCGTTTAACCCCACCAGCTCCAGCGACCCGGTGACCAACAAACCGTTCGAACCGGAAACCGGCAAGCAGTACGAAGCCGGCATCAAGTACCAGCCAGAGGGTGGGCGCAGCTTTATCACCCTGGCGTACTTCGATATCACCAAGCAGAACGTGGTCAGCACCAACCCCAACAACCCGACCGACATTCGTCAGATCGGCGAAGTGCGCAGCAAAGGGTTTGAGATTGAAGCGCTGGCCAGCCTGGCCGAAGGCCTGGACCTGACTGCCAACTACAGCCGCACCGACGCGCGCATCCAGAAAAGCGTCAATCCCTGGGAGCAAGACGCTCGTCTGCAATACGTACCGCGTGACTCGGCGGGTGCCTGGTTGGACTACACCCAGCCCAGCGGTGTACTGGCCGGCCTGGGCGCAGGCTTTGGCGCGCGCTACACCGGCGAAAGTTCGTACACCGGCCGCAACGCCCTGTTTGGCTTGTACGGCCCGCGCATCATCACCGTGGAAACTGGCGGCTACACGTTGTTTGACGCCAGTGTGCATTACCAAATCGACGGCCTGAAACTGGCGGTAAACGCCAGCAACCTGGCTGACAAGGAATACTACAGCTCGTGCACCGAACAAGCCTGCTACTACGGCTACGGGCGCACGGTAACGGCGAGCGCTACCTATAACTGGTAACGCTGGGCAATAAAGGAGTCCCGTGAGCAACGCTATTTCTTCCAAAACCGCTGCCAAGCCCTGGCGTTCTTCGCCGGGCCTGGCCACGGCGTCGCGCATTATCGCGGCCATTTTTGCCGGCTACGGCCTGGCCTACACCAGCACGATGTTCCTCACGGTTTACCTGCCGTTGGTGCGCAGTGACCGCGTGGTGTTTGCCAGCCTGGCGAGTTTTTTCGTCTACGTGGCGGCCATCATCTACACCTTTGCCGCGCGTTCGGCGACGCGGGCGTGGTTGGTGTTGGTGGCGCTAAGCCTGGTGTTGGGCGTGGCGGCTTACGTCGCCGGTGATTTTGGAGCGCGGCGATGAGTACGGTGGATAGCAAAGCGGTGAGCACGGAAAAAAGCAAAAGCCTACGCCAAGCCATGGCTGGGCTGCACACCTGGGGCGGCTTGCTGCCGTCCTGGTTGCTGTTTGTCATCCTGTTTGGCGGCAGCATTGCCTGCTTCGATAAAGAGCTGGAAGTGTGGATGCGCCCCGGCCTGCACGAGGTCGGCGAAACCAAGCTAAGTGCCGACAAAGTCAGCGCCTGGTTGCTGGCCAAAGCGCCGAAACCCCCGCACGCCATCTGGATGCGTCCGCCTGACGAGCGCCAACCCTACTGGCATGCCGGTTACGAGCCGCAAAACGAGCTGGAGCCTTTCGTCAGCTTTGCCCTCGACCCGCAAACCGGCGAGGCCTTGCCGGAAACCCTCGGCGGCACCTTCTGGTTCACCCTGCACTACAACTTGTTTGGCGGCATGCTCGGCATGTACATCGTCGCCATTGCCGGCATGTTTATGCTGGTGGCGCTGGTCAGCGGCATCATCATTCACCGGCGCATTTTCAAAGACTTCTTCACCCTGCGCCCCGACGCCAATGGCCAGCGCGCCTGGCTGGATGCGCACAACCTGTTTGGCGTGGTCGGCCTGCCGTTCCACTTGCTGATTGCCTACACCGGCCTGGCGATTTTCGTCACCTTCTATATGCCGGCGGGCCTCAAGGTTGGCTACAAAGGCGACATCGAAAAGATGTTCTCCGAAGTGCAGGGCCAGTTTGGTCGTGAAGAACTTAAACGCCGTACCGACCATGCGGTGTCCATCGACCGCTTGATTGCAGACGCCAAAACCCGTTGGGGCGGCGGCGAAACCGGTTGGATCAGCGTGCATCACCCCGGCGACAAAGGCGCTGTGGTGGATATTCGGCGTTACGACCGCTCCCGGGTGGTCGACTTCCAATGGATCATGTCCTACGACGCCACCACCGGCGCCTTTCTGCATGAACAGAAGCCTTACAAACCGGGCTACACCGCTTATGCCTGGCTGACCAATGTGCACATGGCTCAGTTCGGCGGCGCCATCGTCCGCTGGCTATACCTGGGCTTAGGCCTGATGGGTTGCGCCATGGTGGCTGGCGGTCTGCAAGTATGGCTACGCAAGCGTGAGGCCAAAGCGGTTGGGGCATCGGCTTTGTCCGCGCCAAACAGGTT
>LNAO01000014.1_pt1 | contig 16083 bp, 15 predicted proteins | sample 602571 | NCBI WGS metagenome assembly LNAO01 (sample SAMN02440304, study PRJNA202911) | soil metagenome | biome: Subtropical and temperate rainforests or woodlands; isolation source: soil samples (1 kg each in a 20% v/v slurry with milli Q water) were... ...
GTGACGGCCACGCGCGAGGTGTCGCAGGTGATCCAGCGGCGGCCCCATTTCTCGGCGACATAGGCCGTGGTACCGGAGCCGCAGGTGGGGTCCAAAACCAGGTCGCCGGGGTCAGTGGTCATGAGCAGGCAGCGTTCGATAACTTTTGTAGTTGTTTGCACAACATACACTTTGTCAGCATTAAAGCCACCAGACTGGGTATCAAGCCAAACATTACCCAATGGTTTTGCCGCATTGAAGTCCCAAAATAGCTTAAAAGCAACGTCGTTACCTAGCTGAAATATATTCCCCGAACGGGCCACTCTAGGCAGATCGGTGACAGGATCTACCGTCCAGTGTCTATTTGGATTGCACCAGTATTCCAAACCTTGAAAATTGAATGGCTTTGGATTGCTTGATGGGCCATCCGAATTTGTTGGACCGTGTCTAAAAATTCGTCCTATCTCAAGCGTTTTTTCGGGGTTTTCTGACTCGTCATTTGTAAACCATCGCCAATCACCATTTTTCAAGAGGAGACGGCGATAGTATTTGTCGTTTGGCTCTGGAGTTGGAGAGAACTCCCTGAGATCTCGGTATTTAACAACCTCCTTATCTTTCGCATACCAAACAACATAATCCTCAATCAGCGACAGAGTTTTCTTGGTAAATCCACCAGTTTTTTGGATAACTATTTGACCTAGGAAGTTTTCCAGGCCAAATAATTCGTCCATCAGATTTCGCACAAGGTGCACGTTTTCATCCGAAATCTGCACAAACACGCTGCCCGAATCACTCAGCAAATCCTTCGCCAATAACAGCCGGTCACGCAAATACGTCAAATACGAGTGAATGCCCAGCTCCCAGGTATCGCGAAAGGCTTTGATCATTTCGGGCTCTTGCGTCAAATCCGCATCGGCCCGGTCTTTCACGTCGCGCTTGCCCACAAAGGGCTGGAAGTTGCTGCCGTACTTGATGCCGTAGGGCGGGTCGATGTAAATCATCTGCACCTGCCCGGCCATGCCTTCCTTGTGCAGCAGGCTGTTCATCACCAGCAGGCTGTCGCCCGCCACCAGCCGGTTGGCCCAGCCGCGGTCGTGTTTGTAGAAGTCCAGCGCCGAGCGCAGGGGCACGTTCTCGAATGGGGCCTCAAACAGACCAGGTTGGTAGAAGTTAGGGTGTTTTTGGCCTTTGGCGCTTGCCCCGCTTGCGCTACCAGCTATTGAATTGCTAGCGTTTTGGCGCTTGCCCACGCTGCTCAAAATGCTCATGGCGTCAATGCGCTCGTGCACATGCAGGCTCACGGTGTCCACCTCAAACGCAGTGCGCTCGGCCTTGCCCGTCCATTGCAAATAGGGCGCACCCATGCGTTGCAGCGTTTGCAGGGCGTGGCGCATGGCGGCGGGGTCGTTGCCGGCCAGGGCGTCGGCTATCAGGGCGTCGGCCTGGGCGCGGGCGCTGTCAAATTGCAGGGCGGGGTCGAGGTGCGGGTCGTAGGCCCAGGCGGTTTTGGGCTGCTCGGGGTCGCTTTCGGTGTTGACCAGGCCCACTTCGGGGTTGTTCTTGCGCCGGTCGGGGTGGCTGTAGGCCAGCACCTGGGCGTCGCCGGTGTCAATCTGGCTGGGCGTGGGTTTGGCTTTAGCGGGCTTGGCCTGCTTGACGGCTGCGGCGGAGGCATTGGGCGCTGGTACTGCTGGGGCATCGAGCGCAAACGCGGGGCGTGCCGCGCCGGTGGCCCGGGCAGTGGCGCCGCCGCGCCCTTTGCCTTTGACGGCCAGGCCCGCGGCCACCAGTGCCTCGCGTGCAGTTTTGAAGTCGTCTTCGATGGCTGGCGGCTTGTGTCCTGCGGCGGTGGCAGCAGCCAAAAACTGCTCTAGCAGCGTGATGTTGCCCACGGTGGTGTGGTCTGCCGGCAGCAGGTTGAGCAACAGCGTTTGCAGCTGTTGTTGTTCGTTGGTCATTCGCCCCATCCCCTCTGATCTCGATAAGGGGGAAGTTATAGCAGGACATTACGACCCAAAGCCCGTTTCAGAAATTCACTCAATGGCCCATACACCGGCGAAGACTCAGGATGGTTGAGGATAGGTGTGCTGGTATTTGGCTTGTTGGCAAAAGCTGTTACCAGTCGCCTACCAACATAACTGCCAACAACGAGTTGGTATGTCATGCTAGTCAATGAAGTCGCGTGAGACAACAAAAAACCCGTTGCTCCAATAGAGTCAACGGGTTGTGGGGTGGCTTGATGCCTTGCGAGATGGCAATTTGGAGCGGGTGAAGGGAATCACCCAAGGCAGCCAACCCATTGATTAATAAAGATTTTTTCTGGTTATTCAAACCAGAAGTGGCCTCTGAATGTACCACATCACCCCTCTTGGCGAAAGGCATAAATCCACCGCCTTCTGCTGGCAGCTACCGACAGCCACTGCGATCAGGAAGGGAGCGCTTTTGCGATCTGCAGTGCCCAACTTGGCCGGAGTCGTCCCGAACAACGACAGCAGCAGTGCCTCGGCGGGCAACCCGCCAGGTATAGCGCCACACTGGCGATGATGGGGTTCTCGATGGCTCTTGCAAAATCCTCCGCCTGTTCGGACATCGTCGCGCTGAAGGCAAAAATCAAGAGCATGAACAGCACGAACCCCGCCCTGCAGATGTCAACCGTGCGCGCGAACAACCGCCGCCACGGGTGATGCTGCCCGCCCAGAAAGGTCTTGCTCTGATCGACGGGCGCGGAAGGTTTTGGGGCGTAGTCGCCGGACGTGGGCGATGGGGCGTTGGGATCTTCGCACGTAGGCCATGGGCTGTTCCTGTTCCTGTTCTTGTTATCGAATCGCGATGCTGCTTTTCAATCGGTTGTGCGCTGCCATCGCCTTCTGGTCGCCCTCGATGTACGAAAGCGTGATCAGTGCTTTTTCAGCGCCCAGCGGCACGTGATACTGGGTCACTCTCATGGTCTCAGCCGGATTGGCAGTTGATGTGCGTGCGTAGCGAATAATCAAGGCGAGCTGGCCGCCAAGTGGCTCCACGGCAATGCTGGCGCGCCCCACTTCTTTCACACCGTTCTTTGCCAAACCCGCCCACATCATCGGGGCCTCTTCCCGCCAGGTATCAGCCAAGTCCTTCAACACCTGCTGCTTGTTCGCTTGGACTTCCTGCCGCACATCGGCCTGAGTGATTGGTGGCTCCATAGGAATGAACGACACCCTCATCATCGTTCGTGACGGCGTAGGGTACCCGTCGTGCTTCTTCTCGATGTGAGCGGCAGCATGAGCGGAGAGAAAATCCGCAATGTGAATGATGCCGTTCGCGATATGTTGGATACCTTCAGCGACACCGAGAACGGTGAAACTGAAATCCATGTAGCGATCATCACTTTCGGTTCTCAGGTAGCGCTGCATCAGCCGCTTGCCAGCGCCAGCGATATTCATTGGCAGGACCTTTCAGCTGGCGGCATGACTCCGCTTAGGATTGCCTACAGCATCGTTGAGCGAATCAATAAATTGTTGTAACGAATATGCGAAGCGCTCAAGTTCTTCTGGGTTGCCGATTGCTTGTGCCATTACCAATACCCTCCATCTTCTGTCGAAGAACTTTGTGTCACAGAGTTCTGTTTATCCTGGCGTGCTTCGATTGTGGCGGGCTGGATTTCAAGGGCGCTCGCTTCAGGCACATTATTTGGCGTCTGTGACTTCGTCCGGATGGTCACCGACATAGTGACAAACTTGAAGAAGTCACGTAGCTGTTTGGCGTTCTCTGCGTAGAAGAGGCGATTAGAGGTGCCTTCGATAAATTTCCCAAGCACTGCCTCGTCAGCATCAGCGCCTATCGCCATTGCCAAACGGTCACATTTTGCAGAGCGCCCGTCGCTAATGAACGCGTTCAGAGGTTTTTCCCACGCATCATTAGGCCCGCCATCAGAGACCAATACGACCGTTGGACGATACGCACGCGAAGGAACGACATCTTTGTCTTCGATCATCGCTTTGGCCATTTGCAATGCCGTGCCAACGGTGCCTTTGCTTCACTCGGAGATACCTGGCAAGACGAAAAGCGGGCGCGATTTGAGGAGGATTACAACGCGCTCGTTCAGCAGTTGCAGTACTTCAACGACAACGCGTCTGAGCAGGTTCCATATCTGGCAGCGCTCGCGTCGCGGCTGCGGGATTATTTGCAAAGCTAAGGGCAGCGAGGTCGCAATGGCACAAGTTTCAATTGGGCAAGTGGAGAATTTGGAAGACCTCGTGCGCGAGCTGCAGTCAGTGCGCGAGGCTCTAGGGATGGTCTGAAAAAGACTTCCCGAATCTGGTGAAATACGCCGATCCCGTTGCCCGAGTTTCCCGATGAAGCAAATGACCTTCGCCGACGCCGAGTACGCCGGCAAGCGCAAGCAGACCCGCAAAGAGTTGTTCCTGATCGAGATGGATCAGGTGGTGCCGTGGAAGGGTTTGATTGCCCTGATCGAGCCGCACTACCCCAAGGGTGAAGGTGGTCGTCCGGCGTATCAGCTGATGGCGATGCTGCGCGTACATTTGATGCAGAACTGGTTCGGCTACAGCGATCCGGCGATGGAGGAAGCGTTGTACGAGACCACGATCCTGCGCCAGTTTGCCGGGCTGAGCCTGGAGCGCATTCCCGACGAAACCACCATCCTCAACTTCCGTCGCTTGCTGGAGAAGCACGAGCTGGCGGCCGGCATCCTGGCCGTGATCAATGGCTACCTGGGGGATCGCGGCCTGTCGCTGCGCCAGGGCACTATCGTCGATGCCACGCTGATCAATGCGCCGAGTTCGACCAAGAACAAGGACGGCAAGCGCGACCCGGAAATGCACCAGACCAAGAAGGGGAACCAGTATTACTTTGGCATGAAGGCCCACATCGGCGTGGATGATGAGTCGGGGCTGGTACACAGCGTGGTAGGCACGGCAGCCAACGTGGCGGATGTCACCCAGGTCGACAAATTGCTGCATGGCGACGAAAACGTGGTCTGCGCCGATGCAGGCTACACCGGTGTCGAAAAGCGGCCCGAGCATGAAGGACGTGAAGTTATCTGGCAGGTGGCGGCACGCCGCAGCACCTACAAAAAACTCGATAAGCGCAGCGTGCTGTACAAAGCCAAGCGCAAGATTGAAAAGGCCAAGGCCCAGGTGCGCGCCAAAGTCGAGCACCCGTTCCGGGTGATCAAGCGCCAATTCGGCTACGTGAAGACGCGCTTTCGCGGCTTGGCCAAAAACACGGCGCAACTGGTGACACTGTTCGCTCTGTCGAACCTGTGGATGGCGCGCCGACATTTACTGACGAATGCAGGAGAGGTGCGCCTGTAATGCGGGAAATGGCCACCGGAGTGGGGTCCGGGTGGCGAAAACGTAAGAAATACTCGTCGAATTGATTGTTTTTTGATCATTTGGCGAGTTTAAAAGTTGCGCTAGGTGGTATGCCGGGGAAATACATGGCTACTTCAGACCATCCCTAAGGCTCAAGCCGAGTCTACGACTATCGATACCCTAAAGGTAAGCTTGAACAATAGCACCCATGGCAACTGCTTGACGAAGTCTGCCCGTACGACTGCCAAGCATACTTCCATTGAAGCGCCGTTTACGGTCGACTTGCAAGGACGATAGCCAAAGGACTCACCTCCATTGCCAATGCTCGATGGGAATACATCACAACGACAATAAAAATGATGAGAGAGTAATTATGACTGTTAAAATTTATGACACCCCTGAAGTGCAAGATTTTCTAAAAATCGTTGCTGGTCTCGACCAAGAGGGCGGTAACGATCGTGGCAAGCAGATCATTCACCGCATTCTATCTGACTTGTATCGCACCATTGACGATTTTGATATCACTGCTGAGCAATACTGGTCTGCCGTCAGTCTGCTTAACGCTTTGGGACAAGCTTCGCAGTTTGGCTTGCTATCACCCGGCCTAGGTTTTGATCATTATATGGACATGCGCATGGATGCCGCCGATGCAGAAGCCAAGCGCACCGGCGGCACCCCGCGTACCATCGAAGGACCACTGTATGTTGCTGGTGCTCCTGAGGCAGAGGGTTTTGCGCGCATGGATGATGATCCAGATACGGATGGCGAAACCATGTGGTTGCATGGTCAAGTGCGTGATACGGCTGGGAAACCAATCCCCGGCGCCAAAGTAGAGATTTGGCACTGCAACTCCAAAGGGGGTTACTCCTTCTTTGATAAGAGCCAAACCCCTTACAATTTGCGCCGCACCATTATCGCTGACAATGAAGGCTACTACCGTGCCCGCAGTGTTATTCCATCAGGCTACGGTGTACCTGAAGGCGCTCCTACGGATCAAGTACTGAAATTACTCGGTCGCCATGGCGAACGCCCAGCGCATATTCACTACTTTATTTCCGCGCCAGGTCATCAGCATCTAACCACGCAAATTAACTTGGCTGGCGACCCCTACACCTATGATGACTTTGCTTTTGCAACCCGTGAAGACTTAGTGGTGGAAGGCAAGCGGGTAGAAAACCACCCAGCCGCGCAACAATACGGCGTTGAAGGCACTGTGACCGAAGTGATATTCAATATTGAACTGTCGCCCACTGCAGAAGAAGAGCTGCAAGCGCGCCATAAGCGTCCACGTGCCATGGAAAGCGAGTCACAAGAAAGTCAGCTAGCCGGCACTGCCAAGGTCTAATACATACAAATAAACTGTTGCACACCGGGGAGCGCTGATTAAGGCGCTCCCGTAAGACAATAAGAATTGAGGTTTCGACCATGACTACACAGCGTAATGATAATCTTGAGCAGCCGGGCCGTAGCGTCATTTTTGATGATGGGCTGAGCGCAACTGATACCCCAAATGAGACCAACGTAGTTGAAACTGAGGTGTTAATTGTCGGTTCAGGCCCTGCTGGCAGCTCCGCAGCAATGTTCCTGTCGACCCAGGGCATTAGCAACATTATGATCACCAAATACCGTTGGACTGCGAATACCCCCCGTGCGCATATCACTAACCAGCGCACCATGGAAATTTTACGCGACGCTGGTATTGAGGATCAGGTTTTAGCAGAAGCAGTCCCCCATGAACTTATGGGTGACACAGTCTATTGTGAGTCAATGGCCGGCGAAGAAATTGGCCGCCGGCCAACTTGGGGCACACGACCTGACCGCCGCGCTGACTATGAGCTGGCATCTCCAGCGATGCCTTGCGATATCCCGCAAACCTTGCTTGAGCCCATTATGCTCAAAAATGCCACCATGCGTGGCACGCAAACACAGTTCTCCACTGAGTATTTAAGCCACACCCAAGACGATAAGGGTGTCAGCGTGCAAGTACTCAACCGTCTGACCGGTCAAGAATATACCATTCGCGCCAAATACCTGATTGGTGCTGATGGTGCGCGCTCCAAAGTGGCTGCGGATATCAATTTGCCGATGGAAGGCAAAATGGATATCGGCGGCTCGATGAATATCACCTTTAAAGCAGACTTGTCCCACCTGGCGGCCCATCGGCCCTCGATCCTGTATTGGGTCTTCCACCCAGGATCGAATATCGGTGGCCTCGGCGCTGGTTTGATCCGCATGGTGCGGCCATGGAATGAATGGCTGGTGGTCTGGGGTTTTGATATCAATCAAGAGCCACCCAAGCTCAATGACGATGAAGCTATTCAAATCGTGCGTAATCTAGTGGGTATCGAGGATCTTGATGTGGAAATCCTTGGCTACTCACTCTGGGGCAATAATGACCAGTACGCCACGCATCTACAGAAAGGCCGCGTATTCTGTGCCGGTGATGCAATCCATAAGCATCCGCCCAGTCACGGCCTGGGTTCTAATACGTCAATCCAAGACTCCTACAACCTGTGCTGGAAGTTGGCCTGTGTACTCAAAGGGCAGGCGGGGCCTGAACTGTTAGAAACCTATTCCACCGAGCGTGCACCCATCGCCAAGCAGATTGTGACGCGTGCCAACGGCTCGAGCAGTGAATATAAGCCGATTTTTGACGCTTTAGGCGTTACCGATGCGACAACCAACGATGAGTTTGTAGAAAAGCTTGCCTTGCGTAAGGAAAATTCGCCTGAAGGTGCTCGCCGTCGAGCAGCATTGCGTGCGGCGCTGGACAATAAGGATTATGAGTTTAACGCCCAAGGCACTGAAATTGGTCAGTTCTACGACTCATCAGCAGTGATTACTGATGGTCAAAAACGCCCAGCAATGACCGAGGATCCTATGCTACACCACCAGAAATCGACCTTTCCTGGACTACGCCTACCCCATGCATGGCTAGGTGATGCGAAAGAGAAATACTCCACCCATGATATTGCGGAGGGCACTCGCTTCACGATTTTCACTGGTATCACCGGTCAAGCTTGGGCTGATGCAGCAGTTCGCGTTGCTGAGCGTTTGGGCATCGACTTGAAGGCCGTGGTGATTGGTGAAGGGCAGCCGGTACAAGACCTCTATGGCGATTGGTTACGCCAGCGTGAAGTGGACGAGGACGGTGTGATCTTGGTGCGCCCAGATAAACATATTGGTTGGCGTGCCCAGAGTATGGTCGCAGATCCAGAGACTGCATTATTTGATGTACTCTCAGCGCTGCTGCATACCAAGCAAACCGGCTCTTCGCATTTAAGGGTGTAGAAAAAATCTGACCGGCTGGAAAAGGAGTCGAGGATCTTAGAAAATGTAAGCTCTCACACCAACAAAAACTAAGCCCCCGACGTGAACAATCTTACCTTTTCTAGCCCTGATCTTTCCAGCTTTTGCCAACTGAATAACCTCGGCCTGACTGCCACTGGACAACATCTTTGTGCAGAGCGCGCCGTCATCGAATGTCGTTTAACCAAAGCACCCGAGCCATGCCCCAAGTGCGGGGCTGCTGGTGTTTCACGCGGTACTGTCGATAGGCATCTTGCTCACACACCTTACGGACAACGACCAACCAGATTGCTGCTGCGTATCCGTCGCTGGCGTTGTGCTTGCGGCTGTTTCTGGCATGAAGATACAAACAGTGCAGCACCTCCACGTTCAAAGCTTTCATATGGGGCGATACGCTGGGCATTAGCTGCCATCGTGCTGGATCATCTGTCGGTATCTCGTGTTGCGAGCCAGCTTGATGTTGCATGGCACACCGCTAATAATGCCATTATCAACGAAGGACGGCGCCTGCTTTTTAATGACTCGACACGTTTTGACGGTGTGACCGTGCTGGGCGTGGATGAGCATGTTTGGCGACATACACGCTGTGGTGACAAGTACGTCACCATCGTGGTTGACCTTACGCCCGTGCGTAACAAAAACGGGCCGGCCCGCTTGCTCGATGTGCTGGAAGGCCGCTCCAAACAAGCCTTTAAGCAATGGCTACAGAGTCGCCCCAAATCGTGGCGTGACCAGATCGAAAGCATTGCCATGGACGGTTTTACGGGGTTTAAATCTGCAGCGCAAGAAGCCCTGCCTCAAGCCCAAACCGTGCTGGATCCTTTCCATGTCGTGCGCTGGGCAAGCAACATGCTGGATGAATGCCGCCGGCGTGTGCAACACGACATCCTGGGCCGCAGAGGGCGTAAAAATGACCCGCTCTACAAAAGCCGTCGAACGCTACTGACTCGGATCAGCTACCTGTCTGACGCCAACAAAAAGCAACTGTTCCAGCTGTTTGCAGATGAGCACCACCTCGAAGTGGATTGCACCTGGAGCATGTACCAACGGGTGGTCAGCGCCTACAACGAGCCGGATCGAAAACGTGGTAAAAAACTCATGGAAGAGGTCATAAATATCATTACAGCCAGCGACTTGCCCAAAGCGCTCATCGAGGTGAAAGGCTTGGGGGAAACGCTGAAAAAATACGCTGAGAGCATCCTTGCCTACTTCGACCGGCCAGGAACCAGCAACGGTCCAACAGAAGCTATCAACGGGCGACTTGAGCACTTACGAGGTACCGCCTTGGGCTTTAGAAATTTAACCAATTACATAGCCAGGTGCTTGCTGAAGTCAGGAGGGTTTAGAAATCAGCTACACCCTTAAATGCGAAGAGCCAGTTTTCTCTGCCCCCTATACGCCCACCATCCCATCGCAAGAAAAAGCACGGATGTTACTGCTTGAGCTGCCAAACTCGGGAGTAGAATCGAGGCGCAAACCGCAAACGCTGCGGCAGTAATCGGTAAAGCCAGTCTTGCGAGGAACACTGCGCAGTGATGCTGCCGTGGAACGGCCTCTTTGCCTGTGCGCAAGCGCGCATAAAGCGTTTGTGCGCGCTCTATTTGCTCACGACTTGGCTTGACTCGAACGGACTCATAACCAGTTAAGGTGCCGTTTTTTTAATCGGCGTGACATAGGCGCTGACCCAATAATAGTCACCATTTTTGCAACGGTTTTTTACAATACCCATCCAGCTTTTGCCAGCCTTTAGATACCCCCACATCAGCCCAAAAACAGCTGGGGGCATATCGGGATGGCGAACCAAATTATGCGGGCTGCCCACCAATTCTTCACGCGTATAGCCGCTTATGCTCGCAAATTCATCATTGCAGTAAATGATCTTCCCGCTAGGATCGGTAGCTGAAATCAAACGTTCTGAAGCGGGAAATGACTGCTCAACAGATGTGACCGACCGACCGACCGACTTCATTATTAGATTACCTAGGCGAGGATGATGTCATAATAACATCATTTTTTGTGGGTTGACAACTTGCACCAAAGCCGCTATATACAAAATTTTCTTGGCGTGGTATAGAATTAAGTAGAATCGCTTCATGTTGAAGCACTCCCCCACTAGTCAGGACTATGGTCACTGTCACGCTGATCTCTGACTTCATGAATCTGTTCAATCACGAGCATAAGCTTGTCAAACTCCAGAAGAATCGAATTAGCTAAATCGTTGTATCCGCAGTTTTTGAGTAAAGTGGCTTGCTCCTTCATTTGATTAGCTATGCCTAGAAGCCTAGAAGCCTAGAAGCTTGTCGATTGAGGACCGCCTGACTGAAGCTATGGATCAACGTCATCACCCCTCTGCAATTTCTGAATTTTTTAGCTCATCCTGAGAGACGCATCGCAGAACCCAGATGCGAACTTTTCATCAATGATGACTCGAAGCTACCAGCGATTCAAAATATATCGTCCTACAATTGTAATCCTTGAGGCAGGAAATTCCGGGGATATGGTATCCGCGCCATAAGGCTCACCCGTCAGTCATTGGCAGCCGGGTGCGGGGGGCCCGCCAGTTCGCGCCCGGCCTGTTCCCTCTGCTTCCCAGCAGCCCGGACCACCCTGGCCGATGCACTATGGCAGTGGCCGAGAGTGATCGTTCTAGCCAAGCTCACTCCCCATTGACCGGATCACTCGACTTTGGGTCGAGATGAAGGCGAGCGTGTGCCCGTGCTTCGCTCGGAGGTTCGTCGTGATCCAGGCGTGTGGCAGATCGAGCATGAGCGTAGCGGTCCGCCCAGGTGTGGAGGTTACGGCGTAGCCGTAATCTCTCCCCCTTAGTTGCTTTTATCCACATTTTTAAAAATTTTAAAGCCTTTAAAATCAACAGCTTACTGATGTTATCCAGGAAAATTCAAATGGCTTTAAAACAGGGGTATTAAAACAAGAAGAAAAAAAAGATCTTAAAATCTTTATGAAAACAGTTAAAAGCATGTCGCTCATAAGTTCTCCAGACGCTCCAAAAATCGAACCCCGCCGCCGCCTACCCTCGCCACGCTTCGCTTCCCTGGCTCGCCCCGCCTTCGGCGGCCTAGCGATGGGCATCCATGCCCATCTTGAATTGCTGGCCTACGGCCTCTTTATCTTGTGCGTCTCCTGTCACACCGCGGCTTTCCAGACAGCCCACCAAAACCCCAAGGAAAGGCCCCCAAGCAACAGCACAACAGAGCAGAACGATAAATGCGTCCCTACGGGTAACTTTTTGCCAAAAAGAAAAAGCAGGCGCTGCAAACAACTGGAAAAAGTCCGTCTAAGCGGCCCGGGCGTGCCGCCCGCCCTCTCGGCTTCGCCTCGACCCTGCGGGCGCTAAGACCCGGATAAATCGCTCCCGGCCGGAGAAGCTGGCCGAGAGCTCAACCGGGCGCGTTTGCGCGCTGGACTCAATAAACCGATTCGATACAACGATTTAAAGCGTGATTTCAGGTCGGGGGGTGGACTTCCGCTCTCTGTTTGCCGTCTACGACGGCTTGCGCGCTCGCGTGAGGCTTCTAAGAGGCCATGCCTAGGCGGCTGGCACCCCAATGCACGTTTGACCGCCTTAGGCGGGCTCCTGGGAGGCGCTTTCAAACCCGACAAATATCGAGTTTTCACTACCGTCCACCAGTTAACCAGGCTAAACAACCGCCGCTGGCAGCCAGGGGGAGCCCCCTGGACGGCAGACCAGAGCAACACCAAGGGCGCTGCCCTTGTGATCCCGCTCTTGCCGCCGAGGGCTCAGGTGCGCGGGGTGGTGAAGCAACCCCACACACCCGAGCGGAGGCTTGGGGCACTACGCACCGTCAAGCAGAATACGCCTGCGGCGGTCCTGCCGGACGCGGAACCCACCCCCAGGGGGGCGGGGCCCCCGCCATTCAACTTGACCGCGCTTCGCTCAAAATCAATTCCCGCTAATTGAATCGTCCTTGGGGTTTTTCCTCTCTTCTTCCAGCTTTCGCCGGTAGACGGACTCGGCCCAGTCCAAGAACTCATGTCCTGGCCCTAATCTGATCCTCGAAATATTCGTCCTGTAGCGCTTCGTATCGGTCCCCATCGTGTAGCCATTCGTTAAACGTTCGCAGCGGCATGTTCTATCCCTCCCTTGCAGATTCGAAATGTTAGCTCAGGGAAGCGTGACGCCCAAGATTGCAATCATTTCCCGCGCTGAAGGGCATCCTGCAGGACGACCAGGGCGAGAAATTGCTATCAATCCAATTTGTTTGTTTGTTTGTTCGTTTGTTTGTTCATTAGTTTGTTTGTTTGTTTGTTGCGTTCGGGTTATAATTTGGCCTCACCTACGGAGGTTCCGCCATGCGTCCTGTTGATTTCACCGTTGAACAGATCATCGAGGCCGGTCAGGCGCTTCAGGGCGCCGGTCGTTCCATCACAGGGTTCGCATTGCGGCAAAAGGTCGGCGGCGGCAACCCAAGCCGTCTGAAACAGGTTTGGGACGAGCATCTATCCAGTCAGAACGTCGCTGAATATGAGCCCGTGGCAGAACTGCCAGTCGAGGTTGCGCAGCAGCTGGCCCAGGTCACAGAGGCGCTGGTGGGGCGCTTGAACTCGATGGCCGTAGATATAAATGATCGGGCTGTTAAAGCGAGTGAACGCCGAGTGTCCGAGGTAGTGCGCGCCGCTGGTGAGCAGCGCGAGCAGGCCGAGCGAGAGCTTGCGGATGCCTCGCAGACGGTCGACGAGCTGGAGCAGCAACTAGACAGCGCGCAGGATGCCTGCAACGACCTGAAGCAACAGCTCGCAAAGGTCCAGGGCGAGAAGCAGGAGCAGGCCGTGGAGTTGGCCCAGGTGCGCGAGCGTTTGGCGTCAGTCGAGAAAGCCGCCCGTGTGTCAGCCGATAACGCTGCGGCCCAGGTGAAGTTGCTGCAAGGGCAGCTTCAGGAGCAGCGCGGTTTGGAGCAGATGGCGCGAGAGCGTGAGGCTCAGGCGGTAGGTGCGCTGGGTGCGATGGAAAAGCAGCATCTTGAAGATGCTGAAGTGTGTCAGGGCTTGCGTGTCGAGCTTCGGGCCCTTTCCGCTGCTTTGGCTCAATCGGAAGCGGTGAGCAAAAGCCGTGGTGAGGATCTAGAGCAGGCAAAGGGCGATTTGAAGGGCGTGCGCGCAGAGCTGAAAAAAACCGGCGATACCTTGGCTCAGGCCCAGGCCATGAGCGACAGCCGAGGCACGGAGCTGGAGCAGGTCAAGCGCGACTTGAAAGAGGTGCGCGCAGAGCTGAAGGCCGCGAATAGCGCCGAATCAGTCGCATTGGCTCAAGTGAAAATGCTTGAAGCCGCTGCGAAGCCTCCGGCCAAAACGGCCAAGACGAAAGCTGATGAGAAAGCCCCAAAGCCGTAACGGTGCTGAATATTGCTATCAATTAAGGTGCACCAGGTGCAATGCCTGGGCATTAATTGATAGCATTCCTGTTTGTGTTTTGCTATCATAATTGCAAGCGATCGCAGTGATCTAAGCCTAAAGTGATAGCAAAAGGTTAACCAATGAAGACCGCCAATCCCGATACCACCACCCTCACCCTTCGCGACACCCCTTACACGCTCATTCAAACGGCCAAGCGCATCACCGGCAAAGCTACCGGTAGCCAAGCCTTCTTGGCGGGCATCGGCAAGCTGGACGAATTAACAGATCAAGTTGCGGACCAGCGCGAAGAAATACGCCGATTGCGTGAAAACCTGCGCCGGTCCCAAATGCTGTTGCAGCAGTTGGCCCCGCTGTGTCTCCAGGTGGCTGAAGTTGCGGGCCAAAAGGACCTTTTTGAGTGACGAGATTGATAGCATAAAGTCCTGCAGGGCAGATCCGGACTGCCCATAACTGCTGTCATTCTTCAGATTGGGAAGCGCTGGGCGCTCCCCTTCCCCCAGGCTGTGCGATAGCATTTTTCGGTGGCCAGCTGCGGCCGCGGAATCGAATTTGATAGCAAAAAGGCAAAATAAATAGGATCTATGATCCTAAATCGCTATACATATAGGATCAATGATCCTATAATGTTTCTGTGGTGGCACGCAGAGAGCCACTCGTTTCTGAGAAGGCTAGTCGTTGCCATCGCGGGGAACGGGATGAGACTTTCAGAGGTTGCGACTATCCGAACTAACTTTCCAGAGGCTCATTTCTGGCTAGTTAGACGGGGCTCAGCGAGTCGATGCGGTGAACCAGGACGAGAGTTCAACCCCGAACACATCGGGATTCACGTACACCGCACCGATATTCTCTTGCCGGATTACCTTTTCTACGCGCTGGTTCATGTTCACCAGCAGGGCTACTGGGAAAGGATGGCAAACGGAACGCTTAGTCTGGTCAATATTCGGGTTTCAGACGTTCGACGTATCGAGCTGTCGCCACGGTGAGTACGGGGGCCATTAGGCCCCCAGGCTCTACCAAAAATGATAATTCCCAGGATGGAGATTAAAAAATGATTCCCGTTGTAAACCTAAGTGCGACTTACAGTTTCGCAAGCCAAAACCCTGTTTTGGCGGGCCTTGTGATCCTGGCGTTGATAGCTGGTGCGTTATTTCTCGTTTGGTTTGCGCGCAAGTTTCCAAAGCACCAGGGGAAACTACGCTTCGGGATTTTTGCAGTCTATTTAGTTGCCGCCGCCTGGGTGAACTGGGGCATGTTCAAGCCTGAACCTTCGGTTCAATCGGAGATTGAAGCGGCTATTCATCAGTATGAACAAATCGCTGAAAACGGCATTGAAATGGCGATGCTGAACGATAATCCCAACCCGAGAGCAGGTGACAGGCTGGCGTTTCAAGAAACCCAGGGCGACAAATGCCGCTATTACGGCATTGTCCAACCAGCGGGCCATGTCGCGGTTAACCGCAGAAGCTGCGCAGATAACACTCAGACCCTTATCAGCCTGGACATTCTGCTAGATAAGGGGGTGGCGGGAGCTAGTGGCCTGAAGCATTACAGGGCTTACCTGCCGGGGCACGTAACTGTAGGGAACACTCAATGAAAATTGATTTACCAAGCATTGAAGATCAGCAAGAGCTGATCTTTCAAGAAGCAACCAAAGAAGCTATTTCCCAGCTGGAAGCGAATTTGAACGCGCCGCGTTATCCCGTGCAGGATCTGGTAGACGAAAGCCTTTACCCCCGCACTCATTTGTTGCGGGAAAACGAGGGCTGGGAAGCCCCTGCACCTGAAATTGTGAAAGCCTACTTTCGGCATTTTCAGAACCATTTCAGCGAATACGGGACAGACGTGAAGCTGGCAGTCCTCCTGGGCATGGTAGGAGGCGGTAACGACCGGCGCATTCGTGCCTTTAAGGATGGCAGCAAGAAGACGCCCTACGGCGTCTGGAGGCGGTTTTTGGTCCTAACAGGGCGTGTGCCGCAAGAGATTATTCCCGTCCTGGGAGTCATGCGTTAAGCCGACCGCTAGCCCGTACTGGGCTACATCGGTAGAGCGCTCATTGCCCATTTGAAACAGATGTCAGGGAAACAGT
>LNAO01000015.1_pt1 | contig 16071 bp, 15 predicted proteins | sample 602571 | NCBI WGS metagenome assembly LNAO01 (sample SAMN02440304, study PRJNA202911) | soil metagenome | biome: Subtropical and temperate rainforests or woodlands; isolation source: soil samples (1 kg each in a 20% v/v slurry with milli Q water) were... ...
GATCTCGCCGCGTTTACGCGAATTTGTCCGCAGGCCGACGCCGCTCTCGACCAGCAATTGCAGCAGGGCGTGCAGGTTTGTCAGTGGCCCAGCGTGTGGCCAGACGTGGCGACGGCCGATGTGGTGATTGAGGCGTTTGCCTGCACGTTGCCGCCGGCCTATATCAGCGCCATGGCGGCGCGAGCGCGTCCTTCTTTGTGGCTGAATCTGGAATATCTGAGCGCTGAGGAGTGGGTGGAAGGCTGCCATGGCCTGCCGTCGATGCAGTCCAATGGCTTGCAGAAGTTCTTCTTTTTCCCAGGCTTCACCGCGAAAACCGGCGGCTTATTGCGTGAGGGCGATCTTCTCGCGCAGCGCGATGCCTTGCAGCAAAACCCAGCGGCGCGTCAGGCGTTTTTGCGTTCGCTGGGCGTTGACGCACAGCCCGATGCGCAGCTTATTTCGTTATTTGCCTACGAAAATTCCGGCCTGTCCGATTGGTTTGACGCCTTGGCAAACGCCGCCCAGCCCAACCATGTATTGGTGCCCGAGGGCCGGGTGCTGGGAGATGTGCAGCGTTGGCTGGGCGTGGCGCCGTTAAAGGCGGGCGATGTGCACGAACGTGGCAACGTGCGGGTGCAGATTTTGCCGTTCGTGTCGCAGCAGACGTATGACCGCCTGCTGTGGTGCTGCGACTTCAATGCCGTGCGCGGTGAAGATTCCTTTGTTCGTGCGCTGTGGGCCGCGCGGCCCTTGGTGTGGCACATCTATAAGCAGGCCGACGATGCCCATCTGGAAAAGTTGCAGGCCTTCTTGGCGCTGTATCAACACGACTTGCCGGCGCCAGCGCAAGCGGCGTTGAGCGAATTCTGGCTGGCATGGAATAGCGGCGAGGGCATCGCCGAACGCTGGCAAAACCTGCAAAGCTGGCGCGAGGAACTGGCCAGGCATGCCGATAAAACCGCTCTAAAATGGGCTTCTCAGGCCGATCTTGCGACGGCGCTGGTACAGTTTTACCGAAATTGGCTATGATACGCGGCCTAGAATTCTGTACCTCCATCCAAATTCGGATACTCGTATGAAAACCGCACAAGAAATGAAGCCCAACAGTGTGGCCCTGATCGACGGCCAACCTTGGCTTATCCAAAAGGCCGAATTCACTAAATCCGGTCGTAACAGCGCCATCGTTAAAATGAAACTGAAGAACTTGTTGACCGGTTCTTCGACCGAAACCGTTTACAAAGCCGATGACAAGCTTGAGCCAGTTATTCTGGATCGCGTCAACGTGACTTACTCCTACTTCGCCGAGCCGAACTACGTGTTCATGGACGAAGAGTTCAACCAGTACGAGCTGAACTCCGAAGACCTGGAAAGCGTTCTGCCGTTCATCGTTGATGGCATGACCGACATCTGCGAAGCCGTGTTCTTCGAAGGCAAAGTGGTTTCGGTAGACCTGCCGACCACCATCGTTCGCCAAATCACCTACACCGAAGGTTCCGCCCGTGGCGACACTTCCGGCAAAGTGATGAAGCCTGCCAAGCTGAGCAACGGCACTGAAGTCAAAGTGGCTGACTTCTGCGAGATCGACGATTGGATCGAAATCGACACCCGTACCGGCGAGTACAAATCGCGCGCTAAAGCTCCGGTTTAATTACCCAGCTTTTACGGCGACAGAAAAACCCGACCTAGGTCGGGTTTTTTTATGCGCGTCGATAAAGCCGCGTCATCCAGCGCAGTCGCAAGTTGCCGGTGCTGGGTGCGAACATCCGTCGCCCCCGCGCAGGCGGGGGCCTAGGTTCGCTGAAACCACTGCTCCAAGTTTGACTCACCATTCTGGGTCCCCGCCTGCGTGGGGACGACGTATGCGCGCGCATAAAAAAGCCCCGCCGAAGCGGGGCTTGTCATTCAGTCTTAACGCAGCGGCTTACACCGCAACGTTCAGGGTCACCTGGATATTGCCGCGAGTGGCGTTGGAGTACGGGCACACCTGGTGAGCAGCTTCTACCAACGCTTCAGCTTCGGCTTTATCAAAGCCCGGCAGGCTGATGTTCAATTCCACTTCCAGACCAAAGCCACCCGGAATCTGGCCGATGCCGACTTTGCCGGTGATCGAGCTGTCAGCAGGCAGTTGTTTTTTCTGCTGGCCAGCGACAAATTTCAGGGCGCCGATAAAGCAGGCCGAGTAGCCAGCGGCGAACAGTTGTTCCGGGTTGGTGGCTTCACCACCTTGGCCGCCCAGTTCACGTGGGGTGCTGAGTTTTACATCGAGAATGCCGTCAGAAGAAACGGCACGGCCGTCGCGGCCACCGGTGGCAGTTGCAGTGGCGGTGTACAGGGCTTTGATAGTTTGCATGGTGATTCTCCAGTCGCTTAGTTAGGTTGAATTACGTATTCAGTTTGCTTGCTAAAATCTTGTGCGCTAAGCAGTGCGTGGAGTGAAAGTTAGTGCCTATTTAGTTTGCGCGCAAGATAAATAGTTGGATTAATTCGTTCTAGTATTCAGATAAATCAGGAATAAGCGTCTAGATCGCCTTCTGTAGGCTGTCGCGCAGGGCCACGAGGTCGCTTTTTAGTGCCATTAATTGCGCCGGTTGCTGCTCGGACGCTTTCAAAATGCACGCAGGAAGCCCCATCGCCTGCTCCTGCAATGCGCGACCTTGCTCAGTAACGCGCAACTGCACAACCCGTTCATCTTCCTTGCTGCGCGTGCGTGTCAGCAAACCTTCCGCCTCGAGGCGCTTCAGTAGCGGGGTGACCGAGCCGGGGTCGGTGAGCAAGTGCTGGCTGAGCTCGCCCACGGTAATGCCGTCGTTCTCCCACAACACCAACATGGCCAGGTATTGCGGGTAGGTGAGGTTCAGCGCTTGCAGCAGCGGCTTGTACACCTTGGTCATCATCAGCGACGTGGAATACAGCGCGAAGCACAGCTGGTTATCGAGCTTGAGTTGTTCGGGAGTGGCCATACAAGCCTCCAGCTGTTGACGATGGGAGAGGGGAGCAACGTTAGCGCGCTTACCTTTAATACGCCATGGTTTATGTCGGTTGTGGGTCGCTTGAGGCGCGCGCCCAGGCGACCGATCGGCAGACCCTACAGGCGGAAGCCTTCAACAATGTGCTCAGCCAAACTCTCGGTCACCGGCGACTGACTGCGTTCATTACGCAACAGCACAATGCTGCACAGCGGCAGCTCCGGCAGCCCTTCGGCCTTGCCGAGAATGCGCAAATCCGGGGTGATCAGGCTTTGCAGCTGCGCCGTAACGGCCAGGCCGGCACTCACCACCGCCATCAGCGCCGATAGGCTCGGGCTGGTGTAGGCAACACGGTAATCACGGTCCATGGTCTCCAGCGCATTGCACGCCCAATTACGGCAGAAGCAGTCGTTATTAAACATCGCCAGCGGCATAGGCACCTGCTCATGGGGATTGAAGCCCAAGGCCTCGGCCCAGACAAAACGTTCCTGGCGCAGTAACTGTCCAATTTCATCGCCCGGCATGCGGGTAACAATGGTCAAGTCCAAGTCCTGACGTTGCAGCAGTTGCGACGATGATTCGCAATGCACCTCCACCTGCACCATCGGGTAGGCCTGGGCAAAGCGCGACAAGATGCCGGGCAGAAAGCGCATCACATAGTCATCCGGCGTGCCGATGCGCACCGAGCCGACCATATGCGGTTCGCGCAGGGTATTAATCACTTCGCCATGCAATTTCAGAATGCGCCGCGCATAACCCAGCAGCACTTGGCCCTCGGCGGTGAGCCGCACCTGGCGGCCGTCGCGCTCGAATAGGGCTCGCTGCACCACGTCTTCTTCCAGGCGCTTCATCTGCATGCTCACTGCCGATTGCGTGCGGTTTACCGCTTCGGCGGCGCGGGTAAAACCGCCCAGGTCGGCGATCGCCACAAAGGTGCGTAACAGTTCGCTGTCGATGCCGACGTAGCTGCTCATTGGATTAAATCCTATTCATCAAACTGGCAGATGGGTCGCATAAGAAACATTCGTTGGATTGATCTTATCTGCGCGCAGAAACTTGCGCCATCCCCTAAGCGCAGCAGTTCGTCGCACACCTTAGGGGGCATGCACATGGAGAGCTCACACATGAAAGCGCAAAAAGGTTATGCCATCGCCGCAACCGGGCCACGGGCCAAACCACGTTCCGGCCAGCACTTGCTAGCGCGGCTATGGAAGCAAAAACGTTGGAATGAAGTGGCCGCCCAACGCCGCCTGCTGGCCAGCATGCCGGACGCTACGCTGATGGAATTGGGCCTGTCCCGCGCCGATCACCTTGAGCAAGAAGTGGAGCGGCCATTCTGGGACGATCCCTTTAACCGTTAAGCCAAAGCCTACTGCCACCAAGGAAGAACGCATGAGCGCCACGTACCACCTGGCCCAAGTCAATATCGCCCGCACCATTGCCCCGCTCGATGACCCATTGCTGCGGGGCTTTGTTGAGCAGCTTGAGCCCATCAACCAACTGGCCGAACGTAGTCCAGGGTTTGTCTGGCGCTTACAGACAGAAGAGGGCGACGCCACCTCGATTCAGCTGTTTGACGATCCACGCCTGATCGTCAATCTGTCGCTCTGGCAGTCCTTTGAAGCGCTGAAAAACTACGTCTACAGCGGCGACCATCTCACCGTGCTGAAAAGCAAAAAGCGTTGGATGGAAAAGCTCGACACGCCCTCGCTGGCCCTGTGGTGGCTGCCCATTGGCGAACTGCCGAGCGTGCAAGACGCCAAGCAGCGCCTGGCCGAGCTGGCGGCAGATGGCCCGTCGGCGCGTGTATTCACCTTCGCCAAACCGTATCCTGCACCCGACGCTGAACAAGGTGCAGTCGATGTCCAAACCGCTGACGCTATCCGTTAACCAGGCGCGCCGTCTGGTACTCAGTGCCCAAGGCTTTGCCGGGCGCAGCGCTGCCGCCGAGGTAAAACCGGCGCGGCTCAATCAACTGATCGAACGCCTGGGCGTGGTGCAGATTGACTCGGTCAACGCCGTGGTGCGTTCGCACTACCTGCCGCTGTTTTCGCGCCTGGGCAACTACGACTCGACGTTGCTGGAACAAGCGGCGTGGAGTTCGGGCAAGCGCCGCACCCTCTTCGAATACTGGGGCCATGAGGCCTCGCTGATGCCCCATGGCCTTTACCCGCTGATGCGCTGGCGTATGCAGCGCGCGGCGCAGGGCGAGGGTATTTACCGTCAGTTGGCGCAGTTCGGCCGCGAGCGGCAAGACGTGGTGCAGCGCGTGCTCGCCCATATTCGTGACCAAGGTGCCACCGGCGCTGGCGCGCTGAACACCCGCGTTGAACGCGCCGGCCCGTGGTGGGACTGGAGCGAAGAAAAGCTGGCGCTGGAATGGTTGTTTGCCGCCGGAGAAGTCACCGTGGCCGGCCGTCGCGGCTTTGAGCGCTTATATGACTTGCCCGAACGCGTGCTGCCCAGCGCTTGGCTCAATCACCCCGATATCGATGAAGCTGAAGCTCAGCGCCAACTACTAATGCGCTCGGCAGCAGCCTTGGGCGTGGCCACCGAAAAAGACCTGCGCGACTACTTCCGCCTCGACCCGCGCGACAGCCAGGCGCGGCTAGCCGAATTGGTAGAAGCAGGGGTGCTAATGCCAGTCAACGTAAAGGGCTGGGACAAACCTGCCTATTGCCTGCCAAACCTGACGATTCCGCGCGCGGTAAACGCCTCGGCGTTGTTATCGCCATTTGACTCGCTGGTATGGGAACGCGCCCGCACCGAGCGGCTGTTCGACTTTCGCTATCGCCTGGAGATTTACACCCCGCAAGCCAAGCGGGTGTATGGCTACTACGTGCTGCCGTTTCTGCATAACGAACGCATAGCCGCGCGCTTGGATGTGCGCGCCGAGCGGGCCAGCGGGCGCTTGCATGTGCATGCCTTGCATGAGGAAACGGTGGGGTTGGATGAAGAGGGTGTTCACGCCTTAGCGCGCAATTTGCTGGAGATGGCCCGCTGGTTGGGGTTGGGCGAGGTGTGGGTGAATTGCCCGAAAGCGCAGAGTGAGCGGCTGCGATCGGCGTTGATGGGGTAACTGCGAGCGCAAGCTCGTGCTCGCAGTTACCCCTCTCCCTAGCCCTCTCCCCCAAGGGGGCGAGGGGACAGAATCAACATTTTTTCGTAATCCTCGATTTCTCGTCGGGCTTCGCTAAAGCTCCCCTCGCCCGCTTGCCGGAGAGGGGCTGGGGGAGAGGGCAATTCTCAACCCAACCTACGGCTGAAACGGCGACTTACTCAGTACCACCCCGGTCTCGGCCACATACTGGTGCCAATGCTCCAGCAACTCTTCGAGCTTTTTCGGCTGACTTTTGGCCAGGTCATGAATCTCGCCGGGGTCTTTGCTCAGGTCATACAGCTGCCAGGTCGCCGGGCCGACTGGCGCGGGCAAATACACGGCTTTTAAGTCGCCTTTGCGAATGGCGCGCATACCGAACAGTTCCCAGCCGGTGACGGTGTTTTCGTCGTGAATCTGCGCGTTCTCGCCACTCAAGTAGCCCAGCCAGGATTTACCCCTAGGCTCGGCCACTTCGCGCCCGCGCCATTTCTTCCCTGGGTGACGCACACCCGCCAGGTCGAGAATGGTCGGGGTAATGTCCATCACCGTGCTGAATTCTTTGACGATCTGCCCTTGCCGCTCAAAGCCTGGGAAACGCACCAACGCCGGCACACGAATGCCGCCTTCGGTGGTAAAGGCTTTGTACAGACGCGACGGCGCGGTAGCGGCCTGCGCCCAACGCGGGCCGTACCAAACGTAGGAGTTGGCGCGGCCGATGTTTTCCAGGCTGTTGTCGTAATAGGTGTCGAGGTAGGTCAACAGGCTGTCGCCGAAGCGCGGAAAGGCTTCCAGCAGCAGGCCCTCCGCGCCGTTATCGGACATAAACAGCACAAAGGTGTTGTCCAGCTCGCCCTGTTGGCGCAGGTAGTCCACCACGCGGCCAATGTTCCAGTCCATGCGCTCCACCATGGCCGCGTAGGTTTCCATGGTCCGTGCCGAGATGGCCCGCTGCTCATCTGTGAGCTGTTGCCATTCCTTGTTTTGCGCCAACACCGGGTGGGCTTCTACGTCGTTAGCGACCAGGCCCAGTTCCTTGAGCTTGGCCAAGCGTTCTTGGCGCAGCACTTCCGGGCCGGCGTCGTAACGGCCTTGGTACTTGGCCACCACATCGGCGGGCGCTTGCAGCGGCCAGTGCGGGGCAGAGAAGGGCAGGTAGGCGAAGAAGGGCCGCGCCTGGTCGCGCTCTTTGAGGTACTGCAGCAGCTTGTCGCCAAAGGCATCGGAGGAATAGAAATCGTCCGGCAGCTTGTCGACGAATTTATCGTCTTCGATATAGAGCACCGGCGTGCCCTTGATGATTGGCGGGGTGTTTTCGTCTTCCGGCGGCTCGTAACCGTAGTGGTTGGCGGCGCCGGGCAGCAGCGAGAAGGAACGCTCAAAACCACGGGCATGCGGGGCCAAATCGGCTGTCAGGCCCAGGTGCCATTTGCCCGCCATCAGCGTCTCGTAACCCGCTTCACGCAACAGCTCGGGCAGGGCGACAACGCGGTCGTTGAGGTAGCCCTCGTAACCGGGCTTGCCGATCAGCTCGGGCGTCAGCGCCTCGGCCATGGCGCCGATGCCGGCGATATGGTGGTCGGTGCCGGTTAACAGCATCGAGCGGGTTGGCGAGCACGTTGGCGCGGTGTGAAAGTCGGTCAGGCGCACGCCAGCATTGGCCAGGGCGTCAAGGTTGGGCGTGGCAATTTCACCGCCAAACGAGCCGAGGTCGGAAAAGCCTAAGTCGTCGGCAACGATGACCAGGAAGTTGGGGCGTTTACTCATGGCAGACAGATCCTTTGCGTTCGTTGTGTAGGCCAAGTTAGTAGGCGATATAGGCCAGCGGCAGGTCTTCAACACGCACCACCGGCGGTGCCACGTAGGCGCCGTCGCTGGTCAGTTCATGCAGCAATTCTTCGCGCAGTTGGTGGAATTCAAAGCTGCTGCGGCTGCGCGGGTGCGGCAGGTCAATCGCCACCACGCGCTTGATCCGCCCCGGCCGCGGCTCCATCACCACCACGCGGTCGGCGAGGAAAATCGCCTCTTCCACGTCGTGGGTCACCAGCAGCGTGGTGATTTGTGCGCGAGCACGGATGGCCAGCAGTTCGTCTTGCATCTGCTGGCGGGTCAGGGCATCAAGCGCGCCGAAGGGTTCATCAAGCAGCAGAATTTGCGGGCTGGCCACCAGGCCACGGGCAATCGCCACACGCTGTGCCATGCCGCCGGACAACTGATGCGGGTAGGCGCGTTCAAAGCCCTGCAAGCCAACCAAGTGAATAAATTCGCTGACGCGGCGAAAACGTTCGGCTTGGTTCAGCTGTTCGTTAACCAAGCCCAAACCGATGTTTTGTTCCACCGTCAGCCAGGGGAACAAGCGGTGCTCCTGAAACACGATGCCACGGTCGCCACCGATGCCCTGTACCGGTTTGCCGGCCACCTCAATCTGCCCGCGAAACTCGCCATCCAGGCCGACCAATAAGCGCAGCAGGGTGGATTTGCCGCAGCCGCTGGAGCCGACAATGGCGACGAACTCGCCGGGGGCGATATCCAGGTTGAATTCACGAATGGCCTCCAGCTCGCCACCGTCAACGGCGAACTGTTTGCCCACATGGGTAAAACGCACCAGCGGCGCGGGTGAGGCGAGGGTGGTCATGCGGTTCTCCAGCGCGTGGCGCGCGCTTCAATAAATTGGCCGAGGGCATTCAGGGCGGCACCGGTCAGGCCGATTAGCAGCATCGCGGCCATCACCTGGTCCATGCGAAATAGCTGCTGGGCGCCGATCATCAAGGTGCCGATGCCATAGCCCGAGGCCATGAAATATTCCGCACCAATGGTGCCCAGCCAGGCGTAGATCAGGCCCAAACGCAGCCCAGCAAAAATCGCCGGCGTGGCACCGGGCAGTACCAACAGGCGCAAGCGTTGAAATAGATTGAGGCGCAGCGCTTGGGCGGCTTCAGCCAGTTGCGGCGACAGGTTGCGAATACCGCGTTGGGTGGCGATCAGCAGCGGAAAAAACGCCGCCAAGCCAACAAACACCAACTTGGCCAACTCGCCCAGACCAAACCACGCAGTGAGCAGCGGCACCCAAGCAAAAATCGCGATCTGGCGCAGCGCCGACAAGCTTGGGCCAAGCACCCGCTCACTGCGTGCCGACAAGCCCAGCACCACGCCCAGCACAAACCCTAGCCCGCCGCCCAAGGCTAAACCGGCAACCGCCCGCAACAGGCTGGCGCCCATGGCACGCGGCAGGCTGCCGTCGCTAACACCGTCATAGGTGCTGAGCACCACCTGCCAGGGGCTGACCAGAATATTGCTGTCCACCCACTGCCCGTAGCTGACGGTCTGCCACAGCGCCACCAGGCCCAGCGGCAAAAACCACGGCTGCACACGCTGCCAACCGTTACCCAGCGGGCGGCGGCGAAATTCGGCAGTGGGTGGGTGCGGCCAGAACAGCAAGTGGCGGTCGAGCAGATTGATGCCGCGGTCCATCAGCACGCCGACCACACCAATAATCAGGATGCAGACGAACACCACATCGAGCATAAACAGCTGCCGCCCCCAGACCATCAGGTAGCCGATGCCTTCGCTGGAAGCCAGTAGCTCGACCGCCAGCAACGACGACCAACCGGTGGCCAGCGCCAGGCGCAAACCGGCCATAAATGAGGGTAGGGCAGCGGGCAGCACCAGGCGCCAAATCAGCAAGTGCGGCGGCAGACGCAGTACGGCGCTGGCCTCGCGCAATTTCGGCTGCGCATCCCGCACACCCACCAGGGTATGGATGGTCACCGGCACCACCACCGCCTTGACCAGCACCACCAGCTTGAGGGTTTCGCCAATACCAAACAGCAACATAAACAGCGGAATCCACGCCAGCGTGGGGATCTGCGCCAAGGCGCTAAAGGTCGGAAACACCAGCCGCTCAGCGCGCGGGCTAAAACCCAGCGTGGCGCCGAGCACAGCGCCAAACGCTACGCCGACCGACAAACCCCAAAACAAGCGTTGCAGGCTGATCCACAGGTTGCTGAATAAGTCCTGCTGGCTGAGTTCGACGGCGCTCTGCCACACCAGTGACGGTGCCGGCAGAGTTTGCGCCGACATCCAGCCATAGCGCGCGGCTAAGGCCCAGAGCAGAAACACCAGTGCCGGCACCGCCCACGGCAATAGCGCGTGGCGAACCTGGCCGAGGTGTAGTGGAAAGCGCCGCGAGGTCTTTGCCAGGCTCAGGGTGCGAGTCGCAGCCATATCAATGACCTCTGGGCGCAGGTGCGGTGGAGGCGGGCTTAGATATATTCTTCATAGGTATATCAAATTCGGTTATCTACGCTTTTATAAGCTAAGAGCCGCATTTAATGACCGTACTCCGGCGTGGGCAAATGCCTTTGACGAATACTTTTTATGCATTCAGCGCATTAGCCATGCAGGCCGCTCGCTATGTTGTTTATCTCCTTTTGTTACTAAAAAATAATTTAATAGTATTTATAGTTTTGTGGGCGCTGTGCGTTATTCCCAGCAACAGCCGGCGTCGTGCCGGTTTCTGGCGGGGAGCCTGCGCGTATGAAAGCGTCACTTCATTGGGCCTTGAGCCTATTTGCCTCACCTCTATTGGCCGGGCTGCTGGGCATGCTGCCGGTGATTGCCCATGGCGAGCCTGAGCCGCTACAAGAAATCCGCATCGCCGTGCCCGACCTTAGTGTGGTCGCCACCCACAGCGGCGGTGGGCTGGTGGATGTGGTGCGCGACCAGCAACTGTTCGAAAAAGCCCTGGCCGAGCAAGGCATCAAGGTGCAATGGAATTTCTTTAAAGGTGCCGGCCCAGCTATTAATGAAGCCTTCGCCAATGGCCAAGTGGACCTGGCCTACCTCGGCGATCTGGCTGCCATCGTCGGCAAATCCAACGGCCTGGATACCCGTCTGCTCAGCGCCACGGCGCGAGATATCAAGCTGTACCTCGGCGTGTTGCCGGATTCTGGCATCAGTAGCCTGGCCGAGCTGAAGGGCAAACGCGTCGGCATCTTCCGTGGCACCGCCGCGCAGCTGTCGTTTGATGCGGCGCTGGTCAGCCAGGGCCTGACGGAGAAAGACCTCAAAGTCATCAACCTCGACTTCACGGCCGCCACCTCCGCGCTGGTGGCCAAACAGATTGACGCCACCTGGGGCGCCTCCAACCTCACCGCCTTGCGCGCTCGCGGGCTGGTCGAGATTCCTCTGACCACCAAAGACCTCAATGGCGCTGGCAGCATTCAAAGCGTATTAGTCGGCTCCGGTGCGTTTGTTGACGGCCATCCCGATATCGTCAAACGCCTGCTCAGCGCGCAAAAAATCGCCGAACAGTGGGTGGCCGAGGAAGCCAACAAAGACGCCTATATTCAGCTCGTCTCGCGCCTATCCGGCTACCCAGCAGTGATTCTGCAAAGCGACTTGGGCGAGGAGAAACTAGGGCAACTGTTCCAGACCCAACTGGACGGTGAGTTTCTACGCAGGCTCGATGGCTCGATCAAACTGGCCAGCGAACAACGGCTGATCCGCAAGCCGTTCAACACCGCCGAGTGGGTGCAAAAAGACGTGGTGGTCAGCCAGAACCCGTAACGGCCTAACCCTACAAACCTCGGTCGCGAATACCGTTCGCAGGGCGCGCGGCTATCACGCCATCGGCGGCAAGCGCCGTTTGACCGAGGTTTTCTTGATGATGGCGGTGTTGGTTTCGGCGTAGTGGTTGAGGCGGTCGAGCAGGGTGTCGAGCTGCTCCATTGAGCGCACATGCAGGCGGGCAATAAAGCAGTCTTCGCCGGTCACCTTGTCGCATTCGGTAAATTCACCCATTGCCTGAATTTGCCGCTCCACTTCCAGCAACTGCCCTGGCAATGGCCGAATGCGCACGATGGCTTGCAGTTGGTAGCCAAAGGCCTTGGGGTCGATATCCACGGTGTAGCCGGTGAGCACGCCACGCTCTTCCAGCCGGCGCAGGCGCTCAGCCACGCTGGGTGAACTCAGACCGGTAATGTGTGCCAGGGCTTTCAGCGAGCGGCGCGAGTCTTCCATTAGGGCGGTGATCAGTTGTTGGTCGATTTTGTCGGTCATGGTCACGTTTGTGCAAAGTAGGTGGTTTAGCAGAACAGCCTTGATTAAAAAGGCCTTCAGCGATTCTAGCCTTGTTTTTGCCATGGAGCCGCCGCACCCGCGCTCGCCATACTGTGGCCACTGATTAAACGACTTGGTGGGCACTAGCGATGCACAACACACAACAACGCGGCATGCTCGAAATGGTCGCGGCCATGCTGATTTCCGGCACCATCGGCTGGTTTGTTTTGCTGTCTGGCCAGCCGGTGCTGGAAGTGGTGTTCTGGCGTTGCCTGATCGGCGCGGTCACCTTGCTGGTGATCTGCGCCGCCATGGGCTTTTTACGCCGTGGCGTGCTGACGCGGCTGACCTTCGCTTTAGCGGTAGTGAGTGGCGTGGCCATTGTCGGTAACTGGCTACTGCTGTTTGCCGCCTACTCACGGGCGTCCATCGCCATTGCCACGGCGGTGTACAACGTTCAGCCGTTTATGTTGGTGGGGCTGGCGGCGGTATTTCTCGGTGAGCGTATTACCGTGCTGAAGTTTTCGTGGCTGGCCGTGGCTTTTCTCGGCATGTTGGCGATCGTCAGCGCCCATGGTGCGGGCGGCGCTAGCGGCGAAGATTATCTGCTGGGCATTGCCTTGGCCTGCGGCGCCGCGTTTCTCTACGCCATTGCGGCGCTGATCATCAAACGCCTGACCGGTACGCCGCCGCATCTGATTGCCTTGATTCAGGTCTGCACCGGCGTATTGATGCTGGCGCCCTGGCTCTACAACAGCCCGCTGCCCAATCAGGCTGTAGCGTGGGGCAGCTTGCTGACGCTGGGCATGGTGCATACCGGCGTGATGTATGTGCTGCTCTACAGCGCCATCCAAAAACTGCCCACGGCGCTGACCGGCGCCTTGTCCTTTATCTACCCGATTGCCGCGATTTTCGTCGATTGGCTGGCCTTTGATCACCAGCTGAATGCCCTGCAATGGCTGGGCGTCAGCATGATTCTGCTGGCGGTGGCGGGGATGCAGCGTGGCTGGGGGCTGCGAATGGGCAGATCGGCAACGGCTTAGGGAGGCGCCTTGGTGCGCACAGCACACCCTACGAAGCGCGGCCTCTGCCCGTTGGGTGTGCTGTGCGCACCAGCTTGCCTATGGCAGCAAGGCTTTGGCGGTAAGCGGATCGGCAAACAGCGCTGCGGAGTCATGCCCGATACCGTCGACTTCCACCTGCGGATGGCTGATGGGCACCTGCCATTGCTTGGCCAACTGCTGTTCGTATTGCACGTACTGTACTTGCCGCTGCCGGCGGTTGGAGCCTTGCAGGTGCGCGGAGCAGGATTGGTCCATTACGCGCGACTCCGGGTTGTTGTCTTTGCTGCCGACCAGATACACCACGTCGCGCTTGGCGTAGCGGCGAAACAGCTGCTTGGCGGTGAGCGTTTGCTGGCTGGCATAGGCCGGCAGTTTTTCCAAGCCGTAGCGGTAGCGGTTATAGCCAGGGCAGCCGGGTTGCGCGTGTTTCTGCAACTGTTGGTCTCGCCAGCGCTGCTGGTCGAAATACAGGTAGGAAGACGGGCTGGCTACGCCATAGCGCAGATGAATACCGCGAGCCGCCAGCACAGTGTCGGTTGGGTTAAAGATGGCATAGCGCTGCACCAGTTGGCCGCCGGCGGAATGGCCCACCAGTACGATCTCCTTGAGCGCGGGGAAGCGCTGGCGGTCGCCGAGGTAGGTGAGTACGTCGTCGAGCACCTGGAAAGCCGATACGCCGCTAAACGAGGGGCTGCCATGCAGCCATTGCCCCGGCGCCCAGCGTGGGACGCCGGGATAACTGCTGGCATCGGCGTCAGTGAGAAATTGCGGGGCTACCAGCAACGTGCTGGCGGGGTTGAGCCCGGCGTTGGCCAATAGCGGGCCGCCGCTTTCGAAGTAGTCGCCGCCGTTGCGTTTGATACCGTGCAGCAGAATTACCGCGCGGGTTACCGGCAGTGTCTGGCTATCAAGCGGGGCGTTGGCGTACAGCACGAACGGATAACGCTCAGTGCCCGAGCCTAGCTGCGCCAGTTGCGGGTTGGTGGCGGCTTGCCCATGCACGGCCCATAGCAGCAGTAGCCATCCGATTAACTGGCGCGCCATTTTTCCTATCTCCGTACGACCTGATTGCTGGGCTGAGCAGTGTGCCCGTTCCGAGCGGGTGCTTGTAGTGAAGTCGCCACGCCGATGCGCGGCGACCCGCTGGATCCTCTCCTTCGCGGGGAAGACGGCATTTGTCCTAGAGACCTCCGTCGTCCCCGCGCAGGCGGCGGTCCGAGAACTTGCAAGGCAGCGTTTGGCCTTATGCGCGATCTTTTAATTGACGCTAGGACAAACGCGGGTATATACACGTATCCATGCTAACCACCCATTGCCTTTGTACGAAACTTCGCAGAGCTGCCCGTAGCGTGACGCGTGTTTACGACGACGCCCTACACGAGCTCGGCCTTAACGTCGCCCAATATTCCTTGCTCAGCCATTTGCAGCGGCTCGAACAGCCGAGCATTTCCATCCTGGCCGAGGCCATGGGCCTGGACCGCAGCACCCTCGGCCGTAACCTCAAGGTGTTGCAGGGCGAAGGTTTGGTAAAAGTCGGCGAGGGCAGCGATATGCGCCGCCGTTTGGTGCAGTTGACGGCTGAAGGAACCGCGCGTTTCGAGCGCGGTGCCGAGGCCTGGGAACAAGCGCAGGCGCAGTTGGCGCTGCGCCTGGGTGCAGAAAAACGTGAGGCGCTCTGGCTGTTGCTGGACGACTTGGAAACCATCGATTAGAGCAGTTAAGCGGAGCAGGGCGATGACAGCGTGGCGTGCAAGTAGATGGGTGCTTATTGGGGCGGCGTTGATCCTCGCGCTGTCGATGGGCATTCGCCATGGCTTCGGCTTGTTTCTGCCGCCGATGAGCGCAGCGTTTGGCTGGGGGCGCGAGACGTTTGCCTTCGCCATTGCCTTGCAGAATTTGCTCTGGGGCCTGTCGCAGCCATTTGCTGGCGCCCTGGCAGACCGTTTTGGCGCGGCGCGGGTAATGGTGGTCGGCGGCATTTTGTATGCGCTTGGCTTGGTGCTGATGGCCTCGGCGGATTCGTTGTGGTCGCTGTCGCTAAGCGCCGGTTTGCTGATTGGTTTGGGCCTCTCCGGCACCACGTTCTCGGTGGTGCTGGGGGTGGTCGGGCGCGCAGTGCCGGCGGAAAAACGCAGCATGGCCATGGGTATTGCCGCCGCCGCCGGTTCCTTCGGTCAGTTCGCTATGTTGCCCGGTACTTTGGGGCTGATCAGTTGGCTCGGCTGGTCGGTGGCCTTGATTGCCCTTGGCGGGTTGGCGGCGCTGATCGTGCCGCTGGTGGCGATGCTCAAGGACAAACCGTTGCCGGTACTGGGTAACGAACAAACCCTCGGTGCGGCGCTGCGCGAAGCGGCGGCGCATAAGGGTTTTTGGTTGCTATCGCTGGGCTTTTTTGTTTGCGGTTTTCAGGTGGTGTTTATTGGTGTGCATTTACCGGCGTACCTGGTGGATCAACACCTACCGGCCATGGTCGGCACCACGGTGTTGGCACTGGTTGGGCTGTTTAATATTTTTGGTACCTACATAGCCGGTTGGCTCGGCGGGCGGATGTCCAAGCCACGTCTTTTAGTCGGCCTGTATCTGGCGCGCGCGGTGGTGTTGGTGTGGTTTATCAGCGTGCCGGTGACGCTGTTTAGCGCCTATACCTTTGGCGTGCTGATGGGCATTTTCTGGCTCTCCACCGTGCCGCTTACCAATGGCACCGTGGCGACATTATTTGGCGTACGCAATCTGTCGATGCTGGCCGGCATTGTGTTTCTGTTCCACCAACTGGGCGCATTTTTGGGCGGGTGGATGGGTGGTTACCTGTACGACCGCACCGGCAGCTATGACTTGGTCTGGCAGATTTCCATCGCCCTGAGCCTGATTGCCGCCGCGCTTAATTGGCCGGTGCGTGAGCAGC
>LNAO01000016.1_pt1 | contig 16017 bp, 16 predicted proteins | sample 602571 | NCBI WGS metagenome assembly LNAO01 (sample SAMN02440304, study PRJNA202911) | soil metagenome | biome: Subtropical and temperate rainforests or woodlands; isolation source: soil samples (1 kg each in a 20% v/v slurry with milli Q water) were... ...
GAAGTCGTGGAAGGCATATTCCAGCCCCTGGTCGGTGAGCCAGGCGCGCCAGAAGACCTGCCCGATCAGCCCCGTTCACGGCACCCGGGCAGCGGCGGCGGTGTCCGTGATCCGGCACACGTCGATGTCCCCGCCGCAGTAGACGTTGAAGGCCATGGCTGCGGCGCAGGCGCGCCGGGCCAGCGTCTCGGCATCCAGGTCGCAGTCGTACAGGGCATGCAGCGCCCCCAGCGCAAACTCCGCCCCGGAGCCGACCGCGTAGTACTGCTCGAAGGCCGTCACGCTGGTGTCGGACGACACGAAAAAGATGCCGCCGCCGTTGACCAGCAGGAACGAGGCGTCGAGGTCACCGAACGGCGAGCGCTCCTCCTCGTGCTGGCACTGATCGTTGACCAGCGAATAGTGCTCGTGCAGCGCCTTCCAGAAGGTCTGGAAAAACCGGAACACGTCGCGCTCGGTGTCGAGCTTGGGCGCCCGCTTGCGGGCCAGGAAATCGTCCAGGATGTTCGCGTACAGCCCCCAGCCGCTGGTGGCCAGGTGATTGCCGCCCACGGTCAGGATTTTCTGCGTGCGGTGGTTGGCAATCGGCGCCCGGTTGTGGCCGAAATTGTTCTGCGTGTCGGCGGCGATCACGATTTCGCCACCCTTGCGCACGGCAACGGCTATGGTCATGGCAGTACATCTTGAGGACAGGTGCGGCAATGCTATCAGCCGCCCGCCCGACGCCGCTGTGGCCCATCAAACCGGAGGAAACCACCATGCAGCAGCTGTTCCCGGACCTGTGGCAAACCGCCGCGCAATACCCGTTCGGTCCCGCCGTGACCACCCACGCCTACCTGTGGCTGCGCGCGGACGGCAACGTGCTGTTCTACAACACCGGCCTGGCGGCGGAACTGGACGCCATCGAGCACCTGGGCGGCGTTGCCTGGCAGTACCTGAGCCACCGCGACGAAGTGGCGCCCAGCCTGGCCGACATCCGCCAGCGCTTTGGCGCCAGGCTGTGCTGTCATGCGCTGGAGGCACCCTTCGCCGGCCGAATCTCGCCGGTGGACGTCGCCTTCGATGCAGCGCACACACCACTGGCCGGCCTGGATGTGATCCCCACGCCCGGCCACACGCCCGGCAGCACTTGTTACCGCGTTCGCTCGGCGCACGGACCAACGTACCTGTTCACCGGCGACACGCTGTTTCCGGACGGCGCCGGCTGGGGCACCTACGTCGCCGCTGCGCAGCGCGACACCCTGCGGCAAAGCCTGGAGCTGCTGCGCGATCCGGCGCCGGACGTGGTGCTGTCGTCCGCGGCCCGTGATCCGGACGGCTACCGTCGCCTGACCGGACCCGACTGGCAGCGCGTGCTCGACGAGGCTATCGACAGCCTGCGGTAATAGACGGCGCGGCGCGAGACTCTTCGTTATGGGGTAAAAACCCACATCGCGCAGCGCCGGAATCGCAATGCCTGAAAAAGAAGCCACCGCCCGCATCAAGATCAACCGGCTGCTGGAAGCGGCCGGCTGACGGTTCTTCGCCGACGGCGCGCTGGCGGCCAACATTCGCCTGGAACCCGGCGTCGCGCTCAAATCCCACGACCTCGACGCGCTGGGCAACGACTTCGAGACCACCGGCAAGGGCTACGTCGATTTCCTGCTGCTGGATGCCAAGGGCTTTCCGCTGCTGGTGCTGGAGGCCAAGGCCGAGGACAAGAACCCGCTGGTCGGCAAGGAGCAGGCCCGCAAATACGCCCGCGCGCAGAACTGCCGCTTCGTCATCCTCTCCAACGGCAACCTGCATTACTTCTGGGATCTGGAGCGCGGCAACCCCTACGTCATCACCGCCTTTCCCACCCCGGAGTCGGTGGTCGGCTACCAGAAGGTCACGCCGAACCAGGCGCGGCTGACGGACGAAAAAGTCGGCGACGACTACATCGTCCTGACCCAGCGCCCAACTTACGCTCTTGATGCCGGCTGGAAGAACGCGGCCGAGCGCCCGGCCTACATCCAGGCCAACAAGCTGCGCTTCCTGCGGCCCTACCAGCTCCAGGCCATCCCTGCCCTGCAACGGGCGGTCGTCGAGTGCACAGACCGCTTCCTGCCCGGTAAGGAGGCCAGCAACGGCAAGACGCTCCCCGCCGCCGCCATCCTCAGGACGTAGCTGCGCTCCGGCAACGCCCGGCTGGTGCTGTTTTTGGTCGATCGCCGCGAGCCCGAAGACGGGTCAGATACGGCCTTTTCGGTCTCGGTGTCCCCCGACGCCCGCACTGTCAGCGATACAGAGCACGGCACCATGCCGATCCTCACCGACATGGCGCCCAAAACCGCGCGCCGGCTCCTGCCTGGTTACGTCGAGTTCGGCGGCGTGCCGGCGAATTCGAAGTGCAGCAGACCTTCTGGCAGGTTCGGCTCCGCGCTCGGCCAGCCAAAGGCGGGAATGCAGATTGTCACCCCTGCAGAAAAAAATATAAACCGCCCAAAGTAATGGTGGGCAAGATCCCAACACCGCGTCGGTTCTGCTCGCTGTTCCCAGTGCTATGGTAGGCACCGTCGCTCAAGGGCACCCGGCCCGGGCGAGCGCGCCCATGCGTCGTTTTGGCCGACCTTCGGCTCCAGGACGCCCGCTAGGGCCGGGCCACGCTGCACCCATTCTAGCGCACCGCACCCGGCGGGCAGTCAGCGTCATCAGCGTGATGCCGGCGCTGCTTGGATTCAAGAATCAAGTGCAACACGCTTTGAGAAATTGGCGATTTCTTCGGCCATGGCTTCGTCCGGTGTTCTCCAGTCCAAGGTTTTTCGAGGACGGCCGTTCAGAAGCCGGGCGATGTCGTTGAGCGCGGTCTGGCTGACCTCGGACAGGTCCGTGCCCTTGGGCAGGAATTGGCGCAGCAGGCCGTTGGTGTTTTCGTTGCTGCCGCGCTGCCAGGGCGCGTACGGGTCGGCAAACCAGATGTCGATCTTCAACCGCTCGGCCAGCTCGGCGTGACGGGCCATCTCGCTGCCGCGATCGTAGGTCAGGCTTTGGCGCAAAAACGCCGGCAGCTTCTTCATTTGCCGCGTGAAGCCTTCCAGCGCGGCATCGGCGCCGCAGCCGCGCATGCGCGACAGCACGACGAAGCGGGTCTTGCGCTCGACCAGCGTGCCGACCGCCGAGCGGTTGTAGGCGCCCTTGATGAAGTCGCCCTCCCAGTGGCCCGGCAGCGTGCGCGCGGCGATGTGCTCGGGGCGATGCACGATGCGCAGGTCCTGCGGCACCGTGTTGCCTTTGGCCAAGGTTCGACGACGGCGACCCCGGGCGGGCTTGCTCTGGCGCAGCGCCTCGATCAGCGATTGCTTCAGCGCCCCGCGTGGATATGCGTAGAACGCCGTGCAATAACCTCACGGCATGCACCGCACTGCGGGTCATCGGGATGCATGCGCGCCAGTCTGCGGGCGATCTGCTGCCCTCACAAGGCCACCACTCGCAGGCCGAAGCGATCGGCGGCGTGGCATTGGCGGGCGTCGGCAGAAATGAAAACGGCGGCGCACGCAGCGGCGGCGGCGCTCGCGGTAGGCTGCAGCGGCGCGCGTGGCGTCGTACGCCACCGCTGCGCCGTCCCGCGCCACCTCCCGCGAGATCGTCGACACATCACGTCCCAGCAACCCAGCGATCGCTCGAAAACTGCGGCCTCGCCGCCGTTCGATCATGATCACTGCGCGCTCTTCGCTGCTCAAATGGCTGTACGTCGTTCCCATCGCAATACCTTACCTGCAGCAGGGTGTTGCACTTGGAACTTGAGTCTAAGCACACTTGTTGGGTACGCAACATGCGCCTTATTGCACAGTGACCGGACTGATTGCGCCGCGGACCCGTCGGTACCGCGTTGGGAGCGGCGCCCCGCCGCGAATCCTCGAATCAAGCATTCGGCCCGGGGCGGGCCTCCCACATCCGGGCGCCGCCCGGCGGTCCGGCCGCTCACCGAGCCGCCAGATCCTCCTCGATCAATTGCGCGCCGCGCCAGGCGATCGCCATCGTCGCCGCATTGGTGTGCGCCGATACCAGGGTCGGCATGATCGAACAGTCGATCACCCGCAGGCCGGTGACGCCATGCACGCGCAGGCGCGCGTCGACCACCGCCAGCGGGTCCCAACCCATCTTGCAGGTGCCGGCCGGGTGGGCCACCGGGCCGCCGAACTCGCTGTGGAAGGCCAGCGCGTCCTGATCGGTCTGCACCTGTGCGCCGGGGCTGGTTTCCTCGACCAGTTTCTCGGCCAGCGGTGACTGGGCGGCCAGATTGCGGATGTAGCGCAGGATGCGCCCGCTCATCTGGCGGTCGCCGGCATCGGTAAAGAAGCCGGACTGGATGCGCGGCGCGGCGGCCGGATCACGGCTGCTGATCATCACGCTGCCCTGGCTTTGCGGGCGCAGCTGGTAGCCGAAGATCTGCATGCCGTGGGCCTGCTCGAAGGCCATCGACATCCTGCCGGGCTTGAGCGAGAACGGTGCCATGACCAGCTCCACGTCCGGCCGGGTCAGGTCCGGCGTGCTGCGCACGAAGGCCACCACGTCATGCGAGCCGGTGGCCATCAGGCCCTTGCGCGTGAGCAGGTACCGGACGAGGTTGCGGCCCAGGCGCCAGCCGCCGAACTGGCCGTTCAGGCTGATCGGCTCGCGCAGGCGAAACTGCACCATCATCATGCGGTGCTCGCGCAGGTTCTGGCCTACGCCCGGCAGGTCGCTGACCACATGGATGCCCAGGTCGGAAAGCTGCTGCGCCGGGCCGATGCCGGACAGCTGCAGCAGCTGCGGCGATTGCAGCGTGCCGCCGGCCAGAATCACTTCCCTGCCGCAGCGGTATTCCTGCGGCTGGCCGTTGAGCGTGCCGGCGATGCCCACCGCGCGCGTGCCTTCGAACAGCACCCGCCCGGCCAGAAAGCCGGTCACCACGCGCAGGTTCGAACGGTTCATGACCGGCCGCAAAAAGGCCGTTGCAGCGTCCTCGCGGCGGCCGTTGCGGATGGTGAACTGCACGTAGCCGATGCCTTCCTGCTCGGGCCGGTTCAGGTCGTTCTTGACCGTAAGGCCCAGCCGGCTGCCGGCGGCGATGGCGGCGTCGCACAACGGGTGCGGGTTCGGGTGATTGCTGATGTGCAGCGGGCCACCGGCGCCGCGCACCTCGTCGGCGCCCAGTTCGTGGTCCTCCATGGCCTTGAAGCAGGGCGCGATGTCGGCCCAGGCCCAGCCGGGGTTGCCGGCCGCCGCCCAGTCGTCGAAATCCTGCGGCTGGCCGCGGGTGTAGAACATGCCGTTGACGGCGCTGGAGCCGCCCAGCATGCGCCCGCGCGGCCAGGATTCGGACGCGTTGCCGTTGCCCGGCTCCGGCTCGGTGTCGAAGCGGCGCACGTGGTGCTGGTCGAACAGCAGCTTGCCGAAGCCCTTGGGCATGCGCACGATCAGGCTGTTGTCGTCCTTGCCGGCCTCCAGCAGCAGCACGCTGTGCCGGCCGCTGGCGGTCAGCCGGTTGGCCAGCACGCAGCCGGCCGAACCCGCGCCCACGATGATGAAATCTGCGTCCAACGGATTGCTCCTCCCTGGTTTGTTGTCCGTTCTCGGCGGTCGATGTACCCCGTTGTCAGGGCGCCCGGCAGGCCGGCTTGCGACCCTGGGCCCGTGCCTGCTGATACAGCTCCAGCGCCTGCGGCAGACGGTTTTGCAGCGCCTCGATACGGCCACCGGACGAGGGGTGGGTGGACAGAAAGACCGGCGGCCCGCCGCTGTTGGCGCGCTCCATGTTCTGCCACAGGGCGACGCTTTGCCGCGGATCGAAGCCGGCGCGCGCCATCAGGTCCAGGCCCAGCAGATCGGCCTCGCTCTCCTGCGTGCGCGAGAACGGCAGCAGCACGCCGACCTGCGCGCCGACGCCGAGCAGGCCCATCAGCTGCTGCTTGGCCGGCGACATGCTGCCGCTGATGGCCTGCGCCGCCTGCAGACCGGTGTCCACGACGGCCTGGTTCGACAGCCGCTCGCCGGAATGGCGGGCCAGCACGTGCGCCACCTCGTGGCCGACCACCGTGGCCAGTTGATCCTGGTTGGTTGCGACTTTCAGAAGGCCGCTGTTGACGCCGATCTTGCCGCCCGGCAGCGCGAAGGCGTTGGCCGAGTCGTCCCGAAACAGCGTCACCTGCCAGGACTGGCCGTTGCCCGGCACCACCGCGGTGATGGCATCGGCCACGCAGCGTACGTAGGCGTTGGCTGCCGGATTGGCGTCGGTGGGCTGTTTTTTCCGGATGTCGTCGTAGGCGGCCAGGCCCATCTGCGACAGGTCCGCGTCCGAGAACAACTGCAGCTGGCTGCGACCCAGCGGCGAGGTGGTACAGGCGGCCAGCACGGCCAGGGGCAGCAGGACAAACAAACGCTTGAGCATCATGCGCAAAGACTCCGACCGGGATTTCGGGGATGAAACGGGCGTTCAGCGTGCGTTCAGGCAAGGGCTCCTAAGGTGGCCTCACGCAGCGGGGATGGGCCCCGCAGCGAATCCCCGTGGAGGGATATGCCATGACTACCGGAAGGGTACTTAAAAATCTGCTGCTGATGTCGGCCCTGGCTGGCGCCTTACTGCTCGCCGCGCCGACCCAGGCCGGCGAGCGTTACCTCGGCCAGCACCACGAGTATCGCCACCACGGCGGTGGCGGCCACTGGCGGGGCCACGATCGATACCACGGCGGGCATGGTTATCGGCATGGCTGGGGCTATCGTCCGTATGGTCATTACTACGCCCCGCCGCGCCACTACTACCCGTCGCACTACCACCGCCACTATCGCGGCTGTGGGCACGTCGGCTACTACGAAAGCGGACTGGTCGGGTTCCTGGTCGACTACAGCCGTTACGACGACTGAGACGACGGGTGCGTGGAGGATATGACATGAAACTGGCACCACTGCTCCTGATCCTGCCCCTGTCTGCCGGCTGCGCCAGCAATGCCGCGGCCGGCTATCGGGGCGACCGTGACCACTACTACGTGGACGCCCGGGTGGTTCACGTCGAACCCATGTACCGCACGGTGCGCGTGGAGCAACCGCGGCGCGAGTGCTGGGACGAGGAGGTGTACGTCGAGCGGCCCGGTTATCGCTCGCACACCGGCGTCATCCTGGGCGGCATCGTCGGCGGCGTGCTGGGGCACGAGCTTGGCGGGCGTCACCACGAAGGGATAGCGACCGCCGCCGGCACGGTGCTGGGCGCTTCGGTGGGACGCGACCTGAGCAACCGGCGCCGCAGCGACGAGGGCTACTACACCTCGCGCGAACGCTGCGAGGTACGCCGCGAGTACACTTCCGAGCAGCGCATTGACGGCTACCGGGTGACCTACGCCTACGCCGGCCGCGAACACGTGACCATCACCGACTACGAGCCCGGTGACCGAATCCGCGTGCGCGTGGCGGTGCAGCCACAGGATGACTACTGAGCGCCCGCGCCGGGCGCGGGACAGCACCATGAAGCGCACACGACATGGCCTTCGCCTCGCAACCTGCCTGCTCGTGCTGGCGGCCAGCGGTCCGCTGTTAGCCGGTCCGGCACTGGGTGGCTCCGATGACCGGCGCGGCTACCAGCGTGGCGACGATCGGCGCGGCAGCTATCAGTCCGATGATCGGCGGGGCGAATACGGCAGCCGCGATCGCGGCTCGAGCCGGTCACGGTCCGGCGAGCGCACGCGGGCCCAGGAGCGTCCGCTGGGCACCTCGTACGATGACCACCGCGGACGCTCCGGCGACCATCAATGGGAACGCCGGGACGACCGGTACCGCAATCCGGACCAGCGCAACCGCCACGGCAGCGACGCCCGGCGTGCCGCCGACGCCGTGCGCCGCGATGAACGCGGCCGGGTGCTGTCGTCGGAACCCACCGGCGATCGCGGCTACCGGGTGCGCGTGCTGACCCCGGACGGCTACGTGCGCGAGCGCTATGTCGACCCGCGCGACGAGCGGCGGCGCTGAGCGAAGCGCATCGACATGCGTGCCCTGGTAGTCGAGGATGATGCCGCGCTGCGCGAGCAACTGGTCGGTGGCCTGGTCGGGGCCGGCTTCGTGGTCGACAGCGCCGGCGACGGTATGGAGGCCGAGTACTACGGCCTGGAATTCCCCTACGACGTGGCGGTCATCGACCTTGGCCTGCCGCGGCGCGACGGCATGGCCGTTATCCGCCGCCTGCGTGCGCGCGGCAGCCGCTACCCGATCCTGATCCTGACCGCCCGCGACAACTGGCAGGACAAGGTGGCCGGCCTGGATGCCGGCGCCGACGATTACCTGGTCAAGCCGTTCGAGATGGCGGAGCTGATTGCCCGCCTGCGGGCGCTGATCCGGCGCACCGCCGGCTGGGCCGACAGCGTCATCGCCTGCCCGCCGCTGCGGCTCGACACCCGCGAGCGGCGCGCCTATATCGACGACACGGAGCTGGACCTGACCGCCTACGAATACCAGGTGCTCGAGTACCTGATCCTGCATGCCGGCGAGGTGGTGTCCAAGACCGAGCTTACCGAACACCTGTACCCGGACGACGCCAGCCGCGACAGCAACGTGCTGGAAGTGTTCATCCGCCGTCTGCGCCAGAAGCTCGATCCGGACGAGCGCCTGAACCCGATCGAAACCCTGCGCGGGCGCGGCTACCGGCTGGCACTGCGCCGGGCCTGAATGGGGTCGATCCGGCGCCGCCTGCTGCTGTCGTCGCTGGTGGTGCTGGCGGTATTCCTGGGCGCCACCGCGGTGGCGCTGGACCGGGCCTATCGCGACAGTGCCGAAAACGCCCTGCGGGCCCGTCTGAAAACCGACATCTACGCCCTGCTGTCGGCCGCCGAGCTGCGGCGCGGCACGCTGGAACTGCCCCAGGATCTGCCCGAAAGCCGGCTCGAAGTGCCCGGCTCCGGGCGCTACGCCGAAGTCAGCGCCCGCGACGGCAAGGTGCTGTGGCGCTCGCCCTCGTCGGTGGGACTGAATCTGCCGTTCGTGCGCGGCCTCGCGCCGGGACGTGAATCCTGGACCCGCGTACGCGCCGACGGCGAGACGCTGCTGGCGTACAGCTTCGGCGTCGGCTGGGAAGTGCAGGGCGGCGCAGCGCAGCAGTTCACGTTTTCCACCGCCGCGCGCCTGGACGAGCTGGCGGCCGAGATCGGCCAGTTCGAAACCACGCTGATGCTGTGGCTGGGCGGCGCCGCCGGCCTGCTGCTGCTGACGCAGATGCTGATCCTGCGCTGGGGCCTGCGTCCGCTGCGGCAGGTGGCGGACGACCTGCGGGTCATCGAACGCGGCGAGCGCGACGATCTGGCCGGCCGCTATCCGGCCGAACTGTTGCCGCTCACGGACGGCCTGAATGCGCTGCTGCGCCACGAACGCGCGCAGCTGCTGCGCCAGCGAAACGCGCTGGCGGACCTGGCCCACAGCATCAAGACGCCGCTGGCGGTGCTGCGCAACGCCGCGGCCGATGTGTCGCCGGCCCAGCAGCGCCTGCTGACCGACGCCGTCGACGCCATCGACGCCTCGCTGGCCTACCAGGCACGGCGTGCCGCTGCCTCCGGCCGCACCACGTTCACCGCCGCAGTGGGCGTGGCGCAGGTCGCCGCCCGCATCATGGCCGGCCTGGACAAGGTCTATGCCGACAAGGGCGTGGCCGCGGAACTGGACGACCCGCACGGCGGACAGTTCGCCGGCGACGCGGGTGACCTGTACGAACTGCTCGGCTGCCTGCTCGACAACGCCTACAAGTGGTGCGAACGGCAGGTGTGGCTGAGCGTGCAGCCGACCGGCGACGACGGGATTGGCCCGCGCAGTCTGGAACTGACGCTCGAGGACGACGGCCCCGGCGTGCCGCCGCCGCTGCGCGAGGCGGTCCTGGAGCGCGGTGCCCGCGCCGACCGGCGCGTTGCCGGCCAGGGCATCGGCCTTGCCGTGGTGCGCGACATCGCCATCGCCTACGGCGGCCGCCTCGACATCGACGACTCGCCGCGCCTGGGCGGGGCGCGGGTCACGGTGCGTCTGCCGGCCGGCTGACTGATCGACGCCCGATCCGTCGTGGGAGCGCCGAGAAATCCCTGCTGGATTTCTCGGCGCCCGCCCTCGGAAAGGCGTGGTTTTCCGCGGGCTCATAAAAGCAGATCGTGCCGCGGTCCGCGATTGCCGGACCGAACGGCAGTTCCTGACAGCGATTGCCTGAACCGACTCAGTCGGCGCTGCACACGCAGTTGCGGCCGGCCTGTTTGGCGGCGTACAGCGCCCTGTCGGCTCGCTCGAAAAGGGTCTGGCCGCTGTCCGCGTCGCGCAGGGGCGCGAGGCCAATGCTCAGCGTCGGGCGGGCGGCGCCGGCATCCGCCGGCAGCTGGTCGACGCGGCTGCGCAGGCGCTCGGCGACTTCCCGCGCCGTAGTCGCGTCGCCGCCGACCAACAACACGGCGAACTCATCGCCGGCGTAACGAAACACCTGATCGGAGTCGCGTACACCGGCCCGCAGCATGCCGGCCACCTGTTGCAGAGCCCGGTCGCCCGCGCTGTGCCCGGCCCGATCATTGATGTGCTTCAGGTTGTCGACGTCGACCATCAGCAGCGTCAAATGGGTGCCATAGCGCTGGGCACGGCTGACCTCGCGGGGCAGTGCGTCGTCGAAAACGCCCCGGTTGGAAAGCCCGGTCAACGGGTCTGTGGCCGCGTCATGCTGGGCACGCCGGTACAGCAGAGCATTGCGCAGCGGATAGACGATCACGCCGATCAACTGCTCCAGCATCGCCAGTTCTGGCTCTTCGAAGCGCTGGCGGCGGGCGATGCGCAGCGTGCCCAGCGGTACTTCCTCGACCTGCAGCTGGTAGGTGCAGGAATGGCGACCACCCGAGCCGTGAGCAATGGCATGCCATTGACCGGCAAGCTCATGCCGGAAACTGAGGCTGTCGTACGGCAAGACCTCGCCAAGCCGACGCGAGAAGTGATCGATCAGCGCATCCAGATCGAGATGCCGCGACAGGGTCGCGGCCAGCTCGAGCGCGTGACGGGCCAGATCAACCGGTTTGCGGGGGAGCGGCTTCGCCTGCGCCGGTGCCGTCTGCGAGTGATCGGACAGAATATTGATCAGCTTCATGTCCTGTTATGTCCCTGATTCGCCAGCCGGAATTCCGTCCAGCGTCGGGGGCTTCCAAAGCAGCTTGCATGCCAACCGCCGAAGACACAAGGCGCCAAAATAACAAAGGCTTGTATTTGCTTGCTCACACGCGATTTACCATCGACTTGCCGCCCGACCGCGGCGGAATGTAAACACGCGGCAGTGTGCCAGAACTCCGACGCCCGGCTGGCGGCGCGTGACACACACCGTCGAAATTCCGGCGCAGGCACGGGGCGAGGATAGAATCCCGGGCCGGCACACCCAGGAGGCCCGCGGATGTTCGATTTCTCCCCGCGTCCCGAGCTCGAGGCGCTGGTGACTCAGGTCCGAGGCTTCGTCGATGAGGTCGTCATCCCGCGCGAAGCCGATGTCGCTGCCGAACCGGGCCGGCTGGAAAGCGTCCGCGCCGAATTGCAACAGGCGGCGCGCGCGGCCGGTGTGTTCGCGCCGCGCGTGCCGGTCGAATACGGCGGCCTGGGTCTGGACTGGCGCGACAGCGCGCTGGTGTTCGAGGCCGCCGGGCGCAGCCTGCTCGGACCGCAGGCGCTCAACTGCGCGGCGCCAGACGAGGGCAACATGCACCTGCTGCATGCCGTGGGTACGGACCGGCAGCAGGCCCGTTACTACGCGCCGCTGGCGCGCGGCGACACACGCTCCTGCTTTGCCATGACCGAGCCGGCGCCGGGCGCCGGTTCCGATCCGGCCATGCTGCTCACGCGCGCCGTGCGCGATGGCGACCAGTGGGTCATCGACGGCGACAAGTGGTTCATCAGTGGCGCGCAAGGCGCGGCATTTGCCATCTGCATGGCGCGTACCGACGACGGCCCGACCCTGTTCCTGGTCGACGCCGACAACCCCGGTTACCAGATCACCGCGCTCACGCCGACGCTCGACCACGCCTTCCCCGGCGGCCACTGCGAGGTGCGCTTCGCCGGCTGCCGGGTCGGTGCCGATGCGGTGCTGGGCGAGATCGGCAAGGGCTACGACTACGCCCAGCTGCGCCTGGGGCCCGGGCGCCTGACGCACTGCATGCGCTGGCTGGGCATCGCCGGGCGGGCGCTGGACATCGCCATGGACTACGTCAACCGGCGCGAGTCGTTCGGCAAGCACCTCGCCCAGCACCAGGAAATGCAGCGCCTGGTAGCCGAATCGGCGATCGAAATGCACGCCTCGCGGCTGATGATCTGGCAGGCCGCCTGGTGCCTGGACCGCGGCCAGCAGGCCCTGCACGAGACCAGCATGACCAAGGTGTTCGTGGCCGAGGCCGTCAATCGCATCGTCGACCGGGCGCTGCAGATGTGCGGCGCGCGCGGCATCAGCGAGTACCTGCCGCTGGCCAATTTCTATCGCGAGATCCGCGGCTTTCGCATCTACGACGGTGCCACCGAGGTGCACCGCGCCAGCATCGGCATCCGCCTGCTACGCGAGGCGGCCAAGGGCAGCCGTTAGCCTTCACATGGTCGTAATGCGCAGGCAACATAAAACATCGACCCAGTCACACGGGGAGCCCGTAATGAAGAGATCTGTCCTGCCCTTTGCCGCCATGCTGGTCGCACTCAACATGGTGACGCAAGCTCAAGCTGTCACTCTTTGCGTCTCTGGGTATGCGTGCAATGATGGCCCACTACCGTCAGAAGTCATACAACCACCCACAGACCTTCCAAACCTGGTAGCTGAGTCTTCACCATTGGTTCTCCAGCCGTTTCAAGACTCAACCGGCTGGAACTACGTCTTCTCAGCGCCGACTCAGACCCATTCAATTGTTATGCCGTACTTCGCTGACAGCAGTATTTTTGCGGTCAGTTCGCCAGATGGGTGGACTTATACGGTTGGGGCACCAGACGCTGATGGCAAAACAACGGCCACTTGGCAGCAGCTCCCGACATCCTCAACGCCCGCTGGAAGTTTCTCTTTCAAGTCGAGTTACTCTCCATCTGAGGCGACATATCAATTCACCTTCGAAGACGGATCAACACGGAACTACCAGTTATTTGTTCCGTACTCGCCCATGGCCCAAGTTTCTGGGTACACACCTTCTGCCGCCACTGTTCCAGAACCAGCTGCAATCTACATGGCAGCGTTGGGGTTTGCTGCATGCGTTGCTGCAACAAGGCGTCGCAAAAATGGCTAACTGATCGTTGCACACGGACGCCAATGAACTTGCGTTGAGCGACCCGCAAGCCCTTGCGGCGGCGCTGGCGCCGTGGGTCGTCGGCCGCTTCGGCGCCGAGGCGGCGATCAGCGGACTGAGACTGCTGGCCGGCGGCGCGTCGCAGCAGGTCTGGCGGCTGGAAATTGCCGCATCGACCGGGCCGCTGGCGCTGATCGTGCGTCGGGATCTGGGCGGGCGCATGTTCGCCACGGCGCTCGGGCGGCAAGCCGAATACGCGGTGATCGAACTCGCCTACGGTGCCGGCGTGCCGGTGCCGCAGCCCTACGCGTACCTGGAGAATCTGGACGGCAAGACGGCTTTCGTCATGGCCTGCCTGGAGGGCGAGACCATCGGCCGGCGCATCGTGCGCGAGCCGAGTCTGGCGAATGCGCGCCGCCTGCTCCCGCAGCAGATGGGCTCGGCGCTGGCCGCCATCCATGGCATTGCGGTCGCCGAGGCGGCGTTCCTGCCCGGCCCTGCCGCGGGCGAGGGTGCGGCGGCGTATGGCCTTCGCCTGCTCGAACAGGAGCTCGCGGCGGTCGCGGAGCCCTACCCTGCCCTCGAACTGGGCCTTGCCTGGCTGCGCGCGCACCCGCCGGCGGAGCTGCCGCCGGTGCTGTGCCACGGCGATTACCGCGTCGGCAACGTGGTGGTCGACGAACAGGGCCTGGTCGGCGTGCTGGACTGGGAATTCGCCCATCGCGGCCATCCCGGCGAGGATCTGACTTTCGGCGCCATCCGCGCCTGGCGCTTTGGCGAAGCCGGCAAGCGCTACGGCGGCGTCGGCGACATGGCGGCCTTCCTGAGCGCCTACAACACAGCCCGCGGCACGGCGTTCACCGAGCGCGAGCTGTACTGGTTCGAGGTCGCCTCGAACCTCAAATGGGCCATCGCCACCGTCACCCAGGCCCGCCGCCACCTGTCCGGCCAGGAACCGAGCCTCGAACTGGCGAGCCTGGGCCGCATGACGGCCGAGATCGAACTCGAAATCCTCAGCCTGCTCGACCCGCGCCACCCGCGCCATCCGGGAGACTGACCGTGCAGGACCGCCCCGCCGCGCCGGAACTGCTCGACGCTGTGCGCGAGTTCATGGCCACCGAGCTGCTGCCCACGGTCGGCGACGCGCGCCTGCGCTTTCGCACCCTGGTGGCCGCCAACCTGCTGGACATGCTGCGCCGCGAGCTGGCGCTGGAGCCGGCCCTGCTGCGCGCCGAATGGGAACGTCTCACCGCATTGCTGGGCGATGCCGATCTATCACCGGCGAACGAACGTGAGCTCGCCGCGGCGGTCGCCGCCCAGCACGCAATCCTGTGCACCCTGATCCGCGAAGACCGGGCACCGAACGACACCTTCACCGCGCTGACACACAGCGTGCGCGCCAAGCTCGAAATCGCCAATCCACGCTATCTGGACGGCTTCGAACCGGTCTAGGCTTCAAGGACGCCGACCGACACCGGGTGAGTTATCGCCATCCGCGTGGGCGGGCGCATGGGCAGACGGATGAGCGTGGATGTAGGCGTTTTAGCGCGATCGCTGCCCCCATGACTTTGAGCGGCTGCCAGTTGTTGGACGGCGTACATACCTGATCGGCTGGGTTACGCGTGGTTCACGATCGCGAACGCATCGAGCACATGGACCCTGCGGGTTGTGATGCACCGGACCGTGCGGCTCATTCGAGCCGATCTGGCTACACTCGGCGTGCCGGAGAGTGCCTACAAAAGCCTGAATCCGCCACGGACGCAGGCGATCAGTGCGGCGGCAGCGTTCCTGAGCTGCGACGGTCTGATAACACCCTCGGCAAGGTGGCCGTGCGACAAGCTCGTACTCTTTCCCAAGCAGACGGATGCTTCCGAGAGTGTCGATCTGATCACTAGCAAAACAGTCGACTGGGCCGTGGGCTGCAGGCAACGGCATGTTTGGTCACGATGCAAAACGTCAAATCCGTAACAGCGCGTCGATATTCCGGCGTCGCGGCTTGCCAGGGAGAATGCGCGTGACCCCAAATTTGTCGGCCCGTGCCAGTACTGAGCCTGGCGCGCACCCTTACCGACTCGCCTATAGGGCTGACATCGAAGGCCTGCGTGCGGTAGCCATTGTGCTGGTGGTCGCGGCCCACGCCGGGGTGCCGTGGCTGGCCGGCGGCTTTATCGGCGTGGACGTTTTCTTCGTCCTGTCCGGATACCTGATCACCGGCTTGCTGGTGCAGGAAATCCGCACCACCGGCCGCGTACGGCTGCTCGATTTCTACGCCCGGCGCCTGCGGCGCTTGCTGCCGGCCCTGTTACTCATGGTGATTGGCAGCGCACTGCTGGCGGCTGCGCTGCTGGCGCCGTTCGAGCAGCCCGCGCAGGCACAGGTGGCCACCGCCGCGTCGATGTGGTTGAGCAATCTGCATTTCATTTTTGCAAAGCTCGATTACTTCGGCCCGGCGGCGGGGACCAATCTGTTCTTGCACACCTGGTCGCTGGGGGTGGAGGAACAGTTCTACTTGGTGTGGCCGGTGCTGGTGCTGTTTCTGGTCGGTAGCTGGCAATGGCAGGGCGCCACCCGGAATTGGCAGCGCCTGCGCGGCGGCATGCTCGCCGCGGTGGGCCTGTGCCTGGTGCTGTCGGTGTTTCTGACCTACGCGCAGCCCGCTCAGGGGTTTTATTTGATGCCGTCGCGCGCCTGGCAGTTCGCGCTGGGCGCGGTCACGGTGCTGGCGTTTGCGGGTGACGGCCCGCGCACCGATCCTGCGCCGCGCGGGCCGGCGTGGGCCCGCTTT
>LNAO01000017.1_pt1 | contig 16009 bp, 15 predicted proteins | sample 602571 | NCBI WGS metagenome assembly LNAO01 (sample SAMN02440304, study PRJNA202911) | soil metagenome | biome: Subtropical and temperate rainforests or woodlands; isolation source: soil samples (1 kg each in a 20% v/v slurry with milli Q water) were... ...
CCCAATGCGGTGCTTTCGAGCGGGTTAGCCGGTAGCTGCTGATCAGTACCAGCGGCTGCCCGCCCGCGCTCAATACCTTCGCCAGGTCAACGGGGTGCGCGCGCACTTGCTCAATGTCGCTGTGGCGTAGCTGCTCGCAGAATTCGTCGTGCACCAGGCGCATCAGTTGCTTCTTGTGTTCGCTGCGCACGCCGTTGAGAAACAGCGGGCCGTCCACGCTTACCTGCAGGCATACGCGAAAGCCCCGGCGCCATGCGGCCAAGGCCAACCCTTGTGGGCTGCAGCCGCCATGCCCGGCGGTCATAAACACGGTGGTCGCTTCGCGCCACAGCTGCACTTCTTCGCGCCGTTCGGCTTTACGCTGCGGTTGCAGGGCTGCCATGGCCATTAACAGGCACGCCGGGCCGCAGGTGAAGTCGGTGGTTTGCTGGTAGTACGGCACCTGGCGGCTGCCCGTGTTGCGGTGTTGGGCGATGCGTTTTTCCAGGCGCAGCGCGGTGCCGTGGTCCTCGTAGTAATCGCTGAGCACGGCGAACTGGCGGTAGCCACTGCGCTCGTACAGGGCAATGGCCGCGCGGTTATCGGTGCGCACCTCCAGGCGCAGATAGGCGCAGTCATGCTCTAGCGCTTGCGCCTCGGCAACGGCCAGTAACTGCGCGCCAAGCCCCAGCCCCCGCGCCGAGGGCGCAATAGCCAGCGAGTACAAGCGCGCCAGCGACGTACCGCGGTGAAATAACAGCAAGGCATAACCCTGCAACTGCTCGTGCGCTTCGGCCACCATCAGGCTGGCGTGGGCGCGGCTGAGCATCCACTGAAGGCTGCGCGCCGACAGGCGATCATGGCTAAAGCACTGGCTTTCCAATTGCAATAACGCCGCCAAGTCAGCTTGGCTAGCGGGGCGAAATACGCATTCCATATAACCGCCGTAAAAGTTGCGTAACGAAAGGAGACTTTTCTAAAACATCGTGCTTAATAGAAAAGGACTTGTTCTCCAACGGACCCAACTCTCATGTCAGCGGTACAAGGTAACTTGCCAACTCCGGCAACCACTGCAACGGCCACGCCTTACTCTAAGCCTAGTTATTTGCCCGATACAACTCGAAGTTCCAGCCAGTTCATTATTATTGTTGAGCGTAAAGAAGACTGGGCGTCTTACTTGCCCTACGAAGATGTCATGACTGCCCAGGAATACTTGGAAAACTCGTGCGAAGTTGAAGGCGGTAAACGTGTGCAAGTGATTAACCTGTGCCGCAGTTATAAATACTTGGGCCATGGCTATTACTGTTCGCTGCTCGCCGAAGCACGCGGCCACCGCGTATTACCGTCGGTGCGCACCATCAGCGAACTGACCCGCAAAGCGCTCTACGGCCTGGCCCTGGATGACTTGGACAAGACCCTGGAAAAGGCCCTGGCCAATCACCCCTATGGCAATACCGAGGGTTTTACCCTGAGCCTGTACTTTGGCAAAACCGAACTGGAGCCCTTGCAGGATCTGGCCCGGCAGATTTTCGACGTATTCCCTTGCCCGATCCTCTTGGTCGAGTTCCGCAACGCCAACGGTTGGCATATCGAAGGCATCAAAGCCGGCGCCTTGCCCAAGCTGCGCGATGACCAAGAGCATCAGTTTGCCAACTCGCTGGACGCGTTCAGCCGCAAAGTCTGGCGTTTGCCCCGTTCGCGGCGCCTGGCGCGCTATGACATGGCCATTCTGCATGACCCCGAGGAAAGCCTGCCGCCGTCCAATGCCAAGGCGCTGGAGAGCTTTATTCGCGTCGGTAAGGGCTTGGGCATTGATGTCGAGCTGATCGAGAAAAAAGACTACCCACGTCTGGCCGAGTACGACGCGCTGTTGATCCGCGAAACCACCAGCCTGGACAACCACACCTACCGCTTCGCGAAAAAGGCCGAAAGCGAGGGCCTGGTGGTGATGGACGACCCGGCGTCGATCCTGCGCTGCACCAACAAGGTCTACCTCACCGACCTGCTCAAGAGCCACCAGCTGGGCATGCCGGCCACCGAAATTCTGTACAAAGACCGCCCGGAAGAATTCGAGCGGGTCGGCGAGCGGCTGGGGTTTCCGCTGGTGCTGAAGATTCCCGACGGCTGTTTCTCTCGTGGCGTGATCAAGGTCGAAAGCCAGCAAGCCTTGCTCGAAGCCACAGCCGAACTGTTCGAACATTCGGTGCTGTTGCTGGCCCAGGAGTTTTTCTACACCGAATACGACTGGCGCATCGGCGTGCTCAACCGCAAACCGATCTTTGCCTGCCAGTACTTCATGTCCAAGGGCCATTGGCAGATCTACAACCACAAGGCCAAGGGCCAGGACATCAACGGCGAATGCCGCACCCTGGCGGTTCACGAAGCGCCGCGGGCGGTGGTGGAACTGGCGGTGAAGACCGCGAACCTGATTGGTGATGGCCTGTATGGCGTGGACCTCAAGCAAGCCGGCGACAAGGTGGTGGTGATCGAGGTGAACGACAACCCCAACCTCGACGCCGGCATCGAAGACGCCTACCTACAGGACGATCTGTATGGCCTGGTGCTGGAGGAGTTTATCCGCCGCCTGGAACTCAAGCGCCGTGGCCAGGCCTGGTAACGGGCTGATAAGCGAGGACCGGGCATGATCAAGAGCTTCCAACTCGCGCATAAAACGCTGGTGCCGGTAGCGCACCTGAAGGCCGATGTGCTGTTGTTCAGCAACCCCGATACCGCCGAGCGCGACTTGCTGCTGTGCGACTACAAGCTTGACGAACACGCGTTGGCTTCGGCTTTGGACCCCGACGAGGTGTCGCGCATCGAGTTTCACCCAGACTTCTTGTTTCTGGTGTGGAAGAGCCCGGAAAACTACTCAGGCGGTGACAGTTTTTCCTTTGAAGTGTCCTCGTTTGGCCTGCTGTTTTGCGCCGAGCGCTTACTGGTGATTTCCACCGACGAAAACCAGTTGGCCGGTGTTGGCGCACGACAACCGCTGGAGTCACCGCTGGATGTACTGCTGGATTTGCTCTTCAACAATATTCACCATTACTTGGGGCACTTGAAAGTTATCAAAATGGTGGCGCGCGAACTGCAACTTAAGTTCAACGCCTCCATGGAAAACAAACATTTGGTACAGATGTTTAATCTCAGTGAAAGCCTGATTTATTACATCAATGCCATTCACAGTAACGGCGCGGTATTAACCCGCTTGCGTAATCATGCCGAACAACAGCACTTCGCCAGCGCGGCACTGGCACGTATTGACGACCTGATTATTGAAAACAATCAATGTTTAAAACAGGCCGAAATTTATTCAACAGTATTTTCCGGGTTAATTGAAGCGCGCGGCAACTTGATGAACAACAGCATGAACTCACTGCTGCGCAAGCTCACCCTGATCAACGTGGTGTTCTTGCCGTTGAACTTGATTGCCAGCATTGGCGGCATGTCGGAGTTCAGCATGATGACCAGCGGCATTCCCTGGTGGTGTTCCTACCCGCTGTTTTTATTGGCCATGGGCGGCATCGGCACCCTAGTGGTACTGGCCCTTAAACGTATGGCACCACGGGTGTTAACGGCGCAGTAATGCAACTGCAGAGGATGTAAAACGATCATGAGTTCGAGCGATATGGGCTTGTTGATGGTGGGCGTTATTGTGCTGTTTGGCTTGGTGAGTTTTTACCTTGATCACCGCAAGAAGCCACGCGATCAGACGGGAAAGAATGGAGGATGACAATCAACGATCGGCGTGGCCCCGGCCCTCTCCCACTAGCAGGGCGCCTTCCCGAGCGAGGGGGAAGTTGAAATCGCCCAGGCGGCTCGGTCAGGCCCCCTCGCCCGCTTGCGGGAGAGGGCGGGGGGTGAGGGTTGGGCGGGACTGAATAAAAACTCCGCCAATAAAAAACGCCCCGAAGGGCGTTCTTTATTGAACCAACACCATCACGCCGGAGCGTGCTGCTGCGATGGATCGCGACGCTTATCCGGACCGGCCAAGTTGGCCGCGCCGGTGGTTTCATCCATGGCCTGTTGAATCGCTTTGAGGCGACGTTTCTCAGCCTTACGGCTAAAGAACCAGACCAGGAAGGTAAAGATCGACACCACCAGCAAGATCAAGCTGGCCACGGCGTTGATTTCCGGTTTCACCCCCAGACGCACGGCGGAGAACACTTCCATCGGCAAGGTGGTAGAACCCGGACCCGACACGAAGCTGGCCAGTACCAAGTCATCCAGCGACAGAGCGAAGGACATCATGCCGCCGGCCGCTAGAGACGGCGCAATCATCGGGATGGTGATCAACATAAACACTTTCCACGGCTTGGCACCGAGGTCCATGGCCGCTTCTTCGATGGACATGTCCAGCTCACGCAAGCGCGCCGATACCACCACCGCCACGTACGACGCGCAGAAGGTGGTGTGGGCGATCCAGATGGTGAAGATGCCGCGCTCTTGTGGCCAGCCGATGGTTTGCGCCATGGCCACAAACAGCAGCAACAGCGACAGACCGGTGATCACTTCGGGCATTACCAGCGGCGCGGTCACCAGGCCACCGAACAGGGTGCGGCCCTTGAAGCGGGTGATGCGGGTCAGCACGAACGCCGCCAATGTACCCAGCGCCACCGCCGCAATCGCCGTGTAGCAGGCGATTTCCAGCGAGCGCACCACCGAGCCCATCAGTTGGGTGTTGTCCAGCAGGCCGACGTACCACTTGATCGACCAGCCGCCCCACACCGTCACCAGTTTCGAGGCGTTGAACGAGTAGATCACCAGGATCAGCATCGGCAGGTAGATAAACAGCAAGCCGACAATCAGCATGAACTTTGAGAAACGGAAGCGCTTCATTCCTTTGCCTCCATTTCTTTGGCCTGGCTGCGGTTGAACAGCAGAATCGGCACAATCAGGATCACCAGCATCACCACCGCCAGGGCAGACGCCACCGGCCAGTCGCGGTTGTTGAAGAACTCTTGCCACAGCACCTTACCGATCATCAGGGTTTCCGGGCCGCCCAGCAGTTCCGGGATCACGAACTCACCCACCACCGGAATGAACACCAGCATGCAGCCGGCGATGATGCCGTTCTTGGCCAGCGGCACGGTGATTTTCCAGAAGCTGTTGAAGTTGCTCGAACCCAGGTCCGAAGCGGCTTCCAGCAGGCTGTGGTCGTGCTTGACCAGGTTGGCGTACAGCGGCAGGACCATGAACGGCAGGTAGGCATAAACCACGCCGATGTACACGGCCGTGTTGGTGTTGAGGATCTCGATCGGGTGATCGGTCAGCCCGGTCCACATCAGGAAACCGTTGAGCAAACCGTTGTTGCTGAGGATGCCCATCCACGCATAGACGCGGATCAGGATCGCGGTCCAGGTCGGCATCATGATCAACAGCAGCAGAACGTTTTGCGTTTCCTTGTTCGCTTTGGTGATCGCGTAGGCCATCGGGAAACCGATCACCAGGCACATCAGCGTGCTTAAAAACGCCACCTTCAACGAGCCGAAGTAAGCCGAGATGTACAACTCATCCTGAGTCAGCAGCGAGTAGTTGCCGAGGTTCAGCAGCAGCTGGAATTTCTGCTCGGCGAAGGTGTAGATCTCCGAGTAAGGCGGAATGGCCAGGGCCGCTTCCGAGAAGCTGATCTTCATCACCAGGAAGAACGGCAACATGAAGAACAGGAACAGCCAGATGAACGGAATCCCGATGACGAACTTGCGCCCGCTGGGGACCCACCTCAGGAATTGCTGATTGAAGGTTTTCATGAGCGCAGTACCACGCCGCTGTCGTCTTCCCACCACACGTAGACCTTGTCGTCCCAGGTCGGACGCGCGCCACGGCGTTCGGCGTTGGCCATGAACGACTGGACGATCTTGCCGCCCGGCAGTTCGACGTAGAACACCGAGTGGCCGCCGAGGTAGGCGATGTCATGCACCTTGCCGCTGGACCAGTTGTAGCGGGTGTCGGGCTGGGTGGTGCTGACCAGCAGTTTTTCCGGGCGGATCGCGTAGGTGATCGACTTGTCCTGCACCGAGGTGCTGACGCCGTGACCGACGTAGATCTTCTGGTCCAGGTCCTTGCTGTGAATGATCGCGTGACCTTCGAGGTCGTCGATCACTGTGCCGTCGAAGATGTTCACGTTGCCGATGAACTCGCAGACCATGCGGCTGGTCGGGGTTTCGTAGATGTCGATCGGGCTGCCGATCTGGGCGATCCAGCCCAGGTGCATGATCGCGATGCGCTCGGCCATGGTCATGGCCTCTTCCTGGTCGTGGGTCACCATCACGCAGGTCACGCCGACGCGCTCGATGATCTCCACCAGCTCCAGCTGCATTTGCGAACGCAGCTTCTTGTCCAGCGCGCCCATCGGTTCGTCGAGCAGCAACAGCTTCGGACGCTTGGCCAGGGAACGCGCCAGGGCCACACGCTGACGCTGGCCACCGGACAACTGATGCGGCTTGCGCTTGGCGTACTGGGTCATCTGCACCAGGCGCAGCATCTCTTCAACGCGGGCGTCGATTTCGCTGGCGGGCAAACGGTCCTGCTTGAGGCCGAAGGCGATGTTCTGCGCCACCGTCATGTGCGGGAACAGGGCGTAGGACTGGAACATCATGTTGATCGGCCGTTCGTACGGCGGCATGTCGGTGATGTCGACACCGTCGAGCAGAATCCGCCCTTCGGTCGGGCGCTCGAAGCCGGCGAGCATGCGCAGCAGGGTCGATTTGCCGGAACCGGAACCGCCGAGCAGGGCGAAGATTTCCCCTTGATGGATCTCCAGGGACACATCGTCCACAGCGGTGGTTTCGTCGAACTTCTTGGTGACGCGGTCGATTTTCACCAACACCTTTTTCGGTGCCTGGTGACCTTCAAGAGCCTTCCTGTAGATGCTGGAGGCGTTTGCCATGTGAAACTCCCAACAGGTTTCAGTCGCCCGGCCAACACGGCCCGGCTTAATAGTGGATTGCAAACCCGTGAAGCCGGTTCGCGCTGGCCCCTTGTAGGAGCGAGCCTGCTCGCTCCTACAAAGATCTGCGCTCTCCCGTTCGGGTTTATTCGGCGCCGCCATCCTGGCTGCCTGGTCGTACTTGTTGTTATTGCAGTGTGTTGTTTTCGCGAGCAGGGCACGCACAAGCGCCTGCCCGCTCGCGTTGGGCAGTCAATCGTTGAATGTGGGTATCAGGTCGTCAGTTCGAGTGACGCAGCGCCGCCCGTTGCCGGCAGGCTTCGCCGAACGCCTGGAAAATACTCAAATAGGGAGGGTTGTTCAGCACCTGCCATTCCGGGTGCCATTGCACGCCGACGGCAAAGGCCTGGCTGTGCTCGACCGAAATCGCCTCGATCAGGCCGTCCGGCGCAACCGCTTCGGCGCGCAGGCCGGGCGCGAGGCGGTCGATGCCCTGGCTGTGAATCGAGTTCACCTGGAACACCGCAGGCAGCTCCAGCGCTTCGAACACACCGCCGGGCTGCACATTCACCGCATGGGCCGGAGCGTATTGCACCGCCAGGTCCGGATGGTCCGCTTCGCGGTGATCGAGCATGCCCGGCAGTTCATGGACCTTCTGATGCAGGCTGCCGCCGAACGCCACGTTCATTTCCTGGAAGCCACGGCAGATACCGAGCACCGGAACGCCCGCTGCAATGGCGGCGCGCATCAGGGGAAGGGTGGTGGCGTCCCGCGCTGGATCGTGATCCGTGCCGGGGGCGCTGTCGGGGCCTTGATAGTGGAAGGGTTCCACATTCGACGGCGAGCCGGTCAGCAACAGACCGTCGAGCTGCGCGAGCAGGTCATCGATTTCGGTCAGATCGCCAAAGGAAGGAATGACGACGGGCAGCCCCAAAGCCGCGACGCTGACAGCACGCAAGTACTTGTCGCCGCTGACGTGGTAGGGGTGCAGGCCAATCTGTTTGACGCAGGCTGTAACGCCGATCAATGGCTTGAGTGCCATTTTTATCACCTCGAAGTTTCACACTGGAACGAGTTTTTCCGGAGCTTAGCCTTGTTGATTTTAATTAACAACTCTCATGTAAAAAATTCTAAACGCCGCACGTCCGATCTTCAGGGTTTACGCGGTGCGCAAGGCTGATTTGGCACTCTCGTGCCCCAGAAAGGCCCGAAAATAAAGGTTGAAAGGCCAAGTGTTCGCTATTGACTTCACTTTGCCGTTCGGGTTGACTGGGCTCGCAACAAGGTAGTGAACATAATAATTAACAGCTAATAGGTGCATCATGTCGGTCCCTCTGCGTACCGTTCAACTCAACGAAGCAAACGCATTCCTTAAGAAATATCCTGAGGTTTTGTACGTCGACCTTCTGATTGCGGATATGAACGGTGTGGTGCGCGGCAAGCGCATCGAACGCACCAGTCTTCATAAGGTTTACGAGAAAGGCATCAACCTGCCGGCCTCTCTATTTGCTCTGGATATCAATGGCTCGACGGTGGAAAGCACCGGCCTGGGCCTGGACATCGGCGATGCTGACCGAATCTGCTATCCAATCCCTGACACCCTGTGCAACGAACCCTGGCAGAAGCGCCCGACCGCGCAACTGTTGATGACCATGCACGAACTCGAAGGTGAACCTTTCTTCGCCGACCCGCGCGAAGTGCTGCGTCAGGTCGTGAGCAAGTTCGACGACATGGGCCTGACCATCTGCGCCGCGTTCGAACTTGAGTTCTACCTGATCGACCAGGAGAACGTGAACGGTCGTCCGCAACCGCCCCGCTCGCCGATCTCCGGCAAACGTCCGCACTCGACACAGGTGTACCTGATCGACGACCTCGACGAATACGTCGACTGCCTCCAGGACATTCTGGAAGGCGCGAAAGAGCAGGGCATCCCTGCCGACGCCATCGTCAAGGAAAGTGCCCCGGCGCAATTCGAAGTGAACCTGCACCACGTGGCCGACCCGATCAAGGCCTGCGACTACGCGGTGCTGCTCAAGCGTCTGGTGAAGAACATCGCCTACGACCACGAGATGGACACCACCTTCATGGCCAAGCCGTACCCGGGCCAAGCGGGCAACGGTTTGCATGTGCACATTTCGATTCTGGATAAAGACGGCAACAACATCTTTGCCTGCGACGATCCAGAACAGAATGCCCCGCTGCGCCACGCCATTGGCGGTGTGCTGGAAACCCTGCCGGCGCAGATGGCGTTCCTCTGCCCGAACGTCAACTCCTACCGTCGTTTCGGCGCACAGTTCTACGTGCCGAACTCGCCGAGCTGGGGCATCGACAACCGTACCGTGGCGGTGCGCGTGCCGACCGGTTCCCCCGACGCCGTGCGCATCGAACACCGCGTGGCCGGCGCCGATGCCAACCCGTACCTGCTGATGGCGTCGGTACTGGCCGGCGTGCACCACGGCCTGACCAACAAGATCGAGCCGGGCGCCCCGGTGGAAGGCAACAGCTACGAGCAGAACGAGCAAAGCCTGCCGAACAACCTGCGCGATGCACTGCGCGAGCTGGACGACAGCGAAGTCATGGCCAAGTACATCGATCCGAAATACATCGATATCTTCGTGGCGTGCAAGGAGAGCGAGCTGGCCGAGTTCGAAAACTCGATCTCCGACCTTGAGTACAACTGGTACCTGCACACCGTCTGACGGCGTTGGCGGCACACACAAAACCTGTATGTGCCGCCAGACCCTGTGGGAGCGAGCTTGCTCGCGATGAGGCCATCACATTCAACATGGATGGTGTCTGACCCACCGCTATCGCGAGCAAGCTCGCTCCCACAGGGATTGCGGTTCTTTTCAGATTCTTATTCCCCTGCGTCGAGTCACAACCATGACAAACACTCGCAGCGATTGGGAGCAGCGCTTCCAGTCCCTAACTATCGAAGGTCGCGCATTCATTGACGGCCAATACTGCGCGGCCGCCGGCGGCGCGACATTCGAATGCATCAGCCCCGTGGACGGTCGTTTCCTGGCGAACGTCGCCAGCACCGACGAAGCCGATGCCAATGCGGCGGTCGCCGTGGCGCGCCGCACGTTCGAATCCGGCGTATGGGCCAACCTGGCCCCGGCCGAGCGCAAGCGCATCCTGATCCGTTTCGCCGACCTGATTCTGGCGAACCAGGAAGAACTGGCCCTGCTCGAACCCCTCGACATGGGCAAGCCGATCAGCGACTCCATGAGCATCGACATTCCGGCGACCGCCAACGCGATCCGCTGGACCGCCGAAGCCATCGACAAGATCTACGACGAAGTCGCCGCCACGCCGCACGATCAACTCGGCCTCATCACCCGCGAACCGGCCGGTGTGGTCGCCGCCATCGTGCCGTGGAACTTCCCGCTGATCATGGCCAGCTGGAAGTTCGCCCCGGCCCTGGCGGCGGGCAACTCGTTCATCCTCAAGCCTTCGGAAAAGTCGCCACTGACCGCGATCCGCATCGCCCAGCTGGCGCTGGACGCCGGCATCCCGAAAGGCGTGTTCAACGTCCTGCCGGGCTACGGCCACACCGTCGGCAAGGCGCTGGCGTTGCACATGGACGTCGACGTGCTGGCCTTCACCGGCTCCACGGCGATTGCCAAGCAACTGCTGATCTACGCCGGGCAAAGCAACATGAAACGCGTCTGGCTCGAAGCGGGGGGCAAGAGCCCGAACGTGGTGTTCGCCGACGCGCCGGATCTGCGCGCGGCAGCACAAGCGGCGGCCAGCGGCATCGCCTTCAACCAGGGCGAAGTCTGCACTGCCGGTTCTCGCTTGCTGGTGGAGCGTTCGATTCGCGAGCAGTTCATTCCATTGCTGGTGGAAGCCCTGCAAGCCTGGAAACCGGGGCACGCTCTCGATCCGGAAACCACCGTCGGCGCGGTCGTCGATCAGCGTCAACTGGACAACGTGCTGCGCTACATCCAGATCGGCAAAGACCAGGGCGCGCAACTGATCGCGGGCGGCAGCCGCACCCTCGAAGCCACCGGTGGCCTGTACGTGGAACCGGCGATTTTCGACGGCGTGACCAACGCCATGACCATCGCCCGGGAAGAAATCTTCGGCCCGGTGCTGTCGGTGATCACCTTCGACACCGAAGAAGAAGCCCTGGCGATCGCCAACGACAGCATCTTCGGCCTGGCCGCCGGCGTCTGGACCAGCAACCTGAGCAAGGCCCACACCTTCGCCCGTGGCTTGCGTGCCGGCAGCGTCTGGGTCAACCAGTACGACGGCGGCGACATGACCGCGCCGTTCGGCGGGTTCAAGCAGTCGGGTAACGGTCGGGACAAATCGCTGCACGCGTTCGACAAATACACCGAACTCAAAGCGACCTGGATCAAGCTCTAACACCTATAAAAAAGCGACGGTCGCCGGCAGGTGCCAGCGGCCATCGGAGAAACCTATGAAACAAACAACACATGTAAACAGCTACTACGCCGCCACCCGCAACTTCACCGGCGACTTCCCGGTGCTGGAAGAGGCGGTGGACTGCGACGTCTGCGTGATCGGCGCCGGCTACACCGGTCTGTCCTCGGCGCTGTTCCTCGCCGAAGCGGGCTACAGCGTGACCGTGCTCGAAGCCGCCAAAGTCGGTTTCGGCGCCAGCGGTCGCAACGGCGGCCAACTGGTCAACTCCTACAGCCGCGACGTCGATGTCATCGAAGAACGCTACGGCGACAAGACCGCCGAAGTCCTCGGCAGCATGATCTTCGAAGGCGCCGACATCATCCGTCAGCGCATACAGCACTACGACATCCAGTGCGACTACAAGCCGGGTGGCATCTTCGCTGCGCTGAACAAAAAGCAACTCAAAGGCCTGGCCGAGCAGAAAAGCAGCTGGGAACGCTACGGCAACAAGAACCTGACAATGCTCGACGCGGCCGACATCAAGCGCGAAGTCGGTTGCGACAACTACGTCGGCGGCCTGCTGGACATGCAGGGCGGCCACATCCACCCGCTGAACCTGGCCCTCGGCGAAGCCTCGGCCATCATCGGCCTGGGCGGCAAAATCTACGAACAATCGGCGGCGGTGGAAATCACCTACGGCGAACCGATCACCGTGCGCACCGCCAAAGGCGTGGTTCGCGCCAAGTACCTGCTGATCGCCGGTAACGCCTACCTGCCGCAGGGCCTCGACAACCGCGTGACCAGCAAAAGCATGCCGTGCGGTTCGCAAATCGTCGTCACCGAACCGTTGTCGGAAAAGGTTGCCCGCAGCCTGATCAAAAACAACTACTGCGTCGAAGACTGCAACTACCTGCTCGACTACTACCGCCTCACCGCCGACAACCGCCTGCTGTACGGCGGCGGCGTGGTCTACGGCGCCCGCGAGCCGGACGACATCGAACAACTGATCCGACCGAAAATCCTCAAGACCTTCCCGCAATTGAAGGACGTGAAGATCGACTACCGCTGGACCGGCAACTTCCTGCTGACCATGTCGCGCATGCCGCAATTCGGCCGTATCGAGAAAAACGCTTATTACATGCAGGGCTACAGCGGCCACGGCGTCACCTGTTCGCACCTGGCCGGCAAACTGATCTCGGAAATGATCCGTGGCGACGCCGAGCGCTTCGATGCGTTTGCCTCGCTGCCGCACATGCCGATGATCGGCGGGCGTACCTTCTCGGCGCCGTTGACCGCCCTCGGCGCGGTGTACTACTCGCTGCGTGACCGTTTCGGGATCTAGGCTTTACCTCGCCGGCGGCATCTCCCCAAAGGGTGCCGCCGGCTTTTTTATTACAGCAAGAAACACCAAATCCCCTGTGGGAGCTTGCTCGCGATAGCGGTCTGACATTCGACATTGATGTTGACTGACCCGCCGCCATCGCGAGCAAGCTCGCTCCCACAGGTCTTGTGTCTTGACCCAGAATTATCATCAACAGGTTCTTTTTTTCAGCCGTTTATCGAACCTGCTGAGCATTACCAACAAACGTGATTTAATAGCCGCCTTTCACGTTTCCGGGACCGGAAAACGGCGTGATCCGCGCCTGCTCTCCACCCCCATTACCCTTAAGCGGTACGCACATAAGGCTGTCATGGACACGGGCTCACGACTCAAATTAGTACGCGAAAGCTACAAACTGTCCCAGCGCGAGCTGGCCCGGCGTAGCGGCGTCACCAACGCCACCATTTCCCTGATCGAACAGAATCGGGTCAGTCCTTCCGTCAGCTCGCTGAAAAAGCTGCTTGAAGGCATTCCCATGTCCCTGGCCGACTTCTTCACCTTCGATCAGCCACCGCGCGAGCATCAATACGTCTTTCGCGCCAACGAACAGCCGGACCTCGGCCGCCACGGCCTGCGGCTGCTGCTGATCGGTGCGTCCGTGCCGAGTCGGCAGATGCGTCTGTTGCGCGAACAATACGCGCCGGGTGCCAGTTCCGGCGAAGAGCCGATCGTGCACTCAGAAGGCGAGGAGTGCGGGCTGGTCACCCGTGGCACCGTCGAGCTGACGGTGGACGGGCAGATCAGCGTGCTCAATGCCGGTGACGGGTACTATTTCCCCACGACCTTGCCGCACCGGTTCAGGAACATCGGCGCGGATGAGGCGGAAATCATCAGTGCGAACACCCCGGCGAACTTCTGACGAACCGGCCCCAGGACGTCAATCGCCGCATTACGCCTGGGCAACGTGCTTGGGCCCCGCCAGGGCCCACAGTACCAGGCCAATCAACGGTACAAACACGATCAGCACCATCCATACCCCTTTGTTGCTGGCGTTCCCTGCGCTTTTGCGCACCCGGTTGATCGCCCACAGTTCAAGCGCCAGCAGCACTGCCGCCGATACGATCCATAGCGTTTCTATTTGCATGAGCCACCTCCTGATAGTCAGTCAGTTAGGTGGCCGTGCAATCGCGGGGTTCATTTAATTTTCGCCGCTACCTGGCTTTCCAGTGTCCGCCACCGGACTCGCAATCGATCCTGGCCTGGTCAATGTGCTGCGCATCGTAGTAATAGGTGGTGACCTTGGCGCTGTCGGGAATGTTCAGCGACGTGCTGTTCTTGTCCTTGCTGGTGGAATGTGGGTTGGCCAGGGATTCCTGGGTCAGCGTAGCGACGCAGGAGGCTTGATAGTGGTCGGCGCACTGTTCGACCTTTTTCTTGGTGCTGGCCAGCATGTCCTTGCTCTCATTGCTGCAGGACCAATCGATGGCATTGACCGGCATGCCTTCGTATTCATAACAGCTGTGGGTTTCGACCACGGGGACGGCAGCGCTTTGCGATCGCGTCAGCACGTCACAGCCTTCGGCAGCGGCCAGGCCGGGAACGAGGCTGGCGATCAGGAGCAGAAGTCGACGGTTCATCGGGATTTCCTCTGCAATGGCGCCTTTGCCTGATCGGGAAGTGGCGCCGATAGAGATTTGAAAACGCGATGAGGTACTGATTTCGCACTAACAACCACCACCTTGTAATCGGATGGACTCGCCCAAGCCGAGGCGTCTGTGCGCCGCGGTGGCATCCTATAGATGTCAGCGACAGCGAGGGCGAGTCCATGAGCAAGAGTACGTCGAAAAAGAATTCCCTGTCTGCAAACAACCTTTCGGCCTGTACCACCGTAGCCGTGGATCTGGCGAAGAGTGTGTTTCAAGTAGCGGGTGAAGATCATCTGGGTCAAGTGATCTACGAGAAACGCCTCAAATCCCGTGAAGCCTTTTCCACCTTCTTGTGCCAATTGCCACCTGGCATCCCGGTCTTGATGGAAACCGGTCCGGGCGCACAGTCCTGGGCCCGGTTGCTGCTGAAACAGGGCAATCAGCCGCGAATTCTGCCGGCTCAGCATGTGGCCACTCATCGCAGTGGGCCGAAGAACGACCGCAACGACGTACTGGCCATTCTGCGCGCCGGTCGGGACGAGAAAATTCATGCCGTGCCGGTCAAAACCGTCGCCGGGCTGGAAATGCAGGCGTTGCACCGGGTTCGCCGGCGTTATGTGCGCGAGCACACCGCCATGGGCAACCAGATGCGCGGGTTGCTGCTGGAGCATGGTTTTTCCATCCCTCAGGGCAAAGCCGCCATTGATCGTAACGTCACTCAGCTCCTGGAAGACTCCGGCGAGCTGATTCCCGGGATGCTGCATGAGTTGATCGCCGAATTGCTCGCCGAGTGGAAGCACATGGCTGAGCGTGTCGAGGTGATGACCGGTCGCCTGGAGCGCGCTGTTCGTGAAGACGAGGATGCGAAACGGCTGATGACGATACGCGGCGTCGGCCCGATCCTCTCCTCGGCCGTGATTGCCAAGCAGACCGAGCCTGAGCGTTTTGACAGTGCCCGGGATTTCGCGGCGTACTTCGGCACCGTACCCGAGCAACACAGCAGCGGACCTAAGGTCCAGCTGGGCAAGATGGCCAAGCGCGGGGATGCCTACATCCGAAGCCTGGCCATACAAGGCTCACATGCTGTCCTCAGACAGCTCAATCCCAACTCGGAGCATCCGGATGACCGGCGCCTGCAGCGCTGGCTAAGCCGACACGGACAGAAAGGGGCCGCGGTGCGTCTGGCCAACCGCAACCTGCGGATCATCTGGGTGTTGCTGCAAAACAAAGACACTTACCACCGCCAGCCGACCGAGCGTCAGGCGGCGGTGATGGACCAGTGATTTAACCAGTTCTGCCACCGAGGCGCCAAGCCGCCTCAACCCTTGCTAGAGAACATTGACCCCAGGTTAAACCGTCGCGGATCGATGCCTGCGCTCCTACCGGCCCTTGAGGCCTCACTGTAATCGGCATACCGCGAGCTCAACCAATTTCGGCCAGAAGCCAAAGATGCTTCCTCGAACAGGCCTTATACAGATGCAACCGGGTAGGCAGTATTCAAAAGCAAAGCGGGTTGACAGTGAGGGGCGAGTCCATACATAGGAGCGAGCATGCTCGCGATGGACGTCAACGATAACGCGCCCTTTCTGGATGAACGCGTTGTCTGGACATTTTTCGCGAGCAGGCTCGCTCCCACAGTGGATTGCGGATATCTGAAAAAGTCAGGTCGGTTTTAAGGCCGCCTCGCTTTGGCGTTAGATTTGGATCTGGCTTTTGATTTTCTTGCCCCATCGAGAAGCTTCGTTCCGGTTCTGCGCAGTGGGTAAACCGGCAGGATGCCGGTTTAGCCGCGGCTGGGCCATG
>LNAO01000019.1_pt1 | contig 15971 bp, 14 predicted proteins | sample 602571 | NCBI WGS metagenome assembly LNAO01 (sample SAMN02440304, study PRJNA202911) | soil metagenome | biome: Subtropical and temperate rainforests or woodlands; isolation source: soil samples (1 kg each in a 20% v/v slurry with milli Q water) were... ...
GTTGCCCAAAAGCTCAAAAGGAAAAATCGTTGTTGGCTTGTCCGGTGGCGTTGATTCAGCCGTCGCCGCCTTGCTGCTCAAACAACAAGGCTATGAGGTCATTGGCCTCTTCATGAAAAACTGGGAAGGGGACGATACCGACGAATACTGCTCGTCCCGCCAGGACTTAGTCGATGCTGCCGCCGTGGCGGACGTCATCGGCATTGAGTTTGAGGCCATTAATTTTGCTGCCGAATATCAAGACCGCGTGTTTGCCGAGTTTTTGCGCGAGTACCAGGCCGGCCGCACGCCCAACCCGGATGTGCTATGCAACTCGGAAATCAAATTCAAATCTTTTCTCGATCACGCAATGACCATGGGCGCGGAAAAAATTGCCACCGGACACTATGCGCAAGTCAGGCAATTTTTGGGTGAGTGGCAACTGCTCAAGGCAGAAGATGGCACCAAAGACCAAAGCTATTTTTTGCATCGGCTCAATCAACAGCAACTCTCAAAATCCCTGTTTCCGCTCGGGCAACTATACAAACGTGACGTGCGCAAAATTGCCGCAGGAGCCGGTCTGCCCAATCATGCGCGCAAGGATTCCACCGGCATTTGCTTTATCGGCGAGCGGCCGTTTAGAGAGTTCCTTTCCCGTTACATCCCCAAACACCCGGGTGAAATTCGCGTTTTAGGCACGGACCAGATCATCGGCGCGCACGAAGGTTTAACTTATTTCACCATCGGCCAACGCGAAGGCCTAGGCATAGGCGGCGTTAAAAACACGCCGGAAGCCCCATGGTTTGTGGCAGAAAAAGACATGAAACACAACATTCTGTACGTTGTGCAAGGCCACAACCACCCCGCTTTATTGTCGCAACGCCTTGTTGCCAATAGCCTTTCATGGATTTCCGACAAACCACCCCACACCCATTGGGTATACGCCGCCAAGACGCGCTATCGCCAAACCGATGCCGCTTGCCAGATTGAGCGTATCTCGGCAAATGACTGTGAGGTTATTTTTGCTGCACCGCAATGGGCAGTTACACCCGGACAATCTGTTGTAATCTACGAATCATGCGTTTGCTTAGGGGGGGGAATCATCACCGCAAACCTTACGCCAGATGCATAAACGAGCTTTTAATCGTGCAGTTAAAAATAGCGTTTCATTTTCCTGTTTCATTTTCCTGGGTGACTGCCCATAAATTTCTGGAGGTATTTTTGAATGAATAAAGCGGAACTGATTGAAATTGCAGCTGAAGGTGCAGACGTTAGCAAAGCCGCCGCAGGCAAAGTGCTGGATGGCATCATCGCCGCCGTGGTCAAAGCCGTCTCCAAGGGTGACACGGTAACGCTCGTAGGCTTTGGTACGTTCAAATCCGCCAAACGCGCAGCGCGCACAGGCAAAAACCCCAAAACGGGCGCAACAATCAAAATCGCTGCAACCACTGTGCCCAAGTTCAGCGCAGGGACTGGCTTTAAAGAAGCCGTTTCCGGCAAGAAAAAAGTGGTTAAAAAGTAACCCGGATTTACCTGCATGACAAAATGGGCTCGCTAGGCGGGCCCATTTTTTTGGCGCTGGCCTGAATCATTCGCTGTATAACGTAAAATGCTTGGGCAAGCGCACTATGCAATAACCTCGCGAAGCGAGCCATGATTTTGAGCACAAGGATAAACCCATGATTGCCATTGACCACGCAGACCACCTCGTCCAAGTTGCTATTCTGGGTGAATTCACACTCGCCGACTTTAAGGAGTTTGAAGAGCTCGTGCTCTACAAAATCCGTTTTTCCGGCCCTGTCGATTTGCTCATCGACTTTCGCGAGATGCTTGCCACGACAGTTGATGTCGCCTGGCAAGAAGTGAAATTTTCACGCGCGCACACAACAGACTTCAATCGCATCGCCGTGGTGACCAATAGCCAGTGGATAAGCTGGAGCGCCTGGCTGTCACAGTTATTTGTCCAGGCAGAAGTGCAAGTTTTTGAAGAAACCGCTTCAGCACTAGCCTGGCTTGCCTAAGCGCCGCCTGGCCCTGCAAAGCCAAGCCGCTAAACGAAACTACCCCAAACCCTCCGGCCGCAGGTTTATCGCAGTTTTATTGGTGGCGTGTCAAGGCCCAGGCAACATGCTCTCGCACCAGCGGTGACGGATCATTTTCTCGCGCCTTTAAGGCCTCAATCACTGCTTGGCTGCTCGGCGCGTTGCCCAGGGCGACGGCCAGATTGCGCAACCAGCGCTCATGGCCAATGCGGCGAATGGCAGAGCCCGCCATGCGCTCGTTAAATTCGCATTCCGTCCAAGCAAAAAGACCCACCAGGCGGGCGGTGTCCAATTCATGCCGCGGTAAAAAATCCGCTTCGCGCGTCAAGGGCGCAAAACGGTTCCACGGGCAAGCCAGCTGACAATCATCACAGCCGTAAATACGATTGCCCAAGCCCTCCCGCAGCGGCTCGGGAATGCCGTTTTTGAGCTCGATCGTGAGATACGAAATACAGCGCCGCGCATCCAGCTGATACGGCGCAACAATCGCATCCGTCGGGCAACTGTCAATGCACGCCGTGCAACTGCCGCAATGATCGGTGACTGGCGCATCGGGCGGCAGGGGCAAAGCGCTGTAAATTTCGCCCAGAAAGAAATATGACCCCGCCTCGCGATGCAACAACAAGGTGTGCTTGCCGCGCCAGCCCAGGCCGCTTTGCTGGGCGATCTGCACTTCCATCACCGGCGCCGAGTCGGTAAAGACACGGTGCGTGAATTCACCCAGCTGTCCAGTCAGCTCTACAGTCATCCGATCAGCCAGCTTTTGCAAACGCGCGCGCATCAGCTTGTGATAATCCCGTCCTAAGGCATAGCGCGAAATATAGGCGCGGGTTTTATCGCTTAGCGCATCTTCTGCCGCACCGGCGGGACGGTAATTCATGCGCACCGTGATAATGCTTTGCGTACCGGGCACAAGCGCTTCGGGCAAAGCGCGTTTAGGTCCGGCTGGCGAGACGTGCGCGGCCATATAATCCATCTCGCCATGAAACCCGGCGGCCAGCCAAGCCGCCAGTTGTGCAGGGCCGTCGCCTGTGTCGGGGCGCGAAAAGCCCACCGCATCAAAACCGAGTTCGCGGCCCCATTGCCGGATATTTTCCTTTACTGTTTGCCACTGAGTTTGCCATTGATCATGCATGACGCGCATCTTACGCACCTCCCCCTCATCCAGTCGACGGCCCTGCCCGATGAAGCAGCCACTTTAGCTTTAGGCGCACGCTTCGCGCAGCCCGCCTGCCTGACTGCAGGCCTGACGATTTGGTTGCATGGCGATCTGGGCGCTGGCAAAACCACCTTCGTGCGCGGCCTGTTGCGCGCCCTGGGCGACACGGGACCCGTGAAAAGCCCAACCTACACGCTGCTTGAAGTTCATGCTGTTTCTGGATTAAACTTATATCACTTTGATTTTTATCGACTCAATCAACCGGAAGAATATCTCGATGCGGGCTTGGATGAATATTTTTCAGGAACAGGCATTTGCTTGGTCGAATGGCCAGAGCAAGCCGCGCCCTATCTGCCGCCCGCCGATATTCATATCGAATTGCAAGTCGTGCATCCAGCAGGGCTCGCTACGCAACGCCATGCGGTTTGCAAAGCCATCAGCGCGCGCGGTTTATCATGCCTAAAAAGCAGCTTATTGATAGCAGATTAACCGCTACGGCTCCCATCCCTGCCGCACCCAGGCGAGAGTTGCTCAAATTTGCCGCAGCAAGTTTGATGCTATGGGTCACAAAAGTCGGCGCTGGCAACACGGCAGAAGATCCGCCCCGGACAAGCAAATCGCCTATCCCCAGCATCCTGGCAGTACGCGTCTGGCCCGCAGCGGACTATACCCGCGTGACGCTTGAACTTGACCAGCCCATCACGTTCAGTTCACAGCTCATCAAAAATCCTGAGCGCCTGGTAGTTGATATTGAAGGCATCGAATTTAACGCCGTCCTGCAATCCCTCCCATCCAAGATTCTCGCCGACGACCCTTACATCAAACTCATCCGCGCAGGCCGCAATCGGCCTGGCGTCGTGCGCCTGGTCATTGACCTCAAAGCCGACATCAAGCCGCAAATTTTCACCTTGCTCCCCGTTGCCAATTACGGCTATCGCTTGGTACTTGACCTTTACCCCGCGCAGCCGGTTGACCCTTTGATGGCCTTGCTCGATCCATCCGAAGCTAACCCAGCGCAGCTTTCACCCCTTGGTCAGGCAGCCGCGAATACCGCTCCTGACGATGCAACCAAGGTCGGCGCGAACGCAACAACAGAGGCAAATAAGGAGACCACCAAGGAGGCACCGGCAACAAACAAGGCGCCAACCAACGCCAGCCGCGTTGCCACAAAAAACGCTGACAAAAATGACCCGCCAGAGATTGCACGCCTGGTGACCATCATGCTCGACCCCGGGCACGGCGGTGAAGACCCTGGCGCGGTGGGGCGTGGCGGGAGCTATGAGAAACACGTTACCTTGTCTGTGGCGCGGCGGCTGAAAGAAAAAATCGACGCAGTACCCAACATGCGTGCCGTGCTCACCCGCGATGGCGACTTTTTTATTCCGCTCAATCAGCGCGTGCAAAAAGCCCGTGGCATCCGTGCCGACTTGTTTGTCTCCGTTCATGCCGACGCCTTCATCAAGCCAACGGCGCGCGGCTCCAGCGTGTTTGTGCTGTCGGAGGGCGGCGCCAGCAGTTCGGCAGCGCGCTGGCTGGCGAAAAAGGAAAACGAGGCGGATCTGATCGGCGGCGTGAACCTCCCCACCAAAGACCCTTACCTTGCGCGCACCTTGCTCGACTTATCGCAAACCGCAACGAACAATGACAGCATCCGGCTTGGCCAGGCTGTGCTGGGCGAATTAGGACGCATCAATACGCTGCATAAAGGCCAGGTTGAGCAAGCCGGATTTGCCGTGCTCAAAGCGCCCGACATTCCTTCCATCCTGATTGAAACAGCGTTTATCTCCAACCCGGAAGAAGAAAAACGCTTAAATGACGAAGCCTATCAAGACCAACTCGCCATGGCGATTCTGCAAGGCTTAAAGCGCTATTTTGCGAAAAACCCGCCGCCAGGAAAATTCAAGCTCACGCGGCTGGATTAAGATCCCGTTCCCCAAGGCCTAATTTACTTATCCTGCTCAGCTCGTCCGTTTTGGCTTGGCGCCCGCGTGCCGCCTGTTTTGGCTGTTTCGAACAATACCCATGAAGCGTTTAACCAGCGATTTTTTGGGTGCATGGCAAGGCGTAACGACGCGGAATAGTCATTTCACTCCAAAGAGTTACAACGCCGCCATGTGCCGAAAAAATCGTGCAATTCTGCCTGTAGCGAGCTCACCCGGCAGGTGACCCGGCAGGTGAGCAATTGGCATGCAAATAAACTTTGTAACATCCTCATGCTGTGTGCTCACTCAAGCGGTCAACTGAGGTTCCTCGGTTCAAATGCCCAATCATCCGGGAATGTCTGGATACGGGCGCATTCCCGCACGGTAAAAGACCGTGGCTCTCGGGGGCGGCTCAGCGCGGGGATACCGTTACCGTGTCCATAGCAAGTTGTTAGCCGGGTCTCCTGACCGCGTTGAGGCGTGGCTCGTTGAGGGTGGCTATTGGGTGGCAGGCGCAGTGGGGTGCTGCAAAGCCGTAGGCGGCAATAGCTTCAGCATCAACTTTTGGAGGGCTGAGCCAAAAGTTAGCGTAGTAATCGAGCCGAGGCCGCAAATCGCCCCGAAGAAACACAAAATGGGCGTAAGTTTTATCCATTTAACATCAATCAGTTATCAGGTGTTTCTTGAGAGGCTTACGTGCTCCTCAGCCCATAGCCTCACGCACGGCGGCGGCGATTTCATAGGAATGCACACGCGCTGCATGATCAAAAATCTGGCAGGTGATAATCAACTCATCCGCCCCGGTGCGGGCGATAAAGGCCTCAATTGCAGCGCGCACCGTATCCGGCGAGCCAATGGCCGAGCATGACAGAGACTCTTCCAGCATCGCGCGTTCAGCGGGGGCGAGCGTGCCGAGAAAATCATCCACCGGCGGCTGCAAAGTCGTGGGGCGGCCGCGCCGCAAGTTCAGGATCATCTGTTGCATGGAACTAGCCAAAAACCGGCCTTGTGCATCGGTGTCGGCGGCAAACACACTAAACCCCAGCATCACATATGGCTTCGCCAGGTGCGCCGACGGACGGAACTGGGTGCGGTAAATATGGATGGCCTCCTGCATTTGCGCGGGAGCAAAATGGGAAGCAAAGGAAAACGGCAAACCCAGCGCAGCAGCGAGCGTTGCGCCAAACAGGCTGGAACCCAGGATCCATACGGGTATTTGCGCGCCTTCACCCGGAATGGCATGCACCGCCTGACCGCCGTGAGTCACCGGCGTACCGGCAAAATAGGCCATCAACTCCACCACATCGCGCGGAAACTGGTTTTCATCCGCCGCCAGATTGCGCCGCAACGCCCTCGCTGTGGCCTGATCCGAGCCTGGCGCTCGCCCTAGGCCCAAATCAATCCGCCCGGGGAACAAAGCCTCCAGCGTGCCAAACTGTTCCGCGATCACCAAGGGCGAATGGTTCGGCAGCATGATGCCACCGGCCCCCACGCGTATCGTTTGCGTGCCAGCGGCCACATGACCAATCACCACCGCGGTTGCCGCGCTCGCGATGCCGGGAATGCCGTGATGTTCCGCAATCCAATAGCGATGGTAGCCGAGACGCTCAGCGTGCCGGGCTAGATCCAGAGAATTGGCCAGGGATTGCGCCGCCGTGCCACCGGCCACGATGGGCGAGAGATCAAGAACTGAAAAAGGGATCATTGGAAACTTTCAAGAAAATGAATGATGAAAAAGTCATGCAGAGGAGGACGTCAGTTTAACGCTCAACAGAAAGTACCTGGCATGAGAATCAGCGCCATAGCCAATCAAAAGCCGCTTAAAAGACTCCGGTTTATAAAGACAAAACAAGGCACTACCACGTGTTGGCTTGATATAATCAGCGGTTTTCTGCGCTCCCATTTTCCTTTCATGCTGGTTTTTCGCGGCGTACCTTCTGTAGCCACCACCTCAACGGTACTCACCATCGGCAACTTCGATGGCGTGCATCGCGGCCATCGCGCCTTGCTTGGCCGTTTGATCGCCAAGGCGCGCGCGTGTGCCCTTCCCGCCACCGTACTGACTTTTGATCCGCATCCGCGCGAATTTCTTAACCCTGCGCAAGCACCGGCACGTTTGTCCAACTTCCGCGAAAAAATGGCCTTGCTGGCTGAGTGCGGCGTTGATCGCGTCCATGTGTGCCGCTTTAACGCCGCGTTGTCTGAGATCACGGCGGAAGACTTTATTGAAACCGTGCTGGTCAAAGGCCTCTCGGTACGCCACTTGATCATCGGCGACGATTTTTGTTTCGGCAAAGGCCGCAAGGGTAATTTCACCCTGTTCCAGCAAGCCGGCATTGCCCATCGTTTCGGCACGGAAGCCATGCCCACTGTGGCGCATGTGGTGAACGGCCAGCCGCTACGCATTTCCAGCTCCGCTGTGCGCGATGCGCTGGCAGCAGGCGACATCGAACAGGCGCGCGCCTTGCTGGGGCGTGCTTACGTGATGGCCGGGCGCGTGGTGCGTGGCGATAAAATCGGCCGCACGCTGGGCTTTCCCACGCTGAATTTGCGCATCAAACATACGCTGTTGCCCGTGACCGGCGTTTTCGCCGTTACTGTCTCCGGCCTGGATGCGCAACCCTTGCCGGGCGTGGCCAACATCGGCGTGCGCCCGACGGTCGCTGATGGTCTCAAGCCAGTGCTGGAAGTGCATCTGCTGAATTTTGATCGCGAGGTGTATGGCGCGCATGTCTCGGTTAACTTCCTGCACAAGCTGCGCAGCGAACAAAAATTTGCTTCGCTGGATACCTTAAAGACGCAAATCGGCTGCGATGTACTCGCCGCCCGTGCTTATTTTGCCTCCTCATTCGACGCGCTTTGACGCAAATTTACGCAACAATAAAACCCATGGCTGACTATCGCAAAACTCTCAACATGCCGGACACGCCCTTCCCCATGCGTGGTGATCTGGCCAAACGCGAACCGGGCTGGATAGAAGCGTGGCAAACACAAAAGCTTTACAAAAAAATTCGCGAAGTGGCTAAAGGCCGCCCGCGCTTCGTGTTGCACGACGGCCCACCCTATGCCAATGGCGATATTCATCTCGGCCATGCGGTGAATAAATTGTTGAAAGACATCATCGTGCGCTCGAAAACCCTGGCCGGGTTCGATGCGCCCTACGTGCCTGGCTGGGATTGCCACGGCTTGCCGATCGAACACAAGATCGAAGTGCTGCACGGCAAAAACCTGCCCGCCGACAAGGTGCGCGAACTGTGCCGCGCGTTTGCCGCCGAGCAGGTCGAGATCCAGAAAAAGGGCTTCATCCGTTTGGGTGTGCTGGGCGATTGGGATAACCCCTACCTGACCATGAACTTTGCCAACGAAGCGGGCGAGATTCGCGCGCTGGCCGAGATGGTCAAGCAGGGCTGGGTGTTCAAGGGCTTGAAGCCGGTGAACTGGTGTTTTGATTGCGGCTCGGCGCTGGCCGAGGCGGAAGTGGAATACGCCGACAAGCAAAGCCCGGCAGTGGATGTCGGGTTTGTGTGTGCCGAGCCGGAAAAGATCGCCGCAGCGTTCAATGTCGCCGTCCCGCCAGCACCAGCGCTCTGCGTCCCTTCGGGAACTTTTTACGCGGTGATCTGGACAACCACGCCGTGGACGATCCCCGCGAATCAGGCCTTCAACGTGCATCCTGAACTGGACTACGCGCTGGTCGAAACTTCGCGCGGCGTATTACTGTTGGCCAGCGAATTGGTGGAAAGCTGTCTCACCCGTTACAAGCTAACGGGCAACGTTCTGGCCACCACGAAGGGCGCGGCGTTAACCGGCATCCATTTCCGCCATCCGCTGTACGAGCGCAGCGGCCCGGTGATTCCGGCGGATTACGTTGGCGTGGACGCGGGCACGGGCATCGTGCATGCCGCACCGGCCTATGGCGTGGAAGATTTCAACGCCTGCATGAGCCACGGTTTCACCTTTGACGACATCCTCAACCCCGTGCAGGGCAATGGCGTGTATGCCGCCGACCTGCCGTTTTTTGGCGGTTTGCACATCTGGAAGGCGAATCCGAAAATCGTCGAAAAACTTGAGGAAGTCGGGGCGCTTTTCTCGCATGAAAAAATCACGCACAGCTACATGCACTGCTGGCGGCATCGCACGCCGATTATTTATCGCGCCGCGCCGCAGTGGTTCGTCGGTATGGACAGCGTGGCAAGCCACGCTGTCCATACTGGACAAGGCGACGACAATCCCCCCAACCCCCTCTCCAAAGGGGGCGATGAGAATGGGCCGCCTGCGGCGACAAATGAGAAACAGTCCAGCCTGCGCGAGCTGGCGTTAAAAGGCATTGACGAAACCGCCTTCTACCCAAGTTGGGGGCAGGCACGTCTGCGCGCGATGATCGCCAGCCGGCCAGACTGGTGCATCTCGCGCCAGCGCAACTGGGGTGTGCCGATTCCTTTCTTCATCCACAAGGCCACCGGCGAATTGCATCCGCGCACGGTGGAACTCATGGAACAAGTCGCGCAGCGCGTGGAGCAGGAGGGCATCGAGGCCTGGTTCAAATTGCCCGCGGCAGAACTCTTGGGCGAAGAGGCGGAAAACTACCAAAAAATCAGCGACACGCTGGACGTGTGGTTTGATTCCGGCACCACGCACTGGCATGTGCTGCGCGGCTCGCATCCAGACGCCGCAAGCAATACCGGGCGCTGGGCGGACATGTATCTGGAAGGCTCGGATCAGCATCGCGGCTGGTTTCACTCGTCGCTGTTGACCGGCTGCGCCATTGACGGCCACCCGCCGTATCAAAGCCTGCTCACCCACGGTTTCACGGTGGATGCGCAGGGGCGCAAGATGAGCAAATCGCTGGGCAATGGCATCGAGCCACAGGAAATCGGCGACAAGCTGGGCGTCGAGATTCTGCGCCTGTGGCTGGCGGCGACCGACTACTCGGGCGAGTTGTCCATCTCGAAAGAAATTCTCGACCGCGTGGTGGAAGTGTATCGGCGCCTGCGCAACACGCTGCGCTTCTTGCTCGCCAACACGGCCGATTTTGACGCCGGAAAAGACCTGCTGCCGCCAGAAGACTGGCTGGAAATTGACCGCTATGCGTTAGCGCTCACTCAGCAGCTGCACGAGCAATGCACGGCAAGTTATGCGCGCTTTGAATTCCACCCCATCGTGCAGGCGCTGCAAAACTTCTGCGCTGAAGACCTGGGCGCGTTTTATCTCGACATCCTCAAAGACCGCCTGTACACCACGGCTGCCAGCTCGCCCGCACGGCGAGCGGCGCAAAGCGCGCTGTGGCACATCCTGCAATCCATCACGCGGCTGATGGCGCCGATCCTGGCTTTCACTGCCGAGGAAATCTGGCAGATCGCGGGGAACGGCGAAAGCGTGATGCTCTCCACCTGGCATGAATTGCCAGCGCTACCGGAAAAGTCGGCGCTGGCGATACGGTGGCAAACGGTGCGCGAAGTGAAAAGCCAGGTCTCGCGCACGCTGGAAGACCTGCGCACGGCCGGGCAAATTGGCTCGTCGCTGCAAGCGGAAGTTACCATCCACGCCAGCGGCGAAAAATACGAACTGCTGACCAGCCTGGGCAGCGATATTCGTTACGTGATGATGTGTTCCAAAGTCACCCTGGTCCGTGTTGCCGATGCGCCAAGCGAGGCGCTCACCGCGATCCCCAGCCCTTACACCAAGTGCGCCCGCTGCTGGCATTGGCGCGAGGATGTCGGGCAGCATGATCACACCGCAGAACATGCGGAACTGTGCTCGCGCTGCGTGGATAACTTATTCGGCACGGGTGAAACACGTCATGCCGCTTAAATCCGCTACCGCATCCCGCCCTATCGCGCCCTGGCTTGCGCTCGCTGCGGCCGTCATCGGGGTAGACCAGATCAGCAAGTGGTGGATGCTCACGCACTTTCACGACATGGAAAGTCTGCCCGTCACTTCGTTTTTCAACCTCTATCTCGTCTTCAACCCCGGCGCTGCGTTCAGCTTTTTGGCGGACGCCGGTGGCTGGCAGAAATGGTTTTTCGTAGCCTTATCGTCCGCAGTATCGGTCTGGTTGCTCATCTTGCTACGCCAACATACCCAGCGCGCCAACGAGCGACTCATGCCGACGGCCCTCTCGCTCATTCTCGGGGGAGCCATTGGCAACGTGATCGACCGCATTCGCCTGGATGCTGTAGTGGATTTTCTGGATTTTCATATCGCCGGGTATCACTACCCCGCGTTTAATCTGGCGGATTCGGCCATTTGCGTGGGCGTGGCGCTCATGCTGATCCATCAATTTTTCTATGCGGCAAAATCCCATGACTGAACTTGTCCAAGCAAACAGCTTAATCACGCTCAATTACCGCGTTGCCTCAACTGATGGCGAAGAGTGGATCAGCACTTTTGGGTTTTCGCCCGCAGTGATTCAACTCGGCTGCGGCGAGTTAGCCCCGCCCTTTGAAGCCTGCCTCATCGGCCAAGCCGTAGGTGCCTGTTGCGATGCCGTGCTTACGCCGGAAGCCACCTTCGGCTCGCGTCAAGCCGCGCTCATTCGTCGCGTCTCGCGCGCGTCCTTGCCGGTCAACGCAGTGCTGGAAATCAACGCCCGCGCAGAAATCAGCTCGCCTTCCGGGCAAACGCTCTCCGGCATCATCCGCGACATCGACAGCGACAGCGTGCTGATAGACTTCAATCACCCGCTGGCCGGAAAATCCATCCGCTTTGCAGCGGAAATCATCGGAGTGCTGTGATGCAAACCATCCTGCTCGCCAACCCCCGTGGTTTTTGCGCGGGTGTCGAACGTGCGATCGCCATCGTTGAACAAGCGCTGCAAAAATTCGGCGCGCCGATTTATGTGCGGCATGAAGTCGTGCATAACCGCTTTGTGGTCGATGATTTGAAAGCCAAAGGCGCGATTTTTATCGAAAATCTGGCGGATGTGCCCGCTGGCGCCACGCTGATTTTCAGCGCCCATGGCGTCTCGCAAGCCGTGCGCGCAGAAGCGGCGGCCCGCGGCTTCAAGCTGTTTGACGCCACCTGCCCGCTGGTGACCAAAGTGCACCTGGAAGTTGCCCGCCTGCGCAAGCAAGGCTATGAGATCGTCATGATCGGCCACAAGGGCCACCCGGAAGTCGAAGGCACGATGGGGCAGGCGACGGGCGGTATGCACTTGGTGGAAAACGTGGCCGATGTTGCCCTTCTGGCGCAAAAACTTCCCGAAGGCGACACGAAGGTAGTGCAGAGCAAGCAACGCGCTGGCGATGGCGATACGGCGCGCGAGTCTTTAAAGCTGGCTTATGTGACGCAAACCACGCTTTCTATAGACGACACAAACAATATTGTCGCGGCCTTGCAGCAGCAATTTCCCAGCATCGTCGGGCCAAAGAAAGATGACATCTGCTACGCCACGCAAAACCGGCAGGATGCCGTCAAAGCCATGGCCAACCGGATTGATGTGATGATCGTCGTCGGTTCAAAAAACAGCTCAAACTCCAACCGCCTGCGCGAAGTGGCGGAAACCGAAGGTATTCCTGCGTACCTGGTCGATGACGCAGAACACATTGATTCCACATGGCTTGTTGGCAAAAAGACCATCGGCGTCACAGCCGGTGCATCGGCGCCGGAGATTCTGGTAGATGGTGTCGTCGCCCAACTAAAAGCACTTGGTGCGGGTAAGGTTGCGCTGCTGGATGGCGTTGTTGAGAATGTTACGTTTGCGCTGCCCAAGGAACTGGCCTAACCCGGGCTGAGAGGCTTAAGCAAATCTGAATTAAGTAGCACTTTAAACGACCCCGTGAGCAAAATATCGGTCGGATCGCGTCTGCGACCATCATTAGGCACGGGAATGGAAGACCCTCTTGCCCTACCGTCTGTCGCCAAAGACTATCCTTTTATCGTCAATACCTTGCCGAAGAAATACTTGAGCCTGATAATCTGTTCACACGTATTTTAAAGGGGCACGATGAAACACATTGCGATACTGCATGCGGGCTTTCCGCCTGTGTTCAAAACACAGGCAAACCATACGCATGTCAAATCCCGTTCGGCAGGTTTTAGCCTGATCGAATTGATGATTGTCGTCGCAGTGATGGGCATTCTCCTGGCCATCGCGATCCCGAACTACCAAGAATATATCCTGCGCAGCAAGCAAGCCGCCGCCAAAGCTGTACTGCTCGACATCGCGCAGAAAGAACCGCAGTTTCTAGCTGACCGGCGTTCGACTTACGCTAAATGCATTTCTTCGACTTATCTGTATGGCGGCTTGACTGCCGCCGACTGCACGACCGAACATTTGAGCCTTAGCGTGCCGCCGGATGTAGCCGCGCTATATGGTTTTTCGATTACCTTAAGTGGCCCTCCGCCGGGATATGTCGCCGTGGCTAGGCCGATTGCCAGCGAGGTAGGGACAACATCCTTTCACATCGACCAGTCGGGTAAGCGCCTCAAGGGTATTAACGGCGTAGCGGGTACGCAGACATGGTAAAGCGTGCCCACGGGTTTTCGCTCCTGGAGCTGATGGCTGTCCTGGCCATTGTGGGCATATTGATGAGCATTGCCGTACCCGCATTCAGCGAATGGATCGCCAGCCAGCGTGTCCGTGACACGGCTGCCGACATTCACACCAGCCTGATGCGTGCCCGCAACGAGGCCATTTCGCGGGGTTTGAATACCTCGATCAAGCCAGTAGGCGGCGACTGGGCGAGCGGCTGGTACATCGCCAACCCGGATGGCACCTATAACCCCGACCCAGCCAATCCAACCGTCTTCATCGAACAGCATGGTCCCGTGCAGAATGCGACCATCAGTGGCGCCGGGACGGAGATCACCTTTACTCCCGTTGGCCGGCTTTCGGGCACCGCAATCGCGATCAAGATTACATCGGCCGGTACGCGCACGACGCGTTGCGTGACCGTCGATACCGCCGGCCGCCCCAAGACGCGGCCAATCAACGCAGCTGATACGTGCCCCTGAAAATGAAACAGTCATCAAGCGCATCGCGTGGCTCGGCACTGCTTGAAGTGTTGGTTACCATCGTCATACTCGCCTTCGGCCTCTTAGGCGTTGCCGGCTTGCAGGCGCGAATCTACGTGATGGAATTTGAATCCTATCAACGCGCCCAGGCAGTGGTCATCTTGAACGACATTGCCGAACGCGTGGCATCGAACCCGGATGCGGTGGCAGCTTACGCAGCCGCATCGCCTTTGGGTGGCAGCGGCGCGCTAGCGGACTGTTTAGCATTAACGGATGCGGCCCGTGATGCTTGTGAAACAGGCAATCTGTTGAGAGGATCTGGAGAGCGCCAGGGAACCACCGGCGTTGGGGCGATGGATAAGGCGCAAGCTTGCATTACTGCCTTCACGGCAACGTCCACCAAAGCCTTTAACCGATGTCAGACAGGTTTGCAGATCGATATTGTCTGGCGCGGGCGCTCGCCCACCATCGTGCCTGCGGCAGCCTGTGGTGCGATGAGTTATGGCGCCAATGATGCCTACCGGCGGGCGATCAGCACCCGGGTTGCAACGGGGGATGTGGGATGTTGAAGCACCGGGGTATGTCATTGATTGAATTGATGGTCGCCATGGCCATCGGCTTGATTATTTCAGCGGCGATGACGGCTATTTTTGTCACCTCAATCAAAATGAAGCACGAAATCGACCGCATGGGAGAGCAGATTGAAAACGGCCGCATCGCGATGGACTGGTTATCGACAGATATTGGCCTGGCCGGATTTTGGCAAGGGCTTGAATATACGGGCATGTCCGATCCTGCCCTGCCTGATATCTGCGCCACAGATGTTGCTGCCTTGAAAGCGGCGGTGCCCATTTATATTCAGGGTATTGATACCGTCACTGCCGGGACTGCCCCAACTTGCCTTAGCGATGTCAAATCAGGTACCGATATCGTGGCTGTGCGGCGGGCAAGTACCTGCATCGAAGGCGATTCGGGGTGTAATCCCGATGGCATTGGCCCCTACTTCCAGGCATCAAATTGCACGCCACCGGCTGAAAAATCCGACGGCACCGCCGGTGTGGTTGCCCTGGGTGCGGAATTGGGCTCGCCGGCCACTGCCGACTGGTATGCGGTCGCCGCCGCCACAGCAAGCCTTACCCTGCACAAGCGCGACTGCGGGAACACCACCGCGCACCCGCCGGACTTTCCCACCCCGCCCTACCTTGCAGATATCCGGCGTTATATTGCGCGCATCTACTTTATCGCCAATAACGACCGCGCCGGCGACGGGCTGCCTTCACTCAAAATGGCTGAACTGCATGGTACGGTCTGGGCAATCAGCACTATTGCCTCGGGTATCGAGCAGATGGAGCTTGAATATGGTCAGGACACTGGAGGCGATACAACGGCGGACAGTTACGTGACGGCGCCGACCACCGTCCCCGCGTGGCGGCAGATGGTTGCGGTCAAGATCCATCTGCTTTCGCGCAATAGCTCGCCGTCCCCGGACTACAAGAACACGAGCAAGACCTACGTGCTGGGCGGAACCACTTTTGGCCCATTCACCGACCAAATCCGCCGTCACGAATTCAGCAGCCTGGTCGGCATTCGCAATCCGGTCGGCTTGCGGGGAGGCTGAGATGTCTGGGATACGCTCAATGCACAAGCAACGCGGGGTAGTGCTCATCATCGGTTTGATGATGCTGGTGCTGCTCACGCTCATGGCCGTGGCCGCGCTGAAATTCGGTGCGGCGAACTTTGCTGTTGTGAATAATCAGCAAACGCGGGCAGAAGCCGTGCGTTCGGCAGAGCAGGTCATCGACCAGATCGTCAACAATCAGGAGATCGACCTGGCGAGTGGCGCCAATCTGTTTGGCACTGGAACCAACACGGTCCATATCAAGATCAATGGCGAGCCGCTGAATGCCAGCGACT
>LNAO01000020.1_pt1 | contig 15889 bp, 14 predicted proteins | sample 602571 | NCBI WGS metagenome assembly LNAO01 (sample SAMN02440304, study PRJNA202911) | soil metagenome | biome: Subtropical and temperate rainforests or woodlands; isolation source: soil samples (1 kg each in a 20% v/v slurry with milli Q water) were... ...
GCCCGAGCTTCAGCAGCCGTGACGACGATTTCCCGGATGACACCAAGGCCTCGCCTTCGGTCAGCGACAAGGAACAACCGCAAGCCGAAGAAGTGCTGGTGATCAGCGTGATCTGCCGCGACGCGGCCGGCTTCAAGGGCCCGGCGCTGTTGCAGAACATTCTGGAAAGCGGTCTGCGTTTCGGCGAGATGGACATTTTCCACCGCCACGAAAGCATGGCCGGCAATGGCGAAGTCCTGTTCTCCATGGCCAATGCGGTCAAGCCGGGCGTCTTCGATCTGGACGACATCGACCACTTCAGCACCCCGGCGGTGAGCTTCTTCCTCGGCCTGCCAGGCCCGCGTCATCCGAAGCAGGCCTTCGACGTGATGGTGGCTGCGGCGCGCAAACTGTCCCAGGAACTGAACGGCGAACTGAAAGACGACCAGCGCAGCGTGCTGACCGCCCAGACGATCGAGCATTACCGTCAGCGCATCGTTGAATTCGAACGTCGCGCCCTGACCCAGAAACGCTAAGGTCAAAAGATCGCAGCCTCGTTTCACTCGACAGCTCCTACAGAAAATCGCAATACCTGTAGGAGCTGTCGAGTGAAACGAGGCTGCGATCTCCTGATCTTGATGAAATGAGATTGAGCAGCCTCGGCTGCTCTTTTGCTTTATGAGAGAACACCCATGACCGCCGCCAAAAACCGCATTCTAGAGCTGCGCGCTGAGCTGGATCAGCACAACTATCGTTACCACGTGCTGGACGAGCCGAGCATTCCGGACGCCGAATACGACCGGTTGTTCCACGAGCTCAAGGCCCTTGAAGCGGCCCATCCCGAACTGATCACCAGCGACTCGCCAACCCAGCGCGTCGGCAGCGCGGCGCTGTCGGCGTTCACTCAGGTGCGTCACGAAGTGCCGATGCTCAGCCTCGGCAACGCCTTCGAAGAAACCGACATGCGCGAGTTCGATCGTCGGGTGACCGAAGGCCTCGACCTGCCGGCCGGCGACCTGTTCGGCGGCGGCGCGGCGGTGGAATACAGCTGCGAACCCAAGCTCGATGGCCTGGCGGTCAGCCTGCTGTATCAGGACGGCGTACTGGTGCGCGGCGCCACCCGCGGCGACGGCACCACCGGCGAAGACATCAGCGTCAACGTGCGCACCGTGCGCAACATTCCGCTCAAGCTGCACGGCAGCGGCTGGCCGGCGACCCTGGAAGTGCGCGGCGAAGTGTTCATGTCCAAGGCCGGTTTCGAGCGTCTCAACGCCACGCAACTGGAAGTCGGCGGCAAGACCTTCGCCAACCCGCGCAACGCGGCGGCGGGCAGCTTGCGCCAGCTGGATTCGAAGATCACCGCCAACCGTCCGCTGGAGTTCTGCTGCTACGGCATCGGCCAGGTGTCGGCGGACATCGCCGACACGCACATCGGCAATCTGCAGCAGCTCCAGGCCTGGGGCATGCCGATCAGTCATGAGTTGAAACTGGCGCACGGCATCGATGAGTGCCTGGATTACTACCGCGACATCGGTGAGCGCCGCAATGCGCTGCCCTATGAAATCGACGGCGTGGTGTTCAAGGTCAACAGCATTGCCTCCCAGCGTGAACTGGGTTTCCGCGCTCGCGAACCGCGCTGGGCGATCGCCCACAAATTCCCGGCCATGGAAGAGCTCACCGAGTTGCTCGACGTGGAATTCCAGGTCGGCCGCACCGGTGCCGTGACGCCGGTGGCGCGCTTGAAGCCGGTCAAGGTCGCGGGTGTCACCGTGGCCAACGCCACCCTGCACAACATGGACGAAGTGGCGCGCCTGGGCCTGATGATCGGCGACACGGTGATCATCCGCCGCGCCGGGGACGTGATCCCGCAGGTGGTCCAAGTGGTCACCGAGCGCCGCCCGGAACACGCCCGGCCGGTGCAGATTCCGGAGCAGTGCCCGGTGTGCGGCTCCCATGTCGAGCGCACGCAACTGGTCAAGCGCAGCAAGGGTCGCGAGACGGTCAGCGAAGGCGCGGTGTACCGCTGCGTCGGGCGCCTGGCCTGTGGTGCGCAACTCAAGCAGGCGATCATTCACTTCGTCTCCCGCCGCGCCATGGACATCGAAGGCCTGGGCGACAAGAGCGTCGAGCAACTGGTGGACGAAGGGCTGGTGAGTTCGCCGGCTGATCTGTACGCCCTGACGTTCGAACAGATTGTCGATCTGGAAGGCTTTGCCGAGCTGTCGAGCAAGAAGCTGCTCAGCGCCATCGACGACAGCAAGAAACCGGGCCTGGCACGCTTCATCTACGCCCTGGGAATTCCCGATGTCGGCGAAGAGACGGCCAAGGTGCTGGCGCGTTCCCTGGGTTCGCTGGAGCGGGTGCAGCAAGCCTTGCCGCAAGTGCTCACGTACTTGCCGGATGTCGGCCTGGAAGTGGCTCACGAGATCCACAGCTTCTTCGAAGATGCGCATAACCAGCAGGTGATCGCGGATTTGCTCAAGCATGGCCTGCAGATTCAGGATCAGGGCGAGCTGGGGGCCGAGTTTGCCGCCAGCACTACGCTGGGCGGTTTCCTCGACAAGCTGCACATTCCGTCGGTCGGGCCGGGCGGGGCGCAGAAACTGGCGGACAAGTTCGGTTCGCTGGAAGGCGTGATCAGCGCCGACTGGCTGGACATGCGCCAGGCACTGCCGGAGAAACAGGCCACTTCGGTTCGCGAGTTTTTCGCGGTCGAGGCCAATCGCCAATTGGCCGAAGCCGCCGAGAAGCAACTGGCCGATTTCGGCATGCACTGGCAGAGCGAGAAGAAGGTCGTCGAAGGCTTGCCCCTGGCCGGGCAGACCTGGGTGCTCACCGGCTCGCTGGAACTGATGAGCCGCGATGTGGCCAAGGACAAACTCGAAAGCCTCGGTGCCAAGGTCGCAGGCTCCGTATCAGCCAAGACCCATTGCGTGGTCGCGGGGCCGGGAGCGGGGTCGAAGTTGACCAAGGCCAATGAGCTGGGGTTGAAGGTGCTGGATGAAGAGGCGTTCGTCGAGTTCCTGAAAAAACACGGTATTGCGGTCTAAGTGATCGTTCCCACGCTCTGCGTGGGAATGCAGCCCGGGACGCTCCGCGTCCCATTCGAGAGCTGGAACGCGGAGCGTCCCTTGAGGCATTCCCACGCAGAGCATGGGAACGATCTTCACCCAGGAATGATCTAGTCTTGGCAAGCCCCAGGGAGAGATCGCTCATGCACCGCTTCTTCGAACAGCTCAGCTCGCGCATCGCCGCCCCCTTCATGGGCGAAAGTTCGCGCAACAGCAAGGTCTGGCCGTGTCGTTGCGGGCAGTCGCTGTTCTTTCGCAACAGCCAGTGCCTGGCCTGTTCTGCAGCCTTGGGTTATCAGCCAGAGCAAAGCCGCCTGTCTTCGCTGCAACCAGGCGAACAGCCCGACACCTGGCTGCTCGATGCCGATCCCTCTGCCGGCCTGTTTCGTCGCTGCGCCAATCTCGATTCGCCCGCCGCCTGCAACTGGTTGCTCCCCGCCAATGACCACGACTCACTGTGCATCGCCTGTAGCCTGAACCGTACCATCCCCGACTTATCCATTGCCGAAAACCACGAGCGCTGGCGCAAGATGGAAATCGCCAAGCGCCGACTGGTTGCGCAATTGGTCAGCCTCGGGTTGCAGGTGGTCCCGAAAACCCTGGATGAGGAAGTCGGCCTGGCCTTCGACTTCATCGGCGTCGACCTCGAAGGCAATGCACCCACCACCGGCCACGCCAATGGCCTGATCACCCTCGATATCAAGGAAGCCGACGACGCCCACCGCGAACAGGTGCGGGTGCAAATGCACGAACCCTATCGCACCTTGCTCGGGCATTTTCGTCATGAAGTCGGGCATTACTATTGGGACCGCTTGATTGCTGATAGTGACTGGCTGGATCCCTTTCGCGACCTGTTCGGCGACGAACGCGCCAGCTACGCCGAGGCCCTGGAGCGGCATTATCAGCAAGGCGCGCCGCTCGACTGGCAGCAGCAGTACGTCAGCGCCTACGCCACCATGCACCCCTGGGAAGACTGGGCCGAAACCTGGGCTCACTACCTGCACATGATGGACGCCGTCGACACCGCGCTCGGGTTTGGCATGAGCGCACGGGAAATGGACCTCGACTATCAGCCCTTTCCCCCCAGCACCCTCTACGATCCGCAGCACCCCGGCGGTACCGCGTTCCTGTCATTCGTCAATGCGTGGATCGAACTGGCCGGCATGCTCAATGAATTGTCGCGCAGCATGGGCCAGCCGGATTTCTACCCCTTCGTGCTGCCGCCCGCGGTGATCGCCAAGCTGCACTTCATCCACCTGGTGATCCAGCGCGCGGGCGGCGGGGCTGATGAAGTACTGGCACAATAATTGTGCATGATGGCAATTCAGTTTCAGTTAAGTTCGCCCCGTTAAGGTGCACTCCGTAGGCAACACATAAAAAATACGGAGACACCCCATGAAAACCTTGACTGCCCTGTTCACCGCATCCCTCATCGCCATGACCGCCAGCCTCGCCCATGCACGTGACCTCGGGCCCGACGAAGCCCTGAGACTGCGCGACGCTGGTACCATTGTGTCTTTCGAGAAGCTCAACGCCACCGCCCTGGCCAAACACCCGGGCGCCACCATCACCGAAACCGAGCTGGAAGAAGAGTACGGCAAGTACATCTATCAGGTGGAAATGCGCGACCCGCAGGGCATCGAGTGGGACCTGGAATTGGACGCCGTCAGCGGGCAGGTTCTCAAGGATCATCAGGATACGTAATGAACGTAAATCTATGCGCCAGAGGCCGCATGGCGCTGGTGCTGCTGGTTTTTTGCTCGGTGGTCATGGCCCGCGACCTGGATCAGGACGAGGCCCTGCGCCTGCGCCAGCAGGGCGTGATCCTGCCGCTCGAGCAGCTGTTGCAGCAGGCACTGGACCGCTATCCCGGGGCCAAACTGCTGGAAGCCGAGCTCGAAGAAAAACACGACGTCTACATTTATGAAGTCGAGTTGCTGACCACCGAAGGCGTGGTCCGTGAGCTGGACGTCGACGCCACCACAGGCCAGTTACTGAAAGACAAGGAAGATTGACCGATGCGTTTGCTCCTGGTGGAAGACCATGTGCCGCTGGCCGACGAACTGCTGGCCGGCCTCAACCGTCAGGGTTACGCCGTGGACTGGCTGGCCGACGGTCGCGACGCGGTGTATCAGGGCAGCAGCGAACCCTATGACCTGATCATCCTCGACCTCGGCCTGCCGGGTTTGCCAGGGCTCGACGTGCTGGCGCAATGGCGCGCGGGCGGGCTGGCCACGCCGGTGCTGATCCTCACCGCCCGCGGTTCCTGGGCCGAACGGATCGAAGGCCTCAAGGCCGGCGCCGACGATTACCTGACCAAACCGTTCCACCCCGAAGAACTGCACCTGCGCGTCCAGGCGCTGTTGCGCCGCTCCCATGGCCAGGTCAACCAGCCGACCCTGCAAGCGGCCGGCCTGCACCTGGATGAAGGGCGCCAATGCGTGACCCGCGACGGCGCCGACATCCAGCTGACCGCCGCCGAGTTTCGCCTGCTGCGTTATTTCATGCTGCACCCCGAGCAGATCCTCTCCAAAAGCCACCTGGCCGAACACCTCTACGACGGTGAAACCGAGCGCGACTCCAATGTGCTGGAAGTCCACGTCAACCACCTGCGCCGCAAACTCGGGCGCAGCGTGATCGAAACCCGTCGCGGCCAGGGTTACCTGTTCGGCGGGCAAGCCCAGTGAGGTCGATCCAGCGCCGCTTGAGCCTGGGCCTGATCAGCGTGATGGTGATCGTCGGCCTGGTGCTGGCGCAAACCAGCCTGTGGCTGTTCGAATTGGGTTTGCAGCGCTACCTCGAAGCCGGGCTGCGCAACGACAGCGAAAACCTGCTGGTGGCGCTGGTGCGCGGGCCGCAGGGCTTGCAACTGGATGAGCGACACCTGTCGCCGGCCTATCAGCGGCCGTTTTCCGGGCATTATTTCCGCATCGATTTCGCCGACAGCCATTGGCGTTCCCGTTCGTTGTGGGATCAGGAACTGCCGCGGCTCGACCACCCCGGCCTGCACAGCAACCTGCAATTGGGGCCGGAAGGCCAGCAATTGCTGGTGCTGCGTTCGGACTATCGCCGTTTGGGCCAGTCGATTTCCATCAGTGTCGCCCAGGACTACACCCCGGTGCGCGACAGCTTCAAGCGCATGCAGCAAGTGGGGCTGGGCCTGGGTTTGGCGGGGCTGTTGCTGATTCTGCTGCTGCAACGGATCACCGTGCGCCGCGCCTTGCGCCCGCTGGAAAAGGCCCGCGAGCAGATCGCCCAGTTGCAGCAAGGCCAGCGCTCGCAACTCGATGATCAGGTGCCGGTAGAGCTTGAGCCGCTGGTGGCGCAGATCAACCATTTGCTGGCGCACACCGAAGACAGCCTCAAGCGTTCGCGCAATGCGCTGGGCAACCTCGGCCACGCCTTGAAAACCCCGCTGGCGGTGTTGTTGAGCCTGGCCTCAAGCGAGAAGCTCGATGCGCAGCCAGAACTGCGCAAGGTTATTAAGGCGCAGCTGGAACAAGTCCAGCAGCGACTCAATCGCGAACTCAATCGTGCACGGTTATCCGGCGATGCGTTGCCGGGGGCGCTGTTTGATTGCGATGCCGAATTGCCTGGGTTACTGGCGACCTTGAACATGATTCATGGCGAGCATCTGGACCTCAGCTATAGGGCGCCGAAGGGGTTGCAACTGCCTTGGGATCGCGAAGATTTGCTCGAACTGCTTGGTAACCTGCTGGACAACGCCTGCAAATGGGCGGATGCCGAGGTTCGGTTGAGCGTGGTCGAGACGGCCGAAGGATTTGAGTTAAGCGTGGAAGACGATGGGCCGGGGATTCCCGAAAACCAGCGCGATCAGGTGTTCGGCCGGGGTACTCGGCTTGATGAACAAACGGATGGGCATGGGTTGGGATTGGGGATTGTGCGGGACATCGTCGATACGTGGGGCGGGGTGTTGCGGCTGGAGGAGAGTGAGTGGGGCGGGTTGAAGGTTGTAATCGAACTGCCCAAACGCTGATCTCCTTCCGACTGATGATCGTTCCCACGCTCTGCGTGGGAATGCCGCTAGGGACGCTCCGCGTTCCGCTTCTGAATGTGACGCAGAGCGTCACGGGATGCATTCCCACGCGGAGCGTGGGAACGATCAAACACGTGTAACCCGTAGCAGCTGTCGTTGTGGCGAGGGGATAAATCCCCTCGCCACAACGACAGCTGCTACAGGGGATTTTGCGTTTAGTTGTTGAGGGTCAACCCGTTGGCCGGCAACGGCAGCGCGGTTTTATAGCGCACCTGCTTGAGCGCAAAGCTCGAACGGATGTTCGCCACGCCCGGCACCTTGGTCAGAAAGTCCATCATGAAGCGCTCCAGCGACTGAATGGTCGGCACCAGTACGCGAATCAAGTAATCCGGGTCGCCGGCCATCAGGTAGCACTCCATCACCTCGGGCCGATCGGAGATCGCTTCCTCGAAATGCTGCAACGCCTCCTCCACCTGTTTTTCCAGGCTGACATGAATGAACACATTCACGTGCAGCCCCAGCAGGTCGGCATCCAGCAGCGTCACTTGCTCGCGAATCAGGCCCAATTCTTCCATCGCCTTGACCCGGTTGAAGCACGGCGTGGGTGACAGGTTCACCGAGCGCGCGAGGTCGGCGTTGGTGATGCGCGCGTTCTCCTGAAGGCTGTTGAGAATGCCGATATCGGTACGGTCCAGTTTGCGCATGAGACAAAACCACCTGTTTTTTATGTTTATGCAGATTTTTTATCCTCAAATGATCTCTAGCGCAACGAAACAGAGAGAAATATTCTTCTTGGCCGGGCCTATGATTGTTGTAGGACAAGATTTCTTCCACCGAAGAATGACTGTCAGCTCACTACAAGAAATTCACAAGATCGAGCGTAGAAGCCATGAACCAAGCGTATGAACCGCTGCGCCTGCACGTCCCCGAACCCTCGGGCCGTCCAGGCTGCAAAACCGACTTCTCCTACCTGCGTCTGACCGACGCCGGCACGGTGCGCAAACCCCCCATCGACGTTGAACCGGCCGACACCGCCGACCTGGCCAATGGCCTGATTCGCGTGCTCGACGACCAGGGCAATGCCCTCGGCCCATGGGCCGAAGACGTGCCGGTCGAGATCCTGCGCAAAGGCATGCGCGCCATGCTCAAGACGCGGATCTACGACAACCGCATGGTGGTCGCCCAGCGTCAGAAAAAAATGTCGTTCTACATGCAGAGCCTTGGCGAAGAAGCCATCGGCAGCGGCCAGGCCCTGGCCCTGAACGTCGATGACATGTGCTTCCCGACCTACCGCCAGCAAAGCATCCTGATGGCGCGCGAAGTGCCGCTGGTGGACCTGATCTGCCAACTGCTGTCCAACGAGCGCGATCCGCTCAAGGGCCGTCAGTTGCCGATCATGTACTCGGTCAAGGACTCCGGCTTCTTCACCATTTCCGGCAACCTCGCCACCCAATTCGTCCAAGCCGTGGGCTGGGGCATGGCCTCGGCGATCAAGGGCGACACCAAAATCGCCTCGGCCTGGATCGGCGACGGCGCCACCGCCGAGTCGGACTTCCACACCGCCCTCACCTTCGCCCACGTGTACCGCGCGCCGGTGATCCTCAACGTGGTCAACAACCAGTGGGCGATCTCCACCTTCCAGGCGATTGCCGGTGGTGAAGCCACCACCTTCGCCGGACGTGGCGTCGGTTGCGGCATCGCCTCCCTGCGGGTGGACGGCAACGACTTCATCGCGGTCTACGCCGCCTCGGCCTGGGCCGCCGAACGCGCCCGCCGCAACCTCGGCCCGACCCTGATCGAATGGGTCACCTACCGCGCCGGCCCGCACTCGACCTCCGATGATCCGTCCAAATACCGTCCTGCCGACGACTGGAGCCACTTCCCGTTGGGCGACCCGATTGCGCGCCTCAAGCAGCACCTGATCAAGATCGGCCAGTGGTCCGAAGAGGAACACGCCGCCGTCAGCGCCGAACTGGAAGCCGAAGTGATCGCCGCGCAGAAAGAAGCCGAGCAGTACGGCACCCTCGCCGGCGGCCAGATTCCGAGCGCCGCGACCATGTTCGAAGACGTCTACAAAGAGATGCCGGAGCACTTGAAGCGCCAGCGTCAAGAGTTGGGGATCTGACATGAACGATCACAACAACAATATCGAGTTGGAAACCGCCATGACCACGACCACCATGACCATGATCCAGGCCCTGCGCTCGGCCATGGATGTGATGCTTGAGCGTGACGACAACGTCGTGGTGTTCGGCCAGGACGTGGGCTACTTCGGCGGCGTGTTCCGCTGCACCGAAGGCCTGCAGAACAAGTACGGCACCTCGCGAGTGTTCGACGCGCCGATCTCCGAAAGCGGCATCGTCGGCGTGGCCGTGGGCATGGGCGCCTACGGTCTGCGCCCGGTGGCCGAGATCCAGTTCGCCGACTACGTCTACCCGGCCTCCGACCAGATCATTTCCGAAGCCGCGCGCCTGCGTTATCGCTCGGCCGGCGAGTTCACCGCGCCGATGACCCTGCGCATGCCTTGCGGCGGCGGCATCTACGGCGGCCAGACCCACAGCCAGAGTATCGAGGCGATGTTCACCCAGGTCTGCGGCTTGCGCACGGTCATGCCGTCCAACCCTTACGACGCCAAAGGCCTGCTGATCGCCTCCATCGAAAACGATGACCCGGTGATCTTCCTCGAGCCCAAACGCCTGTACAACGGCCCGTTCGACGGCCACCACGACCGCCCGGTAACCCCGTGGTCGAAACACCCGGCCGCGCAAGTGCCGGACGGTTACTACACCGTGCCGCTGGACGTCGCCGCCATCACCCGTCCGGGCAAGGACGTGACCATCCTGACCTACGGCACCACCGTCTACGTGTCGCAAGTGGCCGCTGAAGAAACCGGCATCGACGCCGAAGTCATCGACCTGCGCAGCCTGTGGCCGCTGGACCTGGAAACCATCGTCAAGTCGGTGAAGAAAACCGGCCGTTGCGTGATCGTTCACGAAGCCACCCGCACCTGCGGCTTCGGCGCCGAACTGGTCGCGCTGGTGCAAGAGCACTGCTTCCACCACCTGGAAGCGCCGATCGAACGCGTCACCGGTTGGGACACCCCCTACCCGCACGCGCAAGAGTGGGCGTATTTCCCTGGTCCGTCCCGAGTGGGCGCGGCGTTGAAACGGGTCATGGAGGTCTGAATGGGCACGCACGTTATTAAAATGCCGGACATTGGCGAAGGCATTGCAGAAGTTGAACTGTCGGTGTGGCACGTCAAGGTCGGCGACATGGTCGTCGAAGATCAGGTGCTGGCCGATGTCATGACCGACAAGGCGATGGTCGACATCCCTTCGCCGGTGCACGGCAAGGTGATTGCTCTGGGCGGCCAGCCGGGCGAAGTCATGGCGGTTGGCAGCGTGCTGATCAGCATTGAAGTCGAAGGCGCGGGCAACGTTAAAGAGTCGGCGCAGCCTGCACCGGTTAAAGAAGCGCCGGTGTCGGCACCGAAAGTTGCCACCGCTGTCGAGAGCAAACCGGTTGTTGCCGCAGCGCCGCGAGCTGCCGTATGCCAGGGCCCGATGGTCGCTCGCGAAGCGGATGAGCGTCCGCTGGCCTCCCCGGCCGTGCGCAAACATGCGCTGGACCTCGGCATTCAATTGCGTCTGGTGCGTGGCACCGGCCCTGCCGGTCGGGTGCTGCACGAAGACCTCGAGGCCTATCTGGCTCAAGGTCAGCAGCCGCAATCCACCGCTGTCGCCGCTTACGCCCAGCGTAACGATGAAGAACAGATCCCGGTCATCGGCATGCGCCGCAAGATCGCCCAGCGCATGCAGGACGCCACTCAGCGCGCCGCTCATTTCAGTTATGTTGAGGAAATCGACGTCACTGCCCTGGAAGAACTGCGCGTGCACCTGAATGAAAAACACGGCGCGACTCGCGGCAAGCTGACCTTGCTGCCGTTCCTGGTCCGCGCCCTGGTCGTAGCCCTGCGCGACTTCCCGCAGATCAACGCCCGTTACGACGACGAAGCCCAGGTCATCACCCGCCTCGGCGCGGTGCATGTCGGCATCGCCACCCAAGCCGATATCGGTTTGATGGTGCCGGTGGTGCGTCACGCCGAAGCCCGCAGCCTGTGGGACAGCGCCGCGGAAATCTCCCGTTTGGCCACCGCCGCCCGCAATGGCAAGGCCAGCCGCGATGAGCTGTCCGGCTCGACCATCACCCTGACCAGCCTCGGCGCCTTGGGCGGTATCGTCAGCACCCCGGTGCTGAACCTGCCGGAAGTGGCGATCGTCGGCGTCAACAAAATCGTCGAACGGCCGATGGTGATCAAAGGCCAGATCGTGATCCGCAAGATGATGAACCTCTCCAGCTCCTTCGATCACCGCGTGGTCGATGGCATGGACGCGGCGCAATTCATCCAGGCCATCCGTGGCTTGCTCGAACAACCCGCCACCTTGTTTGTGGAGTAAGACATGCAGACTTTGAACACCACGCTGCTGATCATCGGCGGCGGCCCTGGCGGTTATGTGACGGCGATTCGTGCCGGCCAGCTGGGCATCTCGACCATACTGGTGGAAGGCGAATCCCTGGGCGGCACGTGCCTGAACATCGGCTGCATTCCGTCCAAGGCCTTGATTCACGTCGCCGAACAGTTCCACCAGACGCAACACCACAGCCAGCATTCGGCACTGGGCATCAGCGTTTCGGCGCCGACCCTCGATATCAGCAAGAGCGTCGAGTGGAAGGACGGCATCGTTGATCGCCTGACCACCGGCGTCGCGGCGCTGCTGAAAAAGAACAAGGTCCAGGTCATTCAAGGCTGGGCCAAAGTCGTCGACGGCAAAACCGTCGAAGTCGGCGACACGCGCATTCAGTGCGAACACCTGGTGCTGGCCACCGGCTCGAAAAGCGTGAACCTGCCGATGCTGCCGATTGGCGGGCCGATCATCTCCTCCACCGAAGCCCTGGCGCCGACATCCGTGCCGAAACGCCTGATCGTGGTCGGTGGCGGTTACATCGGTCTGGAGCTGGGGATTGCCTATCGCAAGCTCGGCGCCGAGGTCAGCGTGGTCGAGGCGCAGGATCGCATCCTGCCGGCCTACGACGCTGAACTGACCCAGCCGGTGCACGACGAACTGAAAAAACTCGGCGTGAAGCTTTACTTGAAGCATAGCGTCCAAGGCTTTGATTCTTCTAGCAATACTCTGCAAGTTCTTGAACCGAATGGCGACACCCTGAACCTGGAAACCGATCAGGTGCTAGTGGCTGTGGGCCGCAAACCGAACACTCAGGGTTGGAACCTCGAAGCGCTGAATCTGGACATGAATGGCTCGGCGATCAAGATCGACAACCGCTGCCAGACCAGCATGCGCAACGTGTATGCCATCGGCGACCTGAGCGGCGAACCGATGCTCGCGCACCGGGCCATGGCTCAGGGCGAGATGGTCGCCGAGCTGATCAGCGGTAAAACCCGCGAGTTCAACCCGACCGCCATCGCCGCCGTGTGCTTTACCGACCCGGAACTGGTGGTGGTCGGCAAGACCCCGGACGAGGCCAAGGCGGCGGGCCTGGACTGCATCGTGTCGAGCTTCCCGTTCGCCGCCAATGGCCGGGCGATGACGCTGGAGTCGAAAAGCGGCTTCGTGCGGGTCGTCGCTCGTCGGGACAATCATGTGATTGTCGGCTGGCAGGCGGTCGGTGTGGGCGTTTCGGAATTGTCGACGGCGTTTGGCCAGAGCCTGGAAATGGGCGCCCGGCTGGAAGACATTGCCGGCACCATCCACGCGCATCCGACACTCGGCGAGGCGGTACAGGAAGCGGCGTTGCGAGCCCTCGGCCACGCGCTGCACCTGTAACCGCTTCATCTGATCGTTCCCACGCTCCGCGTGGGAATGCCTCAACGGACGCTCCGCGTCCGCGTTATGGACGCGGAGCGTCCCGGGCTGCATTCCCACGCAGAGCGTGGGAACGATCAAAGGAACGAATTGCGGGCTGCGAAATGGGCCCGGAATGAAGTATTGTTGTCCCCATCCAGAAAAACGTCAGAAGCCTTGAACCGTTTCGGCGGTTGTTAAGCGATAGAGGGTGTCATGGGTAACGAAAGCATCAATTGGGACAAGTTGGGTTTTGACTACATCAAGACAGACAAGCGCTATCTGTCGCACTGGCGCAATGGCGACTGGGACAAAGGCACCCTGACCGAAGACAACGTGCTGCACATCAGCGAAGGCTCCACTGCCCTTCACTATGGCCAGCAGTGCTTCGAAGGCCTGAAGGCCTATCGTTGCAAGGACGGTTCGATCAACCTGTTCCGCCCGGACCAGAACGCCGCCCGCATGCAACGCAGCTGCGCCCGCCTGCTGATGCCACAGGTGTCCACCGAGCAGTTCATCGAAGCCTGCAAGGAAGTGGTCCGTGCCAACGAGCGTTTCATCCCGCCTTACGGCACCGGCGGCGCGCTGTACCTGCGTCCGTTCGTGATCGGCGTGGGTGACAACATCGGCGTGCGTACCGCGCCCGAGTTCATCTTCTCGATCTTCTGCATCCCGGTCGGCGCCTACTTCAAGGGCGGCCTGACCCCGCACAACTTCCTGATCTCCAGCTACGACCGCGCCGCGCCACAAGGCACCGGTGCCGCCAAGGTCGGTGGCAACTACGCCGCCAGCCTGATGCCAGGTTCCCAGGCCAAGAAGGCCCACTTCGCCGACGGCATCTACCTGGACCCGATGACCCACACGAAGATCGAGGAAGTCGGCTCGGCCAACTTCTTCGGGATCACCCACGACAACAAGTTCGTCACCCCGAAATCGCCTTCGGTCCTGCCGGGCATCACCCGCCTGTCGCTGATCGAACTGGCCAAATCGCGCCTGGGCCTGGAAGTGGTCGAAGGCGACGTGTTCATCGACAAACTGGCTGACTTCAAGGAAGCCGGCGCCTGCGGTACGGCTGCCGTGATCACGCCGATCGGCGGCATCAGCTACAACGACCACCTGCACGTGTTCCACAGCGAAACCGAAGTCGGCCCGATCACCCAGAAGCTCTACAAAGAGCTGACCGGCGTACAGACCGGCGACATCGAAGCGCCAGCGGGCTGGATCGTCAAGGTTTGATTTGACGGGACCTGATCCCCAGCGGCACATAACCCATCCATCGCTTTGCCGATGGGTGGGTTTTTTATTGCACAAGGAATGGCGATTCGGGGTCCGTACCCATTCCCTGGTTCACTTGATAAACTAGCCCATTTTTCAGAGCCGAAGGCTAGGGACTGCGCCGTGAATTTAGAAACTTTGACGATGCATTGGAAATCGGAAGTTTCAAACAAGAAAAAACCAGGAAGTCGCATCGGCCTGATCACCAATATTCTTAAACGAACCAGAAAGAGCAACACGCTCAGGTACTTGTTCATATTCAGACTGGCGCAGTATTTAAATGCTCGCAAAGGTTTGTGCCGCGTTTATGCGAAACGGCTGGAAAGAAAGAGCAATCTAAAGTACGGAGTTGACATAAATATCGATGCCCAAATAGGCCCTGGCTTTCGTATCGGCCATTTGCCAGGGATCGTCATCACTGGCCATGTGCAGATCGGCCGAAACTTCTTTATCCGTCAAAACACTACCATTGGCATAAAAACCATGGGATTAGCTGAATATGACCTCAAGATCGGCGATAACGTAAGTGTCGGGGCAAATAGTTGCATCATCGCGGACACCCTCTCAATTGGTGATGACGTTACTATCGGGGCCATGTCCTTCGTCAATAAAAACATTCCCGCAGGCACTACTTTTTATAACGCCCGATAATCGTGAGTGCATCCCGTTCTATCTGAGCAAACAACCACTCCACAAACACCCGTGTCTGCGCCGTCACATTAGGCGCGACACCGTAGTAATAACGCGGCAACGGCATTCGCAATTCGGGCAATGGGCAAATCAGGCGACCGCTAGAGAGGTGGGTGCCCAGCAATGAGGTCGGGCACAAGGCAACGCCCTGTCCTTCCACGGCGGCCTCAAGCACCAGGTGCATGTGGTCAAACTGCCGGGTGACCTGAGAGGCTGACTGGCCTTGACCAAAATGCAGGGCCCAGTTGTGCCAATCTTCGCGACGCGCCTTGGCGGTCAGTAACGTGTGCCGCCCCAGGGACGCGAGGTCTTCAAGGGCCAGGCGCTCGATCAGCGAGGGTGCCGCGACCAGCAACAGTTCGTCTTCGAAGAGCGCTCGCGCCTCAATCGCCGGTGCCCAGTCATCACGACCACGGCGAATGACGATGTCGAACCCGTCGCGCGCATGATCGGGTGCCTGGGTCTGGGTCATCACTTGCGGCTTGATGTCGGGGTGCTGCGCGATGAAATCTTCCAGCCTGGGCGTCAGCCACAGCATGGCAAAGGATGGACGGACATTGATCTTCACGGTCGGCAGCGAGGCATGTTGCTTGAGCGCAGCGGCGGCGTTGGCGATCTGCGCCAGCCCGGCACTGACCTGCTCATAAAAGCGTTGACCCGCCGGCGTCAGCACCGATTGCCGGACACGCCGCTCGAACAGCAGCACACCCAGGTGCTCCTCAAGCAATTTGATGTGCCGGCTGACGGCACTGTGACTGACATGCAGCTCTTCGGCCGCCAGGCTGAAACTCTGATGGCGAGCAGCAACAGCAAAGGCGCGAACAGCATTGAGGGGCGGTAGTGGATTGATCATGTGTCTAATTTAGTCACATATGCAGCGCAATTAAAGCGTTTGTCACGCCCACGTCGTCACGCCAATCTGCTCGCACGCAGCCAGCGCCACCTGACGGAGCAAGACATGAACAGCTACGGACTCTTTCTACTGTTTGCCACCCTGACCATTTTGAGCCCAGGAC
>LNAO01000021.1_pt1 | contig 15767 bp, 17 predicted proteins | sample 602571 | NCBI WGS metagenome assembly LNAO01 (sample SAMN02440304, study PRJNA202911) | soil metagenome | biome: Subtropical and temperate rainforests or woodlands; isolation source: soil samples (1 kg each in a 20% v/v slurry with milli Q water) were... ...
ATCGCCGATGCGGCCGAACGCTATGGCTGCAAAAGCGTCGCCTTCACTTACAACGATCCAGTGATTTTTGCCGAATATGCGATGGACGTGGCAGATGCCTGCCATGCCCGCGGCATCAAGACCGTGGCAGTGACGGCGGGCTATATACACGATCAGCCAAGGCGCGACTTCTTTGCCAGAATGGATGCCGCCAATGTGGACTTGAAGGCATTTAGTGAAGAGTTTTACTTCAAGCTCACCGGCTCACACCTGCAGCCGGTACTCGACACCTTGATCTACCTCAAACACCATACGGACGTGTGGTTCGAGATCACCACCTTGCTCATCCCCGGTCAAAACGACTCGGATGAGGCGCTTGCCGCGATGAGCCAGTGGATCATGCGCGAACTGGGGCGTGACGTACCGCTGCACTTCACGGCCTTTCATCCCGATCACAAAATGCCGGACATACCGGCCACCCCGCCCGCAACGCTGACCCGTGCCCGCGAGATCGCGCGCCATGCCGGGCTTGACTATGTGTATACCGGCAACGTGCATGACCCGGCCGGCGGCACCACATCCTGCCCGGCCTGCCACGCCCCGCTGATTGTCCGCGACTGGCACCAGATTGCCCAATACCGCCTCACCCCGGAGGGACATTGTCCGGATTGCCAAGCACCGCTCGCCGGACGGTTTGAAGCGTTCAGCGGAAATTTCGGCCAGCGGCGCATCCCTGTCGCCATCGGCGCAACCCGCAGATTATGAGGATGTCATCATGACCACACCCCAACCCATGCACGCCAAGCAACCCGGGCAACTGGTGCATATCCCACATGGCGACGTCTTCATCGAAGGCATGCTGGAATTGCCGCAAAGCCCGGCGGGCCTGGTCTTGTTCGCCCATGGCAGCGGCAGCAGCCGCCACAGTCCGCGCAACAACTATGTCGCCAGCGTTTTGCGCGCAGCCGGAATAGGCACGCTGTTGATGGACTTGCTCACGCCCGGGGAGGACAGCAACTATGAAACCCGCTTTGACATTCCCCTGCTGACCCGGCGCCTGCTTGCCGCTACCGCCTGGGTAAAAGAGCGCGCCGATTGCCATACCCTGCCGCTCGGCTATTTTGGCGCCAGTACAGGCGCTGCTGCCGCGCTGCAGGCTGCCGCCAAGCTGGATGGCAACATTGCCGCCGTCGTATCGCGCGGCGGACGCCCCGACCTGGCCGGGGCAGACAGCCTGGCTGAAGTAGCGTCCCCCACCCTGTTGCTGGTTGGCGGCGAAGATGATGTTGTCATTGACCTCAACCAGCGTGCCGCTGCGCACATGCGCTGCACCAAACAGCTGGCCATCATCCCCGGCGCCACCCATTTATTTGAGGAACCCGGCACACTGGAAGAAGTCGCCCGTCAGGCAGCGGCGTGGTTTGAGCATTACTTCAAATGTTGAATCTGACCGCAGGGAATGCAAAGCCGTCCCTGGACAACATAACGCAGAAAAAATTGGCGATGGCGGGATTGCCTCGTCACATCATGAACGACGCAAAATCTCAATGACTTCTGCATCCTCCACCTGCGGGAAGTCACGATAAAACTGCCCTACCGCCTGAAAATCGAAGGGAGTTTCCAGACACACCACCTCGTCGGCATATTGCGCCACCCTGGCTACCGTATCGGGGGGGGCAACCGGCACAGCGCACACCAGCCTGGCCGGTTTCTTGTCGCGCAGGCTGTGCAGGGCTGAAATCATGGTGGCGCCAGTGGCCAAACCGTCATCAACCACAATGACGATACGCCCGGCTGGATCAATCGGCGGATGCAATGGCGTGTATTCGGCACGCCGACGGCGGATGGTGGCAAGCTGCCGCTGCTTTTCCTGTTCCAGATAGTCTGCTGTCGCACCTGCCGTCGCAGCGTATTCCGCCACATATGTCCAGCCCGATTCATCCACCGAGCCGACAGCGAATTCCGGATTGGCTGGCATGGACAATTTACGCACTAAAACCACATCCAGCTCTCCCCCCAGCGCATCCGCAATGATCCGCCCCATCGGCACGGCACCGCGCGGAATAGCCAGCACCAAGGGATTTTTCCCCTGATAAGCGGCAAGCGCCTTGACCAACTGTTGCGCGGCGTGACTGCGATCATGAAAAAACATGATGGCCTCCTTGAAAACCATGAAGATACGCTTTTTTAAGCCGTTCCAGCCGGGCAACCAGCCAAGGTGCTTTACAATCAATCATCCAAACATTCCAGAATCTGTCCTATGCGCCAATACCTTGACCTGATGCGCCACGTGCTAGCGCATGGCACGGAGAAATCTGATCGAACGGGCACCGGCACACGCTCTGTTTTCGGTCACCAGATGCGCTTTGATCTGGTGGCGGGCTTTCCGCTGCTCACTACCAAAAAGCTGCACCTGCGCTCCATCATCCATGAGTTGTTATGGTTTTTGCAGGGCGACACCAACATCCGTTACCTGAAGGAAAACGGCGTCTCGATATGGGACGACTGGGCTGACGAAAATGGCAACCTGGGCCCGGTGTATGGCCATCAGTGGCGGCACTGGCCTAATCCTTCCGCAGCAAACCCCACTGGCGAGATCGACCAGATCACGCAGTTGATAGCCGGCCTGAAAAACAATCCGGATTCCCGTCGCCACATTGTTTCCGCCTGGAATCCGGCCGACATCCCGAAAATGAAGTTACCCCCTTGTCATGCGCTGTTCCAGTTTTATGTCGCTGACAACAAACTCTCCTGCCAACTGTATCAACGCAGCGCCGATATTTTCCTCGGCGTACCGTTCAACATTGCCTCGTATGCGCTGTTTACCTTGATGGTCGCGCAAGTGTGCCAACTTGAGCCGGGCGAATTTATCTGGACGGGGGGGGATTGCCATTTGTACAGCAATCATATTGAGCAGGCCAGGCTGCAGCTCACCCGCGAACCCAGACCCCGGCCGCGCATGAAGCTAAACCCGGCCGTGCAGGATATTTTTTCGTTCTGTTATGAAGACTTCACATTGGAAGCTTACGATCCCTATCCGCATATTGCAGCGCCGGTTGCTGTCTGACAGGATGACCTGCTGATCGCCCAACGACTAATAGAAAACGCTCTTTCAGCCTATGCTTATCAACGCCTCCCCCATCTGGGCAAAACTGACAGCGCTTGCCAGTGCTCCATGATAGAACCGGACTTTGCCCTGCCTGGCCATCACGCCAAACTGCTGGCGCATTGTTTCGCCCAGAACGAAGCGCTGATGCGCGGCAAGACGCTTGATGAAGTGACTGCTGAACTCGCCGCCGTGTCGCCAACGCCGACTTTTTTCACCGGCGGAACGGCAGCATCCTTTCAGCTTGCACCCTACAAAGTCTTTCCCGGCAACCAGCCCGCCACCACCTTGCTCCTGCCCCACCTTGACGCCTACACTTCAGGGCAGTTGATTGCGCTATACGAACACAAAGTGTTTTCTTTGGGCGGGCTCTGGCAGATCAACTCTTTTGATCAATGGGGCGTGGAATATGGCAAGCAACTCGCCAACCGCCTCTTGCCCATGCTGGAAGGCACAAGCCCTGCCCAAGGACTGGATAGCTCGACAGCAGGGTTATTGGCCGCTTGTAAAAATAAGCATTAATCTCGGCCAATTTAAAATTATGCATCCGTGGAGGACACCAATGCCATTCCCAGCAGAAGAACGTAAAGCATTGCTAGACATAAAGGGTATCGGCCCTACTGTGGTGGCTCGTCTTGAACAAATGGGGTTTGAATCACTGGCTCATCTGAGCAAAGCCAATGCATTGGATGTCGTCTCTCAAGCCTCTGCTATCGTCGGCTCGACTTGTTGGAAAAACAGCCCGCAAGCTCGCGCTGCTATCCAGACTACCATTGGACTCGCACAATCGCGCCATGCATAACAAGTCCCTCAACCTGAACACCCAACCACACATTGTTCTCATTGCTGCCGTCGCCGCCAATGGCGTGATTGGCGCGGACAACGCCTTGCCCTGGCGCATTGCCGATGACTTGAAACGCTTCAAGGCGCTCACCCTCGGCCATCCCATCATCATGGGACGCAAGACCTGGGAGTCTCTTGGCCGCGCGCTACCCGGACGGCACAACATTGTCATCACACGCAATCCTGACTACTGCGCGGAAGGCGCGACCGTGGTTACTTCGTTAACAGCCGCAATCACGGCCTGCGCAAATGAAGAAACTGCTTTTGTCATTGGCGGCGCAGAAATTTACGCCCAGACACTACCGCTGGCGCAACGCATGGAGCTCACAGAAATTCACACCGAAGTGGTTGGGGATGCGCATTTTCCAGAATTCAGCCACATCGATTGGTCAGAGCTAACGCGCGAACCGCATGTGAGTCCGGACGGACTCGCCTTTGATTTCGTCAGCTACCAACGGTCAGAATAAATGGATGCGTCGGCGTGTTGCCAGCGCCGACTTTTTGAGTTTGACTCAGAATTCCGCTTATTCCCGCACGCAATCCACGTAATAGCGCACATTACCATCACTGGCGTCTTTCACCAGGCCATGAATATCGGTTTCAAATCCGGGAAATTTTTCATTGAACTCACGGGCGAATTTGAGGTAACGAACAATCGTGTCATTAAATTGCTCACCGGGAATCAACAGGGGAATGCCCGGCGGATAAGGCGTTAGCAACACGGCAGTCACGCGGCCTTCCAGTTCATCAATACTCACGCGGTCGATTTCACGGTGCGCCATTTTGGCGAACGCAGCGGCCGGACGCATCGCCGGTACCATGTTTGACAAATACATCTCCGTCGTCAGCCGCGCGATGTCATTCGCCTTGTACACCACATGAATCTGCGTGCATAAATCCTTGAGGCCGACGCGCTCATAGCGCGGGTGCTTGGCAACGAACTCGGGCAGCACCTTCCACAGCGGATGGTTGCGGTCGTAATCGTCCTTGAACTGTTGCAAGGCCGTCACCAGGGTGTTCCAGCGCCCCTTGGTGATGCCGATGGTAAACATGATGAAGAAGGAATACAGGCCGCATTTCTCGACAATCACGCCATGCTCGGCGAGATATTTGGTGACAATCGCCGCCGGCATGCCGGTGTCATCAGAAAACTCGCCATCCACATTCAGCCCCGGCGTAATGACCGTCGCCTTGATCGGGTCGAGCAGATTGAAGCCTTCGGCCAGCTTGCCGAAACCATGCCAGCGCGCCGAGGGCTTCAACATCCAGGCGTCGCGCTCTTCGATGCCTTCTTCGGACAAATCATCCGGCCCCCAGACCTTGAACCACCAGTCGGCCCCCCACTCCTCATCCACCTTGCGCATGGCGCGGCGAAACTCCAGCGCCTCGGCGATGGATTCTTCCACCAGCGCGGTGCCACCTGGCGCCTCCATCATCGCCGCCGCCACGTCGCACGAAGCGATGATCGAATACTGCGGCGAAGTCGACGTATGCATCAGATAAGCTTCGTTGAATACATCGCGGTCGAGCTTGCTCTGCTCGGCATCCTGCACCAGAATCTGCGAAGCTTGCGATAAGCCCGCCAGCAGCTTGTGCGTGGATTGCGTGGAAAAGATCATCGACTCCTTGCAACGCGGACGGTCAGCGCCGATGGCGTGATAGTCGCCATAAAAATCGTGGAATGCGGCATGCGGCAGCCAGGCTTCATCGAAATGCAGCGTATCAATCTTGCCGTCGAGCATCTCCTTGATGTCTTCGACGTTATACATAATGCCGTCATAAGTGCTTTGCGTAATGGTCAGCACGCGCGGCTTGGCTTTCTTGTCGATGATGAACGGGTTGGCGTCGATCTTTTTCTGGATGTTCTCCCAGAGAAATTCTTCCCGCGGAATCGGCCCGATGATGCCGTAGTTGTTGCGCGTCGGCATCAGAAACACGGGGATCGCACCGGTCATCATGATCGCGTGCAAGATAGACTTGTGGCAGTTGCGGTCGACCACCACCACATCGCCCGGCGCCACGGTAGAGTGCCAGACAATCTTGTTCGAGGTCGACGTACCGTTGGTGACGAAAAACAAGTGATCCGCATTGAAAATCCGCGCCGCATTGCGCTCGGACGCCGCCACAGGTCCTGTGTGGTCGAGCAGTTGGCCGAGTTCTTCAACCGCATTGCAGACGTCAGCGCGCAGCATGTTCTCGCCGAAGAACTGATGGAACATCTGCCCCACCGGGCTCTTCAGGAAGGCCACGCCGCCCGAATGCCCTGGACAATGCCAGCTGTATGAACCATCCGCCGCGTAATGCACCAACGCGCGAAAAAATGGCGGCGGCAGCGAGTCCATATAGGACTTCGCTTCGCGCACGACATGTTTGGCGATGAATTCCGGCGTGTCTTCGTACATATGGATGAAGCCATGCAGTTCGCGCAGGATGTCGTTCGGAATATGCCGGCTGGTGCGCGTCTCGCCATGCAGGAAAATCGGAATTTCGGCATTCTTGTAGCGAATCTGCTCAACAAAAGTGCGCAGTTCGGCAATCGTTTCTTCTTCCTCATTCGCCAGCTCTTCATCATCTACCGACAGGATGAAGGCCGACGCCCGGCTCTGCTGCTGGGCAAACGACGATAAATCGCCATAGCTGGTCACGCCCAGCACATCGATGCCCTCTTTTTCAATGGCTGAAGCCAGCGCACGAATACCCAGACCGGAGGCATTTTCAGAGCGAAAGTCTTCGTCAATAATGATGATGGGAAAATGAAAGCGCATGGAAATCCCTAACGAGGAAAGAGAAGGGTGAAGAAAGAGAAGCGTGAAGCGGGATGGAATAGGGGAGAATCGCAGGACAAGCACTGAGCGGTTGTATGGATTTACCCTTCCCCCTTCCCAACCAGATTCATCATATTTTCGGCAAAGTCACACCGACCTGCCCTTGATATTTACCCCCCCTATCCTTGTAAGAGGTCTCACACACTTCGTCGGACTCAAAAAACAGCACCTGTGCGCAGCCTTCACCTGCGTAGATTTTGGCGGGCAACGGTGTGGTATTGGAAAACTCCAATGTCACATAGCCTTCCCATTCCGGCTCAAACGGCGTGACATTTACAATAATACCGCAACGTGCATAGGTTGATTTACCGAGGCAAACCGTGAGCACACTGCGCGGGATGCGAAAGTATTCCACCGTACGCGCCAGCGCGAAAGAATTCGGCGGAATCACGCAATAATCGCCATCCATCTCGACGAAGGAATTTTCATCGAAATTCTTCGGATCCACAATCGTTGAATAGATGTTAGTGAACACGCGGAACTCGCGTGAGCAGCGGATATCGTAACCGTAGCTGGATGTGCCGTAGGAGACGATTTTTTTCCCCTCCACCTCGCGCACCAGGTTAGGCTCGAACGGCTCGATCATGCCGTATTGCTCGGCCATGCGGCGTATCCACTTGTCAGATTTAATGCTCATAGGGGTTAATGCCCGCTTAGGCTAGAGAAAAAGAGGTTAATGGAAGTTAAAAACAGGTGCGGCAGTATACTTTTTTCTCAGCCTGGTCACGTGGCAAAATCGGGCGCCAGATCAAATGCGTCCTAACGCCCATAGTGCCGATGAGCCGCCCCGAATCATGAAATCCGTCACCTCATTGCACCAAGGGCTGGCAAATGAACCCGCCCCACCCATCCCTTCCTCGCGGGGAGGCTTCTATCCGGCTCGCTGCGCCCGGTGATTACATAGCGACAGGCTGCTAGGCATTTCACGTCAATAAATCCTGCAAAGCACATGAAAGTAACCACTATCTCAGGGAACACTCAAGCTCCGGGCGCTCTCCACGATTTTTTCACGCATCCACCGATGTGCTGGGTCATTATGCGTGCGTTGATGCCAAAAAATATGGAGTTCCAGCGGTGGATAATTCGCTGGCAGGGGCACGGTGACCAAAGGATATTGCGCGCAGAGCAATTGGGCAACCACCTCGCTGGTCACCAATAGAAGATCGGTACTTGCTAATAACAGAGGCACAGCAAAAAAATGCGCCGTCCGATAAATGGCCTCAAAGGCAGGGCTATTTACAGCCTCCCTGTCCCCTGCTGTATCGCTGTTTGCATGGCTGGCTCCGTGCTTAGCACCTGTTCGCAAGTCAGTTTTAAGGCGCGGCGTTTGGCTAAATTCCTTGATACCCACACCGCCTAGGGTCAGCGGATGTTTTTTCCTCACCAAGCCGACAGGTGAAAAGGTAGCCAGTTTGCTCGAATAGATACTAGGTGAAGCGGGCTCTGACAAACCGACAGCAATATCAAGCAAACCAACACTCAACTGTTGCTGATACGTTGATGAATCATAACCCTGAATCGCAAAGTGAATATGTGGCGCCGCCTCTTGAATCATATGGGCAAACATGGGCGCCAGAAGATATTCCATCATATCGACCATACTGATGTGAAAAACCATGCTGGACGTCTTCGGGTCAAACAACGTGTCATCCAACAAGCCTGTCAGGCGTTCCAGCATATCGCGAACAGTCGGCGCCAGCGCCAAGGCCTTGGCGGTCGGCACCATCTCACGGCCTGTGCGGATGAAAAGGTCGTCGCCAATTTCACCCCTGAGTCGGTTTAACGCATGGCTGGTCGCCGGTTGAGACAAAAAGACACGTCGAGCAGCTCGCGTGACATTGCGCTCGGTCATCATAGCGTCAAACACGCGCAGTTAATTTAAGGTCAAAGTTTACTTTATTCATGATGTGCATTTTATCCATACTAATAATGCACTTCTAATATATATCCGAAACTTCTATCATTGCCAAATCATTTTGCATAGCCATGAATCAATGAGAAACACTATCCCCCCCCTTGTCAATTGTCCGCGAAAAGCGCCCCCACATGCCCATAGCGGAGGGGTATCGTGCTAGAGCTTGTCCGCATCGCATTAAGACGTCCTTATACCTTCGTTGTCATGGCACTGCTGATTCTGCTCATGGGCCCCTTGACGGCCATGCGCATGCCAACGGACATTTTCCCGAATATCAAAATCCCCGTCATTGCTGTCGCCTGGCAATACACCGGCCTGCCACCGGAAGAAATGGCCGGACGCATCGGCACAATTTATCAGCGGGTATTGTCAACGACCGTCAATGATATCGAACACATCGAGGCCAACTCCTACGCCGGCTTTGCCATCGTCAAGATATTTTTTCAACCAGGCGTTGATATTGCGACCGCGAATGCGCAAATCACCTCCGTATCCCAAACCATTGTCAAACAAATGCCGCCAGGCACGACCCCACCCCTCATCCTGAACTACAGCGCGTCCACCGTGCCCATTCTGCAGCTTGCGCTATCTGGCAAAGGCTTGTCGGAAAAAAACCTGGCGGACTTGGGGATGAATTCGGTTCGAACGCCACTGGTCACCGTCGCGGGTGCGGCCGTGCCTTATCCATTTGGCGGTAAAGTCCGACAAGTTCAGATTGATCTTGATCCTGCCGCTTTGCAGGCGCGCGGCGTATCCGGTCAGGATGTCGCTGCGACACTGGCGGCACAGAACTTGACCACACCAGTCGGCACCTAGATGGTGATGTTATGGAGCACAAATTTTCTGTCAGTGGAGAGGGTGAAGGTGATGCAACATACGGAAAACTTACCCTTAAATTTATTTGCACTACTGGAAAACTACCTGTTCCATGGCCAACACTTGTCACTACTTTCGGTTATGGTGTTCAATGCTTTGCGAGATACCCAGATCATATGAAACAGCATGACTTTTTCAAGAGTGCCATGCCCGAAGGTTATGTACAGGAAAGAACTATATTTTTCAAAGATGACGGGAACTACAAGACACGTGCTGAAGTCAAGTTTGAAGGTGATACCCTTGTTAATAGAATCGAGTTAAAAGGTATTGATTTTAAAGAAGATGGAAACATTCTTGGACACAAATTGGAATACAACTATAACTCACACAATGTATACATCATGGCAGACAAACAAAAGAATGGAATCAAAGTTAACTTCAAAATTAGACACAACATTGAAGATGGAAGCGTTCAACTAGCAGACCATTATCAACAAAATACTCCAATTGGCGATGGCCCTGTCCTTTTACCAGACAACCATTACCTGTCCACACAATCTGCCCTTTCGAAAGATCCCAACGAAAAGAGAGACCACATGGTCCTTCTTGAGTTTGTAACAGCTGCTGGGATTACACATGGCATGGATGAACTATACAAATAAATGTCCAGACCTGCAGGCATGCAAGCTTGAGTAGGACAAATCCGCCGAGCTTCGACGAGATTTTCAGGAGCTAAGGAAGCTAAAATGGAGAAAAAAATCACTGGATATACCACCGTTGATATATCCCAATGGCATCGTAAAGAACATTTTGAGGCATTTCAGTCAGTTGCTCAATGTACCTATAACCAGACCGTTCAGAACAAAGAATACAAGAAAATATTTACAAAAAATCAATTTAACAATTCCTTAAAACATGCAGGAATTGACGATTTAAACAATATTAGCTTTGAACAATTCTTATCTCTTTTCAATAGCTATAAATTATTTAATAAGTAAGTTAAGGGATGCATAAACTGCATCCCTTAACTTGTTTTTCGTGTGCCTATTTTTTGTGAATCGCTAAGAAACCATTATTATCATGACATTAACCTATAAAAATAGGCGTATCACGAGGCCCTTTCGTCTCGCGCGTTTCGGTGATGACGGTGAAAACCTCTGACACATGCAGCTCCCGGAGACGGTCACAGCTTGTCTGTAAGCGGATGCCGGGAGCAGACAAGCCCGTCAGGGCGCGTCAGCGGGTGTTGGCGGGTGTCGGGGCTGGCTTAACTATGCGGCATCAGAGCAGATTGTACTGAGAGTGCACCATACAAAACATATTTCAACACAATACAAATGGGTTAGTTAAAAAAGCAGGCCTTCTAAAGGTCTGCTTTTTTTATTTGATTATGTAATTTTTAATGCCAGGATGCCAATAAGCCATAACCTCAAATGCACCATTTGCAACCTCGTCATCTTCTTCCTCAATCTTGACCAGATCGCCGTCCTCCGCATCACCAAGATTCAGCTCTTTATGTATCTCCTTCAAAATGCCACCGTATCCAATTAACCTTCGAGCTGCCAACGCATCATCCAAGTAAAGCACCGTGTTCAGATTGTCTTCAGTCACCTTATTACCGCGCACAACATCCGTATCCTTAACCGGATATTTAGAGATTTCGAGAACAGCTTTTTGCTCCATCATTGCGTTCCGCACATCGTTTTCAATCTGTTCAGCGTCAATCTTAGCTTTACCTTTCACTCGACGAATATCGACAATTGGAGTGTAATCCAATTTCATCGCCTTTTTCCAAAGGCTCGTCCACTCCGCCTGCTTAATATAGTTTTTCCCAAAATAATTTTTCCTTACTGGTATCAACACATGAAAATGAGGATGATATGTATCTTCTTCATGATTTTTGGTAATCTCTAAAGCTCTGAAAAATCCAAGAACCGAAGTTTTTACTTTTTTGTACTGGAACAGTTTCCTAAAGCCTTCCATCATCGCAGAAATTTGTGGCTTCAGCCGTTCTCCCTTTACATTTCGAATCGTCAGCGTGAGAAAAATCCATCCGCAGCCGTACTGTCTATTGGCTTCCTCTACGATCAACTTATTGTGATAAGCAATTTTTAACGACCTGCGCCACGCACACATCGGACATAACCTCACTTTACAAAAATGGGCTTGATACAGTTTTAACTTGCCCGTCTCCGGGTCTCTCTTAAACGAAAGATACTCTGCACAACTAATTAGTTTTTCAGCCTTTTTGCCATAGTAAGGTGCCCCAATCTTACTCTCTAACGCTTCGTAATGCTCCGCCATGAGGTTCGTCCGTCTCTTTTTCCCCTTCCAATCCCGCTTTTTACCTGTTGCGGTTTTATCTTCGAGGATGCTATAATCATTTTCAGATGAATAAATCAACAAAAAAACTCCTTCTGAGCTAGTTCTCTAGCATTCTATTATTTTGATTCGACACCTTAATAATAGCAGAAGGAGTTTTTACCTGTCAAAGAACCATCAAACCCTTGATACACAAGGCTTTGACCTAATTTTGAAAAATGATGTTGTTTCTATATAGTATCAAGATAAGAAAGAAAAGGATTTTTCGCTACGCTCAAATCCTTTAAAAAAACACAAAAGACCACATTTTTTAATGTGGTCTTTTATTCTTCAACTAAAGCACCCATTAGTTCAACAAACGAAAATTGGATAAAGTGGGATATTTTTAAAATATATATTTATGTTACAGTAATATTGACTTTTAAAAAAGGATTGATTCTAATGAAGAAAGCAGACAAGTAAGCCTCCTAAATTCACTTTAGATAAAAATTTAGGAGGCATATCAAATGAACTTTAATAAAATTGATTTAGACAATTGGAAGAGAAAAGAGATATTTAATCATTATTTGAACCAACAAACGACTTTTAGTATAACCACAGAAATTGATATTAGTGTTTTATACCGAAACATAAAACAAGAAGGATATAAATTTTACCCTGCATTTATTTTCTTAGTGACAAGGGTGATAAACTCAAATACAGCTTTTAGAACTGGTTACAATAGCGACGGAGAGTTAGGTTATTGGGATAAGTTAGAGCCACTTTATACAATTTTTGATGGTGTATCTAAAACATTCTCTGGTATTTGGACTCCTGTAAAGAATGACTTCAAAGAGTTTTATGATTTATACCTTTCTGATGTAGAGAAATATAATGGTTCGGGGAAATTGTTTCCCAAAACACCTATACCTGAAAATGCTTTTTCTCTTTCTATTATTCCATGGACTTCATTTACTGGGTTTAACTTAAATATCAATAATAATAGTAATTACCTTCTACCCATTATTACAGCAGGAAAATTCATTAATAAAGGTAATTCAATATATTTACCGCTATCTTTACAGGTACATCATTCTGTTTGTGATGGTTATCATGCAGGATTGTTTATGAACTCTATTCAGGAATTGTCAGATAGGCCTAATGACTGGCTTTTATAATATGAGATAATGCCGACTGTACTTTTTACAGTCGGTTTTCTAATGTCACTAACCTGCCCCGTTAGTCGCCATTCGCCACTGCCTCGCGCGTTTCGGTGATGACGGTGAAAACCTCTGACACATGCAGCTCCCGGAGACGGTCACAGCTTGTCTGTAAGCGGATGCCGGGAGCAGACAAGCCCGTCAGGGCGCGTCAGCGGGTGTTGGCGGGTGTCGGGGCGCAGCCATGACCCAGTCACGTAGCGATAGCGGAGTGTATACTGGCTTAACTATGCGGCATCAGAGCAGATTGTACTGAGAGTGCACCATATGCGGTGTGAAATACCGCACAGATGCGTAAGGAGAAAATACCGCATCAGGCGCTCTTCCGCTTCCTCGCTCACTGACTCGCTGCGCTCGGTCGTTCGGCTGCGGCGAGCGGTATCAGCTCACTCAAAGGCGGTAATACGGTTATCCACAGAATCAGGGGATAACGCAGGAAAGAACATGTGAGCAAAAGGCCAGCAAAAGGCCAGGAACCGTAAAAAGGCCGCGTTGCTGGCGTTTTTCCATAGGCTCCGCCCCCCTGACGAGCATCACAAAAATCGACGCTCAAGTCAGAGGTGGCGAAACCCGACAGGACTATAAAGATACCAGGCGTTTCCCCCTGGAAGCTCCCTCGTGCGCTCTCCTGTTCCGACCCTGCCGCTTACCGGATACCTGTCCGCCTTTCTCCCTTCGGGAAGCGTGGCGCTTTCTCATAGCTCACGCTGTAGGTATCTCAGTTCGGTGTAGGTCGTTCGCTCCAAGCTGGGCTGTGTGCACGAACCCCCCGTTCAGCCCGACCGCTGCGCCTTATCCGGTAACTATCGTCTTGAGTCCAACCCGGTAAGACACGACTTATCGCCACTGGCAGCAGCCACTGGTAACAGGATTAGCAGAGCGAGGTATGTAGGCGGTGCTACAGAGTTCTTGAAGTGGTGGCCTAACTACGGCTACACTAGAAGGACAGTATTTGGTATCTGCGCTCTGCTGAAGCCAGTTACCTTCGGAAAAAGAGTTGGTAGCTCTTGATCCGGCAAACAAACCACCGCTGGTAGCGGTGGTTTTTTTGTTTGCAAGCAGCAGATTACGCGCAGAAAAAAAGGATCTCAAGAAGATCCTTTGATCTTTTCTACGGGGTCTGACGCTCAGTGGAACGAAAACTCACGTTAAGGGATTTTGGTCATGAGATTATCAAAAAGGATCTTCACCTAGATCCTTTTAAATTAAAAATGAAGTTTTAAATCAATCTAAAGTATATATGAGTAAACTTGGTCTGACAGTTACCAATGCTTAATCAGTGAGGCACCTATCTCAGCGATCTGTCTATTTCGTTCATCCATAGTTGCCTGACTCCCCGTCGTGTAGATAACTACGATACGGGAGGGCTTACCATCTGGCCCCAGTGCTGCAATGATACCGCGAGACCCACGCTCACCGGCTCCAGATTTATCAGCAATAAACCAGCCAGCCGGAAGGGCCGAGCGCAGAAGTGGTCCTGCAACTTTATCCGCCTCCATCCAGTCTATTAATTGTTGCCGGGAAGCTAGAGTAAGTAGTTCGCCAGTTAATAGTTTGCGCAACGTTGTTGCCATTGCTGCAGGCATCGTGGTGTCACGCTCGTCGTTTGGTATGGCTTCATTCAGCTCCGGTTCCCAACGATCAAGGCGAGTTACATGATCCCCCATGTTGTGCAAAAAAGCGGTTAGCTCCTTCGGTCCTCCGATCGTTGTCAGAAGTAAGTTGGCCGCAGTGTTATCACTCATGGTTATGGCAGCACTGCATAATTCTCTTACTGTCATGCCATCCGTAAGATGCTTTTCTGTGACTGGTGAGTACTCAACCAAGTCATTCTGAGAATAGTGTATGCGGCGACCGAGTTGCTCTTGCCCGGCGTCAACACGGGATAATACCGCGCCACATAGCAGAACTTTAAAAGTGCTCATCATTGGAAAACGTTCTTCGGGGCGAAAACTCTCAAGGATCTTACCGCTGTTGAGATCCAGTTCGATGTAACCCACTCGTGCACCCAACTGATCTTCAGCATCTTTTACTTTCACCAGCGTTTCTGGGTGAGCAAAAACAGGAAGGCAAAATGCCGCAAAAAAGGGAATAAGGGCGACACGGAAATGTTGAATACTCATACTCTTCCTTTTTCAATATTATTGAAGCATTTATCAGGGTTATTGTCTCATGAGCGGATACATATTTGAATGTATTTAGAAAAATAAACAAATAGGGGTTCCGCGCACATTTCCCCGAAAAGTGCCACCTGACGTCTAAGAAACCATTATTATCATGACATTAACCTATAAAAATAGGCGTATCACGAGGCCCTTTCGTCTTCAAGAATTCATCGATGGATCTGCACCATGCCGATCACCAGGAGCAGCACCAGCAGGACGGCCGGCAGCAGCATCACGTAGGGCAAAGCACCGGACAGGCGTCTTGGCCAGACGGCGGCCAACGCGGCCTCGATCCCGTCCATGATCCGCCAGTTCAGCGGATAGGCCTTTCGATAGGTTCGCATGCTGTTCCTCAGGGGGCAGGCACCAGGCTCTCAGTTATCCTCCCCCGCCACGCGGGGGAGGATCACCGCACCGCCGGTGGTAAGGGACGGCACAGAGCGCCGTCCCGAGGTCGAAGCGAGATCAGCCCTGCATGATCTTCTTGAACTCGCCGAACCAGGTGCTCTCGTTCTCGACCTGAACCTGCGAGGAGATGCGGATCAGGTTCTCAAAATCCTCCGGCTTGGTCGGGTAGGACGGATCGCCGACCAGATC